>ERZ869909.443-NODE-443-length-50108-cov-4.927245_pt1 | contig 50108 bp, 49 predicted proteins | sample MGYA00520892_ERZ869909 | MGnify/ENA primary metagenome ERZ869909 (study PRJEB32215, sample SAMEA104723947) | bioreactor metagenome | biome: bioreactor; feature: anaerobic bioreactor; material: water | place: China | collected 2015-03-12 ... | reverse complement strand
TGGTGGTGTTTCTCAACCGGCCTCGCCGGACCCCGGAGAGCATCGTGCTGGGCAACGAGTTCTTCGACTACCTGCGCTTTCGGTATATTCGCTGTATACTGCCGGACATGCCCGGCGAGCAATATCTGGAGAGCCCCAACCTGGTGGCCCGGCTGACCCTGCCCACCATGCGCTGGCCGCCCGAGCTGAAGCTGGCCATTTACGCCAGCGCCATCCGGGGGCTGGACGCTCTGGAGCGCAACCCGGACAAGCGCGCCAAATACACCACCTTTGTCGACATCTACAGCTGCCTCGACAATAATGAGCGTATGATTTTTGAACAGCACTACCAGCAGGAGGCCACCACCATGACAGGGTTTGCAGAACGGTTCAGGGAACAGGGTTTGGAGCAAGGCCAGCATGAGACCCGGTTAGCCACCGCCCGGAACATGATCCTCAAGACCTCTATGGACGATGCCACCATAGCGGATCTGACTGAGTTGCCCGAGACGGAAGTAAAGGCGCTGCGCGAGCGCCAGGCGACCCGTTAAGCGGTCTAATCCCCTGGAACCCTGAGCCAATGTTGTGACTCGGCGTGCGCCAGCGCCATCTGCGGTCTCCGAGCCAGTTCTCACTTTATATTAGAGAAACATATCCATGGTGGCCGTCGGCATCATGGTAGCTGCCAGCGTTTCGGTGGGGGTCTAGACGAACAAGATGTACCGACCACATATTTTGTAGCTCGCTCAATAATGAACGTATGATTTTTGAACAGCACTACCAGCAGGAGGCCACCACCATGACAGGGTTTGCAGAACGGTTCAGGGAACAAGGTCTGGAGCAAGGTTTAGAGCAGGGTCTGGAACGAGGCCTGGAAAAAGGTTTGGAGCGCGGCCTGCGAGAAGCGCGCTTAGCCACAGCCCGCAAGCTGATTGAGAAGACCCGGATGGATAATACCAGCATTGCCGACATTACCGAGTTGACGGAGGAAGAGATCCAGGCATTGCGTAGCGAGATCAGCGGATAAGCCCCAGACACCCGGAACCGGAGCCGCGCCATGCGCTATCTGCTTGTGATTGCTGCCGCCCTCAGCCTGGCAGCCTGCGCTTCATCCAAACGCATTATTGTTGATGACCAGGGCGTTGATCAGGCCGCCTACCAGCGCGACCTGGCTGACTGCGAGCGCATTGCTGCCCAGGTGTCCACCGGCGGTGACGCCGCTGAAGGTGCCGTGGGCGGCGCCATTGTCGGGGGGGCTCTGGGGGCGATTTTCGGGAACCGCAGCTCTGCCGCGCGCGGCGCAGGCGGTGGTGCCGTGATTGGCGGCGCAAGCCGGGCCGGGGATGCGGAGCAGGAGAAGCGGCGGGTGATGCGCAATTGTATGACGGGAAGGGGGTATCGGGTGTTAAATTAAGGACCGTCGAGAGCAAAAACTATTTTAATTGATTGGGCATCTGCGTTTCAGGAGCCGCACATCTGACACACGCACCAATGAAAAAGCTTCCAAGAACTACCGGCAGCATACTCGAAAATACCAGTCTGCGTTTCGGTGACGATCGAGATAAAAAATTACTGAACGTATCTGTAACCAGCTCGAAAAGATTCAACCTAAAGTGAAATTTGAGACCTGACCCCGCATGTATGAAGCCCGGCTCGCCACTGCCAGGAACCTGATGCTCAAAACATCCATGGATGACGAGACCATTGCGGATCTGACCGGGTTGCCCGAGGCGGAAGTGAAGGCGCTGCGCGAACGTCACGCAGCCCGTTAAGCAGTCTGATCCCCGGCGCCCAGCAGCATTGTTGTGGCGCTGGCTCTACCGGACCCGGCAGAGCTCCGACCTGGAGCCCCCACTAATCCCTCCACTATGCGCTGCCCGCCCGGGCAGGAACAGGCAGTGCGCGCCAACACCCTCTGCGGTCTCCGAGCCAGTTTTTCTCACGTTATCTCAGGGAACATATCCATGGGGGCCGTTACATCATCTTCGAAGTAGCGACCTACGTTTGGGTCTCATATTTTTCGCAGCTCGCTCAAAATTAACTAAGACGATTATGTGTAATGTGAGACCTGACCCTGCATACACTTCCCGGGCCTTACAACCATCAAAATTCCGAAGATAGGTATCATCAGGGTTGTCAGATAAACCTGTTGCTCCCAACGGAGCAGGTAAATCATGAAATGAGGAAAGAGAAAGAAGCCGAATACTAGCGACAACAGGTAAAGACGATCCGAGGAAGCAGGCTTCTCGATCAAAATCCACTCCCATACAATAAAAACTGCCCGCTTTAAGCGGGCAGTTTCAAAACCTTACTTATGTTGCTTTTATTATGGAGCAGGAGCAGCAGCGCCACAGTTGGATGCGTATTGCTGCGGAACACTGGTTTCGCAAGACCAGAGACCTGTCTGCGCATCATACTCATACTGAACGGTCGCACCGCGCAAGTTCGCGTTCACACCAGAAGATGCAAAAGTGTATGTCATTGCGTAAGTGTTAGCAGAGCCGTCATACGCTGGCGCGCTCGTGATGCTCCCGTACTCGCCCGTCATCTGGATTCCCAGGATATTCGACGTGGCGTTCGGGTTGCCGGATGACGCGGTGAAAGCTTCTCCACGATCAACACGTTCCTGCACGGCGACACGAGCACCGCCCAGAAGGGTATGCGACTCAGAGAACTGAGAGCGTGCAATATAGTTCTGATACTGCGGGATAGCGATCGCAGCCAGAATACCGATGATCGCTACCACGATCATCAGTTCGATCAGGGTGAAACCCTTCTGTACCTGTTTCATAACAGCCTCTCCAGTCTTCAACTTGATGTTTTAATTCGACTCGCCCCCCGGATGTTGACCCCCAGGCTCGAGCGACCTGAACGTTGTAATGCATTTACCGGGCCAATTGCAATCGCGGTAGGAAGGATTCCGTAGTAGTTATGTTTCCGGCCTGCCAGGACGCAATCGCAAACACCCCGAAGCGCCGCTTTTTGTCATCAGGTGCCTTTTTTTGTCACTCCACAATGACGAATTTTGTTCGCTTGACGGATAGCCTCTGCTCGCCACTCACGCGCCTCAATATTGAAAACACGCCGATCGCGCCACCCCGGATCGGGCAAGGATCAAGGCTGAGGCCGGGCGGGCAGCCAGATATACGTCACTCCGGCATCTCTCATACTTTATGTGTAGTTAAAAAGCCTGTATAACTGGAAATATCAATGAGTTACGCCGCAACCACACCATAAAAATCAATAGCTTACGGTTCATAACATGTCTACCCCGCTTACCGGCCTGGCCCGGCGCCTTGTTCAGGAACAACTGGTCCCCGAGGAGAAGATGCGCACAGCCCTGGCTGGCGCCCGGGAAGAGCGCGCCACGCTGGTCAGCTATATCGGCGCCAAGGGCCTTGCACGAAGCAGGGATGTTGCCCGTGTAGTGGCGGAGGAGTTCGGCGACCCCGTACTTGATCTGGCCGCCTTCAATCCCGAGCTGATGACAAAAGGCCTGGTCGATTACAAATTGATCAGCAAGCATCGGGTGCTGCCTTTGTTCAGACGGGGCAGCCGGCTTTTTGTAGCCGCCTCAGACCCCACCAATCTGCAGGCGCTTGAAGACATCCGCTTCAACACCGGCCTGAATATCGAGACCATTGTTGTTGAAGATGACAAGCTGGGGCAGTGGATTGACGCCGTCGTCAACGAGGCTGAAGGGGGAGCCTTCAAGGATCTGGACGAGAACCTTGATGATATCGATATCAGCAGCGGCGAGGCTGCAGACGCCAAGGAGGAAGACTCCTCCGGCACCGATGACGCCCCAATCGTTCGCTTCGTCAACAAGCTGCTGCTGGACGCCATCAAGATCGGTGCCTCCGACCTTCATTTCGAGCCCTACGAGAAGACCTACCGTGTTCGCTTCCGGCAGGATGGTATCTTGCGTGAGGTATCCCGCCCTCCCCAGGGCTCAGCCGGGAAGATTGCTGCCCGTCTGAAGGTCATGTCACAGCTGGATATCTCCGAGCGACGGGTACCCCAGGATGGCCGTATCAAGCTTAAGGTGTCGAAAACGCGAGCCATCGACTTCCGGGTCAACACCTGCCCGACCCTGTTCGGTGAGAAGATCGTGCTGCGGATTCTGGACCCTGAAAGCGCCAAGATGGGGATTGACGCCCTGGGCTATGAGGATTTCCAGAAGAAGCTGTACATGGATGCCCTCCAGAAACCGCAGGGCATGATTCTGGTGACCGGCCCCACCGGCTCCGGGAAAACGGTATCGCTGTATACCGGGGTGAACATCCTCAACACCCCGGAACGCAACATCTCCACGGCGGAGGACCCCGTGGAAATCAACCTGGAAGGTGTCAACCAGGTCAACGTGAACACCAAGACAGGCATGGACTTCTCCGCCGCCTTGAAGGCCTTCCTGCGCCAGGATCCGGACGTAATCCTGGTGGGGGAGATCCGCGACCTGGAAACCGCCAGCATCGCCGTGAAGGCCGCCCAGACCGGCCACCTTGTACTATCAACACTGCACACCAACAGCGCCCCGGAAACCCTGACCCGCCTGCGCAATATGGGCATCCCGTCCTTCAATATCGCCACCTCGGTGATACTGATCATCGCCCAGCGCCTGGCGCGGCGCCTGTGTGAGCACTGCAAAGAGGCCGTTGATGTCCCCAGGCAATCACTGCTTGAGATGGGCTTCACAGAAGAGGATCTGGCTTCCGGGTTTACTGTGTACGGGCCGAAGGGCTGCGAAAAGTGCAATAATGGCTACAAGGGGCGCCTGGGGGTTTACGAGGTCGTCAAAATCACTGATGGCATCGCCCGAATCATCATGGAAGAAGGCAACTCCATCCAGATTGCCGATCAGTGCCGCAAGGAAGGCTTCAACGATCTGACCCGCTCGGGCCTTATGAAGGTGATGCAGGGCGTTACCAGCCTTGAAGAAATCAACCGCGTCACATCCGGACACTGATTATGGCGAATGCAGCAGCAGTCAAACAGCAGAAGAAGGCGACCTTCACTTACGAAGGCCTTGATCGCAAGGGAGCCAAGACCAAGGGCGAGATCAAATCCGCCAACCCGGCAATGGCGCGAGCCGAATTACGAAAGCAAGGAATTAATGCAAACAAGCTGCGAAAAAAGTCTGAATTCAGCCTTGGCGGAAGAAAAACGATCAAGCCTGGAGATATTGCGATATTCACGCGCCAACTGGCGACGATGATGAAGGCCGGCGTACCACTTGTTCAATCTTTCGAAATCGTTGCAGATGGGCTGGACAATGCCTCCATGAAAGAGGTGGTCCTGAAAATCAAAGCCGACGTTGAAGGCGGCACCAACTTCGCCAACGCATTAAGGAACCATCCGAAGCAATTCGACGAACTGTATTGCAGCCTCGTTGAGGCTGGCGAGCAATCGGGCGCATTGGAAACCATGCTTGATCGTGTCGCACTCTACAAGGAAAAAAGCGAAGCTCTGAAGTCCAAGATCAAAAAAGCAATGAAGTATCCTGCAACCGTGATGGTCGTAGCCGCGGTGGTTACTGCCATTTTGCTGGTAAAAGTCGTCCCAACCTTCCAGGAGCTCTTTGAGGGTTTCGGAGCAGAACTGCCAGCCATGACCCAGTTCGTCATCAACCTGTCAGAGAGCCTACAGTCGAACGGCATTTTTATCCTGATAGGCATAGCAGCCTTTTTTTTCCTGTTCTCACAAGCCCGGCAGCGCTCCAAAGCTTTCTCAGATGCCGTCGATAAATACGTGCTCCGGATACCCATTGTTGGTGACATCATATTCAAAGCCACCATCGCAAGATACGCCCGTACCTTGAGCACCACTTTCGCAGCGGGCGTGCCTTTGATTGATGCCTTGGACGCCTGTGCGGGAGCAACCGGCAACGCTGTGTACCGTAAAGCGGTGTTACAGGTTCGAGATGATGTTTCTACAGGCCAACAGCTCCATTTTTCCATGAAGAGCACAGGAGTCTTTCCGAACATGGCACTACAGATGACCGCCATCGGCGAGGAATCAGGCTCACTGGATGCCATGCTTGCAAAAGTGGCTCAATACTATGAAGACGAGGTGGACAACGCGGTCGATGGTCTTACCAGCATGATGGAACCACTGATCATGAGCTTCCTCGGTATCGTTGTTGGCGGTCTGATTGTTGCCATGTACCTCCCGATTTTCCAGATGGGCAACATCGTAGGCTGATTCTTCACATGACTGTATTCGAATGGCTCCAATCCAGCCCGGCCGCTCTGGCCGGGTTTGTTTTTATCCTCGGCCTGCTGGTCGGCAGCTTCCTCAATGTGGTGATCTACCGTCTCCCGAAGATGATGGAGCGCGCCTGGCAGGCTGAGGCGCGGGCCATCCTGGAACAGCCGGAGCAACCCGAGGGCATGCCGTTCAATCTGGTGGTGCCCCGCTCCGCCTGCCCGCACTGCGGTCACCAGATCCGCTGGTATGAAAATATCCCGCTGGTGAGCTGGCTGGTCTTGCGCGGCAAGTGCAGCCAGTGCGGCAAGGGAATTTCAGCACGCTATCCGTTGGTGGAGCTGGCCGCTGGCCTGCTGGGGCTGATGGCAGCGCTGCACTTCGGTTACGGTGCCTGGTTGGTGGCCGTGGTGCTGGCCTGCTGGGTGCTGCTGGCGCTGGCGATGATCGATTTTGACACCACGCTGCTGCCAGACAGCCTGACCTATCCGCTGCTGTGGGGCGGGCTGCTGGCAGCCTGGGCGGGTATTTCGCCGGTGTCGCTGCATGATGCCGTGATTGGCGCTGCCGCCGGTTATCTGGCGCTGTGGAGCGTCTACTGGGCGTTCAAACTGCTCACCGGCAAGGAAGGCATGGGTTATGGCGACTTCAAACTGCTCGCGGCGTTGGGGGCCTGGCTGGGCTGGCAGATGCTGCCGCTGGTGATCCTGCTGTCGTCCGTGGTGGGCGCGGTGGTCGGCGGTTTGCTGATGGCCACCGGGCTGGTGAAGCGGGATCAGGGCATTCCGTTTGGTCCTTATCTGGCCGGCGCGGGGCTGATTGCGCTGCTGTGGGGGCAGGCCATCGTGGATGGCTATCTCGGCATGATGCAGTTCTGAGCGGTGGAGGCTGGCATGTTCGTAGTGGGGCTCACCGGCGGTATTGGCAGTGGCAAGACGGCAGCGTCAGATTATCTGGCCAGCCTGGGCATTACCGTGGTGGATGCCGATCTGGCGTCGCGGGTCATCGTAGAACCGGGCCAGCCGGCCCTGGCGGCCATCGAGGCGCATTTCGGTGCCGAGGTGATCGCAGCAGACGGCACGCTGGACCGGCGTGCGTTACGTGAGCGGGTATTTGCCGATCCTGAGCAGCGCAAGGCGCTGGAGGCGATCACGCACCCCGCTATCGGCGCGGAAATCATGCGCCAGTTGCAGGCGTCGCGCTCGCCTTACACGGTGCTGGTGTCGCCGTTGCTGCTGGAAACCAGTCAGCACCGCATGGCGCAGCGCATTTTGCTGATTGATGTGCCGGAGGCCTTGCAGGTGGCGCGCACGACGTCGCGCGATGAGGTGCCTGCGGCGCAGGTGGAAGCAATCATGGCGGCGCAGATGCCGCGCGAGGAAAAGCGCGCCCGGGCTGATGATATCGTCGTCAACGATGGCGACCTCTCGCACTTGCAGGCGCAGCTGGATACACTGCACGCTCGATATCTGGAGATGGCCCGCGCGTAATCGCATGACTGATACCCCTGCCAGCAATACCACCCGCGTTTACCCCTGCCCGCAGTGCAAGAAGCTGATTCAGTGGCGCAGCGACAATCCGTGGCGGCCGTTCTGTTCGGAGCGGTGCAAGTTGATTGATCTGGGCGACTGGGCGTCGGAGCGGCATGCCATTCCGGGGGAACCGGATTTGCTGGGGGACGAGTTCGGGGATGATTTTCCGGAGCGGTAGGCGCAAAGCCCCGCGTTACCAGAAGGCGCGAATACCGGCCACGCCCCGCGCGCCATGTTCTCGCGCTACTTTCAGATCCTGAGGCCCCACTCCGCCCAGCGCATACACCGCAAACGGCTGCCCCTCCGCCAAGGTTCTGAAGCGCTCCCAGCCCAGCCCGGCGGCGTCTGGATGTGTCGGCGTCGCTCGCACAGACGATAGCATCACCAGATCCACCCCTGCCCCGCGCGCGCGCTCCAGTTCGGCCTCATCGTGGCAGGCCATGGAATACAGCAGGCTGTCCCCGCCATCCTTGATCACTTGAGCAATCTGCAAGTCCGTCAGGCCGCTGCGCAGGTGGACGCCATCCGCCCCTGTCTCACGTGCCAGGGCCGCATTGTCAGCCACCAGCACTCGGGCACCCGCCGCCTGCGCGACGCGCGCCAGCGACGTCAGCGTGGCCCTGTCGTGGTCGCCGCGCAGGTACACCAGCCTGCAACCTGCCGCCACAGCATCGGCCAGGCGCGTCTGCCAGTCGTCTGGCGGGGTGCAGGAGAGGGTGTCCGGCAGTACGAGCAGTTGATCAGGCAGCCCCAGCGCGGTGACCACGGGCTGGTTGGCCTCGGGGAACGGCAGGTCCGCCAGGGCATCCGCGGTGAACCAGTCCACCGGCTGGCCTTCGCGGCCATGGGGTTCACCTTCAAACGCGGTGACCTCGCGAAAGCACAGGCGCACGGACAGTTCGGGATAGGTGTGATCGATGGTCATGAAGGGGCGGCACTCGCGCACCGTGAGGCCAAGCTCTTCATGCAGTTCGCGGGCCAGGGCGGCGTCCAGGGCTTCGCCGGTTTCCACCTTGCCGCCGGGAAATTCCCAGCAACCACCCTTGTGCTTGTGGGCGGGGCGCTGGCTCAGCAGGATACGGCCGTTGTCGGGGTGGCGGATGATGGCCGCCACCACGAGCAGCACGGACTCATGTCCGATACTCATGTTCTGTATTCAGCATTAATCTTCACATAATCGTAGCTGAAGTCGCAGGTCCAGACGGTGGCGTTGCCGGGGGCGTCGCCCAGACGGATGCGGATGCTGATATCGCTCTGCGCCATCACGGCGGCACCGCGCGCTTCGGTGTAATCCGCCGCTACGCCGCCGCGGGACACGATCTGCACTTCACCCAGCCAGATGTCCACGGCGTCCACGTCCAGCGCCGCAATCGGCGCGCGGCCGACGGCGGCCAGAATACGGCCCCAATTGGGATCGGAAGCAAACAGGGCGGTCTTCACCAGCGGAGAATGCGCTACGGTTTCGGCGACCGCACGGGCATCGGCGTCCGAGGCGGCGCCGCTGACGTCGATCTCGACAAACTTGGTCGCCCCTTCGCCGTCACGCACGATGGCCTGGGCCAACTCCACGAACACCTGTTCCAGGGCGTGGTACAGCGTGGCGGCCTCCGGGTGGTCAGCGTCCGTGATCTCGGCCATATCCGCCTGGCCGGTGGCCACCAGCATGCAGGCGTCATTGGTGGAGGTGTCGCCATCCACGGTCACGCGATTGAACGATACGTCCGCCAGCGCTTTCACCCATTGCGTCAGCAGCGTCTGGGCAATGGGGGCATCGGTAGCCACAAAACCGAGCATGGTCGCCATGTTCGGCTTGATCATCCCCGCGCCCTTGGCGATGCCGGTCACGGTGACTTCGGTGCCCGCCAGCTGCACGCGGCGGCTGGCCACCTTGGGCCGAGTGTCAGTGGTCATGATGCCTTCGGCGGCCTGGCCCCAGGCGTGTTCATCCAGGCTGGCCAGCGCCTGCGGTATGCCGCGCTCGAACGGCGGCAAGGTGAACAGCTCGCCGATCACGCCGGTGGAAAACGGCAGCACTTCTTCGGCCTGGCAGCCCGCCTGCTGTGCCAGCAGATCGCAGGTCGCCAGAGCGCGGCGATGGCCTTCGTCACCGGTGCCTGCGTTGGCATAACCCGTGTTGATCAGCAGATAACGCGGTGACGCCTTGCCCAGATGATCGCGAGCAATGCGCACTGGCGCCGCGCAAAAGCGGTTCAGGGTGAACACGCCTGCCGTGCGGCTGCCTTCCGCCAGTTCAAACACCACAATGTCACGACGGCCGGGCTTCTTGACGCCCGCCTGCACCGCTGCCAGGCGTACACCCGACACAGGAAACCATTGCTGCGTCTGCATGGGCGTCAGGCCTCGAGTTTGCCGTGGCAGTGTTTGTATTTTTTGCCGGAACCGCACCAGCAGGGATCGTTGCGGCCCAGCTTGGGTCCTTCGCGCTTGAAGGGCTGTGCGGGCGCGGGCTGACCCTGGCTACCACCCTGACCGCCGCCCTGGCCACCCACCTGCTCACGCGGCACACCGCGGCTGCCCATCTCCGGCGTCTGGGTGCGCATCTGCTCGGCCTGACGACGGGCCTCTTCCTCGCGCTGGCGCTCCAGCCGCTCCACCGCATCATCACGGCGCAGCTCCAGTGTGCTGAGCACGCGCACCAGCTCGTTCTGAATCTGGTTCATCATCGCCTGGAACAGGTCGAAGGCTTCGCGCTTGTATTCCTGTTTCGGGTTCTTCTGCGCATAGCCACGCAGGTGAATGCCCTGGCGCAGGTGATCCATGCTCGCCAGGTGATCCTTCCAGTGGCGATCCAGCACTTGCAGCATCAGGTGTTTTTCCACCCGGCGCAGGTCCACGCCCAGGTCAGCCACCTCACGCTCCTTGCGCGCATACGCTTCTTCGAGCCCGGCGATCACCTTCTCCACCACGCCTTCGATATGCAGGCTGGAATCCTGGTCCAGCCACTGCTGTATCGGTGCGCGCAGGTGGAATTCGGTCTCCAGGGCTCTTTCCATGCCAGGGATGTCCCACTGGTCTTCAATCGAGCCCGGCGGCATGAAGCTGTGCACCAGTTCTGTCGCCACGTCGCGACGAATGCCGCGCACGCTCTCAGACAGATCTTCGGATGCCAGAATCTGGTCGCGCTGGCTGTACACCACGCGCCGCTGATCGTTGGCCACGTCATCGTATTCCAGCAAGTTCTTGCGGATATCGAAGTTGCGGCCTTCCACCTTGCGCTGCGCGTTCTCGATGGCCTTCGTGACCCAGCGATGCTCGATGGCCTCGCCCTTTTCCAGCCCCAGGCTGCGCATCAGGTTGCGAATGCGGTCCGAGGCGAAGATGCGCATCAGGTCATCTTCCATGGACAGGAAGAAACGGGTATCCCCGGGATCACCCTGACGGCCTGCACGGCCGCGCAACTGGTTGTCGATACGGCGGGATTCATGACGCTCGGTGCCGATGATGTGCAGGCCGCCGGCCTCCATCACCTTTTTCTGATCGGCTTTCTGCCGGTCACGCACCGTCTGGATTTCAGCCTCGCTCGGGTCCACCAGTTCGGCAACCATTGCATCCGGGTTGCCGCCCAGCACGATGTCGGTACCCCGACCGGCCATGTTGGTGGCAATAGTCACCGCACCGGGGCGACCCGCCTGGGCAATGATCTCGGCTTCCTTGCGGTGGAACTTGGCGTTCAGCACCTGGTGCTTGATCCCGGCCTTGTTCAACCGCTGGGACAGATATTCCGACGCGGCAATCGTGGCCGTACCCACCAGCACCGGGGCCCCTTTTTCAACGGCCTGACGTACGGCGTCGATAATGGCGTCGTACTTTTCTTCCAGCGACAGGTAGACCAGGTCATCGGCGTCCACACGCACCATGGGCCGGTGGGTGGGAATCACCACCACATCCAGGCCGTAAATCTGGCGGAATTCCGCCGCTTCGGTGTCCGCCGTACCGGTCATGCCGGACAGCTTGGTATAGATACGGAAGTAATTCTGGAACGTGGTCGAGGCCAGCGTCTGGTTTTCCTGCTGGATCTGCAACTGCTCCTTGGCTTCCACCGCCTGGTGAATACCCTCGGACCAGCGCCGACCCGGCATGGTCCGGCCGGTGTGCTCATCCACAATCACAATCTGGTCGTTCTGGACGATATAGTCCTTGTCGCGCTTGAACAGCACGTGCGCCTTCAACGCCGCATGCACGTGATGCAGCAACCCCAGGCTCTGGGCGGAATACAGGCTCTCACCCTCTTCCAGCAGTTTTTCATCGATCAGCAGTTTTTCCACCAGCTGATGACCGCTTTCGGTCAGTTCCACCTGGCGGTTCTTTTCATCGATGTTGTAGTCGCCCTCGTAGTCTTCCGACGGGCCACGCAATTTCGGGATCAACAGATTGATGCGCCGATACAGTTCCGTGCTGTCCGACGCCGGGCCGGAAATAATCAGCGGCGTGCGCGCTTCATCGATCAGGATCGAGTCCACTTCATCGACAATCGCGTAGTTCAGACCACGCTGCACCCGGTCTTCCAGGCGGAAGGCCATGTTGTCGCGCAGGTAGTCGAAGCCGAATTCGTTGTTGGTGCCGTAGGTGATGTCCGCCTCGTAGGCGTCCTTCTTCTGCTCCGGCGGCTGCTGGGACAGGATCACGCCGACTTTCAGGCCCAGGAATTCATACAGCGGCCGCATCCAGTTGGCGTCCCGCTCGGCCAGGTAGTCGTTCACTGTCACCACGTGTACGCCATCTCCGGACAGGGCGTTCAGATACGCGGGCAGGGTCGCGGTCAGGGTCTTGCCCTCACCGGTGCGCATTTCGGCAATCCGGCCTTCGTGCAGGGCGATACCGCCCATCAGCTGCACATCGAAGTGGCGCATGCCCATAACCCGGGTGGCCGCTTCACGCACCACCGCAAAGGCGTCCGGCAGCAACTCATCCAGAGACTTGCCGTCGCTGTAGGCCTGGCGCAGCTCGATCGTGCGGGCCTTCAGCGCCTCGTCATCAAGCCCCTGCAGTTCTTCGCCGAGCTGGTTGATCTCGCCGACGATCTTCTGCATGCGCTTGATTTCTCGGTCGTTCTTGCTACCGAAGATGTTCTTGACTAGAGATGAGAGCATGAAACTTCCGGTGTCAGGTCCAGTGGTTGACGAAATGCGAGCGTCATTCTACCCGTTCGCGGGCGCGAAGGGCCATTCGCCACACATCATGAGGAGCACATGGGGGCAGACAAGGCGGGATCAAGCCCGGCATTACTGCCGGGCGCGGGCTACATAGGGTGTCGGATCGACCTGGCGACCATTGCGCAGCACTTCATAGTGCACATGCGGGCCGGTGGAGCGCCCGGTGGTGCCCACCAGGGCAATCACGTCGCCCGCGCGCACGATATCGCCAGCTTCCACCAGGATTTCCTTCATGTGCGCATAACGGGTGGCCAGGCCATTGCCGTGATTGATTTCCACCAGGTTGCCGTAGCCCCAGCGAGTGCCGGCGAAGGTCACCACCCCGGCGCCGGTGGCGATCACATCCGACCCTTCCTTGGCAGCAAAATCCACCCCCCGGTGCATACTCAGGCGGCCGGAGAAGGGGTCGGTACGCTGGCCAAAACGGGAGGACAGCCAACCACGCCGGATCGGACGCCCCGACAACTCGGTCTTCGAGGCAATACGGCGGTTATCCATCAGACGTTCCAGGATCGAGAGCTGCTGCTCGCGGCGATCCAGGGTCAGGGAGAGGTCATTCAGGGCATCGGTGAAGGAGGGGGCGGTGTAGGCGATGGAGCGATCATCCGGCAATTCAGGGCCGCCGATGGCCATGGGGGCGCTGAAATCGAACTCGTCAGAGGGGATTCCCGCCACATCCACCAGACGCTCCCCCAGGGCATCCAGCCGCACCAGGCGGGCCTGCATCTCGGCCAGGCGGATAGTAAGTGCTCGCAATTCTTCGTCGGTGCGTTCGTGAAGGTGGCCCAGCACCTCGCGCTGCTCGTCCAGCTGGCCCTGCCAACGGGCGGTCATGCGCTGGTCCAGCACCGGATCACCCCAGTGATACATGGCGTAGTAGGCGCCAACCCCGACCAGAGCAGGCAATACCACCAGACAACCCAGCAACATCACGGGCAGGAAGCGCGGCAAGCGCAGCGTGCGTGACTGGTGGCCACGACCGTTGAGGACTATGATATTCATGAATCCGGCTTCCGACTTTATTTATAATCAATGACTTACGACAATCTCTTACCGCCAAGCCTTTCAAGTGTGTCGTTATACTAGGAAAATATCATGGCTAAGGCAATTGGCCCACAATCCATAAGCCTGTTATTGCAGGGCAAGACGAGCCTGAAGCCCCTGAGTCAGCGTGCGCGCCAGTGGCAACAGGGTGATGAGGGCCCGCGACCTGTCACCAGCCAGCGCCTGCCCCCCGCCATGGCCTCCCGCGTTCAGTTGCTGCGGGACGGCGACACCCTGCTGCTGCTGGCCGAGAACAACGCCGTGGCCCAGCTGCTGCGCTTCCACGGCCCGGCACTGGCGGCGGAACAGGGCCTGAAGGACTGGAAGGTGCGGGTGAGCCGTCTGCCTGCGGCCATCAGCACCGGCCCCAGCGAGAGCCGCCTGACACCCCCGGTGCTGGCCAGCAATGCCCCCGCCTGTCTGCACGAAGCCGCTGACGCCATTGATGACCCGGACCTGAAAGCCGCCCTGCGCCGCCTGGCTGACGCTGGCCAGCCCTGACAGCCCGCCCCGAAAAAGCGAAAGGCCCGGCGGGAGACCGGGCCTTTCTGTTCGACAACGTACTGATGCTTCTGTGATTACTCGGCGGCGAGCACCGGCTTCATGTAGGAAATCGGCGCGGTCGCCTCATCCTCGAAGGTCACCACTTCCCAGGCATCCTCTTCCTGGAGCAGCTTGCGCAGCAGTTGATTGTTCAGCGCATGGCCAGACTTGTGGCCGATGAACTCACCAATCAGGCTGTGGCCCAGCATGTACAGGTCGCCAATGGCGTCCAGCATCTTGTGCTTCACGAACTCGTCCTCGTAGCGCAGGCCGTCCTCATTGAGAATACGGTGCTCATCCACCACGATGGCGTTGTCCACACTGCCACCCAGCGCCAGGTTCTGTGAGCGCAGGTACTCGATATCGCGCATGAACCCGAAGGTGCGGGCCCGCGCCACTTCCTTCACGAACGACGTGGAGGAAAAGTCGATGCTCGCCGTCTGGTTGCGGTTGGCAAATACCGGGTGATCGAACTCGATGCTGAAGGTCACCTTGAAGCCGTCGAACGGTACGAACACCGCCGACTTGTCGCCCTCTTCCAGCCGCACCTCGCGTTTGATGCGGATGAATTTCTTGGCGGCCGCCTGCTCCTCGATGCCTGCCGATTGCAGCAGGAATACGAAAGGCCCGGCGCTGCCATCCATGATCGGGACTTCCGGCGCCGACAACTCCACATAGGCGTTATCAATACCCAGCCCGGCCATGGCCGAGAGCAGATGCTCCACGGTGCCGACTTTCACACCGTCCTGAACCAGGGTGGAAGACAGCGTCGTTTCACCGACCTTCTCCGCCTCGGCCCGGATTTCCACCACGGGATCCAGGTCCACCCGGCGGAATACGATACCGGTATCCACGGGCGCTGGCCGTACGGTCAGGTAGACCTTGTCGCCAGTGTGCAATCCGATGCCAGTGGCCCGGATCACGTTCTTGAGCGTGCGCTGTCTGATCATCAATCCTGTCGCTCGTTCGCTGAACACGTAAGCAGGGGGCGGATGCTAGCATGACCCGCTGCGCCTGCACCATTGGCCTTCGCGCCGCCTGTCGGCCCTCAGGCCCCGCCCGGAGGGGCATCCCCGGGCCATGGCAGTGCCATGCCCGCCGGAAGCCGGCCGGTGACGGTGCCCGCCAGGACCGTTCAGTCAGCCTGGCGGCGCAGGAAGGTCGGGATATCGATGAAATCCAGATCTTCTGCTGCGTTCACCGCTGCCTGGGCGTTGCGGCGCGTTTCAGCCTGCGGCCGTTTGCGACCAAAGGCAGGACGGTCCAGCTCGTCGTAATCCAGACGGCCATCTGCCCTTACTGGCGTTTGATTGCCACGCACCACCTTAAGTTCCTGTGCCGCGCCGCCCAGCCCGGTCGCCACCACCGTCACAGTCAGTTCGTCGCCCATATCCGGGTCGATCGCCGTACCGATGATCACGTTGGCATCATCCGACGCCAGTTCCTGAATCGTGTCGCCCACCGCCGTGAATTCCTGCAGGGAGATCGACTCGCTCGCGGTAATGTTGATCAGGATCCCGCGGGCGCCGTTCAGATCGACATCTTCGAGCAGCGGGCTGGAAATTGCCGCCGTCGCCGCGGCTTCCGCACGCCCTTCTCCGATGGCGCTGCCGGTGCCCATCATGGCCATGCCCATTTCGCTCATCACCGTGCGAACGTCGGCAAAGTCGACGTTGATCATGCCCGGCTTGACGATCAGGTCGGCAATCCCCTTCACCGCACCCAGCAGCACATCGTTGGCCGCCTTGAAGGCGTCCAGCAAGCTGGTGGAACCACCCAGTACGGCTTGCAGCTTCTCGTTGGGAATAGTGATCAGGGAATCCACATGCTCACGCAGTGCTTCGATACCCTGCTCGGCCACCTTCATGCGCTTGCGGCCTTCGAACGGGAACGGCTTGGTGACAACCGCCACCGTCAGAATGCCCAGCTCACGTGCCACTTCGGCCACGATCGGCGCAGCGCCGGTGCCAGTACCACCACCCATGCCGGCGGTCACAAACACCATGTCGGCACCTTCCAGCAGCTCGGCCACCCGCTCGCGATCCTCGATCGCGGACTGACGACCCACGTCCGGGTTGGCCCCTGCACCCAGGCCCTTGGTGACCTGGTTACCCAGCTGGATCACCGTGCGCGCTGTCGCGTTGCGCAGTGCCTGGGCATCGGTATTGGCGCAGATGAATTCCACGCCTTCCACATTCGAGCGCACCATGTGATCCACGGCGTTGCCGCCGCCACCACCTACGCCCACCACTTTGATCACCGCGCCATGCGGTACGCTGTCTTCCAGTTTGAATTGCATGATCAATCTCCCGATTGTGCTTCCCTGTGTTGTCGAACGTTCCGGTGTCGTCGCCACGCCACCGTAAACCCTGTCAGAAGTTGCCCTTGAACCAGCGCCGGAAGCGCTCGATCCAGTCGACGTTGCCGCTGCCGCCGGACTCATGCCGGGCGGAACGACCTTCCTGTTCCATTCGCTGTGCATACAGCAACAGCCCTACGCCGGTGGAGTAGATCGGGTTGCGCACCACATCGGTGAGCCCCGCTACACCCTGGGGCAAGCCCAGTCGCACCGGCATGTGAAAAATCTCTTCGGCCAGTTCCACGGCGCCTTCAATCTTTGACGAGCCGCCGGTGAGCACGATGCCGCCCGGAATCAGATCCTCGAAGCCGCTGCGGCGCAGTTCCGCCTGGATCAGCGTGAACAGCTCGTCGTAGCGCGGCTCCACCACCTCGGCCAGGTTCTGGCGGCTCAGCGTGCGCGGTGGGCGATCCCCTACCGACGGCACCTTGATGGTTTCATCCGCACCGGCGAGCTGGGTCAGCGCACAGGCATACTTGATCTTGATTTCATCGGCATGCTGCTTCGGCGTGCGCAGGGCCATGGCGATATCGTTGGTCACCTGATCACCGGCAATCGGAATATTCGCGGTATGCCGGATCGCGCCTTCGGTGAAGATGGCGATATCCGTCGTGCCGCCACCGATGTCCACCATGCACACACCCAGTTCGCGCTCGTCTTCAGTGAGCACCGCGTAACTGGACGCCAGTTGCTCCAGAATGATGTCGTCCACTTCCAGGCCACAGCGGCGCACACATTTCTCGATGTTCTGAGCTGCGTTCACCGCGCAGGTCACCAGATGCACCTTGGCCTCAAGCCGCACACCGCTCATGCCCACCGGTTCGCGCACGCCTTCCTGGTTGTCCACCACATATTCCTGTGGCAGCACATGCAGGGTTTTCTGATCGGCGGGAATGGCCACGGCCTGGGCCGCGTCAATCACCCGGTCGATGTCGGCATGCAGCACTTCACGGTCGCGAATGGCAACGATGCCGTGGCTGTTCAGGCTGCGCACATGGCTGCCGGCAATACCGACATACACCGAGTGAATCTGGCAACCGGCCATCAACTCGGCTTCCTCGATGGCACGCTGGATCGAACGCACTGTGGCCTCGATATCTACCACCACGCCCTTTTTCATGCCGCGCGACGGCTGCGAGCCAATGCCGATCACGTCCATGGTGCCGTCCACGTTTACCTGACCGACAATCGCCACCACCTTGGAGGTGCCGATATCGAGGCCAACGATCATCCGGTCCTGTGCTGAATTCGCCATGGCTTCAGACTCTCTTGTCGCTACGCAGGTTGTTACCGTTGCGGGCCTCATCAGCCCACGTCACCGCCATGCCATTGGCATAGCGCAGATCTACCCGTGCCAGGCGACGTTCCTCGTCACTGAGCACACGTTCATACAGCTGCACAAAACGGCGCAGCTTGGTGGCGTACTGCTCACGATCCACCAGCAGCAGCATGCCGTCGTCCAGTTCCACTTCCGCACCCAGCCGGGCGTCCACGCGCATGTGGCGAATGTTCATGTCCACCTGCGCCAGAATGCGGCTCATGCTGTGGTAATAACTCATCACATCCTCCAGCCGCGCTGCCGGGCCATTAAGGCGCGGCAGGGCTTCGATGTTGTACTTGGCCAGCGCGTGAAACGTCTCACCGCTGCTGGCCACCAGCACTTCGTCGTTCCAGATCGCCACCGGCACCCGCTCGGTGACTTTCAGCACCAGCTGGTCCGGCCACTGGCGGCGCACTTCGGCCTCGTCCACCCAGGCCAGCGCGCTCACTTCCTGGTGCAGGGTCTGCAACGGCACCGAGAAAAAATTCTCGTCCCGTACCAGGGCGGCCAACGCCAGTTGCACTTCCTGCTGGCGGCGCTCGTCCTGCACGCCCTCGACCCGCACCTGCGCCAGCGGATACTGATCCAGCATCCTGGGCAGATAGATCAGCCCGGTCATCACACCGAGCAACGCCACGCTGGCCAGCAGCCAGGGCAGTGCCCGGGTCACGCGCACCGCCAGCGGTACCGCCGGCGTCTTGCGTACGCGCCGTGCCTTCGGGGCAGGCTTGCGCACTGCGCCCCGGGCCGGCTGTCGCGGCGCCCTAGCCACGGGCATCCTCGCCGTCTTGCGCCGCACCGGGCAGGCCCGCCATCAACAGGATGCGGGCCACCAGTTCGTCAAACGCCAGGCCCGCCGCCTTGGCCGCCATCGGCACCAGCGAGTGGTCTGTCATGCCCGGCACGGTATTGATTTCCAGCAACTGGAACTGGCCCTGCGCGTCCTGCATCACATCCACACGGCCCCAGCCGCTGGCGCCCACGGTGCGGAACGCGCGCAGGGCCAGGGTACGCAGCCGTGCTTCATCCGCTTCATCCAGACCGCACGGGCACAGGTACCGGGTGGTGTTGCTGCGATACTTGGCCTCGAAGTCATAAAAGCTGTTCGGCGTCTCCAGACGAATGGCGGGCAGCGCCTCGTCGCCCAGCACCGCCACGGTAAATTCGGGGCCCTGAATCCATTGCTCCACCAGCACCTCGGCGTCATAACGCCGCGCCTCGGCCACCGCTTCGGCCAGCTCGGCGCTGGTGTTCACCTTGCGCATGCCGATGGAAGATCCCTCGCGGGCGGGCTTCACCATCAGCGGGAAGCCCAGCGCCAGTTCGTCCTGCCCGGCCACGTAAAAGCCCGGAGTCGGCAGGCCAGCACCCGCCCACAACAATTTGGTACGCACCTTGTCCATGCCGATGCCGGAGGCCATCACGCCGCTGCCGGTGTACGGCACTTCCAGATGTTCCAGCACGCCCTGGATCACACCGTCTTCGCCACCGCGACCGTGCAGGGCAATAAACACACGCTCAAAACCGGCCAGGGTATCCACCGACACCTCGGCGGGGTCCACCAGTTCGGCTATCACACCGAACCCGCGCAGGGCGGCATGTACCGCGCGCCCGCTCTTCAGGGAAATCTCCCGCTCGGCAGAACGCCCGCCCGCCAGCACCGCCACGCGGCCCACCCGGGCCAGGGCTTTCTTCAACTGGTTGCGATCCACGCTCATCTCGCTCACTTTCCGGCTCCTGCATTCGCCAACTGCCGGGCGATCGCCCCGACATTGCCAGCGCCCTGGGTGACCAGCAGATCACCATCACGCAACAGCTTTTCCAGAATCACCGGCAACTTGTCCGGGTCTTCCACAAATACCGGTTCCACCTGGCCGCGCTGGCGGATGCTGCGACACAGGGCACGCGCATCGGCACCGGGAATCGGCTCTTCACCGGCGGCATAGACATCCAGCATCAGCAGCACATCGACACCGGACAGGGTCTCGACAAAATCCTCATAAAGATCGCGCGTGCGGGTATAGCGGTGCGGCTGGAACAGCATCACCAGGCGCTTGTCCGGCCACCCTTCACGAATCGCATCGATGGTGACTTTCACCTCACGCGGGTGATGGCCGTAATCGTCCACCAGCATCGCGTGGCCCTCGGTGCAGGCGTAATCACCCAGCACGTCAAACCGGCGACCCACCCCGGTGAACTGCTCCAGCCCTCGCACAATGGCCTCGTCGCTGGCGCCTTCATCAGCGGCCACGGCAATAGCGGCCAAAGCGTTGAGCACGTTATGGCGGCCCGGCAGATTCAGGTGAATATCCAGATCGCGGGAGCCCTGACGCAGCACACGGAAATGCGTGGTCATGCCGGTCTGGCTGATCACCTGCGCACGAATGTCCGCGTCGGTGGCGAAGCCATAACGGATCACCTGGCGATTGACGCGCGGCAGCAGCTTGCGCACCACCGGATCGTCCACGCACATCACGGCAATGCCGTAGAACGGCAGGTTGTGCAGAAACTCCACGAAGGTATTTTCCAACCGGGAAAAGTCACCGCCGTAGGTATGCATGTGATCGGCGTCGATATTGGTCACCACCGCCACCATCGGCTGCAAATGCAGGAAGGAGGCATCAGACTCGTCGGCTTCGGCCACCAGAAAGCGGCTCTGCCCCAGGCGCGCGTTAGCGCCCGCGCTGTTCAGACGTCCGCCGATGACGAAGGTCGGATCCATGCCCGCCTCCGCCATGATCGCCGCGATCATCGACGTGGTAGTGGTCTTGCCATGAGTCCCGGCCACGGCAATGCCGTGACGGAAACGCATCAGTTCGGCCAGCATTTCAGCGCGCGGTACCACCGGCACCCGGGCAGCATGCGCAGCCACCACTTCTTCGTTCTCGGTGCTGACAGCGGTGGAGGTCACCACCACATCCACATTGGCGACGTTGTCGGCGCGGTGGCCAATGTCCACGCGCACGCCCATCTCGCGCAGGCGCGCCACCACGGGTGACTCGCGCAGATCGGAACCGCTGACGTCATAACCCTGGTTCTTCAGGACCTCGGCGATACCGCACATCCCGGCACCGCCGATCCCGACAAAATGAATGCGGCGAATGCGGCGCATCTCCGGCACGGCATGCTGTGTCATCGCAGCACCTCCTCACAAATATCGGCCACGCGTGTGGCGCTGTCGGTATGGGCCAATGCGCGCGCCTGCTGAGCCATCTGCGCCAGCCGTGCGCGCTCGATGACCCCTTCGGCCATCACCGGCCGCAGACGTTCCGCCAGCGCCGCCGCATTCAGTTGGCGCTGATCCAGCACCAGCGCGGCGCCCTGCCCGGCCAGCCATTCGGCGTTGTAACGCTGATGGTCATCCACCGCCGTAGGCAGCGGCACGAACAGCGCCGCCACACCGGCCGCCGCCACTTCGGCCACGGTCAGCGCGCCCGCGCGACAGATCACCAGATCGGCCCAGGCGTAAGCGGCGGCCATGTCATCAATGAATTCGTCCACGGCGGCTTCCAGTGCAGCGGAGGCGTAGGCGCTGGCCGCTTCCTCGCGACGCCCGCGACCGGCCTGATGACGAATCACCGCCGGCTGCGCCTGCAGCAGCCGCGCCAGCGCGGCGGGCAAGGTGCGGTTCAGCGCCAGCGCGCCCTGACTGCCGCCCAGCACCAGAATGCGCAGGGCGCCGTCTCGCTCGGCATAACGCGCCACCGGGTCAGGCACGGCAACAATCGCGTTACGCACCGGGTTGCCCACGGCGGTGGCACGCCCGGCGAAGGCGCCGGCAAATCCTTCCAGCGTGCGTTGCGCCAGCCGCGCCAGCACGCGATTCGTCAGCCCGGGAATCGCGTTCTGTTCATGCACGATCAACGGCACGCCGGACAGACGCGCTGCCAGTCCACCCGGGCCGCTGGCAAAACCGCCGAAGCCCACCGCCAGCACCGCCGAGGTGCCGCGCAGCACACGGCGCGCCGCCAGCACGGCGCCGAGCAGCAGGAACGGCGCCTGCAGTTTGCGCAGCAGCCCACCGCCGCGAACACCTCGCACTTTCAGGGCGTGCAACGGGTAGCCCGCAGCAGGCACCAGACGATTTTCAATGCCGCCCTGCGCGCCCAGCCAGGCGATGTCGTAACCGCGCTCACGCAGCGCATCGGCCACGGCCAGCGCCGGAAATACATGTCCGCCGGTCCCGCCGGCCATCATCAGGACAGTGCCACTCATGCGCGCACCCTCCCGCGTTCCCGCTCTTCATAACCTTTCAGTTCTGTGCCTGCACGCAGCACCAGGGCAATCATCACCGCAGAGATCAACAGGCTGCTGCCGCCATAGCTCACGAACGGCAAGGTCAGTCCCTTGGTGGGCAACAGGCCCATGTTCACGCCCAGGTTGATCAGCACCTGGGTGCTGAACACCAGCGCAATGCCGTATACCAGCTGGGCATGAAACTGCCAGCCACGCGCTTCCAGCCGACCCCCGAGCAGGAAGATACGGGCAATCAGCAATCCGAAGACGCCGATCATCATCAGGTTGCCGATCAGGCCGAGTTCTTCCGCCAGCACCGCATAGACGAAATCGGTATGCGCTTCCGGCAGGTAAAACAGTTTTTGCACGCTATTGCCCAGGCCGACGCCCGCCAGGTGGCCACGCCCGAAAGCAATCAGGCTCTGGGTCAACTGGTAACCGCTGCCGAACTGATCCGCCCACGGATCCATAAACGACATCAGGCGGGCCACACGATAAGGCTGGGCAAAGGCCACCAGCGCGGCCAGCCCACTGAGCAACAACGCCAGGATCAGGAAGCGGCGGGTCGGCACGCCAGCAAGAAACAGCATGCCCATGGCCGCCACGCCCAGCACCACGACGGCGCCAAAGTCCGGCTGCATCAGCAACAGCACCGCCAGCATGCCGAGTACGGCCAGCGGGATCAGGAAGGCCTGCCAGGTGGTCTCCAGTGCCTGCTTGCGCACGGCGACATAACCCGCCAGGTACATGACAAAACCGAGCTTGGCGATTTCTGACGGTTGCACGGTAAACCCGGCAAGATTGAGCCAGCGCAGGGAGCCGTTCACCTCGCGCCCCAGCCCCGGAATAAACAGCATCAGCAGCACGGCGATGGACGCCGGCAGCGCCAGCACGCGCAGCTTCTCCAGCCAGGCCATCGACACCAGCATGTACACCGCAACACCCAGGGTCAGCCCCATGCCCAGATACACGGCATGACGCAGTGCGAAATAGAACGGCTGGCCCAGACGCATGTCGGCAATCTGCAACGACGCCGAGGCCACCATCACCAGCCCGAGCAGTGCCAGGCCCAGCGCCGCACACAGCAGTGGCATATCCAGACGTTGCAGCGACGGACGCAGAAGCGTCAGGGCGGGCATCATTGGCCACCTCCCGGCGCATCCAGCGCTTTCACCTGACGCGTGAATTCGTCGCCTCGGGCCACATAGCCGCTGAACATGTCAAAGCTGGCGCAGGCCGGTGACAGTAGTACCGCATCACCGGGCTGTGCCAGTGCAGCGGCACGCTGCACGGCCATCTGCATATCACTGACACGCTCGCACGGCACCTGGGTCAGCGCCGACGCCAAGCGCTCGGCATCCTGCCCGAGCAACAGTGCGGCACGCACATGCTGCTGTGCCGGCGCCGCCAGCGGTGCAAAATCCTGCCCCTTGCCCTGGCCGCCGGCGATCAGAATGATCTTGCCGTCGATGGCCGGGCCGGTTCCGGCCAGCGCCGCCAGCGTGGCGCCGACATTGGTGCCTTTGGAATCGTTGAACCACTGCACGCCGTGGCGCTCCGCAACCAGCTGGCAGCGATGCGGCAGACCGGGGAAGCGCGCGGCGGCCGCCAGCGCCTGCTCACGCGGCAGGCCCAGCGCTTCCGCCATGGCCAGCGCCGCCAGCACATTGAGCACATTGTGGTGGCCACGCATGGCCAGCTGTGACGTGGGCAGCAGATCCTCGCCCCGGCACTGCAGCACCTGGCGAGCGCTGTCCAGCCGGTAATCCGCCTGGGCATGCTGGCCGAAGGTAATTTCACGCGGCACTTGCCGCTGTGGTCGCGTCACGTCGTCGTCGCGATTCCAGACCGCGACTTCGCAGCCGTCATAGATGCGCTGCTTGGCGGCAATGTAGTCCGCCAGACTGCGATAGCGGTCCATATGATCTTCGGAAACGTTCAGGATCACAGCGGCCTGGGCATCCAGGCTGTAGGTGGTTTCCAGCTGGAAGCTGGACAGCTCCAGCACATAAAGCTGCGCATCCGCTTCCAGCAAATCGAGCGCGGGCGTACCCAGATTGCCGCCGATCAGTGAGGCGCGTCCGGCCGCCAGCGCCATCTCGCCCAGCAAGGTGGTCACGGTGCTCTTGGCATTGGAGCCGGTAATGGCCGCCACCGGCACACTGGCGGTGCGCGCAAACAGTTCGATATCGCCGATCACTTCCTTGCCGCTGGCCACCTGGCGGGCAATTTCCGGTGTCGATACCGCAATGCCCGGGCTGACGATCAGACGCCGCGCATCGCGCAGCCAGTCATCGCGCCAGCCGCCCAGGTGCAACGGTACATTGGCAAAACGCGCACGCCAGGCCTCCAGCCCGGGCGGCTGGGCACGCGTGTCCAGCGCGCGCACCGGCATCCCGCGTTCCGCCAGATAGCGAACACAGGATTGTCCGGTGATGCCCAGACCGATGACCAGATCGAACGCGTCGTTACTCATCGCCTCGCCTTAACGGATTTTCAGGGTCGCCAGACCCACCAGTACAAGAATCACGGTAATCACCCAGAACCGGACAATGATCTTCGGCTCCGGCCAGCCTTTCAGTTCAAAATGATGATGAATCGGTGCCATGCGGAAGATGCGCCGCCCGGTGAGCTTGTAGGACGCCACCTGCAACATCACCGACACGGTTTCCATCACGAACACGCCGCCCATGATGAACAGCACGATTTCCTGGCGAACGATCACGGCCATGACGCCCAGCACCGCGCCCAGCGCCAGCGCGCCGACATCACCCATGAACACTTGTGCCGGGTAGGCGTTGAACCAGAGGAAGCCCAGCCCGGCACCGCAGATGGCCGCACAGATCACCACCAGCTCGCCGCTGCCCGCCACAAACGGGATATGCAGGTAGTTGGCGAACTCGGCATGGCCACTCAGGTACGCGAAGACGCCGAGTGCGCCCGCCACCAGTACCGTGGGCATGATCGCCAGACCGTCCAGACCATCGGTGAGGTTCACCGCGTTGCTGGTGCCGTTGATCACGAAATAGGTCAGCACCAGATAGAACACGCCCAGATTGATCGCCACGTCCTTGAAGAAGGGCACGATCAGCTGGGTTTCCACCGGCGACTGCGCGGTGAAATACAGCGCGCAGGCGGCCGCAATGGCACCAATGGATTGCCAGAAATATTTCCAGCGACCAGGCAGGCCACGGGGGTTCTTTTCCACCACCTTGCGCCAGTCATCCACCCAGCCCACCGCGCCGAACACGAACAGCACGCCCAGCGTGATCCAGACAAACCGGTTACCCAGATCCGCCCACAGCAACGTGGCCAGCACAATGGCCACCAGGATCAGCGCGCCGCCCATGGTCGGCGTACCCGCCTTGCTCAGGTGGCTCTTCGGGCCATCATCACGAATCGCCTGCCCGACCTGGTATTGTCGCAGTTTGCGAATCATCGTCGGCCCGATCATGAAGCAGACAATCAGTGCCGTAAGCACGCTGAAGATCGCGCGCAGTGTCTGGTATTGCACCACCAGAAACCCCGGATGCACCTGTCCCAGTCGTTCAGCCAGCCATAACAGCATCAGTGAGCCTCCCCCATTGCACGCCCCCCGTCCCGCAGCTGTGCCACCACGGCATCCATGCCAGCACTGCGCGAGCCTTTGACGAGCACGGTACCGCCCTCATCCAGTATCGACTGCGCTTCCCGCGCAGCCGCCTCATGGGTGTCGACCTGATGAGCGTCGCCCCCGAATGCCGTCACGGTGTGCGCCGTCAAGGCGCCGTAACCGATCAGTTTTTCTATACCAGCCTCACGGGCCACCTGGCCCAGTGACGCATGGATATCTGCCGCCTGTGGCCCGAGCTCGCCCAAAGCGCCCAGCACCAGCATGCGCGGTGCGGCACACGCGGCCAGCAACTCGATGGCCACACGCACAGAGCCGGGATTGGCGTTGTAGCTGTCATCGATCAACAACCCGTTGCCACACGGCATGCGGTTAACCCGCCCGGGCACCGGCTTGAGCAACGCCAGCCGGGAAATCGCCACGGTCAGCGACACGCCGCTGACCAGTGCGGCGGCCAGTGCCTGCAGAGCATTGCTCACCTGGTGCCGACCCGGCAGGGGCACCAGCACCGGCCACTGTTCGCCCGCATGGTTCAGGGTAAAACGCACCTGATCCGCGCCCGGCTCGATATCCGTGGCGAGCAGGTCCGCGCCCTCCACTTGCCCGGTGCGCAGTAATTGCAGACCCGCCTGCTCCGCCCGATGGGCAAAGAAGTCGGCGAAGCTGTCATCCAGATTGATAATGGCGGTGCCGCCAGCGGGCATCCCGGCGAACAATTCCGACTTCGCGTCGGCAATGCCCTGCAAACTGCCGAAGCCTTCCAGATGCGCGCCAGTCACGTTGGTGATCAGGCTCACATGCGCTTTCACCAGTTGACTGGTCCAGGCGATTTCGCCGGGGGCATTGGCGCCCAGTTCGAATACGCCGTAACGATGCTGGTCGTTGAGCGACAGCAGGGTCAGCGGCACACCGATGTCGTTGTTCAGGTTGCCGCGTGTCGCCAGCGTCTGCTCGCCGAGCATCACGGCGATCATTTCCTTGACCGTGGTCTTGCCCGCGTTGCCGGTCACGGCCACACGACGCAGGGCAAACCGGTCGGCCCAGCCCGCTGCCAGTTCACCCAGGGCACGACGTGCGTCGGCCACCTGAACGTAATCATCAAATGCAGTGGTGGGCCGCTCGACCACCGCCGCCACGGCCCCGGCATCACGGGCTTGTTGCAGATAATCATGGGCATCAAAACGGACACCGCGCAGAGCCACAAACAGGTCGCCCGGTTGCAGGCTGCGGGTATCGGTGCTGACCCGGTTGATCGGCTGATCGTTGCCGACCCGGTGGCCCCGGGTCAGGGTGGCGATATCACTGAGCATGAACGGCGCGCTCATGGGGCACTCCTCGCGGTCAGGGCCGCACGTGCCAGCATGCGGTCATCCAGGGGATAGCGCTGACCGCGAATCTCCTGATACGTTTCATGCCCCTTGCCAGCGATCAGCACCAGATCGCCTGCGTCGGCCGCGCTGATCGCCGCCGTAATGGCATCACGACGATCGCTGATCACCTGCGCCCGGTCGGCGTTCACCAGGCCTGCGCGCATATCCGCCAGAATCGCCTCGGGTTCTTCAAAGCGCGGGTTGTCGCTGGTCAGCACCACCTGGTCGGCCAGCGCTTCGGCCACCGCTGCCATCTGCGGCCGCTTGCCACGGTCGCGATCACCGCCACAGCCGATCACACAGAACAGGCGCCCTGACGGGAAATGCACCCGCGCCGCCTGCAATGCTTTTTCCAGGCCGTCCGGCGTGTGCGCATAATCCACCAGTACGCGCGGCAGGTTTTGCGCTGGCAGCGCGCTATCCGCCCGCACCGGCTCCATGCGACCCGGCACTGGTGTCACTGCACTCATCCCGCCAGCTATCTGCGCAGCATCCAGACCCAGCGCGTGCAGCACACCGGCCACGGCCATCAGATTGTCGCGATTGAAGGCGCCATACAGGGGCCGGGTGATCTCCACTGCCTCACCCGCCACATGCAGGCGCAAACGCATCCCGGCTTCGTCCGCCTCGAACGCCAGACACTGCACGGTGGCGTCGCTGGACTCACCACAGGTCACGACATTCACCGAGCCCGGGAGCCTGCCCAGCAGACGGCGTCCGGCGGCGTCATCGATATTGATCACGGCATGACGCAATGACGGCAGCGCAAACAGTTTGGCCTTGGCGTCGAAATAGGCCGCTTCACTGCCGTGGTAATCCAGATGGTCGCGGCTCAGGTTGGTAAACACCGCCACCGCCACCGGCGTGCCGCTCAGGCGCCCCTGATCCAGCGCGTGCGAAGACACTTCCATGACCAGTTGCTGTGCACCGGCATCGCGGCAACGCGCCAACGCTGCCTGCAGGCTGACGGGGTCCGGGGTGGTGTGGCCAAGGTCTTCGCTGAAATCAGCAAACCGCACCCCCAGGGTGCCGATCAGGGCGCACGGATAACCGGCAGCATTCAATGCATCCGCCAGGAACCAGGTGGTGCTGGTCTTGCCATTGGTGCCGGTCACACCGGTGATGGTCAGGGCCTGGCCGGGCTCGCCGTGCAGGCGGGCCGCGATCACACCCAGGCTCTGGCGCAGGGCGGGCACGCCGATCACCGGCACGCCCGCTTCCTCGCGCACTTCATCCTGATCCTGTTCGGCCAGCACCAGCGCCGCGCCGGCGGCGATGGCATCGGCGATAAAGGCGCGGCCGTCACGGGCATGACCCGCCAGCGCCACAAAGGTATCGCCACGCTGCACCCGGCGGCTGTCCAGGCACAGCGCCTTAACCGGCAACGCTGCCAGCGGAGCGGGCAGCGTGCGTTCGGGAAGCAGTTGTTGCAGAGGCAGGGTCATATGCGGCCCTCCTCATTGCCGCCACCGGCATAGATCGCCGGGGGCGGTGATGTATCAGGTGGTTCGATATCCAGCGTGCGCAGCACACCGGCCATGATGTTCGAGAACACCGGGGCAGCGACCAGACCACCAAAGTAATCGCGGCCACGCGGATCATCGACAATCACCACGGTCACGATGCGCGGGTCTTCGGCCGGGGCGACGCCGGCAAACAGCGCCACATAACGGTCATCGGCGTAGCCACTGGGCAGCAGCTTGTGCACCGTCCCGGTCTTGCCTGCCACCCGGTAACCCGGCACTTTGGCACGCCGGGCGGTGCCTTCTTCCGACACCACGGTTTCCAGCATGTCGACAATGGCCCGGGCATACACGGGGCTGATCACCTGTTCCGCGAAACGGTGCTCGGCCGCCGCGTGTTCAGCCTGCACCCGCTCCAGGGACAACGGCAGGCGGCGGCCATCGTTGGCCAGCACCGCATAGGCGCGCGCCAGTTGCAGCGCCGTGACCGATACCCCATAGCCGTAGGACAGGGTGGCTTTTTCGATATCGCGCCAGCGGTGCCGGATCGGCAGCATGCCCGCGCTTTCACCGGGGAAGCGCACGCCGGAATGAATGCCCAGCCCGACGCGCTCCAGGAAGCCGGGCAGCACCTGGTCGTCCATATCCAGCGCCAGCTTGGTGGTGCCGACGTTGGAGGATTTGGTCAGCACGGTGGCGACATCGATCACGCCATAATTGCGATGATCGCGGATCGTCTTGTTCGCCACGCGCATGGTGCCGGGTCGGGTGTCGATCTGCGTGGCAGGCGTGACCATGCCGCTTTCCAGCGCAGCAGCCACCGTGAACGGCTTCAGGGTGGAACCGGGCTCGAACACATCCGTCACGGCGCGGTTGCGCAATGCGGCCGTATTAACACCGCTGCGATTGTTCGGGTTGTAGGAAGGCTGGTTGACCATCGCCAGCACTTCACCGGTGCGCGCATCCAGCACCACGGCACTGCCCGCCGCCGCACGATGCCGATTCACCGCCGACAACAGCTCGCGGTACGCCAGGTACTGCAGGCGCAGATCAATGCTCAGATAAACGTCTTCGCCGGAACGCGGCTCTTCGAGCAACTCGATGTCCTGGATCACGCGGCCATGCAGGTCGCGCACCACTTTCTTGCGCCCCGGGGTGGCCCGCAGGCGGCTTTCCAGCGCCAGTTCGATCCCTTCCTGGCCGACCTCATCGATATTGGTGAAGCCCACCAGATGGCTGGTGACTTCCCCCGCCGGGTAATAACGGCGGTATTCGGTCAGCGGATAGATGCCCGGCACCCGGTGTGCCAGCACCTCTTCAGCCTGCTCTGGCGCCAGATGCCGTGCCAGATAAATAAACTCGCGATGGGCGTTGGCTTCCACACGACTGGCCAGCGCGTTGACGTCCAGCACCGGATTGCCGCGCAGGCGGCTCCAGGTCTCGCGCGCTGCCAGCAGTTCACGCGGATTCGCCCACAGGGTGGTCACCGGCGTGCTCACCGCCAGCGGGCGGCCGTCGCGATCACGGATCACGCCGCGATGCGCCACCAGCGGTTCAACCCGCAAATTGCGCAGATCGCCCTGCCGTTGCAGAAACTCATGCTGGTTCACGTGCAGGTCCAGCGCCCGCCAGCCCAACAACAGGGCACACAGGCCCAACCCGGCCAGCACGACATGAAGTCGCCGGGGGCTGTAGCTCTGCGATGCCTGTTGAGGCGTGCGCCGTGCTGTCATGGCCTGATTACCACTCGCTGGCTGCCGGTAGGCTGCATCATGTTCAACTCCTCGCGCGCCAGGCGTTCCACCCGCGCGTAGGAGCCCCAGGTACTCTGTTCCAGGAGCAATTGCCCCCATTCCGTTTGCAGGCGGTACTGCTCGCGCTGCAACTGCTGCGATTGCGAGGTGAGCTTGCGTGCTTCATGCACGCTGTAACTCACCGCCAGGGCCGACACCACCAGTGCCACGGTCAGCACCAGATTCAGCACCAGGGGCCCGGAGCGGCTCGCCGTGCTCACGCCGCCACCTTCTCGGCGGCGCGCAATACCGCACTGCGGGCGCGGGCGTTGACCGCCACTTCCTGCTCGCCCGCCAGCCGCGCCTTGCCCAGCAAATGCATGCGCGCCGCCGGTGCCTGCACTGGCAAACCCCGCGGCTGCGGGGTGCGCCCGGCAGCATCCCGCATGAATAACTTCACCAGCCGGTCTTCCAGCGAATGGAAGCTGATCACCACCAGCCGGCCGCCCGGCGCCAGGCACTCCAGGGCCTGATCCAGAACCGCCTCCAGTGCCGCCAGCTCCTGGTTGATATGAATACGGATCGCCTGGAAGCTCCGTGTGGCCGGGTGCTTGCCCGGTTGGCCACGTCCCAGCACCGATTCAATCAGGGACGCCAGCTGCCGCGTCGTGGTGATCGGCTGCGCCGTGCGCGTTTCGCAAATACGGCGAGCGATGGCGCGCGAGCGTCGCTCTTCGCCATAGCGGTACAGCACGTTGGCAATGTCTTCCTGCTCGGCGCGCGCCAGCCAGGCGGCGGCACTCTCACCCGAAGTCGGGTCCATGCGCATGTCCAGCGGACCATCACGCAGAAAGCTGAAACCACGCGCCGGATCATCCAGTTGCGGCGAGGACACGCCCAGATCCAGCAACACCCCGTCCAGGGGCCGGCCCACTTGCGCCACCACCTCAGCCAGACAGTCGAATCGACCGGCGTGGATGGTAAAACGCGCATCCTCAGTGGCCAGAGCCTCGCCCGCCGCCACCGCCAGCGGATCGCGGTCAATACCCGCCAGGCGCCCTTCGCCAGAGAGCCGGGCCAGCAATGCGCGGCTGTGTCCGCCGCGACCGAAGGTGCCATCGACATAAAAGCCGTTGGTTCGCGTGGGCAACAACTCCAGCACCTCCTCCAGCATCACCGGCTGGTGTACGTACTGCTCGGCTTGCGTCATGGCGTGGCCTCAACGGGTCTCAAAATGCCAGCTTCTGAACGCTTTCCGGCATGGCCGCGTGGTCCAGCTGGCCATACTTGTCCTGTTCGGCCTGCCAGGCCGCTTCGCTCCACACTTCGAAACGATGAATCTGACCCACCAGCATGGCGCGCTTCTCCAGCCCCACCAGCTCGCGCAATTCCACCGGAATCAGGAAGCGGCCGTTGCCGTCCATCTCCAGTTCAACGGCCTGACCCAGGAAGCGGCGCTTGAGGTAGCGCACGGCCGGATCGGCATCGCTGAGGCCCGCCACCTGGCGGGCGATATCGTTCCACTGCAGTTCGGGGTAGAGAGACAGACAGTTGTCGTAGGGGTGATGCGTGAGCACAGCCCGACCGCCGGCGGCATGCTGCAATGCATCCCGGTGCCTTGTCGGTATGGCCAGACGCCCTTTGGCGTCCAGGTTAAGGGCACTGCGCCCGCTGAACACGATGACTTACCCCGCTGTCGGTTCCATCCACATTTACCCCCCTGCAACAGGGGCTAAAACCCACTAATTCCCACATTTCTCCACATTGCGACACTCTAGGGCCACGGCAATTTCAAAGTCAAGCGGGCGTGAGTGTGGGAATGTAAAAGAAAGCGTTTACGAATCAGTTGCTTAGCCCTTATTTGGGCCAGGTGGGAGGAAGTGGGTCAGACAATGCCCGAGGGTTATCAGCGAGGTGGCGCCTGCTTGTGAGAAGTTACATTAACTTTTAGATCGATTAGGAATATGAGGATAGAAGAATAATGTCTTTTTGACATATCAGACAGGGGCTCGGGCAGTGCGACGACGGGCGGCACGCCCGCCGTCGCCCCCGAGAATAAAAAGGACCAACCGATAAGCCGGGTTCTGTCGTGGACAGTCATTCATCTGGGACCGACGTCGCCGTCGGCCTCTAGCGACCTACCCGGTTCCAGCGCGGGCCACGCCACAGGAACCCTATTTGGTCTTGCTCCGAGTGGGGTTTACCCTGCCACGCCTGTTGCCAGGCGCGCGGTGCGCTCTTACCGCACCTTTTCACCCTTACCTGTGCATCGTTTCCGGAGAAACGGGCCATCGGCGGTATATTCTCTGCGGCACTTTCCGTAGCCGTACCGTCGCCAGTACGGCCCCCAGGCGTTACCTGGCACCCTGCCCTGCGGAGCCCGGACTTTCCTCCAGCAATACAAGATTGCCAGCGACTGTCTGGTTGATCCGGGGCGGAGTGTAGCCGCGCCCGGGCAGATGGACCAGCAAAATAGCCTACGGGGCCGACAGGGTTTCGAGCCAGGCATAGAGAGCCTGACGTTTGCGGCCGGTGACGGCGGCCAGCACCTTGGCCGCGCGGGAGGCGGGCAACTCGGCCAGCAGGGCCCGCGCCAGTGGCAGCAGTTCGGCGTCTTCCGCAGATTGTGCATCAGCACCCGCCAGCACCAGCACGATCTCGCCGCGCTGCTGGTCGCTGTCGGCCGCCACCCAGTCACGCAGGGCCGCCACCGTATCGCGACGCACGGTTTCGAAGTGTTTGGTCAGTTCCCGGCACAGGGTAATCTCGCGCTCCCCCGCCCCGGCGGCGACCAGCGCTTCCAGCAACGCCAGCAGACGATGAGGCGCCTCGAACAGCACCGACGTTGCCGTGTTGCCCAGCACACGCTCCAGCGCCTGATGACGCGGCGCGCCCTTGCTCGGCAGGAAGCCCTCGAATACGAACCGGTCGGTGGGCAGCCCGGCCACCGCCAGCGCGGCCAGTACGGCACTGGCACCGGGAATCGGTACCACCGGCACCCCGGCCTCCTGACAGGCTCGCACCAGACGATAGCCCGGGTCGCTGACCAGCGGCGTGCCCGCATCGGAAATCAGCGCCACCGACTCACCCTGCTGCAAACGCGCCACCAGCTGCGGGCTGCGCGCCACCTCATTATGGTCATGGCAGCTCACCAGCCGGGTGCGCACGCCCAGGGCATCCAGTAACTGGCCACTGCGGCGGGTATCTTCGGCGGCCACGGTATCCACCTCGGCCAGCACACGCAGAGCGCGCCGCGTGATGTCTTCCAGGTGACCAATGGGCGTGCTGACAATGTATAAAGTCCCGCTCATTCGGGAACCTCTGCAGATGGACGATGGACGTAGTGTGGAGAGGCCCTACAATAGTCGCTTCGTTTCAACAATTCGACCGCGGGTGATCATGAACCGTTTGCGTGTAGTTTTTCTGAGCCTGCTGGTGCTGGGCTGTATCAGCGCCTGCACCACCACCCCGACCCAGCCGGTGGACACTGCCGCAGACGCTGCCGCGCCGCAGAAGCTGGATGACGCCCTGAGCAGCCTGAACGACCTGCGTATGCCCGCCCGGGCGACCCAGGGACTGGCCTGGGCGCACAGCTATCTGGCCATGGGTCGCCCCCAGGACGCCGAAGTGTTGCTGGCCCAGTTCGATCCGCGCCGCCTGGAAGGCGACCAGCGCCTGGAGTGGGTGCTGCTGAGCGCACGCCTGAAACTGGCACGCCAGGATGGCGAGGGCGCACTGGCCTTGCTGGAGGATGAACGCCTGGACGTCGCCCGCCTGCAGAATGAAGCGCCCCTGGATTTGCAGAACCGCATGCAGCTGCTGCGCGCCGATGCGCTGGCGATTGCCGGTGACCTGCGCGCCAGCCTGCGTGAGCGCGTGGCGGTGGACGGCCTGCTGGAAGACGATGACCGCGCCTACAACCATCAGATGATCTGGGCGCTGCTGATGCACATGCCCCAGAATGATCTGCAAAAGCTGGCTGACGAGAGCCGCGACACCTTGCTCGGCTGGGTCGAACTGGCGCGCGTGTATCGCGACCCGCTGGCCGATCTGGACAGCCAGGTCAGCCGACTGGAAGCCTGGGAACGCAACTGGTTCGATCATCCTGCCGCCCGTGACATGCCACCGATGGTACGCGCCCTGCAACAGGCGGTGAGCGAGCGGCCGCGCCGCGTGGTTGCGCTGCTGCCGCACACCGGCCCGATGTCCGAAGCCGGGCAGGCCCTGCGCGATGGCATGCTGGCAGCCTACTACAGCGCGCTCGAGCAGGGGCACCCGGTGCCCGCTATCACGTTTATCGACAGCAACAGCGCGGACATCGGCACACTCTATAACCAGGCGCTGGTCGAAGGTGCTGACTTCATCATCGGTCCGCTGGAGCGGGACAAGGTCGAGCAACTGGTCAGCGCCTCGGGCCTGCCGGTCAACACACTGGTGCTGAACTATGCCGATACACCGCCGGGCTCCGACCGGATTTTCCAGTTCGGTCTGGCGCCGGAAGATGAAGCCCGACAGGTAGCCCGGCAGGCCTGGAAAGAAGGCGCCCGCCTGGCGGGTGTACTGTATCCGCGCACCGACTGGGGCCAGCGTGTGGCCGCCGCCTTCAGCAGTGAATGGACCGAACTCGGTGGACTGATCAGCACTGAAGCCAGCTATGCCGACGACGCCAGCAGCGCCGTGCGCGACATGCTGGCCCTGGGCCAGAGCGAGAGCCGTGCCCGCGCCCTGCGCCGTCATGCCCCCGCCACCCTGGAGTTCGAACCGCGCCGCCGTCAGGACCTCGACTTCCTGTTCATGGCCGCCAACCCGGCCCAGGGGCGCCAGTTGAAACCGGCGCTGAATTTCCACTACGCCGGCGACCTGCCGGTGTACAGCATTTCCAACATCTATGGCGGCCAGCCGGACGCTGACCGCGATCATGACCTGAACGGCATCCGTTTTGTCGACGTGCCCTGGCTGCTGGATCGCGACTCGACCCTGCATCAGGCCACCGCCGCCGTGTGGCCGCAGGGCCACGGCCGCTATGAACGGCTGTTCGCCATGGGCGTGGACGCCTATCGCCTGCAAGCCCGGCTGGCCCTGCTGCAATCAGCGCCGGAAAGCAGCATGCCCGGTGCCTCGGGCGCGCTGCGACTGGGCGACGATAACCGTCTGGTACGCGAACTGGACTGGGCCTGGTTCCGGCGCGGCGTGCCGCAACGGGCCCCAGTGGTGCAATCACTGAGCGGTAACCGCTGAGGAGCGCCATGTACCGGGTAAGGAAACCCTTCAGTCGACGCGGCCAGGGCCACGCCGCCGAACGCCGGGCAGAAGCCTGGCTGCAACAGCAGGGCCTGCGCACCGTGACACGCAACTTTCATTGCCGTCAGGGCGAGATTGATCTGGTCATGCGTCACGGGGAAATGCTGGTGTTTGTGGAGGTGCGATTACGCGCCTCGGATACCTGGGGCGGCGCCCTGGCTTCTGTCACACCGCAGAAACAGCAGCGCCTGATACAGGCGGCGCGTTATTATCTGGCCCGCTATCCGGCTTGCCAGCAACTGCCCTGCCGCTTTGATGTACTCGGCATGGCACCGGATGACGAGGACTACCGTTATGACTGGGTGCCGAATGCCTTTGATGCCCACTAGCACGGGAACAGAATTGCCATGAGTGTCGATCGGGTGCGCCAGCTTTTTGTGGACAGCATCGAAACCAAGGTCAAGGCAGCGGAAGTGCTGCCGGATGTGCTGATGATTGCCGGCCAGCGCATGGTCGAATGCCTGCTCGGCGGCGGCAAGATCCTCGCCTGTGGCAACGGCAGTAGCGCGGGGCAGGCGCAATTGTTTGCCAGCGCCCTGCTCAATCGCTTTGAGCGCGAGCGCCCGGCGCTGCCCGCGCTGGCCATTGGTCCGGATGCCGTCACGCTCAGCGCCATTGCCAGCGACTACGCCTACAACGAAGTCTATTCCAAACAGATTCGCGCACTGGGCAATGGCGGTGATCTGCTGCTGGCGATCTCGCCGCTGGGGCAATGCGGCAATATCATTCAGGCCGTGCAGGCCGCCCACGACCGCGACATGCAGGTGATCGCACTGACCGGGCACGAGGGCGGCGACCTGACCAACCTGTACAGCCCGGGGGACGTGGAAATCCGCGTACCCTCTGCCGTCGAGGCGCGCATACATGAAGTTCATCTGCTGGTCATCCAGACGCTGTGTGATGTGATCGATCAGCAACTTTTCGGAGGGGAATGATGTTGTCTTCGACCTGGGTGCGCACCCTGTGCGCCGTGTTCATGATCAGCCTGCTGCCGCTGGCCACCACCGGCTGTGTGCGCATGGTGGCTACCCTGTCAGAGGAGCCGGTGGACCAGAATCATGGCAAACGCACCACGGGCTCACGGGTGGAAGACCGGAACATCGTGCGCAAGACACGCATCAACCTGTACCGGGCCGACGAGCGCTTCCGCCAGGCACCGATGAAGGTGGTCAGCTTCAACGGCAACGTGCTCCTGGTAGGCCAGGTCCATGATGCGCAGATGAAGGCGCGCGCCAGCGATATCGCCGGGCGCATTCGCCACGTGCGCAATGTGCATAACGAATTACAGGTGGGCGAGGAACGCCGTTTCTGGGCGCGCACCAACGACACCTGGATTACCACTCGCGCCAAAAGCCGCATGCTGATTGACGGTGATGCACAGGGGCGGCGCACCCGCGTGGTCACTGCCAACGGCGTGGTGTACCTGATGGGCCTGCTGACGCGCGCCGAGGCCGACGCAGCGGTTGAGCAGGCGCAGAAGGTTTACGGCGTGCAGAAGATCGTCAAGATCATCGAATACATCGACTGACGCTTACTTAACGACCTTGAGGCTGGGGCGGCGATCACCGCCCTGATCGCCCTCGTCCGGATCATCATCCGGCGGCGGCGGAGGTGACGGCTCAAAAGCCATGCCCTCTCCGTTCTCACGGGCGAACACCGCCAGTATCGCGTTCACGGGCACCACGATGTTCATGGCACGACCGCTGAAGCGGGCGGAGAAGGTCACCTCCTCATTGCCGGCCACGAAGCCCTGTACGGCCCCCGGCGCGACATTGAGAATGATCTGGCCTTCGCTGACGTGCTCCCGGGGCACCAGGACCCCGGGGTAGCCTGCGTCCACCAGCAGATGCGTGGTCAACCCGTTATCGCAGATCCATTCATGTACCGCACGGATCAGATAGGGGCGATTCGGCGTCATCGACATCAGAGCGGGTTACGGATTTCGCGTTCCTGCTCTGACAGGCTGGCCTGGAAGCTGTCACGGCCGAAAATGCGCTCGGCATAATCCAGCAGCGGCTTGCAGGGCTTGCCGGTCAATTCCACACCCAGGTGGTTAAGACGCCACAGGATCGGCGCGATGGTGCAGTCCACCAGCGTGAATTCGTCGTTCATGAAGAACGGCTTCTCCGCAAACACCGGCGCAATGCTGGTGAGTCCGTCACGCAGGGCCTTGCGGCGCTTGTTCAGCTCCGCTTCTTTCTCTGCGCCCGCCATGATGGCGTCCACGTGGCCGCACCAGTCACGCTCGATACGGTGAATCAGCAGACGGCTGTGGGCACGTGCCACCGGGTAGACTGGCAGCAGCGGCGGATGCGGAAAGCGCTCGTCCAGATATTCCATGATGACGTTCGACTGATACAGGGTCAGTTCACGGTCTACCAGGGTCGGCACTTCGTTATAGGGGTTCAGCGACGCCAGATCTTCCGGCTTGTCGTTGTCGTCCACATCAACGATGTCGACCGTGACCCCTTTCTCGGCCAGCACGATACGCACCCGATGGCTGTAATGGTCCCGGGGGTTGGAAAAGAAAGTCATCGAGGAACGCTTGGTCACAACGCCCATGGCTATGTGGTCTCCCGCGGTTTATCAATCGTCAACGCTACAGACAGAAACAGGGCAGCCGCTCTGCGGCTACCCTGTCCGAGGCCGAAAAGACGGCGTGGTCAGTGCACGTCTTTCCAGTATTCCTTTTTCAGCAGATATGCCGGAATCCACAACAGGAACAGGAATATCAGCACATATACCCCGATACGCTCTGCATCCACGCGCACCGGCTCGCCAATGTAGGCGAGAAAATTGGTCAGATCGAGCATGGCGCGGCGGAAATCCTCCTCGCCCAGTTCCTGCTCCATCTTCGCCATCACATGGGGCATACCCACGTTCTCGAACACGCGGTTGTTGTACCCGTAGGGCTGATCCGCATCTTCATAGAAACTGATCAGGTAAGAGTACACCCAGTCCGAGGTGCGCAGGCGCGCCACGTTGGTGAGGTCCGGCGGTGCCGCACCAAACCAGCTGGCCGCTTCGTCACGGGGCATGGCGATATGCATGGTGTCGCCGATCTGGTCCGTGGTGAAGTTCAGGTGCTTGAGCACCAGATCTTCCGGAATATCCAGACCATTGGCCAGGCGGCTGTAGCGCTCGAACTGCAGGGAATGGCAACCCATGCAGTAGTTCACGAACAGCTGCGCACCGCGCTGCATGGACACTTTGTCTTTCACATTTACCGGGGCAGATACCACATGTTCATTGTATCCGCCGGCCGCCAGGCCCAGAGCCGGGAGACAGCTGAGTAGCAGAACAGCAAGCTTTTTCATCAGTGGCCTCCGGTCACACGATCAGGCACCGGCTTGGATTTCTCGAAGCGGTGGCCGAACGGCAGCACAAACAGGAAGTAGAAGAAGTAATAGATCGTCCCCAGACCCGCCAGGTGGGTGTAGGTGACATCCGCTGACGTGAACGGAATGGTAAACGCCACCTGATCCGGCTGGGTACCGAAGTAACCGAGCACGATGAAGACGAAGGCAAACAGCATCAGCGTGACTTTGCTGAACATACCTTTGTAACGGATCGACTTGACCGGGTGACGGTCGAGCCACGGCACCACAAACAGGATGGCAATGGCGCCGCCCATGACGATCAGACCCCAGGACTTGGCGTCCAGGATAAAGCTGAAGGTTGTGGCGCGCAGCATCGCGTAGTAGGGGCCGTAGTACCAGACCGGCGCAATGTGATCCGGCGTGGCCAGCGGGTTGGCCGGCTCGAAGTTCGGGCGCTCGATAAAGTAGCCACCGCCTTCGGGGAAGAAGAACACCACCACGGCAAAGACCATCAGGAAGACAACGATGCCTGCCAGATCCTTCACAGTGTAGTAGGGGTGGAACGGGATGCCGTCTTTCGGGATGCCGTTCTCGTCCTTGTTCTGCTTGATCTCGACGCCGTCCGGGTTGTTGGAACCCACTTCATGCAGCGCCAGAATATGCAGCACCACCAGCGCCACCAGCACCAGCGGAATCGCCACCACATGCAGGGCGAAGAACTTGTTCACCGTGGCATCCGACAGCAGATAGTCACCACGCACCCAGGTGGTCAGCGCTTCGCCGATGGCGGCAGACTGCTGTGCATCAACGAACGGTATCACCTGGAACGGAATGGCTTCTGCCAGCGAGATGATCACCTGCGCACCCCAGTAGGACATGTTGCCCCAGGGCAACACGTAACCGAGGAAGCCCTCGGCCATCAGTGCCAGGTAGATCATCATGCCGAAGATCCACACCAGTTCGCGCGGCGGCTTGTAGGAGCCGTACAGCAGACCACGGAACATGTGCAGGTAGACCACGGCAAAGAAGGCCGAAGCGCCCACTGCGTGCATGTAACGGATCAGCCAGCCGAACTGGACGTCACGCATGATGTATTCCACCGACGCGAACGCATCCGTCGGCGAGTAGAACATGGTCAGCCAGATACCGGTGAGCAACTGGTTGACCAGCACCACCAGGGAGAAGACCCCGAAGTAGTACCAGAAGTTGAAGTTCTTGGGCGCGTAATACTCGGACATGTGCTTCTTGAAAGCATCGACGACCGGCAGGCGCGCATCCACCCAGTTAACGAGACCCTTGGCAATAGACATCAGGCGGTCTCCCCTTCTTCAGAACCCACGATGATGACATCGTCATCCAGATAGGAGTGCGGCGGCACCACCAGGTTGGTGGGCGCAGGCACGCCACGGTACACGCGACCGGCAAAGTCGAACGTGGAGTTGTGGCATGGGCAGAAGAAGCCACCGAACTCCAGCTGCACCGTCGGCCGCGGGTTGTAGGTGGGCGAGCACCCCAGGTGAGTACAGGTGCCGATCAGCACCAGCACTTCCGGCTTGATCGAGCGATGCTCGTTGCGTGCGTAGGCCGGCTGCTGGGTATCGACACTGGAATCCGGGTCGCGCAGGGCGCCACCCTCGGCCAGTGATCTCAGGCCGTCGAGCATTTCCGGTGTGCGGCGAACCACCCACACGGGCTGGCCACGCCATTCGCGCACAACGCGCTGACCGGCCTCAAGCTTGCCGATGTCTATGGTAACAGGTGCGCCAGCGGCTTCTGCGCGAGCGCTGGGCTGCCATGACTTAACGAAGGGCACTGCCAGCCCCACCGCACCTACGGCGCCGACGGCAGACGTCAGGCCAATCAGAAAGGTGCGCCGGCTGGTGTTTACGCCGTCTTTACTCATCGAGATGATCTCCCCTGGAGGCTACTCCCCATCCCGGGCTCGGGTTGGAACGGTCATTGCGGAGGCAAACCCCCACAAACCGGGCGGAATAAGGCGCGGCAAATGGTAAAGAAAAAGCCCTTACCTGACAACCGGATTTACCCGTCCCGATTGCCCAAACCGCTGATTTACACACAAAAAAGCCCAGCCGGATTGACTGGGCTTTTTGACGATCGGCGATCCAGCGTGAATTAACGCTTGGAGAACTGCGGACGCTTGCGCGCCTTGTGCAGGCCGATCTTCTTGCGCTCGACTTCACGCGCATCGCGGGTCACATAACCGGCGCGGCGCAGGGCAGAACGCAGGGTATCGTCGTAGTCCATCAGCGCACGGGTGATACCGTGACGAATGGCACCGGCCTGGCCGGTGGTGCCGCCGCCGGCCACAGTGACGTACACGTCAAAGCGCTCGGTGGATTCGGTCAGTTCCAGCGGCTGACGCACGACCATGCGTGCGGTTTCACGGCCAAAGTACTCGTCCAGCGGACGACCATTGACGGTGATCTTGCCACTGCCCGGGCGCAGGAACACGCGCGCGGCGGAGGTCTTGCGACGGCCAGTGCCGTAATTCGAAGCTGCGGTTGCCATCTGCTACCCCTTAGATTTCCAGTGCCTGCGGCTGCTGAGCGGTGTGCGGATGCTCAGCGCCAGCGTAGACCTTCAGTTTGCCCAGCATGGCGCGGCCCAGCGGGTTACGCGGCATCATGCCCTTCACCGCCAGTTCGAGTACCTGTTCGGGCTTCTTCGCGATCAGGGTTTCGAAGTTGGCTTCCTTGATACCGCCCGGGAAGCCGCTGTGACGGTAGTACATCTTGTCGCTGGCTTTCTTGCCGGTCACGTGGATCTTCTCGGCGTTGACCACAACGATGTAGTCACCGGTATCAACGTGCGGCGTGTATTCCGGCTTGTGCTTGCCACGCAGACGCGTAGCGATTTCGCTGGCCAAACGACCCAGCGTCTTGCCGGAGGCGTCCACCACATACCAGTCGCGCTTGACGCTGTCCGGTTTGGCGCTGAAGGTTTTCATGAATTCTGCCCCAAAATCAGGAATTTACGGGTAATTGGACCCATCGCCCGCGGACCATGACGGACCACTGCGAATAAGAGAGCGCGGATTGTACCCAAGGGGGTGCGCCAAGACAAGCAGCAAAGCATGCCTTCATTCAGCCCCGATAACCGCAGTGAAAACCGAACGGCACATGGTGTCTCAGGGGCACCGCCGCCACTTCACCCAGCTCACGGCTGCGCGCATCCAGCAGCACCACTTCACTGCGGTGCTGACGGGCATCATACACCATGGCGCACAGATAGCCTGCCCCCTCGGCCTCGCCCTCCGGCACGAACATGGCCTCGGACACGAACCGGCCCGGCCCCAGGTCATGCAGCACCACCTCGCCGGTGTCGGTATCCAGCCGCTGCACGGCATTGAAGAACCCCGCCGTGCCGTTGTCGGCGATGGCGGCGGTATAGAGGAAGCGGCTGGGCTGCCCCATGCGGCGCAGATCGAACTGCGGAAATTCACACCCGGCCAGACTTGGCAGCGGCGCGGCATTTACCGCCCCGGTACGCAGATTGAAGCGATACTGCCACGGCACCCCGCCCTGCGCCTCGCTATGGCCGAACACATTACGCAGCTGCGCCGCCACGCCGTAATCCTCGAAGCGCACCAGATCCACCACCAGCTCATCGCCATCCTCACGGCAATTGCCATAGTGGAACACCACAAAAGGCTCCAGCTCGAACACATGCGCCACGGTCAGGGTATCCAGCGACACCAGATACGCTTTCATGCCCCATTCGGGGCGATAGGCCACGCTCTCGTCGAACGCCTTGCGGCCCAGCACGAAGGGCCAGACGCTGTCCATGCCCAGCGGCGGCACCAGCAGCACCATGTAGCGCGATGACAGCCCGGCACCGTGCACGAAGGCGAGCCGGTCGATCCCGAAATGCCGCTTGCGGGTCAGACGCCCCGCCGGATTGATCTCGTAGAGGTTGATACGCGGCCCGCCCGGGCCCAGGGTGACGCCGTGGTTATAGTAGTAGCCGGTGTCGGGGTGGGTGTGTCCATGGGCACTGAACGGGTCCGCCATGCCCAGTGCGCCGTCGAAGTTGTGTTCCCCCAGCGTCTCCAGCGTCTCCGGGTCCAGCGACCAGGGACGGCCGCCCTCCCAAAGCGCCAGCAGCTTGCCCGCATGGCAGGAAATCGCCGTATTGGCGGCATTGGCCGGTGGCCGACCGATATTGCGCAGCATGCCCCCCGGCGCGTTATGACCGAAGCTGCGGCAGACAATCCGCCCGGCAGCGGTCTCCTTGCGGTATTTGGGCGTGCGCACATAGCGGTTGCGATACCAGGCACCGTCAGCGCCAAACGTCAGCGCATGCATCATGCCGTCGCCATCGAACCAGTGACCGAAGGTATCGTCACCTATGCGGTTACGCCCCGGGCCAATGCGCAAAAAGGTGCCGCGCACCGAGTCCGGCACCCGCCCGCGTATCTCACTGCGCGGCACGGTGTAGCTGTATTCGTCATGGAGCGCCTCGAAGCCGCCGACATGGGCCAGCCCGCCCTCGTCTGCCATGATGCCGTCATCCATATATCCTCCTGGCTCAACGCCGCCCGACACATCTCAGAACCCGCAAGTTCTGGTATAGACCATTCACCGCACGCGCGCAATGGCGCCCTGTGCGCCGGGGTCATGCAGGCCGCGCTGGCAGTGCTATCATCGGGCACCATGCCTATCACCCACATTGTTATTCGATTCAGGAGCACACCATGGAATACCGCCGCCTCGGCCGCACCGATCTGAACGTCAGCGCCCTGTGCCTGGGCACCATGACCTGGGGCAAGCAGAACACCGCCGAGGAAGGCTTCGCACAGATGGACCTGGCCGTGGAGCACGGCATCAACTTCTTCGACACTGCGGAAATGTACGCGGTGCCGACCTCCGCCGAGACCGCGGGCAAGACCGAAGAGATCATCGGCGAGTGGTTCACCCGCAGCGGCCGCCGCCAGGACATCATCCTGGCCACCAAGGCCGCAGGCCCCGGCGACTGGATCAAGCATATTCGCGGCGGCCCGCGCCTGAACCGTGAACACCTGGAACAGGCCGTGGAAGGCAGCCTGAAGCGCCTGCGCACCGATGTGATCGACCTGTACCAGTTGCACTGGCCCGAGCGCAGCACCAACTTCTTCGGCCGCCTGGGCTACAAGCACCGCCGGGATGAGCAGGCGGTGCCGATTGAAGAGACCATCGAGGCCCTGGAAGGCCTGATCAAGGCTGGCAAGATCCGCCACTATGGCCTGTCCAACGAGACCGCCTGGGGCGCCATGAAGTACGTGATGGAAGCCGAGCGCCGGGGCGCACCGCGACCGGTGTCGATCCAGAACCCCTACTCCCTGCTGAACCGCAGCTTTGAAGTCGGCCTGGCCGAAGTCGCCCATCGTGAGGATATCGGCCTGCTGGCCTACTCCCCGCTGGCCTTCGGCATGCTGTCCGGCAAATACCGCGACAACACCTGGCCCGAGGCGGCGCGCCTGACCCTGTTCAAGCAGTTCTCGCGCTACACCAACCCCCAGGCCGAAGCCGCCACCGAGAAGTACTGCCAGCTGGCCGAAGCCCACAACCTGAGCCCCGCGCAACTGGCCCTGCAATACGTCACCACCCGGCCGTTCGTGACCAGCAACATCATCGGCGCCACCAGCCTGGCACAACTGGAGGAGAACCTGCGCAGCATCGAGGTGCCGCTGGACAAGGAGCTGGAGAAGGCCCTGGACGCGATCCACGCAGAACATCCCTATCCGTCCCCCTGAGCGCGCCCCGGAGCCCCCTGTGCGCACCCTGCTGTTCTGGGCGCTGGCCCTGGCCTTGCTGCCGGTGCTGGCGCTTCAGGGACGCCATACCCGCCGCACGGCCCTGCGGCTGCCGGAAGCGGACGGCCCGCAATCCGGCACGCAGCACCCGCCCGGCGGCGCAGCGGGCACCCCGCTGCAACTGCTGATTATCGGCGAATCCCCGGTGGCAGGCGTGGGCGTGGCCACCCAGGACGATGGCGCAGGCCCGGCCATGGCCCGCCCCCTGGCCGCCCTGAGCGGGCGCAGCGTGCACTGGCAGTGCCACGGCCAGAACGGGCTGCGACTGGCCACCCTGCTCGACCGCCCGATCCCCGAGCCGCCGCCGCGCGCGGACCTGGTGCTGGTGATGATGGGCGTGAACGACACCACCGGCCTGACCCACCTGGGCGCATGGCGCCAGCAACTGCACCGTTTGCTGGACGTGCTGGCGCAGCAGCAACCAGGCGCCCGCCTCGCCTTTGCCCCGGTGCCCCCGATGCATCGCTTCACCGCCCTGCCCCAGCCCCTGCGCGCCGTGATCGGCCTGCGCGCCCGGCTGCTGGACCGGGCCCTGCGCCAGGTCGCCACCCGGCGCGGCTGCCCGGTGCTGGATTACGGCGACCTCAGCGACCCCGCCCTGCTGGCACAGGACGGCTACCACCCCTCCGCAGCCGGTTTTACCGCCATGGGCGAACGCCTGGCCCGCCAGGCGATTGAGAAACTTCCTGATCTGCGTCAGTCTGAACATTGAGCAGGTGTGCCAGGGTAAGGCAGTCCGGTTTACCCCGGCATGGTCATTTCGTCATCCCCCACAGGAGGCGTACCACATGGACAAGACCTGGATCGTTGTCGCCGAAAGCTCCCGCGCCCGTATCTTCTCTGCACTCAACCGCGTGCAACCCCCTCAGGAAATCGAAAGCTTCGCCTTCCCCGAAGGCCGCCTGAAAGACCAGGACATCTACAGCGACCGCCCCGGGCGCACCTTTGAAAGCGCCAACGAAAGTCGCAGCGCCATGGAGCCACCGGATGTGCGCGACCAGCAGCACCACACCTTCGCCCGCACCATCACCGAGGCCCTGGAGAAGGGCCGGGTGAAAGGCAAGTTCGACAAGCTGGTGATCATCTCCCCACCCGCCTTTCTCGGCGCCCTGCGCCATACATTGAACGGCCACCTGGGCAAGATGGTGGACAAGACCATCCAGAAAAATCTGGCCGGGGAGGATGCGGAGACGATCAGGCGGTATGTGTTTGATTAAAGCGCATGGCCTGGATCAGGTGGACATTAACCGCACCTTGAAATAATATCTGGACGCTAACCACATCCATAGGGCGGACTAGCGTCCAGGACCACCGCATGCGGCAGAGCGAGGCCATCAAAAGACTCACAGACTGGGACCGTCGCGGGCGATACGTCTTTGCCGCAGCGGATATGGCGAAGGTGTTTGCTGAGGACTCGCCCAGAGGCCGGGAAGCCACCCTGACCCGCCTGGTTCGCGAGGGCCTTCTCGAACGGCCCTCCAAAGGCGTGTATCTCTACGCCCTCTCGCGCCACAAGGGCCCGGATACGCTTGAACTGATTGCCAGAACCCTTCGACGCGGCGCCTACAATTACGTCAGCCTGGAATCAGCCCTGTCGGAGTACGGCGTGATTTCCCAGATCCCGGTGGGCCGCCTCACCGTCATCACCACCGGCCGCAAGGGTGAATACTCAACGCCCTACGGGGTCATTGAGTTCACTCATACGCAGCGCTCTGTTTCGGATATCTTGCGCTCCACGCTTGACCGAGACCGGCCCTTGAAGATTGCAACAGTGCAAGCGGCGTTAAGAGATTTGAGGCGCGTGGGCAGGAATATGCATCTGGTGGATGAGGGGGCGGTCTGTGAGCAAGCGTGATAATGCTAGATCTCTGGCTCCCAGAGAAAGATTCCCATGCGTGTGATGAAGCCCAGTGAAAAGCCTGGGGACGACCCGAGCTTTTCATTGGCCATTAGCGCGTTTACCAAGTCAGAGGAAGATCACCATAGCGACCAGCAATACCGTACTTTGTTTCCACTGTGATAGCCAGGCCCTTCATTCCCATTTACTCCACGAATAGTAGGCTATCAGACTGCACGCCGCCGCGTGTGGGAAGACTGCATTTGCATGCGCCGAATCAGGTGACCGTTAGCCCCCCACGCATGTGGGGAAGACGCATCGGGGCCAGCGCCGGGTCGCCACGATTGAGAAACACCCCCACGCATGTGGGGAAGACAACCAGCGCAGGTCCTGGCTTGGCCTTGCGCGAGAAACACCCCCACGCATGTGGGGAAGACTCACCATCCTTCTCGGTGATCCCTGATCGCGGAGAAACACCCCCACGCATGTGGGGAAGACTCGCCGAACCAGTAGGTCTTGGGCTTGTCCGCAGAAACACCCCCACGCATGTGGGGAAGACCTCTATCGCGGACTGAGCGTGGAAGCCGCCCTGGAAACACCCCCACGCATGTGGGGAAGACTACTGGAGACTGCAACTGGTCGTGACGTCTATAGAAACACCCCCACGCATGTGGGGAAGACCGTTCGTAGAAAGCGCGCAGCGCCGGAAGGTTAGAAACACCCCCACGCATGTGGGGAAGACTGGCCAAGGGCACCGGGCTGCACTACAACACCAGAAACACCCCCACGCATGTGGGGAAGACAGCTGGTGCAGATCAGCAAAGAGAGAAACGCCAGAAACACCCCCACGCATGTGGGGAAGACTATCAGGGCACCATCCATGACCAGGCGCAAGCGGAAACACCCCCACGCATGTGGGGAAGACCCAACGACGCGCTGAGCACGATAGGGATGGCTAGAAACACCCCCACGCATGTGGGGAAGACCTTGACGAGCGCCTTGAGAAGCTGCGCCAGTCGGAAACACCCCCACGCATGTGGGGAAGACCTGGCCGAACGCGCGCGCTGACGGCGACAGCTAGAAACACCCCCACGCATGTGGGGAAGACCATCACCGTACTGCTCGATAACAAACGGCTTTAGAAACACCCCCACGCATGTGGGGAAGACTGTCAGCAGACTGCCCTCAACCTTTCAGCTATGGAAACACCCCCACGCATGTGGGGAAGACTTGAGGGCAGTCTGCTGACATGCCTCATATGCGGAAACACCCCCACGCATGTGGGGAAGACTCAAACGTTTACATACAAGCAAACGCTCACCCAGAAACACCCCCACGCATGTGGGGAAGACTGCCAGATAACTCGCGGGAGCGCAGGTTATGTGGAAACACCCCCACGCATGTGGGGAAGACGTGCGCTGGCCCCGCCCCCCAGTCGCGGGCGAAGAAACACCCCCACGCATGTGGGGAAGACGTATCGGGTCTGAGCTGTGCGGCTATAGCCGTGGAAACACCCCCACGCATGTGGGGAAGACAGGATCACACAAACAGTGATCTGTCAAGGATAAGAAACACCCCCACGCATGTGGGGAAGACCCCGACGAGGCGCCCGCGCTGGCCGTGACGGCGGAAACACCCCCACGCATGTGGGGAAGACGGCGGATGGGCAATCATCATATCCCAGCCGTCGGAAACACCCCCACGCATGTGGGGAAGACGCATTGCAAGTGGAATTCCCCGGTGCGCAGGCGGAAACACCCCCACGCATGTGGGGAAGACCTCACGACCGCGACATCAATGCGGCCAAGAACAGAAACACCCCCACGCATGTGGGGAAGACGTGCCGTTGACGGTCAGCGTGCGGCCCGTGGCGGAAACACCCCCACGCATGTGGGGAAGACCGGCACCACGGTATCGGGCAGCGGCACGGCGTGGAAACACCCCCACGCATGTGGGGAAGACTGGAGCAGATGGCCGAACTTCAAGCCCGGCGAAGAAACACCCCCACGCATGTGGGGAAGACGCGGGCGTCAGTGGGGGCGCGCCTCAAAACGCGGAAACACCCCCACGCATGTGGGGAAGACCATGGCGTCAAAGCACGCCGCCAATTCGTGATAGAAACACCCCCACGCATGTGGGGAAGACGCTGATCCAGTTGGCACCGTACCCTGTGAAATAGAAACACCCCCACGCATGTGGGGAAGACCCACCAGTCTGTCGAGGTCTTGGTCAATCATGGGAAACACCCCCACGCATGTGGGGAAGACGCCAGCATGCGGCGGAACCCGTCGTCGTCATCAGAAACACCCCCACGCATGTGGGGAAGACTCGGCGTTTGACAGCATCGTCAATGCTGCGGTGGAAACACCCCCACGCATGTGGGGAAGACTCGAACGCCAGGCTGATCGTGCTCAGCGCGTCAGAAACACCCCCACGCATGTGGGGAAGACCAGCCATGATTGATAAATCTGTTGCCGCAAAAAGAAACACCCCCACGCATGTGGGGAAGACGCCTTTATCTCGGTGATCCCGCTTCGCTCCATGGAAACACCCCCACGCATGTGGGGAAGACCCGGGGACTTGACCAGAACGGCCGCTGGGTGGGGAAACACCCCCACGCATGTGGGGAAGACTGCCCCCAGCTTGAGTCAGCACCTGCATCGCCAGAAACACCCCCACGCATGTGGGGAAGACTGCGCTCGACCATCGAGCAGCAGGCCACCCGCAGAAACACCCCCACGCATGTGGGGAAGACCCGGTAACTCCGCCGAACGGAGGTTAATCCATGGAAACACCCCCACGCATGTGGGGAAGACGCCGAATTTACGCGAGTCGGCGACGCAATGACAGAAACACCCCCACGCATGTGGGGAAGACTAATCCGGCTGCTGGCGGTCAAAGAGCCTGATGGAAACACCCCCACGCATGTGGGGAAGACCCGGTCAGCCGCTGGCGGTGGCGCAGGTTGATGGAAACACCCCCACGCATGTGGGGAAGACCAGGTCGTTTCCGTCCGAGAGGTGGACCAGGGAGAAACACCCCCACGCATGTGGGGAAGACCTGAGCAAGGTCACTGACTGGATCAGCCGGGCGGAAACACCCCCACGCATGTGGGGAAGACGGGAGCCCCATCAACCAGCGGGAATGTGCCGGGGAAACACCCCCACGCATGTGGGGAAGACTCCGCCCGGTTGTCGTAGTAAAAGAGGGCGCGAGAAACACCCCCACGCATGTGGGGAAGACTCATCGTCTTTACACAAAACGTCAGTG
>ERZ869909.442-NODE-442-length-50271-cov-4.734689_pt1 | contig 50271 bp, 37 predicted proteins | sample MGYA00520892_ERZ869909 | MGnify/ENA primary metagenome ERZ869909 (study PRJEB32215, sample SAMEA104723947) | bioreactor metagenome | biome: bioreactor; feature: anaerobic bioreactor; material: water | place: China | collected 2015-03-12 ... | reverse complement strand
ACCTTGGTATAGAGACCGTACTTCTCGGCCACCTGGCCCAGCACCACCAGCTTGTCGGGGGTGATTTCACCGCCGGGCACGCGGGGAACGACCGAGTAGGTGCCGTTCTTCTGCATGTTGGCCATGAAGGTGTCGTTGGTGTCCTGCAGCGGAATGTGCGCGGCGTCGGTGATCGGCTCGTTGAAGCAGGAGGCGAGGATCGAGGCCACCGCCGGCTTGCAGATGTCGCAGCCGAGACGATGTGTTTCCGGGTTGCCGTGCTTCTCGATCAGCTCGCTGAAGGTCTTGATGCCCTCCACGCGGACGATGTCGTAGAGCTCCTGGCGGGTGTGGGAGAAGTGCTCGCAGATCGAGCGGTCGACTTCCACGCCGCGGGCTTCCAGCTCGTGGTCGACCACGCTCTTGAGCAGGGCGGCACAGCCGCCGCAGCCGGTGCTGGCCTTGGTTTCACCCTTCACCGAGCCGAGGTCCACGGCGCCGGCGTCCAGCGACGCGCAGATGTCGCCCTTGGTCACGTTGTGACAGGAGCAGATCATGGCCGTTTCCGGCAGGGCGTCGGGGCCCAGGGTGGGCGCGCCCTCGCTCGAGGGCAGGATCAGCGCGGCGGGGTCTTCCGGTAGCGCCATGCGGTTGGAATAGTACTGCAGCAGGGTGTCGTAGACGCTGTTGTCGCCGACCAGCATGGCGCCGACCAGGCGCTTGCCGTCGCTGGAGACCACCAGCTTGCGGTACTGCTGCTTGAGCGGGTCGAGAAAGCGGAACATGCGCGCGCCGGGGGTGCGATCGCCGTGGGCATCGCCGATGGAGCCGACGTCCACGCCCATCAGCTTGAGCTTGGTGCTCATGTCGGCGCCCTTGAAGCTGCCGTCCTGGCTGCCGCTGGCGGAGGCGAGCAGGGTGGCGGCGGCGGCCTTGGCCATCTGGTAGCCGGGGGCCACCAGGCCGAAGATGCTGTTGTTCCACAGCGCCACTTCACCCACGGCGAGAATCGCCGGGTCGTTGGTCAGGCAGCGGTCGTCGATCACCACGCCGCCACGCTCGCCGATCTCCAGGCCGCACTCCCGGGCCAGATCGTCCCGGGGGCGAATGCCGGCGGAGAACACGATCAGGTCGGTCTCCAGCACCTTGTCGTCCTGGAACACCATGCGGTGGCGGCTGGCTTCGCCGTCGATGATCTCCTGGGTGGCACGGCCGGTCAGCACCTGCACGCCCAGCGCTTCGATCTTCTCGCGCAGCAGCTCGCCGCCCTCGCTGTCGACCTGCATCGGCATCAGCCGCGGGGCGAATTCGACCACGGCGGTGTCCAGGTTGAGGCCGCGCAGGGCGCCCGCCGCTTCCAGGCCGAGCAGGCCGCCGCCCACCACCACACCGGTGTTGGCGGTTTCGGCCATGGCGCGAATGGCGTCGAGATCCTCCAGGGTGCGATAGACCAGGCAGCCTTCCCGGTCGTTGCCGGGGATCGGCGGCACGAAGGGGTAGGAGCCGGTGGCCAGTACCAGGCGGTCGTAGGCGTAGCGGCCCTGGGGTGTCGTCACCTCGCCCTTGTCGCGGTCGATGGCGGTGACCGCCTCGTGCAGGCGCAGGGCAATGCCGTGCTCGGCGTAGTATTCGGCGGTGGAGAGAGCCAGGGAGTCGGCATCGCGGCCGCTGAAATATTCGGAGAGGTGAACCCGGTCGTAAGCCAGGTGGCGCTCCTCACCGAACACGGTGATCTCGTAGTGCTCGGTGGCGCCCTGTTCGACCAGCTGCTCGACCAGGTGGTGGCCGACCATGCCGTTCCCGATGACGATCAACTGGGATTTGGTGGCGTTAGACGTGTTCATGCGGCCTCCTTCACGGGGCTTTCCGGAGAGTCTGGATTGGCGTGTTCATGGAGCAGGGCGTCGGCATCGGCAGCGCCCAGCAGCAGCGCCTGGCGGCAGGGGCCGAGGTCGGTGCCGGCCAGCGAATGGTCGAAGTACCAGGGGCCCATGGCGGTATCACCGTAGAGAACGGCACCGACGATGCGCCCGTCGTGCAGCAGCAGGCGGCGATAGTCGCCCTGCAGCGGGTCGCGGTAGGTGAGCACGTCGTGGTCGGGCTCCGCCTCGGTGGGGCCGAAGGCGTAGAGCGAAACGCCGCTGACCTTGAGCTTGGTGGCACAGGGCGTCTCCACGTAGCCTGTGGTCGGCTCGCCGGCCAGGTGAGCGGCCAGGACGTCGACCTGCTTCCAGATGGGCTCCACCAGGCCGAAGGTGTTGCCCTGGAATTCGCAGCATTCGCCCAGGGCATGGATGGCCGGGTCGGAACTGGTGAGGGTCTCGTCGACGACGATGGCGCGGTTGACCTCGAGCCCGGCTGCCTGGCCCAGCTCCTTGTTGGGCGTGATGCCGATGGCCACCACCACGCACTCGGCAGGAAGCCACTGTCCGTCGCTCAGCATGGCGCCGGTGACATGGCCCTGGCCGTCGCCGGTCAGGTGGTCCAGGCCGGCATCGATGAAGATGTCGAGGCCGCGGCTGCTAAGCTCGGCTTCGAGCAGCCTGGCGGCGGTGATATCCAGCTGACGGTTCATTAGCCGGTCGTCACGTTGGATCAGGCTCACCTGCATGCCGTTCTTGTTCTGGCCCTGTTTGCGCAAGCCTTCGGCGGCTTCCAGGCCCAGCAGGCCGCCGCCGATCACCACGGCACTGCCGCCGGCTTCAGCGGCGCGTGTCAGGGCGGCGGCATCGTTCAGGTCGCGAAAGACGTGGACCCCGGCCAGTTCCAGGCCGGGAATGGGCGGCATCGCTGGGCGTGAGCCGGTGGCCAGCACCAGGCGGTCATAGTCGAGGGTGCGGCCGGCATCGGTGGTCAGGCGGCGCGATTGGCGGTCGATGGTGGTGACCCGCTCGCCAAGTATCAGGTCGATCTGCTGTTCGGCATACCAGTCGGCGTCACGCAGGGTAAGCGCCTCGCGCTCCATTTCGCCGGCCAGCAGTGGTGAGAGCAGAATGCGGTTGTAGGCCGGCTGTGGCTCCTCGCCGATCACGGTGATGCGCAGGGAGAGGCTCGGCCGCTTGACCAGGGCCTCAACCAGCCGGTGGCCGGCCATCCCGTTGCCGACGATCACGAGGTGCTCGAGCGTGGCCGGCGGGTGTGTGGAGTGCGACTGTGGGTGCATGTACTGACACCTCCGAAGCGGGTAAAAAAGCAGCGGCACAAAAAGAAGACGCTCCGGTACGACCCCGCCTGGGGTGTACTGGAGCGTCTTCGCCCGTTCCTGCTGTTCGAAAGCGACCGCCATTGATCGCGTAGTTGACTAGTTCCATTCAAGAAGCTGGCCAAACTCCATTCTTGTTGTTTTTATCGTTTTATTTCAGCTTCTTGTGTTTGGCGTTCCGATAGGATTTTCACGCTTTCGTCGGCTCTTGATCGGCCGCCTGCACGTCACTGGTGCATGGCCGCATCGAAATGCACAGGGGCGTAGCACTCGTGGAGGGTCGGGATGTCCAGGGCACGATCCAGGTGGCGCAGTGATCGGTCCAGCTGTTCGGCAATGCGGCCCATTGCCTCGACGTCGGGCCGCAGGACGCCGGGGCCGAACAGCCGCTGGTGAATCGGGGCGTCGCCCAGGGGCAGGTCGTCGAGATGGCTTACCGAGCGGTCCAGGTAGGGCGGCAGGGCAAGCCACTCCAGCGCCTGGCGGCGGTTGTCGGGGGAATCGGCGAGCCATTCGCTGGCCGCCACCAGCGCCCGGATCAGGGCGGAGAGGGTGGCGGGGTAGTGGTGAGCCCAGGAGCGGGTCACGCCGAGCACCTTCTCGGGGTGGTCGGGCCAAAGCTGGGCGCCGCTGGCCACAAGGCGGCCGACACCATAGTGCGCGGCCAGGCTGCCCCAGGGTTCGCCGGCGCAGAAGCCGTCGATCTGGCCTTCGCTGAGCGCCGTCACCATGCGCGGCGGCGGCAGGACGACCAGTTCCACGTCGTGGTCGGGATCGACGCCGCCCAGGCTCAGCCACTCCCGCAGCAGGTAGTGCTGGCACGAGAAGGGGTAGACCATGGCCAGCCGTGGGCGGCGGTTGGCCTGGCCGATCCAGGCACCCATGGCGCGGGCGCTGGCGGAGGGATCGCTGCCCAGAGAGGCGTCGCTCTGCTTGCAGAGTGCCGATGAGAGCGCTATGGCGTTGCCGTTACGGCTCAGGGTAATCGGCGCCAGGGTGTCGCAGGGCGCGCGCTCCAGCCCCAGGCTCATGGCCAGCGGCATGGGCGAAAGCATCTGGGCGCCATCCAGCAGGCCGGCGGCCACCTTGTCGCGCAGGGTCGACCAGGCATTCTCCCGTGACAGCGATACCTCGATCCCCTGTTCGGAAAAGAACCCCCGTTCACGGGCGATGATCAGAAGGGCGGCATCCAGCAGCGGTACGAAGCCCAGGGTCAGTTGGTTCAGCTCGGGTGTGGTGTGCATGTCCTGCGGATTCATGAATAGGACCTCTGTTCAGTCAGACGAGCGCGCATTCAGGCGTTCCAGGATATCGATGACGCTGTCGGCCACCTCGGCGATGCGCTGGCTGCGGTCCATGGCGAGCTTGCGCAGCATGCGGTAGGCCTGCTCCTCGTCGCAGTCCTGATGCTTCATCAACAGCCCCTTGGCGCGTTCGATGCGCTTGCGCTCGGTGAGCTGGTTGCGGGTCTTCTCCAGTTCGCGGCGCATGGACTGGAAGGCATCGAAGCGGGCAATCGCCACCTCGATGATCGCCTTGACCCGGCCGGGTATCAGGCCGTCGACCACATAGGCGCTGACGCCGACCTTGAGGGCGGCCTGAAGGATGTCCGGGTCGTGCTGGTCGGCGAAGAAGACCACCGGGCGCGGGTTCTCGCGGTTGAGCAGCGCCATGCTGTCCAGGGTGTCGCGGTCCGGGGATTCCATATCGATGATCACCACGTCGGGCTGGTGCCGGGCGACCATCTCGTTGAGGCTCGCGGGGCTCGTCAGGCGACAGACCACACGGTGCCCATCGGCGACGAGGGCCTCCTCGACCATGGCGGCGCGCACGACCTCGTCATCAACCAGCAGAACATTCAGCGGTGGGGGCATGGCAGTCTCGCTAGTCACGTTGCGTCTTTACGCTGCAATGCAAGATGCATTCCAGATGCTCCTACTCCGCGTCATAGCAGGCTTTGCCGAGGGCGCGGGGTGACATGGCATATCGCCCAGGTGGTTGCCCCGGTGTTCGGGCGAGATTTCGGCACTACCGTGGTGCAGCATGGCCGGTGGGCTGTAATGTCCTGGCGCAGTGGCCTGGTGGCATGGCCTGCCCGGCGAGAGTCAGAGGGCCGTAATACCGACAGAAGCTGGCGTATGGCACGAAGATTGCAGCTCCCTGTATAGAAACGCTCAACGCTGAGCAAAGCAGGAAGAAGCGCCTATTGCGCTTAAGCGGCAACGACGCCCACCCACCATCTCATACTGAGCCGGTGGGTGGGCGTTTGCATTTTACGAACGGGCGTCACAGGAGATCGTCATGCACCAGACTCTAACCACTTGCCCCTACTGCGGTGTTGGCTGCGGCGTGCAGGCGGAAGTCGACGGCGAGCGCATCATTGGCGTCAGCGGCGATACCGCACATCCTGCGAATTTCGGGCGGCTCTGCGTCAAGGGCTCGGCGCTCCACGAGACCCTGGGTGAGCGTGGCCGGCTGATGCGTCCCCGAGTCGACGGCATGGAGGTGGACTGGGACACGGCGCTGGACGCCGTGGCCGACAGGCTCCAGGCCACGCGCCGCGAGCATGGCAACCATGCCGTGTCGGCCTATCTCTCGGGTCAACTGCTCACCGAGGACTATTACGTCGCCAACAAGCTGTTCAAGGGCTTCCTGGGGACGCCGCACCTGGACACCAACTCGCGGCTCTGCATGGCCTCGGCGGTGGCGGCCTACAAGCGCGCCTTCGGCGCCGACGCCGTGCCGTGCAACTACGAAGACCTGGAGGAGGCGGAGCTGGTGGTGCTGGTGGGCTCCAACCTGGCCTGGAATCATCCGGTGCTGTATCAGCGCATCAAGGCAGCCAAGCATATCAACCCGCTGATGCGGGTGGTGGTGATCGACCCCAGGGTCACCGATAGCTGCGAGATAGCAGACCTCTATCTCGGCCTGGCTCCCGGCAGCGATGCGCGGCTGTTCAATGGCCTGCTGGCCTGGATGGACGATCGCGCCAAGCTGGATCGGGTCTACCTGGACAACCATACCCAGGGCCTGGAAGAAGCCCTGGCGGCGGCCCGGGAGGACGACACCTCGCTGGGAGCCATTGCCGCCGATTGCGACCTGGACCCGGAGCGACTGGAGACCTTTTTCTACTGGTTCGCCAGCCACCTCCATGTGGTGACGCTCTACTCCCAGGGCGTCAACCAGTCCTCCAGCGGCACCGACAAGTGCAACGCCATCATCAATTGCCATCTGGCCGGCGGCAAGATTGGCCTGCCCGGGGCGGGGCCCTTCTCGATCACCGGCCAGCCCAACGCCATGGGCGGCCGCGAGGTGGGCGGGCTGGCCAATCAGCTGGCCGCGCACATGGATTACCACACGCCGGGGGCCCTCGAGCGGGTCGCGCGCTTCTGGACGACAGCGTCCCTCGAGCCCACCCTGCCCGACGCGCCAGGCCACAAGGCCGTGGAGCTGTTTGAGGCCATCGAACGGGGCGAGGTGCAGGCGGTATGGATCATGGCCACCAACCCGGTGGTGAGTTTGCCGGACGCCAATCGCGTGCGGGCGGCACTGGCCAAGTGCCCTCTGGTGATCGTCTCCGAGTGCATGGCCGACACCGACCTGCTTCCCTACGCCGACATCGTGCTGCCGGCCTCGAGCTGGTCCGAGAAGGATGGCACCGTGACCAATTCCGAGCGGCGCATCTCCCGCCAGCGCGGGCTCCTGCCTCCCCCGGGGGAGGCCCGCCACGACTGGTGGATCATCAGCGAGGTCGCCAGGCGGCTAGGCTTCGGTGAGGCCTTCGCCTACGAGCATCCCAGCGAGATCTTCGACGAGCACGCGCGCCTGTCGGCCTTCGAGAATACGCCGGGTGAGCCGGGAGCGCGGCTGTTCGACATCTCCGGGCTGGCCGGGCTTGATCTCGCCGCCTATGATGCCCTGGCGCCGATCCAGTGGCCGGTGACCCGGGACGCCCCCCATGGCACCGCGAGGCTGTTCGAGGACGGCCGCTTTGCCACCCCGGATGGCAAGGCTCGACTGATTGCCGTGTCCCCCCGGGGGCCGCGACAGGCCTTGAGTGAAGCACGCCCGCTGCGGCTTAATACCGGCCGGGTACGCGATCAGTGGCACACCATGACGCGCACCGGCCGTGCTCCACGGCTGATGAACCACCGCAACGAACCGTTTATCGAGCTGCATCCCGACGATGCGCTCCACTACGGTATCGATGACAAGACGCTGGCGCGGCTCGAGGGCGCGGGTGGCGACTATGTGGGGCGCGTGCGGGTATCGAAGGCGCAGCGGCGTGGCGACGTGTTCGTGCCCATGCACTGGACCGGCCGGTTCAGTGGCGCCGCCCGCATGGGCAGCCTGCTGGCGCCCTATTGCGACCCCATTTCCGGTCAGCCGGAGTCCAAGCACGGGGCCGTGTCGATAGCGCCGCTGGCGCCTGGTTGGCAGGCTACGCTGATAGTAGCCGACGACCTGACGCTGGATGCGGCATGGCGCGACAGTTCGCGCTACTGGGCACGCATCCCGCTTCCCGACTGTCAGCGCTGGCAGCTGGCGGGCGGCAAGGAGGGTGCCGACGTGCCTGACTGGCAGGCCTGGTTGGCTGAGCATCTGCCGGTGGCGCCGACCCTCTGGTGTGAGGACCCTGGCGGTGGTCGACTGCGTGCGGCGGGTATCGCCGATGGCAGGCTGCGCTGGTGGTTGTTGGTGGGTCCCCCCGGTGAGCTGCCCGGCCTGGCCTGGCTCGACGAGCGCTTCCAGGAGGCCGCCCGGGGCGAGCACCTGGATGCGGCGCGACAGCGGCGCCTGTTGGCCGGCTGTGACGATGGCGCCGCTGATACCGGGCCTGTCGTCTGTAGCTGCCACCAGGTCGGGCAGCGTACCATCCGCGATGCCATTCGTGGTGGAGACAACAGCGTCGAGGCGCTGGGCGCGCGACTGGCCTGTGGCACTCAGTGCGGCAGCTGTATTCCCGAATTGAAGTCCCTGCTTGAAGAAAGAGCTGAAGACAGTGCCGAAGAAAGTGCCAAAGAAAGTGCCGAAGAGGAGAGCACCCATGCGAGCGTTGAGCCGAAGCCTGAAGACATTGCTGTCTCGTGACGCCGTGAATGCGGTCCTTGCCCGTCTCGGTCTCGGCCGCTCCTTCAGCTGCCTGGGCGACGCCAGGGAGTGTGGCAGCATGCCCTCCCTGGGGCTGCGCGGCGGTTGCCAGCCCGGACGGGTCTACCTGGTGGGAGCCGGCAGCGGTGACGTGGAATTGCTGACCCTCAAGGCCGCCCGTCTGCTGCAGCAGGCCGATGCCATCGTCTATGACCGTCTGATCGGCGACGAGGTGCTGTCACTGATCCCCGCCGGCCGCGAGCGCTACTATGTGGGCAAGGCGCGGGGTCACCACAGCGTACCCCAGACCGAGATCGGTGAGCTGATGGTCAGGCTGGCGGGGCAGGGCAAGTCGGTGGTGCGCCTGAAAGGCGGCGACCCTGGCATCTTCGGGCGCATGGGGGAAGAGCTTGCCGCCCTGGCCGAGGCCAATGTGCCTGCCGAGATCGTACCCGGTATCACGGCGGCATCGGCCGCCGCCGCCGGCATGGGCATCCCGCTGACCGACCGCGGCCACGCCCAGCAGGTGCGTTTCATCACCGCACAGCTGTGCCGCGAGGGTGGCGAGCCCGACTGGGCCGAGCTGGCCCGCAGGGACGAGACCCTGGTCTTCTATATGGGGCTCTCCAAGGTGGAGGCCATCTGCACCGGCCTGCGCCTGGCAGGGCTGCCGGATGAGTGGCCGATCATGCTGGTGGCCAACGCCAGCCATGCCGACCAGCAGTCGCTCACCGGCACCCTGGTGGATATGCCGGAGAGGCTTGGAGCCCATCCGCTGCCTTCTCCCTGCCTCATTGTGGTGGGTAGCGTGGTGAGTATGGTCGCTACCAGCCCGGTCAGCTTGGAGGAGCGCGCCTGATGGACTTCGGCCGCCTGTGGTGTCCTGCACCATTGCTGCGCTTTAACGCCTCGCTTGCACCATTCCGGTTCGATATATAGTCATGGCAAGGGCCCGTTCCCTTGCCATACCTTACCCTTCCTGACGAATTCACTGCTTTTCAAGCTCGCCCGATAAAATTGGCATGTAAAATGCTTCTATATCCATGAGCCTGCCGCAACTGTCTGCAGGCTCTCTCGTGTGGTCAATGGCGACCGCAAGCCCTCCGAGGTACGAGATGGGTGGCCAGGGCAGCGTTGCCCGCTGAATTCACCGCCCGCAGACCCATGAATACCAGGCAAAGGCGCCTGGAGCCGCTCGCCGGCTCCGGGCGCTTTGCGTTCTTCAGCTTTCAGCTCATGGAGAAGCGCGCCGTCTCTTGTCCTGGCAATTGTCCTAGCGAAAGGTATCGAGAAATCTATGTCGTATCTGCTTCCTTCTGAATTCGCCACCAAGATGGTGGATGCCGGCGAGGCCAAGCTCTTCATGGCAACCCGGGATGCGTTTATACGGGCTTTCATGGCGGGTGCCATCCTGGCGCTGGCAGCCGTGTTCGCCGTTACCGTAACCGTACAGACTGGCTCACCCATTCTGGGCGCGGTCCTGTTCCCCGTCGGATTCTGTATGCTCTACCTCATGGGCTTCGATCTGCTGACTGGGGTTTTTGTCCTGACACCACTCGCCTGGATCGACAAGCGGCCCGGTGTCACGATCAATGGCATCCTGCGCCACTGGGGCGTCATCTTTTGCGGTAACCTGGCAGGCGCATTGACGGTGGCAGTGCTCATGGCGATCGTTTTTACCTATGGGTTTTCTACGCCACCCGATGAGGTAGGGCAGGCCATTGCTACCATTGGTCACGATCGTACTCTTGGCTATAAGGAGCATGGGGCAGCCGGCATGCTGACGATATTGGTGCGTGGCATACTCTGTAACTGGATGGTCTCTCTTGGTGTGGTTGGCGCCATGATATCCACCACGGTTAGTGGCAAGGTGATCGCCATGTGGATGCCCATCATGGTGTTCTTTGGCATGGGCTTCGAGCACTCCATCGTCAACATGTTCCTCTTTCCATCGGCCATGATGATGGGGGGTGATTTCTCGATAATGGACTACATGATCTGGAATGAAATCCCGGTTGTTATAGGCAACCTGATCGGCGGCCTCTCTCTGACCGGCCTCACCCTCTATGCTACGCATGTCAGGACAGCGCCGGCTCGTCAGCTGTAAGAACATTCTATTGAAAGCGCTCTGTATTTCGGATGGAATGCAGGGCGCTTGACAGGACACTATGGCCAGTCAGCTAAGCGTATCGTTAGGGCAGTACTCCACCAGGGGGCGCAAGGAAATCAATCAGGATTTTCATGGCGCCTATATTCCCGATGAGCCTCAGCTAACATCGAAAGGCATCGCTATTGCGCTAGCCGATGGCATCAGCAGCAGTGACGTCAGCCAGGTTGCCAGTGAGGCAGCGGTCGTCGGTTTCTTCGAGGACTACTACTGCACCTCGGAAACCTGGTCGGTCAAGAAGTCGGCACAGCGGGTCTTGATGGCAACCAACTCCTGGTTACATGCACAGACACGGCAAAGCCAGTACCGCTATGACAAGGACAGAGGGTATGTCTGTACCTTGAGCGCCATGATCATCAAATCGGCCACGGCCTATGTTTTCCATGTTGGTGATGCCCGTATATATCGCCTGAATGGCAATTCACTGGAGCTGTTGACCAATGACCATCGCTTCTGGATTTCACGTGACAAGAGCTACCTCAGTCGTGCGATGGGGATTAGCGACCAGTTGGAAATCGATTATCAGGCCATCTCCCTGGCTCAGGGGGATACGTTTTTTTTCCTGACGGATGGCGTGTACGAATTCGTGACGCCTGATTTCATGGTCAATGCTATCCGTGTGCATGGAGAAGACCTGGAAGATGTCGCAAGACGTATCGTGCAGGAAGCCTACGAGAATGGGAGCACGGACAATCTCACAGTGCAGCTCGTCAGGGTCGATAACCTGCCTGGAAAGAGTCACGACGAGATCTATCAGACGTTAGCCGAGCTGCCCTTTCCTCCGACGCTGGCACCCAGGATGCTGTTCGATGGGTACAGGATCATCAGGAAGTTGCATGCCAGCAGTCGTAGCCATGTCTATCTGGCCGAAGATCTCGATGACAATGCCCCGGTCGTGATCAAGACACTCTCGACCGAGCTTCAGCAGGACACGGCTCATCTGGAACGATTCTTGACGGAGGAGTGGGTCGCCCGTCGTATCGATAGTGCGCATGTGGCAAAGTCCTGCCTGCCAACCAGGAAGCGTCACTATCTCTATACGGTGATGGAATTCATCGATGGGCAGACCCTGAGCCAATGGATGATCGACAACCCGAATCCAGACCTGGAAACGGTGCGCGGCATCATTGAACAAGTTGCCAAAGGACTGCGAGCCTTTCACCGGCTTGAAATGCTGCACCAGGACCTACGGCCCAACAACATCATGATCGACTCGATGGGTACCGTCAGAATCATCGATTTTGGTTCGGCTAGAGTGGCAGGGATTGTGGAAACCCTCGCTGCAGAGCGAAGCGATTTGTTGGGCACGGCACAATATACGGCACCCGAATATTTTCTGGGCGAAGGCGGGACACCGCGCTCGGATATGTTCTCGCTAGGTGTCATTGCCTACCAGATGCTGACGGGCAAGCTGCCTTATGGCACCCGCGTGGCGAAGTGCAGGACCCGTGCTGACCAGAATAAGCTCTCTTACCAATCTGCTCTCAGCGGGAATCGTGATCTTCCTCCCTGGATCGACGACGTTCTCAAGAAAGCGCTTCATCCCCACCCGTACAAGCGTTACGACGCCTTGTCCGAGTTTGTCTTCGAGCTACGCCATCCCAACAAGCAGTTCCTGAGCAAGGCCAGGCCTCCTCTCATCGAACGTGACCCTGTGCGATTCTGGCAAGGCGTTTCATTCATCCTCTGCGTTATCGTTTGCGTGCAACTGTTTAGTCAGCTGCGGTAAAACGCCATATTCGGGCTCAGAGGTGGGTTTTTCCCCACAAAGCTCCTACCCTGCGGGGAGGGAGCGTTGTTGCTGCCAGGATGGTTTGCACATGGTTCACCTCTGGGTAACGGACAGGGCAGAGGCTTTCTAACCGCAAGGAGCTGACATGGATGATGGCTTGGGAAACCTGTCGCATTTTACACGGCGGGTGCTGGTTACGGTGGGGCTGGTCGCCCTGGTGGGGATCCTGCTCTACTTTGCCGCTCAACTGATCGACGTACTGCTGCTGGTATTCGCCGGCATCCTGGTCGCGGTCTCCATCGACGGTGTCTCCCGGCTCGTGGCCCGCTACCTGCCGCTTGCGCGCGCCTGGACGTTGTCCCTTGCCTTTCTCTTGATCGTGCTCTTGTGCGTAGGGCTGGGTTTTGTCATCGGCCCTCCCTTGAAGGAGCAGTTGCCACTGCTGATCCAGCAACTGCCCGAAGCGCTGCAGGAACTGGTGGCCACGATCATGGGCCTGCCCGGCATTGAGGCGGCGCTCGACGAGGTGGAGGGGCCAGGCCAACTCATCAATCCGCTGCTGGATCAGTTCACTGCTTTCTTTGCTTCCACCTTCGGCGCTATCGCCAGCTTCTTCCTGATCCTACTGGTCGGATTCTACCTGGTGCTGAGTCCGTCCATGTACCTGGGCAACATACTGCTGCTGCTTCCACCAGCCCGCCGCGGGCGCTGGCTGGATGTCTTTATGATCCAGGGGAGGGCGCTGCGCCTGTGGCTGCTGAGCCGTCTTATCTCCATGCTGTTCGTCGGTATATCTATCAGTATCGGCTTGTATTTCATGGATGTGCCCATGGCCGGCGCCCTCGGACTGATTGCCGGCCTGCTGACATTCATCCCCTACCTGGGGCCGATACTGGGCATGATCCCGACCGTGCTGATTGCTTTTCTGACGTCACCTGAGCTGGCGCTCTATGCCATCGTGCTCTATTTCATCGTGGAAACGCTGGAATCGAACGTGGTCATGCCGATTGCTGCCAAGGGGGTGGTGCGACTGCCGCCGGCCTACACTGTCATCGTACAGCTCGCCGGTGCGGCGGTCGCCGGCCTGGCGGGGGTGATCCTGGCAACGCCACTCGCCGTTGTGGCGGTCGTTGCCATCCAGATGCTCTATATCGAGGATGTACTTGGCGACGAGGTCGACGTGCTAGGTAAATGATCGGCTTTGTTGAAGATTTTGATGCGGTGACTCCCCTTGTAAACCCCTATGCTTGTTAACGGTCAAGCTTGATGTGTCGGTTTGTGAAAAGTGTGAAAACGGCATGACCTTGCAAATCACCGGGGGCGCTCGCTGCCATGACTAAGCGTATCTTGATTCTCCAGGGCCACCCCGACGCTGGCGGGGCGCGCCTGTGCCATTCACTGGCCGAGCACTACCGCGCAGGCGCCGAATCTCATGGGCATGAGGTGCGGGTGGTCGATATCGCCATGCTCGAGTTTCCCCTGCTGCGCAGCCAGAAGGCGTGGAAGGAGGAGCCGCTGCCGACTGGTTTGCAGGAGGCTCAGGACGCCATTGCCTGGTGCCACCACCTGGTGTTGTTCTTCCCGCTTTGGCTCGCCGACATGCCGGCCCTGTTGAAAGCGTTCCTTGAACAGGTGATGCGCCCCGGCTTTGCCTTCGAGTACGTGGACGGCAATCCGCTGGGCAAGAAGGGCCTGGTCGGCCGCTCGGCACGGCTGATCGTCACCATGGGCATGCCCGCACTGATCTATCGGCATCTCTACCGTGCGCACAGCGTCAAGTCCCTGGAGCGCAATGTGCTGGGCTTCGTCGGCTTTTCGCCCATTCACGAGACCCTGATCGGGAGGGTGGAGTCGATGAGCGAACAGGGGCGTACGAAGTGGTTCCGCAAGATGCATGCGCTTGGCGCCGAGGCGGAGTAGGAAGGAATCGGATATCGATGGAATATACGGGCGCTGTCGGCCTGCGTAGACTGGCAATACCATGGGGATTAGCCAACAACGCAGCGTGAGCAGGGAGTGCCCGAGGGATGGCCAATCGCGATACCCGCCCGCCGGAAGGCCGGACGGTGGAACTGGACGGTGAAGGGGTCCATTGGGACCAGGACATCAGTTATGGGCAGTACCTTCAGTTGGAGCCGCTGCTGGCCTGTCAGCAGCGGCGCTCCGATCAGCACGATGAGATGTTGTTCATCGTCATCCATCAGGTCTCGGAGCTGTGGCTCAAGCAGTGCCTGCATGAAGCCCATGCCGCAGCGTCGCATATCGCTGAAGAAAAGCTCGCTCCCGCCTTCAAGATGCTCTCGCGGGTGGCCCGCATCCAGGAGCAGATGATTCATGCCTGGGAGGTGCTGGTCACCATGACGCCGGCGGACTATGCCAGCTTCCGCGATAGCCTGGGCCAGAGTTCGGGCTTTCAGTCCTATCAATATCGGGAGCTCGAGTTCCTGCTCGGCAACAAGAACCCCAGGCTGGTCGAAGTCCACCGCGGCCATCCACAGCATTATCAGCGGCTGAGCGAGGTGCTGCATGCACCGAGCCTCTACGATATCAGCCTGCAGCTGTTGGCGCGCCGCGGCTTCTCGATCCCTCGCAGCTGCACCGACCGCGACTGGTCGCAGCCCTACCAGTCTTGCGATGCGGTGGAGCAGGCCTGGGCCACGATCTATCGCGAGCCGGAAGCGCACTGGGATCTCTATGAGCTGGCCGAGAAGCTCGTCGATACCGAATACAATTTCCATAAGTGGCGCTTCAGCCATATGAAGACGGTGGAGCGTATCATCGGCTACAAGCCCGGCACCGGCGGTACCGGCGGTGTCTCTTTCCTGGTCAAGGCGCTGGACTTGCAGTTCTTCCCCGAGCTGTGGTCGGTCAGGACCACCATGTAAGGAGTTTCGAGCCCATGGACCCGGCAACACTACCCAGCCGAGCCGATCTGATGCGGCTGGATCGTGACGACCCCCTGGCCCAGTATCGCGACCGCTTCGTGCTGGAGGAGGGGCTGATCTATCTCAACGGCAACTCCCTCGGCGCACTGCCCCGGGCGGCCCGAAGCAGGGCAGTCGAGGTGGTGGAGCAGGAGTGGGGGCTAGGGCTGGTTCGTAGCTGGAATCGTCACGGGTGGGTTTCGTTGCCTGAGCGGGTCGGGGACAGGGTCGCCGGACTGATTGGCGCCGAGCCTGGCGAGGTCGTGGTGGCCGACTCCACCTCGGTCAACCTCTTCAAGTTGGCGGCGGCAGCGATCCGCATGCGCCCGGGACGGAGCAAGATCGTCTCCGAGCCGGGAAACTTCCCCACCGATCTCTACATCCTCCAGGGGCTGGAAGGGTTCCTGCAGGGCGACGTGCGCCTGGAAACGGTGCCCAGGGACGCGCTGGCGTCGCACATCGACGAAGACACCGCCCTGGTGGTGCTCACCCATGTGCATTACAAGTCCGGCGAGCTGTTCGACATGGCCGCCATTACCGCCCGTGCCCACGAGGTCGGCGCCCTGATGCTATGGGACCTCAGCCACAGCGCGGGGGCGGTACCGGTGGACCTGAACGGCGTGAGGGCGGACTTCGCCGTGGGCTGCGGCTACAAGTACCTCAACGGCGGCCCGGGGGCGCCAGGCTACCTGTTCGTGGCGCGTCGTCACCTGGCCGATTTCCACCAGCCGCTGAGCGGCTGGTTCGGGCACGTCGAACCCTTCGCCATGCGTGACGACTACCAGCCTGCCGATTCGATCCAGCGCGGCCTGTGCGGTACGCCCGGGGTGATCGGCACGGCAGTGATGGAGGTGGGCGTCGAACTCCAGGCGTCGGCCGATATGACGGAGATTCGCGCCAAATCCCTGCGCCTTGGTGAGCTGTTCATTCAACTGGTCGAGGCCCACTGCGACGGCATGGGCTTTGCGCTGGCTTCACCCCGCGACTCCGCGCGGCGCGGAAGCCAGGTGTCGTTCACCCATGAACACGCCTATCCCATCATGCAGGCGTTGATCGCCCGCAATATCATCGGTGACTTCCGAGCGCCGGATATCCTGCGCTTCGGCTTCGCACCGCTCTATGTCCGCCATGTCGATATCTGGGATACCGTTCAGGCCCTGGCCGACATCATGGTCACGCGCGAGTGGGACAAGCCGCAGTTCAGGCAGCGCAGTGCGGTGACCTGAAAGCCGACCGTGATCGCCGGCCTACGATGGCCTCTTCCGGGCAAGTGAGCGTTTGCTGGGCATTGGGGCCGGCCTGGCTCCGCTGCGGGTCATGAGCGCGATTTCGACGCTCATGACGTTTCGGCAAGCAGCGTCTTGAAACGACAGGGCCGGTGCACGCCATAGCCCTGCGCGTAGTGCACGCCCATTTCGCGTAACAGTTCCAGCGCTTCGTCGGTTTCGACGAATTCGGCGACGATCATCTTTTTCAGGGTCTGGCCGATTTCATTGATGGCGCGCACCATGGCCAGGTCGGTGTCGTCATTGGCGATATCGCGAACGAAGAGGCCGTCGATCTTCAGACAATCCACCGGCAGCCGACGCAGGTAGCCGAAGGAGGAGAGGCCGGCGCCAAAGTCGTCCAGGGCGAAGGTACAGCCACGCTTGCTCAGTGTCTCCATGAAGGAGGTGATATCGAGCAGGTTCTTGACCGCGGCGGTTTCGGTGATTTCGAAGCAGAGCTTTTCGGCGGGCAGCGCGTGGCGTTCGAGGGCATCGATCACGAAATCCAGAAAATCGGGTTGGTCGAAGGAGCGACCGGAGAGGTTGATATGACAGGCCTCCAGGCGTGCCAGGTGCTCAGGGTGGGCGGCCAACTGGGCGCAGACATGCTCGATTACCCAGCGATCGATCCGGTGAGCGGCACCGAAGCGTTCGGCGGCCGGCAGGAAAGCGCCGGGGGGGATGGTGGCCCCCTGTTCATCGATCAGACGCACCAGGACCTCGTAGCGCAGCTTTTCAGGCTGCGTCAGGCTGACGAGCCGCTGAGCGTCGAGGAAGATGCGCTCCTCAGCCAGTGCATCATGGATGCGGCTTAGCCACTTCATCTCTCCGCGTCGCTCTGCCAGCTGCCGGTCGTCTTCATGGATCAGATGCACGCGGTTGCGGCCCTGCTCCTTAGCCAGATAGCAGGCGATATCCGCCGCTCGCAGCAGGCTGCCGGTATCGGCGCTTTCCGCGGTAACCGTCACGACGCCGATGCTGCAGGTGGGACTGAAGGTCGTATCTTCCCAGGCGAACGTGGTGTCGGCGATGGCCTGACGCAGCTTTTCAGTGATCGGGCGGGCACGGTCCAGGTTGCATCCCTGCAGGATGATGGCGAATTCATCGCCACCCAGCCGTGCCAGCAGGTCCCCTTCGCGCAGGTTGCGCTGCAGGAGATCTGCCATCTGGCATAGTAGATGGTCGCCGGCGGCGTGGCCCGACGTGTCGTTGACGATCTTGAACTGATCCAGGTCGAGAAAGCACAGGGCATGGGTAGAGTTTTCGGTGCGTGCCTTGCGCAGGGCTTCGGCGAGGCTGCGTTCGAAGGCGCGTCGATTGGCCAGGCCGGTCAGGGCATCGTGGGTTGCCTGGTGGTTGAGTTCGGTGGAGAGACGCCGGGACTCGGAAACGTCCTCGACGATCGCCACGTAGCGTGGGCTGTAATCGGAAGTCTCTTTCATGAGGGAAACCGTCAGCTTGACCCAAACGGAATCCCCGTCGCGGCACAGCAGGCGCTGTTCGAGGGTGTAGCTGTCGAGGCGCCCCGCCTGTATTTCGCGGCGCGGCTCGCGGCCGATCTCCCAGTCGTCGGGATGAACGAGGTCGTGATAACGAACGCCCAGTAGCTGCTGTTTCGGGTAGCGCAGTATCTCGCACAGGGCCTGGTTCACATCCAGCAGGTGGCTGGTCGCATCCACCTGGGCCATACCCACGGCGGCTTGGTCGAAGGTGGCGCGGAACTTGCGCTCTGCAGCGGTGATCGTGCGCAGTAGCAGCCACCCCAGCAGCCCGGCGATCAGGCCCAGCGTCAACAGAAACGCCACGCTGGAGAGGGAAAGTATGCGCCTCATGACACGGGACGCATCGGTCATGGCGCGGCGAAAGTCTTCGGTGAGGGGGGCCAGCCTGTGATTGACGTCATTCAGTTGGACCCGCAGACGAGCGATTTCTGCCAGGGAGGGGTCAGTAGATTGCCACTCGTTCTCCAGTTGGTCGGCGAGAGTGACCAGTTCGAGAAGGTGGGTGTCGCTTTCCCACCAGACCTGCACTGCTTCTTGAAAAATGGGTGTTCCGGCAAAGAGCCGGAACAACCAGATCATTTGGCCGATATCTTCGGGGTCGTTCAGGCCTTGCAGCAAGCCAGCCCTTGCGGCAGCCGAATCCGCGGGTGTGGCTTCCATGGCGCGGCGTGCTGCGAGACCACCCAGAGGAACGGCGAGCCTGTCCCGGGCGCGCTCCAGTGCGTCGGCGTGCCCGGTTTCCGCATAACCATCAAGGTGGTGGATAGTGGCCAGTTGGGCCCTGGACCAAGCACTTTGTCCACCGATATACGCGGCGATAGCCGACTGTATCTGGACCACGGTGACACTGAATCCAGCAGCCAGCGCCGCCACTAGCAACAGGCCAAGGGTCAGGCCGAGCGCTTTCCCTTGGTAGGTCTTGTTGTGGGAGGGCTTCGTCCATGGTCGCATCGCCGTCTCTCTGTTCAGGTGTTTCCTACCGTAGCAACCTGGCTCTTGAGCCGGCTTCGGCATTCAAAGGGGCTATCTCAATGCCAGGGGCATGGGGACGGAGAAGGCCTCCAGGTTCAATCGTCTTCTATATTCTTCATGTTTCGCACGCGAACCTTGAGCATGGCCGCCTCACGAAAAGCCTGCTGGACGACCAGCCGCAGCTCCTCGTCGTCCCATGGCTTGGTCAGAAACTTGTAGATGGCGCCTTCGTTGATGGCAGCGGTAACCGTCTTGAGGTCGGTATATCCCGATAGCACGATCTGGATGGCCAGGGGATGGAGTTCCTTGACCCGCTTGAAGAACTCCGTGCCGCTCATGTCTGGCATACGCTGATCGCTGATGATCACATGCACCTCCTGGGTGGCCAGCAGCTCGAATGCCTGCTGGGCGCTTTCGGCAGCGAGGATGCGATAGCCGTCACGGCGCAGCGTGCGGGTCAGGGAGCGCAGGATATTGGGTTCATCGTCGAGCAGTAGCAGGGTCTGACGAGTGGCGCTGCCGTGCTTGTCGTTCTGGTGCTCCTGGCTAGCGGCGTGATGCTCATGCAAGAAGGGGATCAGGGCATCGATGGGCATGGGACGAGCAAAGTAGAAGCCCTGGTAGATATCGCACATTTTCTTGCTGAGATAGGCGTAGTGGGCCTGGGTTTCCACTCCCTCTGCGAGGACCTTCAGCTGCAGTTGGCTGGCCATGGAGATGATGCCCTGGACGATGGCAGCGTCGCGGTGATCGCTGATCACTTCCCGTATGAAGGATCGATCGATCTTGATCTTGTCGATGGGGAGGTATTTCAGGTAGCTCAGACTGGAAAAACCGGTGCCGAAATCGTCCAGGGCGATACTGATGCCCTGACGGCGTAGCGTCTGAAGGATCTCGATGGCCTTCGTGGTGCTTTCCATCAGGATGGTTTCTGTAAGCTCCAGCTCGAGCAGGTTCGCCGCGAGCCCTGTCTTTTTCAGGGTCTCCAGCACGCCCGGAACGAAGTTGGCACGATGGAACTGCATGGGCGATACGTTGACCGCCATGGCGTACTCACCAAGCTCCAGGGTATTGAGCCGAATGTTGTCACGACAGGCGGTGCGCAACACCCACTCGCTGATGGGGATGATCTGTCCGGTATCCTCGGCGAGGCCAATGAACTCAGCCGGCAGGATGTAGCCACGTTCGGGATGGTGCCACCGGATCAGTGCCTCGAAGCCGATGATTCTGCCGCTGGTGCCCTGGACCTGCGGCTGGTAGTGCAACTCGAACTGCTGTTCGTCGATGGCGTGCTGCAGGGCATTGCGCAGGATGACTCGCTCGCTTGCCCTCTTGTTGAGCCCCTCGCTGTACCACTGGTACGTATTGCGACCCTGTCGCTTGGCCTGGTACATGGCCTGATCGGCCTGCTGAATGAGATGCGAGGGTCTTGCTAAGCCATCCGGGTCCAGGGCAATGCCGATGCTGGCGGTCAGGTGCAGTTCACTCTGCTCGATTCGGTAGGGTCTTGCCACGCTGGCCAGCAGCCGCTCGACGACGAGGACCACGTCACCCGGGTCGGTCAGCAGGATAGCGAATTCATCGCCGCCGCAGCGGGCTACGGTATCGCTGGCGCGTATCTGCTTGACCAGGCGAGAGGCGACTTCGATCAGTATCTGATCGCCCAGGTCGTGCCCGAGGCTATCGTTGATCGACTTGAAGTCGTCGAGATCGATATAGAGCAAGGCGACACTGCCGACATGGTATCGGGCATGGTGATAGCGCTGCTGTAGACGCTCCTCCAGCAGCGCGCGATTGGGTAGTCCGGTGAGAGTATCGTGAGTGGCGTTGTGAGCCAGGCGCGATTCGTAGGCGCGCTGGGTTGAAATGTCATTTTGTACACCGATGAAGTGACTGACCTTGCCGTTCTCGTCGAGCACCGGAGAGACATGGAGATCGTTCCAGAAGAGGGTGCCGTCCTTGCGATAGTTGCACAGCGTGGCATGGGTGTAGCGCTTTGCGGCAATGCCGCATTTGATGACACCCCGCGCCGCGACGTCGGTATCGGGCCCCTGCAGGAAACGACAGTTGCGTCCTATTGCTTCCTGTCGAGAGTAGCCGGTGATGCGCTCGAAGGCGGAGTTGACGTAGATGATCGGCAGATCCGGGTGATCGGCTTCGGCGATGATCACTCCGTTGATGCATGATTCAATGCCGCGTTCCAGGATGCGCAGCCGTTGTTCGTCACGCTTGCGACGGGTGATGTCTCGCGCCACGACGTAGATGACCGCTTCCGTTCCCAGGTCGGCATTGATCTCTACCCAGAGGATGTTGCCCTGGGCATCGCGAACGCGTGCTTCCAGTGCGTGGACGCGCCGACCGGCCTTGATCCGTTCGATGGCAGCATCGATCAAGGGCTGGTCTTCCTCCACGATCAGCTGGCTGTAATGGTGTCCGACAAGCCGTTGCTCCGAATAGCCAAGCAGCTGCTCAAAGGCGGCATTGACCTGCAGAAACTGGCCATCGAGGTCGACTCGGCAGAACAGCTCCAGGGAGAGGGTGAAGAACTGGTCGCGCTGACGTAGGGCTTCTCGCAGTTCCCGCTTGCTATCAGGCATTGCTGTTACCGCTCCCGGGTTTGCAGACCATCAGCGTATAGCAGCTGCCTTCGACCTCTTCGAGCTTGCGCAATTTGTCGATCAGGTGCCGTGACAACTCCTTGCCTTCATTGAGCAGCAGGATACCGGTTGCTGAGTGGATATCCTGCCCCAGGATCATGCCCGGCTCGAGCTGGCGGGTTTCCAATGACAGCATGGTTTTCCCGGCCTGGCCCAGGTCCGGAGCCTGGTCGACGCACAGGGTGAGGAAGTCCTTGCACAGACCGGGTTCATAGACGCGCCCAGACAGTTTGCGTATCAGGTCCAGGGCCTGCTGCCGTGGGACCTTGCGGGGGAGAATCATGCCTCGCTGAAGCTCGATGAAGTCGACGGCCAGCGCCAGCAGCCTCGCCCCATAGGGTATGGCCTCGCCCTTGAGGCGGTCGGGATAGCCGTCTCCATTCCAGTGCTCGCGGTGATGGCGTATGAGCCGGGCGGTCCCCTGTAGATGTTCCAATGACATAAGCAGACCTTCGCCGGTTTCCGGGTAGCGTCGATACGCCTTGCGATCGTCGGCGAAGAGACGCTCCGAGGGCGTCGTCAGCATGCGATCATCCCAGGCCAGCTTGCCGAGGTTGTACAAGGCGGCTGCCATGAGCAGGTCACGCCGGAGTTCGTCCGGCAGCTTATGGGAATCGGCAAACGCCTGGACCAGATCGCCGACCTGAGCATTGGAGTGCAGATGCCGCGGCATGCGTTGCGTGATGAGCGACGAAAAGACACGAGTGGCTATGACATAGCTGCGCTTCAGCTCGTCATAGGCTGTATCCAGCATATCGGCGATCTGCTTGAGCTCCTGGGTACGCGCCTCGACGCGCTGCTCCAATGTGACGTTGAGTTCGGTGAGTTCCTGATTCTGGTGCTGGGTCAGGGCTTCAAGGCGTTTCTGTTCGCGCTCGGCCAGTTGATGGGCGACGGCTTGACGAAGCGTAAGGCGCAGCTTGTCATCGTCCCAGGGTTTGGCGATGTAGCAATAGATATGGCCTTCGTTGATGGCGCGTACCGTGGCTTGCATGTCGCTCTGCCCGGTCAGCAGCACACGGATGCAATCCGGTGCCAGCCGCTGGATCCGACTCAACAGTTCCGCACCGTCCATGCCTGGCATCATGGAATCGGACATCACCAGGTCCACGCTCTCTTGTTCCAGCATCGCCAGTGCCGCTTCGCCACCGCTGGCGGTCAGGACGCGATAGTTTTCATTACGCAGCACTCGTTTGAGCGCGGAGAGAATATTGGCTTCATCATCCACCAATAGCAGGGTGGCCCCAGTAACCTGAGGTATCGCCGGATCGCTGAGGGGCTGATTGGCTTCGGTAGTCATGGGGCCCCCTGCTCCTGATCAACGTCGCACGGTTTGATTGGCAGCTGTGGATTTGCCTGCTTCAGGTCGCATAGCATCCGGCTCATGCGGGCTGCATGGTTATCCTGCATATCGACTCCCTGTCCCAGGCGCTAAGAATTCTCGTCCAGAGCCTAGTGGCGCAATTTATGCCTGAAACGGCATGATCCTTACACTTAGATCGGCAGGTGGGAGCCGGGCTTGAGGAATCCTTTGGATTATCCTTATCGCTGTGTGGCTGGAACCGGGGGGTGATTCAGGAAAGGTCCTTGGTGAGAGTCATGTCGTGCGGGGGCTTGATGCCGCCCAGGGCGATCGCGGGTGCCGCCGTTACGCCCAGATCGGGGGCCTGTTCGAGGCAGAGCTGGATGAAGGATGCGCACAGTTCCGGGTCATAGACGCGCCCCGCGAACTTGTGCAGTAGCTCCAGGGCCTGTTGACGTGGCAATTGGCTCGTCAGGATCATGCCACGTTGCAGCTCGATGAAGTCGACGGCCAGCCCCAATAGGCGAGCCCCGAAGGGAATGGCTTCCTGTTCCAGCCGATCGGGGTAACCGCTTCCATTCCACCGCTCGCGGTGATGGCGAACAAGTCGCGCAGCACCCTGCAGGTGGTCCAGCGTCATCAGCAGGCTTTCCCCGGTTTCGGGGTAGCGCTGGTAGGCTTTCTGGTCTTCGGCGAACAGCCGCTGAGAGGGAGTGGTAAGCATAGTGTCGTTCCAGCCCAGCCGCCCCAGGTTGTAGAGCGATGCGGCCATCTGCAGGTCGCGTTTTAGTGCATCATCCAGCGCATGCGCTTCGCTGAAGGCCCGGACCAGGGAGGAGATCTGGGTATTGGTCTGCAAGCGGCAGGGCAGCCTCAGAGTGATCAGCGATGCGAATGCCCGGGAGGCAGCGACATGACTGCGCTCGACCTCGACGTTGGCGGCGTCCAGCATGGCGGATAGCTGCTCCCTCTCCTGGCAGCTGACCTCGATGCGTTTTTCCAGGTTGGCATTGAGCTCGCTCAGTTCCCTGTTCTGCTCCCGGGTGAGAGCCAAGAACCGTTTCCGTTCGCGCTCGGCCAGTTGGTGGGTGAGGGCCTGGCGAAGCGTCAGGCATAGCTCTTCCGCTTTCCAGGGGATGCCGACGAAGCTATATATGTGCCCCTCGTTGATGGCGCGCACAATGGCGTTCATATCGCTCTGGCTGTCGAGCAGTATGCGCAGGCAGTGGGGCCAGGCCTGCTGGACACGGCTCAGGAGATCGACACCGCCCATGTCGGGCAGGCGCGCATTGGCCATGACCAGATCGATCTCGTCAGCATCCATCAATGCCAGTGCGGCTTCGCCTCCGTCGGCGGTCAGCAGGCGCCAGCCCTCCTGCTGCAGGGTCTCAGCAAGACGCGCGAGGGTAGCGTCATTGCTGTCGACCAGCAGCAGCGTGAAGCGAGGGAGCTCCAGGGCCGGCTTTGTTGCCTCAGCCACCGCAGCCAGTTCGGCTTGTTCTCTATCGTCGCTGTGACTATCGGTTTGCGGCATGAGCCCCTCCCGGCTCCAGGTCGTGCGGAAAGCTAGAGATTCGCCAGCACCGCATCGACGCTACTCTTGTCGACGACACCGCGCTCGGTATCGACACCGATGTACTGCACAACCCCATCGTCGGCGATCAGTGCATAGCGCAGGCTGCGGATTCCCATGCCGGCAGCACGACGATCGTTCTCCAGGCCGACCGCTCGGGTGAAGTCGGCATTACCATCGGCGAGCATCACGATAGCCTGGGCATTCTGGTCCTTCTGCCAGGCGCCCATGACGAAGGCGTCATTGACCGAGAGGCAGGCCAGGATATCGACGCCACGCGCCAGCACCTCGTCGGCTTTTACCACGAAGCCGGGCATATGTGTATTGGAACAGCCCGGCGTGAAAGCGCCGGGCACGGCGAAGAGAACGACACGCTTGCCGGCGAACAATTCGCCGGTAGCGATATCCTCGGGGCCCTCGGGCCCGTTGGTCTTGAGGGTGACATTCGGGATGGTGTCGCCTACGGAAAGTGGCATGCAATGATTCCTCTACCCTTAACTTCCCTGATAGGCGTCGAACACTTCCTGTCCGGTCATGTCGTGGGTCTCGTTGGCAAAGGTATAGTAGTCGGGCTTCTGGTCGATGAATATCTGGGTATCGAAGGTCCAGGCCTCGCCGCCATCGACCAGGCCTACCGGGATCGCATAGTGGTCTCCGGTTTTCAGGCGGTAGAAGAGATGGGTCCCGCAGCGCTGGCAGAAACCCCGCTCGGCCCATTCCGAAGAGGAGTAGACCGTGATGTTATCTTCGCCTTCCATCTCGACTTCGCTGACTGACTCCAGGGCCAGCATCGGGCCACCACTCCAGGTCCGGCACATGCTGCAGTGGCAGGCGCCAAGGTTCTGCTTGCGGGCGACAACGCCAAGCTGTACAGCACCGCAAAGGCAGCTTCCACGTGCGGTCATCCCTTCCATCGTTGCTTCCTCCCGGTTGCTGTCGATATCGGCATCACATCAACATTGTAGCGGGTAGTCTGTTGCCCGCTTCAACCCTATTCCTGCGCTGTAAAGGCGGGGCGATGAAAGGCGGCTGCCGCCTCCACCTCGGCCAGGCCGGTGAGGCCGGGCTCGGGAGCCTCGGCGCCAGCGAGCACAGCCAGCACCGTTCTCACGCCGCGGGCCAGGGAGAGCAGGTGATATCCCCCTTCCAGCACGAAGACCAGCCTGCCGTCACAGTGCTCCTGGGCCAGATCCTGCAGCATGCGCGTCATTGACGCGAAGCCCTCGTAGGAGACATTGAGCGCCAGGTCGAAAGGATGAGGATCGAAACCGACCGACACCAGGATCAGGTTTGGTCGAAAGGAGTCGGTGGCGGGCACAAGAATGTCGCGAAAGGCCTTGAGATAGGCCTGATCGCCGGCCCCTGCCGGCATGGGCACATTGATGGTGGTGCCCTCACCAAGACCCACGCCGACATCTTCGAGCTTGCCGGTGCCGGGGTAGAAGGGGGAGGCTCGGTGGATGTCGAAGAGCATGACATCGGGATCGGCCCAGAAGATGTCCTGGGTGCCGTTGGCGTGATGGGCGTCCCAGTCGACGATCAGCACACGTTCGCAACCGAGCTCGGACCTGGCATGGGCCGCCGCTACCGCCACGTTGTTGAACAGGCAGAAGCCGCGAGCGCGAACGGGCTCGGCGTGATGGCCGGGTGGCCGAACCAGGGCGAAGGCGCTCTGTGTTCGCCCCTGCATGACGGCCTCCACCGCGGCGATTGTGGTGCCGGCAGCAACCTCCGCCGCTTCGACGCTACCGGGAGAAACGGCGGTGGTGTCCACGTCGAGCCAGGCATTGTGGCCGCGTAGTTCGTAGACATGGTCCAGATAGGAGCTGGTGTGAACTCGCCCCAGTTGCTCACGAGTGGCGGCCTGGCCGCTTTCGAATAGCAGGCCGGGGACCGGTTCGAGTTCAAGCAGCTGTCGAATGGCGGTCAACCGCCCGGCGTGCTCCGGATAGACCCAGGGTACCTTCAGCGCCGAGAGCAGTTCGCGCACACGTTGATCCATGCGCCCCGGCAGGAAGGGGGCGTCGGAATCCGGGTTATGTGCCAGGACTCGCTCATCGTAGAAGGCGGTTACCTTGTTTGCATCTGCCACTGGCAATACTCCTTGGATCGGCGCTGGAAGAGTTGGGTGGTAAGCGCTTTATCCTTATGGGGCAAGGATAGTCGAGGGAACGGCAGCATGTCGCTTTCTGGCATGCGTCATGGTGAAGCGAGGACCTCGGCCGGTGCCGCGCTTTCCTGGATCATGGCGTGGAGTGCGGTGGCAGCCGCCGAGAGCGCGTCACGCCGACGCATCACGATACCCAGCTCTCGGCGGATGGTCGGTGTAACGAGGGGGCGGTGGTCGATACCCTCCGAGGCGATCTGGCGAAAGCTGAGTGAAGGCAGCACGCTGATCCCCAGGCCAGCGGCCACCATGCGTCCCACCGTGGCGATCTGGCTGGCATCGCAGATGATATCCAGTGGTTGCCCCACTTCCGTCATGATGCGATCGATGTCCTGGCGTGAACTGGAAAGACGATTGATGCCGATGAACGGCTGTCTCCCCAACTGAGCCCACTCGACGCTTGTCTGTTCCAGCAGCGGGTGTCCCAGGGGGCACACCGCGACGTAGCGGTCCACGAGCACGGGCTCGAAGACGAGATCCTCGGAATCCTGGGGCGCAACTGAGAGCCCCATGTCGGCACGTCCCTCCCGCACCATCTGGTTCACCTGCTCGGCCAGCACGTCGTGCAGGCTCAGGTTGATCCGCGGATAGCAGGCGTGGAAGTTGGCGATGATACCCGGCAACAGGCCGGCGGCCAGGGTGGGAAGGGCGGCCACGGTGACCTTGCCCCGCTGCTTGGAGAAGCGTTCGCCGAGGTCGGCGAAGGCCTCGTTCCAGTCGTTGAGCAGGCGCACTGCCACCGGCAGGAAGGCGTCACCTTCCGGGGTAAGCGCCAGTTGGCGAGTGGTGCGCGAGAACAGCGGGCCGCCCACCGTCTCTTCCAGTTTGCGGATGGCAATGGAGATGGCCGGCTGGGAAAGGTGGATGCGCTCGCTCGCCTCGGCGAGGCTCCGGGAGTGGGCAACGGCGACGAAGGCTCTGAGCTGTTGAATGCTGGGATTCATTTATAAAGTAAAACACACTTTAAAAACTATTCAATATACAAAATATCTTACTCCCACCATTCTGCTAGTGGGCGCTCTCACCCGTGCCTTACTCACCACAACAACGAGCCCGCCATCGGGCCAAGGAGCCACCATGAAAACGCCAATCAAGATGATGCTCACCGCCATGGCCGCCAGTGTCGGCCTGCTCACCGCCGCTTCCGCCGTTCAGGCCAATGAGCGCCTGCTGATCGGTTCGACCTCGAGTTCCTCCAGCCACTACGGCTATTTCGTTGCCGTCAATCAGATCATCAACAGTCAGGTCGACGGCGTGAGCGCTTCGGTTGCCGAGACCGGTGCGACTGTTGACAACCTGCGGCGCCTCGGCCGCAACCAGATCGACATGGGCCTGGTGACCACCAACACCGGCTACCATGCCTACGCAGGCCTCGAGGATTTCGACGGTCGGCCCGTGGATAGCCGCCTGCTGTGGGTCTATACCGTGGCGCCCCAGAACGTGGTGATGCGTGAGGATGCCGGTGTCACTACCCTTGAGGAGCTCGAGGGGGTGCGCTTCAACCCGGGAATTACCGGTTCGGCCACCGAGAAGACCACCGAGGCCGTCATGCGCACGCTGGGCATCTCGCCGGACTATGTGCGTGGTTCTACCTCAGATATCGTCGATGCCATGAAGGATGGCCGCGTCATGGGCTCGGCAAAATCCGGCGTCGGCGATCGTCTCGACGGCTCGAGCATGGATATCGCCACTTTCACGCCGATCAGCGTGCTATCGCTTTCCGACGAACAGGCCGAGACGCTGCGCACCGAGATGCCGGACGTGGCCATCGTCGATATTCCCGATGGCGCCGGGGACGGCATTCCTGCCTATACCACCTGGGCCTTCGGCGTTGCCGTGCATGCTCACCCTGACCTCGATGAAGAAACCGCCTACCAGATCGTCAAGGCGGTGATGGAGAACCCCGAGCCTCAGGCCAATGCCTTCTCCGCGGTACGCGATGCAGACTTTGCTGGCATGACTCTCGAGGTGGGTACCGTGCCGCTGCATGCCGGTGCGGCCCGTTATTTCGAGGAGCAGGGCCACGAGATTCCCGATGCTCTGAAACCTGCCCAGTAACGGCCATCGATAGGTGTCTGCCATGCGCGCGAACCTGACCAAAGTGCTGGCCCTGATGCTGGGCGGGCTGATTCTCTATACCTCGGCCACCGGCCCCTTCGAGAGCCTGGTCCAGCGCAGCGTCTTTCTCGCGCTGGTGATCCTGCTGGGGCTGGTCGTCTACCCGCTGGGAGCCGGCAAGCGCTGGCGCCCGCTGGGGCTGGTGGTCGACCTGGCATTGGCCGCGGGCGTGATGCTGGCCTGTGGCTATGTGGCCATGAATCACGACCATATTCTGGTGGAGCTGCCCTGGGCATCGGCCCGCGACATGCTGTTCACCGGCGTATTGCTGGTGGCGATTCTCGAGCTGTCGCGGCGTGCCATCGGCGTGATCTTCCCGCTGCTGGTGATGGCGGGGCTGGCCTATGCCTGGCTGGGCGCCGCCATCCCCGGTCCGTTGGGTCACCGTGGCTTCGATGTCTACTACATCACCGAGACCATCTACCTGGGAGACCTGGGCGTCTGGGGGATGCTGGTGGGTGTGGCGGCCACGACCATTGCCGCCTTTGTGCTGTTCGGCTGCTTGCTGCTGCACACCGGCGGCGGTCAGACCTTCATGGATATGGCGCTGCGCATCAGTGGCCGCTCGCCGGGTGGCGCCGCGAAGGTGGCCACCGTGGCCTCCGGATTGTTCGGCATGGTCAGCGGCAGTGCAGTGGCCAATGTGGCCACCACCGGCAATTTCACCATTCCGATGATGAAGCGCCTCAACTACCCACGCCCCTTCGCCTCTGGTGTCGAAGCGGTGGCCTCTACCGGCGGCCAGATCGCCCCGCCGATCCTGGGGGCGGCGGCCTTCATCATGGCGGAGATCCTCGGCGAGAGTTACCTGCGCATTGCCATTGCCGCGCTGTTGCCGGCTATCCTCTTCTATCTGGGCGTCTTCCTGACCATTCATCTGGTGGCGAAGCGCCGTAACCTGCAGGTGGTGCCCGACGACGAACTGCCCACCTGGCCAGAGGTGCTGCGCCCCGAGCGAATCATCCCGATCCTGGCGGCGCTGGGCGGTCTCTTCTACGGCGTGCTCAGCGGACGCTCGATCCAGATGTCGGCCTTCTACGGCATCCTGATGACGATCCTGACCTTCGTGCCCTTCGCCTTGCTGGCGAAGATGCCGCTGCGCGAGATCGCCGGCAAGTTGCTCTCGGGCCTGATGGATGCGGGCAGGGGCATGGTGATCATCGGCGTGCTGCTGGCTGGCGCCCAGATACTCGTGGCGATGATCGGCATGACCGGCATCGGCGTGACCCTGGCCAGCCTGATCGTCAATGTGGGGGGCGAATCGCTGTTCCTGGTGGCCTTTATCGTCGGTGGCGTGTGCCTGATCCTCGGCATGGGCATTCCCACCACCGCCGCCTATGTGCTGGTGGCGTCGGTGCTGGCGCCGGCGCTGACCACCATCGGCGTCGAGCCGCTGATCGCCCACCTGTTCGTGTTCTACTTCGCCACGCTGTCGGTGATCACGCCACCGGTCTGTGTGGCGGTGTTCGTCGCCGCGGGTATCGCCGGAACCAACTGGCTGCCGGCGGCGGGGGAGGCCGTGCGCCTGGCGGCGGCGATCTACGTGATTCCGTTCCTGCTGCTGATCTACCCGGCCCTGGCCGGCTTCGGCAGCGCGGTCGATATCCTCCTGGCCAGCTCCCAGGGCGTGGTCTTCGTGCTCGCTTTTGCCTCGCTGATGTCGCGGGTAGCAATCACCGGCAGCCGTATCCTGGACGTGGCGGGCCTGCTGCTGGTGGTGGGCCTGGCACTGACGCCAGGCTGGTTGACCACAACAGGAGCACTGCTGGTGCTGGCGGGGCTCTATGCCCGCAACCGGCAGTGGACCTCATCGACAGCTTCTGTGCCGGCTTCGGGGGCCTCGAAGCCTCAGGGCGTACACGCCAAGGAGACGCACCCATGACTTTCCTGTTGGGCAGTGGGGCCGGCTTCTCGGGTGATCGTACCGATGCGGCGATTCCCGTCGTGGCCGAGCTGATTCGCCGCGGACAGCCATCGGCCCTGGTCTTCGAGACCCTGGGGGAGCGCACCCTGGCCGCCGCGCATCGGGCCATGCGCGATGAGCCCGACGCGGGATATGAGCCCCTGCTGGCCGAGCTGCTCACGCCGGTGCTGGGCGATTGCCTGAGCCACGGCATCACCATCCTCGGCAATTTCGGTGCCGCCAATCCGGATGGCGCCTGCCATGTGGTCGCCGAACTGGCCGAGCGTGCGGGCTTTCCCCATACGCGGATCGGCCGGGTCCACGGCGACGATATCCGGGCGCATCTTTCCAACCTCGACCTGCAGCGCTGGGAGGCGGAAAACCGCGACCTGCCCGGTGAGGAGGCGCTGATCTCCGCCAACGTCTACCTGGGAGCAGTGCCGCTGACCGAGGCGCTGGCGCTGGGAGCCGAGGTGGTGGTGACCGGGCGGGTGGCCGACCCGGCGCTGTTTCTTGCTCCCCTGGTGCACCATTTCGGCTGGGCCTGGGACGACTGGGATCGTCTGGCCGCCGGCATGATGGCCGGCCACCTCGCCGAGTGCGGGGCCCAGGTCAGCGGCGGCTATTTTGCCGATCCGGGATGCAAGGATGTGCCCAACCTGGCGACGGTGGGCTACCCGATCATCGAGGTGGAGGAGGATGGCAGCCTGGTGGTCACCAAGCCCCCGGGCACCGGCGGCTGCGTGACCGAACGTACCGTCAAGGAGCAGCTGCTCTACGAAGTCCACGATCCGGCCAACTACCTGACGCCCGACGTGGTGGTGGATCTCACTTCCGTCGAGGTCAGGCAGGTGGGCCCCGACCGGGTCGCCGTCAGCGGTATCCGCGGCAAGCCGGCCCCACAGCGGTTGAAGACCACGGTCTGCTATGAAGGCGGCTGGCAGGGTGAGGCGGAGATCTCCTACGCCGGCCCCAACGCCCTGGCCAGGGCGCAACTGGCCGCCCAGGTGCTGCGCGAGAGACTCGGCTTTCGGGCACCGCCCGAGCTGCGTACGCGACTGGATATCGTCGGTCTTGCCAGCGTCTTCGACAGCGATGCCGGAGACCTGCAGCGCACCGCCATTGGCGCGGGCAACGGCGACTATCGCCTACGGCTGGCAGCCGAGCATGCCGAGCGACGTTGGGTGGAGCGTGCCACCCAGGAGCTGTTGGCGCTCTACTGCGCGGGCCCGGCGGGGGGAGGCGGCGTGCGGCGTCATTATCAGCGTCGAGTGTGCACGGCGTCTTATCTGGTCAAGCGCAGCGACGTGGAAGCCTTTGCCACGCTGTTTGAAAAGAGGAGTGAGTACCATGCCGCCAGTTGAACTGACCCAGGCGCGATTGGCGGTCGATGGTGGTGACCCGCTCGCCGACGGCGCCACGGTGCCGCTCCATCGGCTGGCTCACGCCAGGGCCGGTGACAAGGGCGACCGACTCAATCTGGCGCTGTTCGCCTATGATCCGGATCACTACGCCCTGCTGATGGAGCAGGTCACCGAGGCCCGGGTGCTCGCACTGTTCGCCCATCGCGGGGCAAGCCGGGTGCGACGCTATCCGATGCCCGGCCTGGCCGGGATGAACCTGGTGATCGACGACGTCCTGCAGGGAGGGGTCAACGGCGCCCTCAATCTGGATGGCCATGGCAAGACGCTCTCGTTCCTGCTGCTGGGCATGACCGTCGCGGTAAAATAGGTGTAGAAACAGTGAGGCGCCACCCAGTCTGGGTGGCGCCTTGGCTATAGATGGCCTATCGGTGTAATGGCCGGCTGGCGTTACAGCTGGGCCAGTACCGTTTCGGCACTGCTCTTCTCGACGCCCTTGGTGTCGACGCCGATGTACTCGACCACGCCGTCGTTGGCAATCAGTGCGAAGCGCTTGCTGCGGATGCCCATTCCGCCACCGCTGGCATCCAGCTCGGTACCAATGGCCTTGGTGAAATCGGCGTTGCCGTCGGCCAGCATGGTGAAGGCCTGGGCATTTTGATGCTTCTGCCAGGCATCCATCACGAAGGCGTCGTTGACCGCCATGCAGGCGATGGTGTCGATGCCCTTGGCGAGGATCTCGTCGGCCTTGACCACAAAACCGGGCATGTGGGTGTTGGAGCATCCGGGCGTGAAGGCCCCCGGCACGGTAAACAGCACTACCCGCTTGCCGGAAAACAGCTCGCCGGTGGAAATGTCCTGGGGGCCGTCCGTGCCATTGGTCTTGATCGTGACATCGGGAATCTTGTCACCTACTGCGAGAGTCATATGACGTCCTTGATATGATTGAGATGGCCTGCCCAGGCTACGCCAATGTGCCTGGGTGTCTAGCGAAGAGTCATCAGTGTCCGGTTCTACCACGGCATCGGCAAGGTGAGCCAGCTGCCCGGCGGTGGGGTGAGTCGCATCAGGGCGAACATCCCCAGTGCGGTGGCATAGACGATGGCGCCGTAGAGTGCTGCGCTGACGAGGCGCATTCCCGCGCACTTCAACAGCAGCCAGGCCAGCAGCAGCGGGGTGGCCAGGTTGAATCCGATCAGCCACATCGCCACGCCATAGGCGAGAATGCCCGCCAAGACCGGCAGCTCCTGACGCGACCCGAGATGAACGATCCGGCCTTGCCGGCGTAGCCGGAAGAGCTGGCGACCGAGGATAAACAGGCTCAGCAGCAGGCCCGGCACTATGCCCAGCGCCGGCATCAGCCGCGCATTGCTGCGAAAGCCCAGCATCTCGTAGAAGGCGTAGGCGAAGGTGACCAGCAGCAGCGACGAGGCGAGCAGCAGGATGGCGGTGTCGCGGGGCGCTTCGTCGTCGCTTGCGGTATGACTCGCTGGGCCGGCCGAGTCGGTTGGCGTTGCTGCCTGCCTGGCGCGCCACTTGCGCACCAGGCCGAGCAGCATCGGGACGACGATCAGTGAGGCGATGATCAGCACGCCTGGCCGGGTCAGCCAGGTAAAGCCGTGGATCTGCGTGGTGAGCCAGAAGTACTGCTCCATGGGGGTGGCCAGCACGAAGCCCACCAGGACCGGCGCCCGCGGCCAGCCGGCGTTCTTCATCAGCCAGCCGATCACGCCCAGCACCAGCAGGGCGAGAATATCGCCAAAGGTCTGAGTGCCCTGGTAGGCACCGGCCACCATGATCAACAGCAGCGGAGCGGCGATCAGCGCAAAGTTGATGCGCGTCAGGCGGGCCAGGTAGGGCGTCACCGCAAAGCACAGGATGGCGCCCATCACTGAGGCGAGCGCCACGCTCCACACGATCATGTACATCAGGTCCGGCGTCTCGCTGACCATTCGCGGGCCCGGATAGAAGCCGAACGAGAACAGCGCGCCGAGGAAGATGGCCGCGGCCGGACCGCCGGGGACGCTGAACAGCATCGTCGGTACCAGGTCGGAGATCACGGTGGCGTTGTTGGCGCCCTCGGCGCCGGCCACCCCACGAATTTCACCCTTGCCGAAGCGCCGCTTGTCCTTGGTCGAGCTCATGGCGTGACCGTAGGCGATCCAGGTCGAGGCGCTGGCGCCCACCGCCGGTACAAAGCCGCCGAAGATACCGATGATCGAGGCGCGCACGATCAGCCAGCGGCTGCGCCAGAATTCCCTGAAGCTCTCGCCCCACTTGCCCATGGTCATCGGCTTGCCGGCGATGCCGCCGCCGGAGGCGACCATGCCGATCAGCTCGGCCACCGCAAACAGACCGAGTGCGACGATCGGCAGCGACAGGCCGTCCATCAGATAGGACTGGCCAAAGATGAAGCGGTAGTTGGCCGCGGCAGGAGCGGCACCGACAACGCCCAACAGGATACCAAAGCAGGCCGCGGCGAGACCCACGACGATATCCTTGCCGACCATGCTGGCGGCAAAGCAGAGCCCTACCAGGGCGAACATGAACAGCTCCGGCGTACCCAGCGCCAGTACAAGCGGCCCGGCAATCGGGATCGCCACGGAAAGGATCAGGGCGCCGAACAGGCCGCCGACCATCGAGGCCAGAAAGCCCACGCCCAGTGCGAGCGAGGCCTTGCCCTGCTTGGCCAGTGCGTGGCCCTCGATGGCGGTGGGCGCCGAGGCAGGCGAGCCCGGGGCGCCCAGCAGTACCGAGGTAATGGTGTCGGCGGTGTAGATCACCGAGATGGCACCCAGCAGCATGGCCAGCCCCGAGTAGCTGTCCATCAGGTAGATAAACGGCAGCAGGATCGATACGGCGGCGACGCCGCCCAGGCCGGGTAGCATTCCGAACACCATGCCGGCCAGCATCCCGGCGAACAGCGCCAGCAGGCGCATGGGTTCGAATAGGATCGCCAGGGCCGTTGCAATGTTCTCTAGCACAAGACATGTCCTATGCGGGGGTCAAAAAACGCGGCCAATGCCCGCCCGATGGGCGGGTGGCCGCGATGAGACGAGGGATCAGAGCTCGACGTCGTACTCTTCCGAGAGCAGCGTGCGCAGGTGCTCGCGTACCTCATCGGAGGGTTGCAGCGCCTCGCTGAGCGACTCGGTAACCTCCGAGGCCGGCAGCAGGGAATAGCCGCCCACGGCGTCCACGCTCCGTTCCTGATACTCGGGGTCGTCGTTGATGGCGGCAATCGTTTGTTCGAAAATTTCGAGAATCTCGTCCGGTGTGCCCTCCGGCAGGTAGGCGGTGAGGCCATAGTTGAAGGTCACGGCGCCGATCGACTGGAAGGCGTCCCACTCCACGCCGGAGGGGGCTTCACCGTAAAGCTCCTCATAGACTTCGTGGACAGAGGGGTAATCCGGGAAGGCCGTGTCTCGTGCGCTGAGTACGCCATCTTCTCCGACCGACCCGCCTGTCATGATAGGTACCGCACTGCCGGCTTGCACCATATCGACCACCTGTGACATATAGGCCGGCGTGAACTGGAAATCGATATTGGTTTCGCCGCGTTCGAAGGCCAGGCGTGCCGGGCCGCGGCCGTCGAAGCCGAGCACCGTCTGGATATCGAGGTCGAGCAGCTCGAAGGCCAGCAGCGTCGGTAGGTCGCTGGCCGCCGCGGCGATGCCACCATAGATCAGGGGCATGTCGGGTTCCTTGAGACCCGCGGGTGAGTCGATCCCGGTCCGTGGCGAGACGTAGATTACCGCACCGAAAGGCAGGCTATAGGCCGGGCGCATGGCGGCGAGGTCATATTCCACGGCGTCCATGCCCAGCACATAGGGGTTGGACGTGGACGAGGTGGTGAACAGGATCGTTTCGCCGTCCGGCTCGGCGTTCTGTGCGAACCAGTTGGCGCCGAGGATCGAGCCGCCGCCGGGCCGGGTCTGCACATCGACGCGAGGGTTGCCGGGCAGGTGTTTCTCGAGGAACGGCTCGAGGAATTTGGCGGCGACATAGGTTGCGCCACCCTCGCCGAAGGGGACGACCATCTGAATGGTCTTGCCTTCGTAGAAATCCTCGGCCATGGAATGGTTTGCGGCAAGGCCGCCGACGGCGACCAGCAGGGCGGCTGACAGTGACTTGAGTACGGGTGGTTGTGTGAACATGGCGTGCTCCTGGTGTTGTTGTGAAATATTGTGACCCGGTGCGTAAACCAGAGGTGCGGCTACTGACCGACCCGGTTCTCGAGTGTCCCCATGCCCTGGACCTCAATGCGCACCACGTCGCCAGTCTGCAGGAACCTGGGAGGACTGAAGCCGATGCCGACTCCCACCGGCGTACCGGTGATAATCACGTCTCCCGGTTTGAGTTCGATGCCGGCGGAGATGGTTTCGATCAGGGTAGGGATGTCGAAGATCAACTGACCGATATTGGAATCCTGGCGAAGTTCACCGTTGACCCAGCACCTGATACTGGCGTCGGCGGGATCGATCTCATCGGCGGTGGTGATCCAGGGCCCCATCGGGCAGAGGCCATCCAGTGACTTGGCCAGATGCCACTGCTTGTGGTTCTTCTGCAGATCCCGGGCGGTGACGTCATTGACGACGGTGTAGCCCCAGACGTGATCGAAGGCCTGTGCATTGCTGATGCCGCGCCCTCCCTTGCCGATGATGACGGCAAACTCGGCTTCATAGTCGAGTTGCTCGGTCACCGCGGCGTGGCGCGGGATATCATCGCCGTTTGCGATCAGGGTGTTGTAGGCCTTGGTGAAGATGATCGGGTGCTTTGGTACTACATCGTCGGCGCTGGTACTGCTGTCGAACCCGGAGTTGCTGAACTCGGCCGCGTGTTCGAAGTAGTTCTTGCCGACGCAGAACATGTTGCGGTGGGGGTGTATGGGCGCCTCGATGCGAACCTCGTCGAGTGGCCTGCCCTCGTCGTGTGGCTGGATTCTATCCCTGAGGCTGTCCCATGCCTGCACCAGCTGATTCATATCCCCCTCGAAGTCGGGTATCAGCTCGGATAGCGGCCAATAGCGCTGGGCGAGTCCGTCGATCAGGGCGACAAAGGTCGGCTGATCGGGGCCGGAGCGGAGCGTGGCGAATTTCATCTGGCTTGGTACTCCATAGGTTTGTTTTGGTCCCGCATTTGTCGAGACTAGAACTTATGAAGTACCAATTCAAGAGTGATTTTTGAATAGTGGGACCAAATGGTATAATTTTCTTTGCATTGGTCATTGGAAAGGTGCGACATGAAGGACAGCCTGTGAGTGAGAAGACCCTGGGCAAGGCGGTGCGTGCCGACGGTGCGCGATCCCTGGCTCGCTATCTGCAGCAGCAAATCGAAAGCGGCAGCTTCCCCGCTGGACACCGCTTGCCTACCGAACGTGAGCTCAGTGAGCGCTTTGCCGCTTCGCGTGGTGCAGTCAGGCGCGTGCTTGGCAACTTCAAGCAGCAGGGGCTGATCACCCAGGTCGTGGGTAGTGGCACCTTCGTTTCGGAACGGGTCGGCGAGCTGGTTGTGCCACGCGATGAGCCACCGACAGAAGCACGCGCAGTGGCTATCCAGACCAGTCCGGCACAGCTGATGGAGGCGCGGCTGCTGATCGAGCCGCAGATGGTGGCGCTGATCGTGCGCTACGCCACTGCGTCTGACTTCGAACGGATGGATGAGTGCATCGTCCGCTCGGAAGCCGCCACTGCCATCGAGGAGTTCGAACACTGGGACGGGGCACTACACCAGGCGTTTGCCGAAGCCACGCACAACAGCTTTTTCCTGCGTATTCTTGAACTGACCAACGTGGTGCGTGAGGAGGGGGAGTGGGGGCGCCTCAAGCGAATCTCGCTGACCCCCGATCGGCGCAAGCGCTATGAAATGCAGCATCGTGCCATCGTCGCGGCGCTACGCGATCGCGATGAGGACACGGCGAGGGCGCTGCTCGAGGAGCATCTCAGGGAAGTGCAACAGAACCTGTTCGGTAGAGACTGAGCGAGACTGGCCGAAATGCTCGCATTCCCCCTGGGCGCCTGCAACCATTGACGCAATCTCATGAGGCAGGGAGCCCGTCTGTGAAACGTCGTACCCGAGTGGTCGCCTATACGGCGGTGGTGGTAGCTTTGATCTTCAGCGTGGGCAGCGTGTTGCTCTACAACGCCACGCCCAAGCCAAAACGGCTGCTCGAACCCGTGGCGGTGGATTTCGGCACCAGCAGTGCTGACTTTCGACGCAGCATGAGTCTGATCTTCGAACAGCCGATCGTAGCCGGCAACCGCATCGCGATGCTGGAGGACGGTGAGGCGATCTACGCCGACAAGCTCGATGCCATCGATGCCGCTGAGGTATCGATTACCTTCGAGACCTTCGAGTTCTGGGGCGAGAAGGGCGCCGGGCCCTTCGTCGACGCCCTGGTGGCGGCAGCAGAGCGTGGTGTCGCGGTACATGCCCTGATTGACTATTACGGCTCGGTAGACGCAGAGGCGGACAAGTTCGAGCGCATGCTGGATGCCGGCGTCGAGGTGATCCGCTGGCGTAAACCTTCCTGGTATCAGTTGGCGCGTTTCAATCACCGCACTCACCGTAAACTGCTCGTGGTGGATGGACGGACGGGGTTCATCGGCGGCGCCAATGTTACCGACAGTTGGTTGCCCGACGAAGACGGCCAGGCGTATCGCGATCACCATTTTCGCGTCGAAGGACCGGTGGTGGGCAACATGCAGGCCGCCTTCGTCGATACCTGGCTGGATGCCAGTGGTCGGCTTCTGCTGGGGGAAGCGTACTTCCCCGAACTGGAGGAGCAAGGCGAGCTGGATGCGCAGATGGTGACAAGCACGCCTCGCGAAGGTCGTCACCGCATGCGCAAGATGCTGATGGTGGGGATTGCCACGGCCGAACAGCGTATTTCTCTCGGCTCGGCCTATTTCTATCCCGACGCCGAGTTTCTCGAGGCGCTGATTGAGGCTCGCGAGCGCGGCGTCGAGGTCAATATCCTGGTGCCCGGCGACAGTATCGATAAGGGCTTCGTGCGCCATGCCTCGGTCAACCGCTGGCGGCCGATGCTCGAGGCCGGTGTGGCGATCCACGAGTACCAGCCCTCGATGTACCATGCCAAGTTGGTCAGCATCGATGATCGCTGGGCCAGCATCGGCTCCACCAACCTCGACAATCGCTCCTTTCGCATCAATAACGAGGGCAACCTTAATGTCTACGATGAGGACTTTTCCCGGCGTATTCGCGAATTGATCGAGGCGGATATCCGCCATGCGGAACGCTATGACCTCGAGCGCTGGGAGAGCCGCCCCTGGCGGAAGCGTCTGGCCGGCTGGATCAGCATGCTGGCTGGGGCGCACTTCTGAAGCTTGGCAGGCATCGCCGACACCCAGGGCGGCGAAGTCGCTGCCAAACGATCTACCGCCACGCGAGGTGGCGGTAGGCAGAAGGTTGGCAGCAGGTGAGGTCAGGCCCGGGCCTTGGCAGCGTCGGTGATGGCGGGTTTGTCGCGCCGCTCGGCGAGACTCTCCACCTTGCGCTGTTTCTCGTAGAGGAAGCGCAGCACCTCCTGACGGTAGTGGTTGTAGCGCGGGTCGTCGGCCAGGGTGATGCGGTTGCGTGGCCTTGGCAGGTCGATGGCAAGGATCTCGCCGATCTTGGCCGAGGGGCCGTTGGTCATCATCACGATGCGGTCGGAGAGCAGCACCGCCTCGTCGACGTCATGGGTAATCATGATGATGGTGTTGTGCAGCTCCTCCTGGATGCGCATCACTTCCTCCTGCAGGTGGGCACGGGTCAGGGCGTCGAGGGCGCCGAACGGCTCGTCGAGCAGCAGCACCTTGGGTTCCATGGCCAGCGCCCGGGCGATGCCCACGCGCTGCTTCATGCCGCCGGAGATCTCGTCGGGTCTCTTGTCCCGCGCTGCGGTCATGCCGACCATCTCCAGGTTCTTCAGGATCCACTCGTGGCGTTCGGCCTTGCTCTTGCTGCGGGCAAAGGTCTTGTTGACCGCCAGCGCCACGTTTTCAAAGACGGTCAGCCAGGGCAGCAGCGAGTGGTTCTGGAACACCACGCTGCGATCCGGCCCCGGGTCATTGACCTCCTTGCCATCGAGGATCACCGCGCCGGAAGTGGAGTCGATGAGCCCGGCGACGATATTCAGCAGGGTGGACTTGCCGCAGCCCGAGTGGCCGATGATCGAGATGTACTCGCCGCGCTCGACGCTCAGGTTGATGTTCTTCAGCACCTGGCTGTCGATGCCATCCCGGGTGAAGGTCATGTCGACCTGTTCGATGCTCAGATAACGTGCAGTCATGAGAAGTCTCCTGTCAGCCCTTGCTGGTGCCGCGGGTCACGCGGTTACCCACATAGGCGACCATGCGGTCGAGGATGAAGCCGACGATGCCGACATAGATCAGGGCGAGGACGATGTCGCTGAGCATCGAGGCGTTCCAGGCGTCCCAGATGAAGAAGCCGATTCCCACGCCGCCGATCAGCATCTCGGCGGCGACGATGGCGAGCCACGAGAGGCCCACGCCGATCCGAAGCCCGGAGAAGATATAGGGTGCGGCGGCCGGCAGCATGATGCGGGTGAAGTACTCGTAGCCGTTGAGGCGCAGTACCCGAGCGACGTTGCGGTAGTCCTCCGGGATGTTACGTACCCCTACCGAGGTGTTGATGATGATCGGCCAGATCGCGGTGATGAAGATGACGAAGATGGCCGATGGGGCGCTGTCCTGAAAACCGGCCAGGGAGATCGGCAGCCAGGCCAGCGGCGGCACGGTACGCAGCACCTGGAAGACGGGATCAAGCCCGCGCAGCGCCCAGGTGGACTGGCCGACCAGTACTCCCAGGCTGATGCCTACGACCACTGCCAGCGAGTAGCCATAGGCCACCCGCTCGAGGCTGGCGAGTATCTGCCAGCCCATGCCCTTGTCATTGCCCCCGTAGTCGTAGAAGGGATTGACGATCAGGCTCCAGGTATCGGTGATGACCTGGGAGGGCGGCGGCAGGGCCGCCGTCGGTGACGAGCAGAGCAGCTCCCAGATCCCGCCGAGCAGGGCGAGGATCAGCAGGGGAGGGAGCACCCTCTGAACGAGGGCATCCTTCAGCTTCTGTAGCTGCGGCACCCAACTGGCCTGAGCCGGCTGAGTCACGCTATCGGCACGCTGTGAAACGCTCATGGCGATTCTCCCGGGGTGTGGAATCGGATTGATGGCGGGCCGCCATCAGGCGAGACGCTTGATCTCGAGGCTGTCGAGATAGGCCTTTGGATCTTCGGGATCGAAGACCTTGCCGTCGAAGAAGGTCTCGATGCCGCGTGAGGTCGAATCGGGAATGTCGGCCGAGGCCACTCCGAGGCGATCGGCGGCTTCGCGCCACAGGTCCTCGCGGTTCACCTGTTCGATCAATGCCAGGCTGTCATAGTCCTGTGGCAGATACCCCCAGCGCTTGTTCTCGGTAAGAAACCAGAGGTCATGACTCTTGTAGGGGTAGGAGGCGTGCTTGTCCCAGTAACGCATCATTTGCGGGTGGTTCTCGACCACGCGCCCGGTACCGTAGTCGAAGTTGCCCTGGATGCGGTCGATGAGGTCCGCATAGGGGGCGTGAATCCAGCGGCGACGGGAGCAGATCTGGGCCATCTCGTCATGGTTGGCCGGATCCTCGCACCATATCTGTGCTTCCATGATCGCCATCAACAATGCCTGGGTGGCGTTGGGGTTGGCCTCCACGTAATCGCTGCGCATGGCGAAGGCTTTTTCCGGGTGATCGTTCCACAGCTCGCCGGTGGTGTTGGCGGTATAGCCGATGCCCTGATTGATCAGCTGATGATTCCACGGCTCGCACACACAGAAGGTGTCCATGCTGCCAACGCGCATGTTGGCGACCATCTGTGCGGGCGGAATGGTAATGGTCGACACATCGCGATTGGGGTCGATGCCGCCGGCGGCCATCCAGTAGCGGATCCACATGTCGTGGGTGCCGCCGGGGAAGGTCATGGCGGCACTGGCCTCGTCGCCGCCGGCACGTTTCTCGGCCAGCGCCTGGCCGAATTCACGAGTGTCGAGCTGCACCTCGAGGTCGGCATAGTCGCGGCCCACCGAGATGCACTGGCCGTTGAGGTTGAGGCGGGCCAGGATGCTCATCGGCACCGGCTGGTTGTTGGGGGTAATGGCACCGGCGGCCATCAGGTAGGGCATCGGGGTAAGGATATGGGCTCCGTCGATGCCGTTGCGCTGCGAGCCGAGCACAAGGTTGTCACGGGTGGTGCCCCAGGAGGACTGCTTGAGCACCTCGACATCGGTCATGCCGTGCTTGGCAAAGAACCCTTTCTCGTCGGCGACGAACAGCGGTGCCGCATCGGTCAGCGCGATGAAGCCGAGCTTGGCTGAGGTGACTTCCGGCTTGCCGGCGGCAAAGGCCCAGCTTCCCGGCAGGGCCGTGAGAAGAGCCGAGCCGCCGACGACGGCAGCGGTTCCCTTGAGGAAGCGGCGGCGCTGGGGTGAATGTCCCTTGTCTATCTTGTTCATGGCTATGGCTCCCAACATGAAACAAAAAAACGGCGCCTGCGGGGATTCTCCGTGTGGTGACGGGAATCGACGCAGACGCCGTTGTCCGGTATCGAGGTATTGCTCGAAGGGGCTGAACCGTCGTTGACTCAGCGGGCAGACTGCTTTTGCATGTCCGGTGCCATTGCTGGGTTATTCATTATTTTTAATATTAAAATCAATAATATATTTTTCACATAGTGACTGAGGTCAATCCATGGGTTCGCCGGTACGGAGCGTAAACGGTGCGTAACAGTGCCCTGGTGCACCAGCGGTGTGCCGAGCGTCAGATCTGCTTCTGCAGGATGTCGGAAAGCCCGAGTATGGTCGTGGCGAGCTCGCTCATGCTCTTGCCCTGGTCCATGGAGGACTTGCGCAGGAAGCGATAGGCTTCCTCTTCCGTCATCTGTTGGCTGGCCATGATCAATCCCTTGGCGCGCTCCACCAGCTTGCGTTCGCGCAGTGCCTTGCGCGTGTTCTCCAGGTCGTCGCTGATGCCTTGCAGGCGGCTCGCTTGAGCACGCATCAGGTCGATAAGTGAGCGATTCAAGGGTGAATCCATGATATGAGCGGTCAATTCGCCCAGCTCCTGGGAGGCGTTGCCGTCGAAGAGCTCTACCAGTTGCTGGCAGGCGGTCGAGGGGTTTCCGGTCGCCAGTTCGGCATACAGTTTCGCCGGGTTGGCAATGGCATCGCGGGTGGCAACGACCTTCTCCTGACACAGAGTCGCAAGTTCCCGGTTCAGATAGTCCTCGACCTCCTTGATGGCGTCGATGCGGCGCGTTGCCAGCTCGTACCAGGTTTCACCGAGTGAGCTGGCGGGCTCCGTCAGCGGGTCGCTGCGACATGCCATCTCACGCAGCTGGTGGATACCGGCCAGGGTGCGGCTGGGCATCTCTTGCTCCCAGTATTGGCGTGCCTGTGGTGTGGCAAATTCCAGGAAGGTGTCGAAGCAGCGCTGCTGGGCTTCGATCAACTGCTGCAGCAGCTGTCGATGGGCTTCGTCGAAGCCTGTGGCGGTGAAGCCGGCAGCCCCGCAGGCACGCTCCTGTCCCGCCAGCTCCTTGCCTTGCATCAGATGGAAGATGGCCACCAGTGAGAGGGTGATATCCGGATCCCTGGCGGTATCGGCTGCATCGAAGACTACCGACAGCAGGCCGCTGATCAGGCGATTGAAGAGCACGGTCGCCTCATCGGGCAGGATATGCAGGGTCTCGATCTCGTGTCTCAGCTCGTCCAGCCGGTCGAGGCCATGCCAGACATGGGCGATCCGGCTCAATAACCGGGCGCTGGTAGCGAGACGTCCACCGCTCTTGCCCAGGACATCCAGGCGCTGTCTCATCGCCTGCTCCATGGAGCGGCTATCCTGCACATGCTCCTGGCGACGGTCGGCGAAGCGCTCCCCTCGGGAGGCGAGGTAGATGTTCGATGCCCCCCGCTCCTTCTGCAGCACATGAATGAAGTGGCTGATGTCCCCCACCAGTTCACAGATCGTGGCGAGGTGGAGTAGATCATCGATTTCGCAGCGTTTGGCTGCCAGCAACAGGTCTTCTGCAGGTGTCATTGACAGGGTACTCCTCTGATCGGCGCCCTGGCCGGGCCACGTCTTTGTCTTTTGAACAGCAATATCTGCGCCAATTCGTTGCCGGGCAGGTGATGACAACGCGCCATGGGGCACAGACGAAAACCGCCGCTCCAGGGAGCGGCGGTCGGTCGGTTGGGGCAGGGCAGAGGCCCCCACGTATGTTTCGGCGGTGCTCAGCGTAGTGACAGGGCGCCGGCTCCAGTATCCTCGCCCACGGCATCCTGGTAAGCGGCTGCCTCCTCGGCTTCGGTCTCGGGGGAGAAGCGCACCAGAAGGGCGCAGGAGGCCAGCACCAGCACGGTCAGGCCCAGGTAGAACAGCCCCTGCTGGTAGGTGATGGCTTCCGAACGAAAGAGGAAGGCGGCCGCCACTGCCCCCACGTTGCCGCCGGCACCGACGATGCCGGCCACGGCCCCCAGGGCCCTCTTGTTGATGAAGGGCACCACGCCGTAGGTCGCACCCTCGGCCATCTGCACGAAGAGGCTGAATACCAGCATGATGCCGATGGCGTAGGAGAGCACGTGCATCTGCGAGAAGGCGACCAGGGCGAGGCCTTCGCACACCAGGGCGATGAACAGCCAGCGCACTCGACCCTTCAGCCCCCCCTGCTTGGCGAAGAGGTCTGAGAAGATGCCTCCCATGGTGCGGGCGAAAACGTTCATCAGACCGAACAGGCCGGCAATCATCCCGGCGGTGGCCAGCGTCAGGTCGAAGTGGTCGAAGAAGTAGATGGCGGCAATGTTGTTGATGGTCAACTCAACGCCGAAGCAGATGGCATAGACCACGAACAGTGCCCAGACGCGGATATCCTTGGCGGCCGCCAGGAAGGTCTGGCCGGCACTACTGTCGCCGTCGGCCTGGGGAAGCTCGCCCCGGGCGCGCAGGTCCTCGAAGTTGCCGTTGGGCGCATCCTGGGTAAAGCGGTAATAGCAGATGCCGGTGACGAACAGCACGACACCGGGCACCACCATGGCCAGGCGCCAGCCCAGCGTCTCGCTGACACCCAGCATCAGCAGGCCCGAGAAGATCAACGGCATCACGATCTGGGTGGTACCGCCCCCCAGGTTGCCCCAGCCGGCGCTGGTGGCGTTGGCGGTGCCGACCACGTTAGGCGCGAACATCATGGTGGTGTGGTACTGGGTGATGACGAAGGAGGCGCCGATGGCACCGATCGCCAGGCGTGCCAGCAGGAAGGTCTCGAAACTGTTGGCGAAGCCGATACCCATGACTGGAATCGAGCCCAGGATCAGCAGGCCGGAGTAGGCCTTGCGTGGCCCGATACGGTCGCAAAGCACGCCGATCAGCAGGCGCACGATCACGGTGATCAGCACCGAGGCGATGATGGTGTTGCCGATCTGGGTCTGGGTGAGGGAGAGATCTTCGCGGACCACCGCCATCAGCGGGGCGATACCGAACCAGCCGAAGAAACAGATATGAAAGGCGAACCACGAGAAGTGGAAAGCCCGCATCTGTGGGGTACTGAAGTTCAACAGGCGGATCCTGTTGGCCTTGTTGAGGATTTCCATGAGTCAGGCCTCGCGCTTGATGGGTAGCGATTACGGAGAACGAGTCCTTCATCGTTGAAGGTCAGGTTCGACGCACTCGTACTCCTGAGAGCCTGGTCCACGCCTACCACTCTTTGATTTGCATCAAGCAATCAACTTGCCACTATTCTATTTAAGGTTACGTTTCAGTAACTTGATTCAAGCAGACGTCTTTGCGCAGCGGCGGGCACGGTTATCGGAGAGAAGCGATGGTGCAGTGCGAAAGGGGCATGCCCCTTGTTGGTGCCATTGGCGTCGGTGGCGGCTGCGAGGTGCCGCCACCGAGCGCCAAGGTTATGTTCAGTTCATGGCCAACTGCTGGTGGCCAGTCTGGCAGGCCAGGAAGGCGGAGCTTTCCAGCCAGTCCGAATCGGGATAGTAGGCGAAGAGGTACTGGTCTTCCTTGATGCTGTCGATCAATGGGTAGGTCACTTCCTGGCGTACCGCCGGGCAGCCGTGGCTACGCCCCAGCCGACCGGTCTTCTCGATGAAGGCCTCGCTGACATAGTCGGCGCCGTGGATGACGATGGCGCGCTGGTAGGCGAGGTCATTGACGCCTTCCTCGAGGCCTTCCAGGCGTAGCGAGTAGCCGTTGCGGCCATAGTAGCTGTTCATGGTGCGAAACAGGCCCAGGCTCGACTGGTAGCTTTCTGGCGTATTGGAAAAGATCGTTGCCTCGGCATCGCCGGAGCCCTGGCCGTGCGAGACCAGTTCCTCGAACAGCAGCTGCGTGTCAGCAAGGTCGAAGACCCATAGTCGCGGCTCGGTCGAGGGGCGAGAGAAGTCGATCACTGCCAGGCGCTCGGCATTCGGTTCGGCGCACGCCAGGGCATTGGCGGCGAGGCGGAGCACATGCGGGTCGGCGTCTGGTGCCAGCCGGGTCAAGGTGACTTCGAGGGAGGTATCATGCTGCGGGTCAAAGAGCAGGGCCTTGGCGATAAAATCACCGGCCTGAGCGACAGGTGCGGTGAAAAACAGCGCGGCAAGCGCGGTGGAGGAGAGTCGTGATAGCGTGGCGTGTCGGGTCATGGCAAGCCTGTATGCAACTCGTCAGGTCGTGTCGCGTTATGCCGTCGGCGACATGACCCTGGCAGAGGTGGCGGAGCCAGCATCCGTGGGCTCCGGATAAAGGCACTATTATGAAGACATGGGCCAGGAAGGCCAGGGCGTTTATCAACGGATCAGGGGAACATCATGCGGGTATTTGTCACTATTGGGTTCGTTCTGGCGCTTGTTTCGGGAATGGCGGGGGGCGACCAGCGCGAGACGCCAGCGACGGACTGGGCAGGTGCCGACGAGGTATCGCAGGCCATCACCCGCCTGGTCGAAAGCAAGGGGGATACCCTGCAGGCCTTCTACCGTGCGCGCAGCCATCGCCCTGCCTGGCAGGACGGTGAGACGGTGGCGGCATTTGCTGCGGCGTTGCATACGCTGGATACCGATGGACTCACGCCGCAGGATTACCAGCCCGATGGCTTGACGGCGGCGCACCGCCAGGCCTATGCCGAAGGGCAGAGCGAGGGGGATATTGAGAGTGAGGCGCGGTTCGACCTGCATGCCAGCCAGGTGCTGCTGACGGCACTCACCCATCTGCAGCGAGGCAAGGTGGATCCACGCAGTATCGATACCGACTGGGAAATCCCGATAGCGGCCGCCGAGCTGGATCCGGCGGCCATCTCCCGGGCGGTGGATGCCCAGCGCTTCGAACAGGCATTTGCCGAGGCGCGCCCCGCCTACGCGCCCTATGAGCGGCTCCGCTCCGGCCTGGCCCGGTATCGCATCCTCGAGCGGCTCGGGGGATGGGATCGCCTTCCTTCCCGCGAAAGGGCGCTGCGGCCGGGCGACAGCGATGACGATGTCGTGTTGCTGCGGGAGCGTCTGGCCATCATGGGTGAAGTCGAACTCATGGCCGCCGCCATCGAGGCCTTCCCGGGAGCCGTACTCGATGGCCCAGATCCGCGGCGCTATGATGAGCAGCTCGAAGCGGCCGTACGGCGCTTTCAACGGCGCCATCTGTTGGAGGTGGACGGCATCGTCGGCGCTCAGACCCTGGCTGCCCTGAACGTGCCGGTGGAAGCGCGTATCGATCAGATTCGCCTGAACATGGAGCGCGCCCGCTGGCTGCTGCACGGTCTTCCGGAGTCCTTCGTGCTGGTGGATATCGCAGGTTACCGGCTCAGCTACTTCCGCCCCAATGGGGAAGTCTGGCGTTCGCGGATCGTGGTGGGGCGCCCTTACCGGCGCACGCCGTCGCTGCGCTCCGAGATCACCCATATGACCGTCAATCCGACCTGGACGATTCCCCCGACCATCCTGCGTGAGGACGTATTGCCCGCGGTGCGTCGGGACCTGGGCTACCTGTGGCGGGAGCGGATCCAGGTGCTCAGCCCTTCGGGTGCGCCGCTGGATCCTTGGGAGATCGACTGGTCGCGGCCGGGCAATGTCGTGCTGCGCCAGAGTCCCGGGCCGCATAATGCGTTGGGGGAGCTGGTGGTGCGCTTCCCCAATAACCATATGGTCTACCTGCACGATACGCCGTCGCAGGGCCTCTTCGCCCGGGAGCAACGCGCTGCCAGTTCCGGCTGCATTCGGGTGGAGAATATCGCCGAGTTCGTTCAGCTGCTGTTCGACGACACCCGCAGTGGCCACGATGTGCGGGCGCAGATCGACCGTGGCGAGACGCGTAACGTCTCCCTCGCCGAGCGCATGCCGGTCATCCTGCACTACTGGACCGTGCATCCGGCCGAAGATGGCCAGCTGGCCTTTCGCCCGGACATCTACGAACGCGACGCTACTCTGCTCCAGGCGCTGGATCGGCCGCTGTCGCTGTAGTGGAGGTGGGTCAAAAAAAGGCCCCGGTCACATCCTGTGACCGGGGCCTTCGCTAAGCCAGTTCGGCACCACAGCGGGGACAAACCGCGGGCGACGCCAGAGCCTCATTCGGCGTGGCACGGCTGGCGTCCAGCTCAGTTGTTGCGGTGGCAGGGCTGGGCCCTTCCCGGTCTGGGTTGAGCGCCACTAACCTGCCGCGTTCCCAGCGCAGGCCAATGTCCTTGAGCGTGCGGGGATCGCACTCCCTGAGCTGGGCTTCTTGCCGACGCTTGGTGAAGTAGCTGCGGCCAGCGCTCAACAGTGACTGGGTGATATCGCGAATAGTCATGTGCTCTCGGTCTCCTTGGTGCAGGAGGCCGGGACTTGTGCGCGAACAGGATATGACCGGAGACGGTGATACTTGGCCGCGACAAGTGCCGCGGCCAGGATTCTTCAGGTGTCGGTGTTACGACGGCTGGCACACGGCAACGGGCGTACTCGCATTGCGTTTGAATTGACGCAATGTAGTTGGCTCGCTTTAGAGACGTGGGCTTGCCAGCGCATGAAGGATCCGTCCTGGGGTGCTGTTGATGGAATGAAAGAGGTCGTGTCGAGACGACCTCTTTCTTTTTAGCCAATCGCTGATCAAGCGTCAACTGATGGAGTGTATCGAACGGTAGCAGCGGCAGAGTCGTTCTCAGCGATACCCCTTGGCCTGTAGGCGGAACAGATGGGCATAGCGGCCATTGGCCGCCAGCAGCGTCTCGTGGTTGCCCTGCTCGATGATCTCGCCACCGTCGATGACCAGGATGAGGTCCGCGGCGCGCACGGTGGAAAAGCGGTGGGAGATGAGGATGGTCATCTTGTCGCTGCTGTGTTCGCGGAAGTCGTCGTAGACGGCGGCCTCGGCGGCGGCATCCATGGCGGCGGTGGGTTCGTCCAGCACCAGGATGTCGGCGTTCTCGCGCATATAGGCCCTGGAGAGGGCGATCTTCTGCCACTGGCCCCCGGAGAGCTCCTGGCCGCCCTTGAACCAGCGGCCGAGCTGGGTGTGGTACCCCCCGGGCATCTCATTGATGAACGCCTCGGCGTGCCCGCGCCGCGCTGCCTGCTGCCAGCGTGCCTCGTCCTCGAAGGAGGCCACGTCGCCGGCGCCCAGGTTCTCGCCTACCTTCATCTGGTAGCGCACGAAGTCCTGGAAGATCACGCCGATGCGCCGACGCAGGGTCTGGACGTCCCAGGTGCGCAGGTCGCTGCCGTCGAGCAGGATTCGCCCTTCGCTGGGTTCGTAGAGTCGTGTCAGCAGCTTGATCAGGGTCGTCTTGCCGGAGCCGTTGGCGCCGACCAGGGCCAGGCTGCCGCCGGGCCTGACGTGCAGCGAGATACGGGTCAGTGCCGGCTTGTCGGCGCCGGGATAGGTGAAGCTGACGCTCTCGAAGCGGATGCCGTCGCCGGGACTAACGCCCTCGGTCAGGGCGCCGCCCTCGGCTGTCACCGGCTGCTCCAAATACTCGTAGAGGTTCGACAGGTAGAGGTTGTCTTCGTACATACCGCTGATCGAGGTGAGGCTCGCCGAGAGCGCCGCCTGGCCCTGCTTGAACACCATCAGGTACATGGTCATTTCGCCCAGGGTGAGCTGGCCGGTGACGGTTTCCACCACCACCCAGGCGTAGGCACCGTAGAAGGCCGCCGTGCCCAGCAGGCCGAGCAGGAAGCCCCAGGTCTCCCGCCGGATCGTCAGGCGCCGGTCCTCGCCGTAGAGCGTGTCGAAAATGGTGCGGTAGCGCGAGAGCAGCAGCGGCTCGAGGCCGAAGAGCTTGACCTCCTTGATGCTGTCCTCCCGGGCCAGCACCGTCTCCAGATACATCTGCATGCGGGTCTGGGGC
>ERZ869909.441-NODE-441-length-50335-cov-7.689920_pt1 | contig 50335 bp, 38 predicted proteins | sample MGYA00520892_ERZ869909 | MGnify/ENA primary metagenome ERZ869909 (study PRJEB32215, sample SAMEA104723947) | bioreactor metagenome | biome: bioreactor; feature: anaerobic bioreactor; material: water | place: China | collected 2015-03-12 ... | reverse complement strand
ATCGTCAGCAGCATTGGCTTGAGGAAGTCTCCCTGAGTGCCCTCAAGCGTCTTGCTGAGGAGCGCGAGGGCGGATACCTTCGGCTTGGTCATCCGGTTCTCCGGTGGGGGATGGTTGTCGGAACACTCCTCTTCTACAGGCACCCGGTGATCTCTTCCATCATCGACAGCCTATCGGCTGCTCGTACACCACGTGGCGGGACTCTATCTTCAGTCTCCCGTCGTTCGAGGCCAAGGGAGCGGTCTGGTCTGAGGCGGAGTGTGTGTCGGCATGGTTGAGCGCTTGGTCGCGGTAGAGAGCGCGTGGTCGCCGCTTCGTGAGGAGGCCTTCTTGCGACTGGCGGCCGGTCGCCCTTGGCGTTGGGCCCGCGTTGCTTCGGTGCACCGGAGCGAGCTGCAGGTGTTGGAGGAGCCTTCGTGGCGGGTGCTTTGCCCCTCGTTGCGGCGTGCGGTGTTGCCCGAGGAGCGCCCGGTCGTAGGCGACTGGGTGGCGCTGGCACCGCAGGGGGACGCGTGGACCGTCGAGGGCATCTTGCCCCGCTCGTCGTGGCTGGCACGCCGTCGGAGCCACAGCGGCGAGGTCCAGCCCATCGCTGCCAACGTCGATATGGTGTTGGTCGTCACGGCACCGCAGGAGCTGGTGTCCCTGCGGAGGATTGAGCGCTACTTGGCGCTGGCGAGCGACGCGGCCTGTGCGTGCGCGGTGGTGTTGAACAAGGCGGATCTGCTGGGGGATGAGGCGTCGTTGGCGGGGCTCCCTGCGTTGGCGGGGCTCACTGCGTTGGCGTCGCCGCGCTCGGTGTCGTTGGTCTCTGCGCGGGAGGGTGTGGGTTTGGAAGCGCTGCGCGCTCAGCTTCCGGCCGGCGGGGTTGTCGCGCTCTTGGGTAGCTCTGGTGTTGGGAAGTCGAGCCTGGTCAACGCGTTGGCAGGGGAGGGGGTCTCGGTTACGGGAGAGGTCCGGGCTCGGGACGGCAAGGGTCGGCACACGACGACGCGGCGCGATCTCTTCGTGACGCGCTGCGGTCGGCTGCTTCTGGATACGCCGGGTATGCGGGAGCTTGGGGTCGAGGAGGGCGAGCGTGACGCGCTCTTTGCGGAGATCGCGGGGCTGGCAGCGGCCTGTCGTTTTCGGGACTGCACGCACGACGCGGAGCCTGGCTGCGCGCTGCGCGTTGCGGTCGCTGAGGGGGTGTTGGCCGGGGAGCGGCTGGCGGCCTGGCGGCAGCTGGTGGTGGGTCCTCGGTCGCAGGGTCCAGCGTCCCGTCGCGGGGCGGCCGTGATTCGTCGGCGCTGATCTGCTGGCCTCGTGCCCTCCGCTCTTCCGGGCTGTGGGCGTGCTGATGGGCTGGTGGATGCCGCGCGAACGAAGCGGGCTGGAAAGGCTCCTTGCTTTTGCGTGCCCTTTCGGCTATCCCCGCGTTTCCTTTGTGGCGGGGTGAGCTGGTGCTCAGCGCGATACCGGCCCCCGCATTGGTCGTCATTGCCCGCTGTGGTGCGGGATACGTGGGTGGGCCTCTGCTTGGCGTGGAGGTCCGCGGCCCTCTCTGGAGATCAGCAGATGAAGAAGAGCCCTTTGCAGCAGGTCAAGGAGCAGTTTGGTTCGAAGGAGGCGCTTGCGCAGAAGCTGGCGCCGCTTCTGGATCGGAACGAGGATGAGAACGACGGCGACTTCCTTCGCCGTCTGCGGACCGCGAGCAACCGCCAGCTCCTGCGTCTCTGGGCCGTTGAGGCGCGTGTGAAGGCGGACTTTGGTAGCAAGAGCGGGCTTGTGGATCGCGTCGTAGCGCTGAAGTTCGGGCCGGGTGGCAACGCGGAATACCGGACGAAGGTGGCGCGCTTCAAGAAGACGCGCTTGCTCGATCTGCACGATTCGCTAGCGAAGCGCGCTGCTTCCGCGTAGACTCTCTCTCACGTTCTGGTCATCCTCGCGCGGCGCCCTTAGTGACGCGGCGGCGCGCGCGGAGGTTCGCAGCGCACGAGACGAGCGAGGGTGCCCCGCCCCAGCTCGAAAGAACGTCAGGGGCGTGGAACTTCCCACGGCCCCTCCGTGCTCGTCCTCACACCAAGGTCTGGGCCACATGGATCTGAAAGTCGGTGACATGGTCGTCTACCCTGCTCAGGGTGTCGCACGCGTCGAAGGTCTCGAACAGAAAGTGATCATGGACTCGCCGATGCGCTTCTTCGTGCTGCGCGTCCTGGACTCCGACAAGCGCATCATGGTCCCGGAGAACAAGGTCGACGCTGTGGACATCCGCCGGGTCATCAGCGAGGACGAGGTCGACGAAGTCTTTGACATCCTCCGCGAGCGGAACATCTCCTTCGACCACGGCACCTGGAACAAGCGCTACCGGGCCTACGTCGAGAAGATCAAGACGGGCTCGATCTTCGAGATCGCCGAGGTGTTGCGTGACCTCAACCTGCTGAAGGCCGACAAGACCCTCTCCTTTGGCGAACGCAAGATGCTCGACACAGCGCGTCGCCTCCTCATCCAAGAACTCTCCGTCGCGATGAACGCCACGGAGGATGACGTCGAACGTGAGCTCGAGAGCCTCTTCAGCTAGGCCCCCATGGCAGCTCCGACCCTCGTGACCCGCCTCGCGACCTTCCGTCGTGACCTCCCGAACCTCAGGCGTGTCGTCGTCAAGGTTGGGTCCAACGTGCTCGTCGGCGAGGCGCGGACCACCATCGACCGCCGCGTCTTCGTCGACCTCAACGCGTCCCTCGCCGAGCTAGCGACGCAGGGGCGCGAGGTGATTCTCGTCACCTCCGGTGCCGTCGCGCTAGGTCGCCGGCTGCTCGGTCGCGCTCCCAGCGCGGAGGAGACGCTCTCCACCAAGCAGGCTCTCGCAGCGCTCGGCCAGCCCGCCTTGATGGACCTCTACGCGCACGAGCTCAGCGCCTACGGTGTCTTGCCTGCGCAGCTCCTCATGACGCGCGATGATCTCAACGCACGCGAGCGCTTCCTCGCCGCCCGGCAGACCTTGCGCTCGCTCCTCGCCTTCCAGAACGTTCTCCCCATCGTCAACGAGAACGACACCCTCTCCAGCGAAGAGATCCGCTTCGGTGACAACGACCACCTCGCGGCCTTGGTCGCCCACCTCCACGAAGCAGACCTGCTGGTCATCCTCTCGGACGTCGTCGGCCTCTGTGACAAGGACCCGCGCCACCACGCGGATGCCCTGCGCTTGCCGGTCGTGTCTGCCGAGGACGCGAGCCTCGAGGCGCTCTGCACCCCGGCGCAGACCCCAGGGGTGGGCACGGGGGGGATGCGCTCCAAGATTCTCGCGGCGAGGACCGCGGCGGCGACCGGCGTGCCCACCTTGATCGCGCCTGGCCGTCAGGCGGGGGTCTTGACGCGGGCCATCGCGGGGGAGGACATCGGCACCCTGCTCCTCCCCTCCTCCCCGCGCCTTGGGGCCCGCAAGGCCTGGCTCCGCTTCGCGTCTCGGCCGGCTGGGACGGTGGTGGTGGATGAGGGGGCCAGGCGCGCGCTCCTGCACGCGGGCAAGTCCCTGCTCGCCCGCGGCGTGCTCAGCATCGAGGGCACCTTCCCTCCGGACAGCGTCGTCGCCATCGTCGGTCCTGACCACCAGCCGCTCGCGCAAGGCCTCATCGCCTACAGCGCGGAGGAAGCCCGCGCGATCACCGGGCACCGCTCGGAAGAGATCTCAGCGATCTTGGGGTTCAGTCGTGGTCAGGCCCTGGTCCACCGTGATGATCTCGTGCTCTTGCACGACACGCCCTCCAGTGAGGGCATCTCCGAGCCATCGTGATAGGCGTGGACGCGCTGCGGCACGGCGGAGGCGTTCGTCAGGCTTGCCCTCAGGCCCAACACAACCCAAGCTGATGAGAGGAGAGGCAGGAGAGCCGCGCCTTCATGGGACATCGTGGCATCCTAGCCCTAGGCGCTGGAGATCCTCACGTCTGTGCTCCCCGCCACCCCAACGTGCTCAACGACCCCGGAGCTGCGACGGCGCGAGGAGAGCTTCCTCACGCGTGTCGGCTCCTCACAGGCCCAGGAATCGCTGATGAAACCGAATCGACGTGTCTTTGTGCTCGGTGGTGACCACACCACCTTTCTCGGCAAGAACCACCCAGACTTCATCTGGAAGCGCCATCCTGACTTCGGCAAGCGGGACAACCCCACGCTGGACGAGCACTTGGAGAGCGCGATTCGCCTGGCGCTCGCAGCGACGGGGCTCGATCCAGCGCGCATCCAGAAGGGCTACGTCGGCAACTTCGCCGGTGAGCTTTTCGTGCAGCAGGGGCACCTCGGCGCGCTCGTGAGCCGGGTCGTTCCTGAGCTGGAGGGCGTCCCTTTCGCTCGCGTGGAGGGCGCCTGCGCGTCTGGCGCGCTCGCTGTGGTGGGCTGCCTGGAGGCCATTCAGGCGGGCTACGACGTCACCCTCGCGGTCGGCGCAGAGGTGCAGACGAGCGTCTCGGCCCGTGAGGGAGCCGCTTTCCTCGCCCGCGCTGCCCACTTCGCCACCGAGTCCGGCTATGACGACTTCACCTTCCCGGCCATGTTCGCCCGCCGAGCGAAGGCCTACAAGGCCGCAACGGGCGCGACGGACGAGGAAATCGCCCACGTCACCGTGAAGGCCTACGGCAATGGGAATCGCAACCCCAAGGCCCACATGAGCGCGGTCAAGATGACCCTGGAACAAGCGGCCTACCCCAGCGACAGCAACCCTTGCTTCCTCCGGAACGAAGAGGTCCGCGATCACCTCAAGATGAGCGACTGCTCCCAGGTGTCCGATGGCGGCTCCGCCATGTTCCTCGTCTCCGAAGAGGGACTTCGCTCGCTCGGGCTCACGCCTGAGGACGCCATCGAGATCATCGGCTACGGTCAGGCCACCAGCGCCCTCGGCAGGGTCGCTGACGACACCCGCCTCAACAACACCCAGCGCGCCGCAGAGGAGGCCTATGCCTCTGCAGGGCTCGCTGCGCGTGACATGGAGATCGCCGAAGTCCACGACTGCTTCGCCGTCACCGAGGTGTTGATGGCCGAAGCGCTCGGCTTCGCGCCCTACGGACAGGGCGCAGCTTTGGCCCGAGAAGGCCGCAGCGCGCTCACGGGCGACATCCCCATCAACACCGGCGGCGGCCTCTTGGCCTTCGGCCACCCGGTCGGAGCGACCGGCGTGAAGCAGGTCCTCGAGATCGCGCGGCAGATGCGCGGTCAGTGTGGCGACTACCAGGTCCAGCGCACCCTGCGCCATGGCATCTCCGCCAACATGGGCGGAGACGACCGTACGTCGGTCTGCGTGATCCTCCGCAACAACGCAGTCTGAGAGCCGGCACCCTGCCAGCGCCCTCTCTCGATCCCAGCCCCGGGGGCGCTCACTTTTTGGCGGCGTGATGCGTTCTGGGCGGGGTGGGCCTGAGGGTCCAGGTCCTCCGCACGCTTCGCCATAGCCCTGCCGTCGCGAGGTATGCGCTCGTCTACGGCCTGCGCAGGGAGCGAGAGCACCTGCGACGCGCAGGAGCCCCCCGGGGAATTGTGTCTCGCCCGGTTGCCAAAGGCGGGCACCCGCCTCACGGAAGCCGGCGACAGCGCGACCCAGCGCACTCCTCCTCTCCTCGCGGGGTGACCATGGCAGACGATCTCAGTGTGAAGACAGCGGTGATCGAAGCGTTGTCGACGCTTCCCTACGCCGAGAGCGGCGACACCTTGCTCGACGCGCACGTCTTGGAAGGCGTGGACGTGACGCAGGGCAAAGTGACGGTGACCCTCGCCTTTCCAGCCGACACCCCGAAGCATGTGCGCTGGGACGTGGAGGACGCGGTGACCGAGGCGGCCGAGAAGGTCGCGGGGGTCAGCGGGGTCGCCGTCAAGGCGTTCCTTCCGGCGTCGGAGCAGAGCGAGTCGCCTGCGCCCTCCGCGGGGGGCAGCGCGCCACCGCCACAGCGTCCCGCTCAGGCGGCAGCGGCGGGGCCCAAGACCTTGGAAGGCGTCGGGCGCGTGATCGCCGTGGCCTCGGGCAAGGGCGGTGTGGGCAAGTCGACCGTCGCCGTCAACCTCGCGTTGGCGCTGGCGCGGCTGGGCTTCCGCACGAGCCTCTTGGACATTGATGTGTACGGGCCAAGCCTGCCGACCTTGTTGGGCATCAACGAGCGGCCCTCGGTGCGGGACAAGCGAATCATCCCCCTGGAGGCCCACGGGCTCCGGGTCATGAGTCTTGGCTTTCTCATGGAGGATGACGCCCCGGTCATCTGGCGCGGCCCCATCGTCACAGGTATTGTGCGGCAGTTCTTGCAGGACGTGGACTGGTCGGGGACGGACTATCTCGTCGTCGACATGCCCCCCGGGACGGGCGACGCCCAGCTCAGCTTGGCGCAGGCCGTTCCGGTGGACGGGGCCGTCGTGGTCACGACCCCCTCGGAGCTGGCGCTGATCGACGCGGCGCGCGGGCTGCACATGTTTGAGACGCTCAACGTGCCCGTCCTAGGGATTGTCGAGAACATGGCCTACCAGGTGTGGGAGGGCGCAGAGGGGATGCGTCGCGCGCTGGCCAAGCTGCCCGCCGACCAGGCCAAGGAGGCGCTCGCTGTGCTCGAAGCGCACGAGCGGACTTGGATTTTCGGAGAAGGCGGTGGGCGCCGCGAGGCGACGCGCCTCAAGACGGAGCTGCTGGGAGAGATCCCCTTGGATGGCAAGGTCCGGGCGGGTGGAGACAGCGGGAAGCCCATCCTGGTGGGTGATCCCGACAGCCGCGCAGGTCAGGCTTTCTTGGATCTGGCGCAGAAAGTGGTAGAGCGGAAGCCCCTCGAAGGGGCGGCGACGACCGCCAAGAAGAGTGTCTTCTCGTTTCTTAAAGGCTGATGACGCACTTACAGTTGGGCACGCACGCATGCACGTGCGCGCCACCAACCTCCTCCCCCAAGCGCATTGCGCTGACAGGAGGGCCGGGGGCCGGCAAGACGGCGGTGCTCGAGATGGCCACCCGTCTCTTCTGCAGGCACGTCGTGATCTTGCCGGAATCGGCAGGCGTGCTCTTTGGCGGCGGCTTCCCCCGGGACCGGGCCGCGCCCGCCCTCCGCGCCGCGCAGCGAGCGATCTTCTACGTCCAGCGCGAGCTCGAACGGATGCAGGAGGACGCTTGCACAGCGCACATCGTGCTCTGCGATCGCGGCACCATCGACGGCTTGGCCTATTGGCCAGGTGACCCCTCGGACTTCTGGCAAGACGTCAAGACGACCCACAAGCGTGAGCTCGCGCGCTACGACGCCGTCGTGCACCTCTCGACGCCCACCGCAGAGCAGGGGTACAACCAGCAGAACCACCTCCGCATCGAGAGCGCCGAGGAAGCGCTGGCCATCGATCGTCGGATCGCTGCGCTGTGGAAGGACCACCCCCGCTACTTGCGGATCGACAGCCAGGCGGACTTCTTCGAGAAGGCCCACCGAGCGTTGAACGCCATGGCCGTGAACATGCCGTCGAGCTGCGTGGGCTTCAGTCCGGTGAACAACCTGCGCTGAGGTGTGGCCTCCCGGGAAGGGTGGAGTGACTCCCCATGTTGTAGCCTGCGGTGATCGTGGCCGAACCCAGGCAGGTGTGCTAGAGGCTCTCCTCTAGGTTCGTTGCTGGGAGTCTATGGGGGACCAGGATTCCCCCCTGAGGTATCCGATGCGCGCTGCTCTCCTCCTCTCCTCCATGCTGCTCTTCGCTTGTGCGGCGGGCACCATGCCCGTCAGCCCCCTCTCGGTGTCGGCCATTGATGATGCTGAGGACCACGATCGCCGGATGGAGCTGCGTGGAGTGCTCTCGGGCGAAGAGCTCTTCTACCTCGATCAGGACGGCCAGACGCGCATCCCCCTCTCGCTGGATGTGCGGCGCGTCGCCGTCGCGGTCGCTGCGGAGCGCGCGGAGGCGGTCGTGGAGCGGCTCGGGCTGCAGGTCGATGCGGTCCTGGACGAAGGCGAGGTCCTCTGGCTGGCGGCCGCGGTCCCCCGCGGCCAAGAGCTTGTCCCCTTCGCGGAGGCCCTCCTCGGTGAAGAGGGGGTGCTCGCCGTCGAGCCCGCCTGGCAGGACGGCGCCCGCCCGCTCTACACGACCGACCGCGTGGTCGCGCTGCCCCGCGAGGGGGTCGAGGAGCGGGTCGTGCTGGCCTGGCTCGCCGAGCGGGGCATCCATCCGCTGGACGACCCGCCCGTGCCGGGAGTCTTCGTCTACAAGACGACCCTCCCTGTGTTGCGCTCGATCGAGATGGTGTTGTCCGGCTACTTTGTGTGGGCACAGCCCGACTTCCTGAGAACCTATACGACGTGGCCCAGGCCCAGCAGGTCCCCCTGAATCCGACTCGACTCCGCTCTTGGCTTGCGCTTCCGTGGGGAGGGGGCGTGCGGGAGCTTAGCTTCCCGAGGGAAGAACGATGAGAAAGCTGACATCTTTGGTGGTAGGTTACGACTTCTCGATGGGCTCGACGGTCGCGCTCGACGCCGCCCTCGCCCTGGCCAAGCTGCACGGCGCGACGCTTACGCTCGTCACGGCCGTGCCTGGCGCCATCGACGAGGACACGTGGCAGAGCGTCCGCGACAAGCACGCCAACGACCTGGCCTCCGACGCTGAGATCCACGTGCTGGAAGACATCGAGGCGATGGTCCGCAAGTCCGTCGAGCTCCGTGACGCTGAAGGCGTCAGCCTGCGCTTCGACATCGTGGAGGACGATGTCTCCCATGGCGTGTGCAAGGCAGCCTACCAGTACGAGGCCGACATGATCGTCGTTGGCGCCACGGGTTGGTCCGGCGGCGAGCGGGCGCGCATCGGAAGTCAAACCGAGCGCATCATCCGCCGCTCCATCTGGCCGGTCTTCGTCGTGCGGGACAACATGCCCTTCCCGCCCAAGCGCTTCGTCGTCGGGACGGACTACTCCGATGGGTCGAAGGTCGCCATCGAAGGCACCATCGCGCTGGCGCGGGACTTCGGTGCGTCGGTGCACGTCGTCCACTGCATCGACGAGTCCCCCGGCGGCCTCTCCTCCTTCTTCCGTCCGCAAGAGCCCTCGGCTGCTGGCGACATCATCCTGGAGCGGGCGGAGCGCGAGCTGGCGGAGTTCCTGGCCGGCTTCACCGCAGAGGGCGTGACGCTCACCCAAGAGGTCATCTTCGGTCTCGCGCACCGCATCCTGCCCCGCGTACTCCGTGAGCAGGACGCTCAACTCCTGGGCTTGGGCTCCGTGGGTCGCTCACGCCTCGTCGAGCTGCTCGTCGGTGGCAACGCGGAGCGCATCATCCGGGACCTCCCCGCCAGCCTCCTCATCTGCAAGCCCGACAGCTTCGCCTTCGACCTCGAGCGCGGCACCTTCCTCCAGTAGCGACGCCGGGTCTTGGGCGAGCAACGCGCTCAGGCGCGCGTAGGTCTGGGGGAAGCGCGCGCGTAGGATTCGGGGCATGAGGAAGAACGCCTCCACCAGGTGCGCGAAGAGCTCGGTCTCGTCTTCGACGGCGTGAGGACCCAGCCACCGCCGGACCCGCATCCGCAGCAGGTGGCTCTTCAGCAGGCGCCGCGCCTCCGCGCGCCACGCGTCGGCAGCCTCGCCAGCCTGCCACGGGACCCCGTCGAGCCCGTCGCCCTCCGCGTCCAGCCAGTGCGCGAACTCGTGCACGCCGACGTGCACCTGGGCCCCGGGTTCGCAGAAAGCCGCCTCCAGGTCCTCCGCCGAGAAGACCAAGGGCCCCTGGTCCGAGAAAATGCCGAGCAGCTCTCCCTGGAGCCCGCCGTGCGACCCATCCCGGAACGCGGAGGGGCACAACACGATCTCACGCAAGGTCGAGAAGGCGTACGAGCCCCAGCCGAAGGTGAGCATCACCGCGCTCGCGGCGACGTAGGTCTCTAGCGTTGGGGTCGCGTCCAGCCCCACCGCTCGGATGCGATGTCGCGCCAGGAAGCGCGCTACCTCCCGCCGAAAGCGCGCTTGGCCATCCGGAGAGAGGGCTCGGTAGTACCCAACGTCGCGCTCCAAGGCGCCCACGTGGGCGCTGGAGAGCGGCGGCGGCGCGTCCCAGAGCGCGCGGCCGCGGCGTGACGAAGCGCGCAGCCAGAGCGCGCCCCCAACGAAGAGGCCCCAGGGGAGCAGGGCCCAGGCGGAGGCCAGCGCCTCGTTCCACCACAGGAGCAACGAGAAGGTCCCCGCGGAGGCAGCGCCCAAGCACCACGCGAGGGCGAGGGCCCACCTGGCCGTCCGCGCGCTCATAGCGGCTCCGTCTTAGACGAAGAAGTCCTCTTGGAGCGCGACGCCCGGCTGGACCGCGTAGGCGTCCAGATCCTCGACGCCCTCCTCACGGAGCACGTCCTCATCGATGAAGAAGTTCCCCGTGCAGCTCTTGCTCGGGCGGGTCAGGATGGCCCAGGCCGCGTCACCCATGATCTCGGGCGTGCGGCTGTGGTTGCACATGTCGTCCCCCCCAAGGAGGTTGCGCACGGCGGCCGTCGCGATGGTCGTCCGAGGCCACAGCGCGTTGACCCCGACACCCGCGTCGCGGAACTCGCCGGCCATGCCGAGCACGCACATGGACATGCCGAACTTGGCCATGGTGTAGGCGACATGGGGGGCGAACCAGCGCTCCTCCATGTTCAGCGGCGGTGAGAGATTCAAGATGTGCGGGTTCTCTGCCTTCAGGAGATGCGGGATGCAGAGCTTCGAGCAGAGGAAGGTGCCGCGCGTGTTGATGCTGTGCATCAAGTCATAGCGCTTCATGTCCGTCGAGAGCGTGTCCGTGAGCTGGATCGCCGAGGCGTTGTTCACGAGGATGTCGATGCCCCCGAAGCGCGCTACGGCCGCATCGACCGCGGCTTGCACTTGGTCCTCGAAGCGGATGTCCACGACGCAAGGCAGGGCCTGCCCCCCTGCGGCCTCGATCTCCTGGGCCGCCGTGTAGATGGTGCCCGGCAGCTTCGGGTGGGGCTCTGCGGTCTTGGCCGCGACCACCACGTTCGCCCCGTCCTGCGCAGCGCGCAGCGCGATGGCCAACCCGATGCCTCGGCTCCCGCCGGTCACGAACAACGTCTTTCCTCGCAAGCTTCTCATCGTCTCTCCTCCGTGCGCTGGGACTCCCGACCGCAACCTGCTCTCTCTCAGCGTCTAGGGCAAGGGGCTTCTGTCGTCACCTGGCGTTCGCATCAAGGCCGCTTTCGTCGCCTACCCGTGCGATCCTTGTTCGCGTGAATTCATGGCGTTGGTGCGGCCCGCTCACGTGCGCGTGAAGATCTGCGGTCATCCTCTGCAAGGTCGCACCCATTGGCCCCAGAGACCCTGCGCCGAGGTCCCATGAATATGCCGATCACCCCCTCGAAGGGACCCGTCCAAGCGCCCTTGGACGCACCCCTCACGCTCCCCTCTGCAGCGCCCCAGCCCCTCTCCATGCGCCTACGGCAAGCGCTGCGCCCGCAGCGTCCCTCGGGTGTAGGCGCGCACAGGACGCCCAAAGTCAAGCCGCGGATCACCTACCTGGAGCGCCCCGGCGACCACCTCGATGACGCTGCCCTGGCGCGCCTCGTGGCGGAGATGCGGCGCGTCGCATCCCGCTGCTTCGCCGAGGTGCCTGAGTACCAGTGCTTGCGCGGCCGGCGTGAGGACTTGCGCGACAAGGTCATCACCCTGGCGCACGACGCTGAGGGGCAGCTCCTTGGCTTCTGCTCGGGCGTGCTGCTGGATGTCCCCGGCGTGGGTCGGGTGCTCCACCTCGGCCTGACCTGTGTGGACCCCAACGGGCGCGGCGGCGGCCTCACCCACGTGCTCAACTCGAGGCTGGTGACCCGCTACTTCCTGCGCCATCACCTCTTCAGCCGGCTGTGGGTGACCTCGGTCGCCTGCGTGCTGAGCAGCCTAGGGAACATGGCGCTCAGCTTCGAGGGGGTGGTGCCCTCCCCCTACGCCGCTGCGCCGCCCTCCGACGCGCACCGCGCCATCGCGCGGGCGATCGACACGCAGCACCGCGACAAGGTCTACATCCTCCCCACCGCCTCGTTGGACGAGGAGCGCTTCGTCTTCTGCGGGAGCGTGCGCGGGACGGTGTTCCAGAAGGAGGCAAGGGACCCGCGCTTCCGCCATCGCAACGAGTTCCTCAACAGCTACTACGAGAGCTTGTTGGATTTTGAGCGAGGTGACGAGGCCGTGCAGGTCGGCTTTGTCCGCTTCGCGACGGTGTTCCGCTACTTCCAGAAGCAAGGCAAGCGCGGTCGCCCGAGCGCGCACGCGCCTCGCGTCGCCCTCCCAGCACACCAGCCCGAGGCCTACCCATCATGAGCTTCCCACTGCCAAGCGCTATGCTGGAGATCGTCTCTTCCGTGCGTCGGTCCACCCGGCGCGCGGCGCTCCCCTCCTCCAAGCTCCGCGCGGCTACCCTCACCGGGCAGCCGACCAAGGTGGGTGTGGTCGGGTTGCCGACGGATCTCGGCGCCAGCCACCGTGGGGTTGAGCTGGGTCCGGCCGCGCTGCGCATCGCCGGCCTCTTTGAGCTCCTGGAGGAGGCCGGTCACGGCACCGTGGACACCGGAGACATCAGCGTCCCCCACCGCCGCACCCTACGGGAGGGCGACGCGCGCTTGCGCTACGGCAAGCCCATCGCCGCGCTCTCCCAGCAGCTCTACCGCACCGTGCGCTCCGTGGCGGAGGCAGGCACCCTCCCCCTCGTGCTCGGCGGGGACCACTCGCTCTCCATCGGCTCCGTGGCCGCGATGGCCGACTTTGTCGCTGACCAGGGGGGGCGCCTGGGCGTCATCTGGCTCGACGCGCACTGCGACATGAACACCCCCGACACGACGCCCTCCGGGAACGTGCACGGTATGAGCCTGGCCAGCCTCCTGGGCCGCGGGCCCGCGGAGTTCCTCGGGGTGGGCCAGCGCAGCCCCAGCCTGGCCCCCGAGCAGGTCGCCCTGGTCGGCTGCCGCTCCATCGATCCAGGTGAGGCGCGCTGGATCAGCGAGTGCGGTATCCTCAGCTATCCGATGCAGGCCATCGAGGAGCAGGGCATCTCGGCGGTGATGCGCGAAGCGCTCGACCGCTTGCTCTCGACCTGCACCCACCTCCACCTCTCCTTCGACATCGACTGCATCGACCCCGCGATCGCGCGGGGTGTAGGGACCCGGGTTCATGGCGGGATGTCCGTCGCGGAGACCCGGCGTACCCTGGAGCTGATCCGCGACGCGCAGCGCTGCGTGTCGGTGGATGTCGTCGAGGTGAATCCGCTCCGTGACCACGAGAACGAGACCGCGGAGCTGACCGTCTCCCTGCTCTCTTCGCTCTTTGGGTCCCTAGCCTAGACCCGGCGCCTCGCCCCGCGCGCCGTCACGCGTCCCGCCGCTGGAGCGCCACACGCGCGCAGCCCGCCACGTGCCGGGGCGGTGACGGGCTTCGCTGGGCTCAGTCGCCCCAGGTGCGGCGGAGGAAGCCCTCGCGGCCGGAGCCGCGGCGATAGCGCTGGTAGTGGGTTGGGTTGGTCCGGTAGTAGTTCTGGTGCTCGTCTTCGGCGATCCAGAAGGCCGCGGCGTCTTCGATGGGTACCACGATGGGTGCCCTGAAGCGGCCGCTGGCCTCCATGGCTGCCCGGCTGGCCTCCGCGGCGGCGCGCTGGGCGTCGTCGTGCACGAAGATGACGGGCCGGTACTGGGGTCCCCGGTCCGCGAACTGGCCGCCACCGTCGCTAGGATCGATTTGGCGCCAGTACACGTCCAAGAGCGCGGCGTAGGTGATGCGGGTGGGGTCAAAGATCACCTGGACAGCCTCCGTATGCCCCGTGCGGCCCCGCGCCACGTCGGCGTAGCGCGGCGCAGGCTCGGGGCCGCCCGTGTAGCCGGAGATCGCGTCCACGACACCTTCGAGCGCCTCAAAGGGGCCCTCCATGCACCAGAAGCATCCGCCCGCGAAAGTGGCGACCGACAGCCCTGGAGGCGGCGGGCCGGCCAGCGCCGTTCCGGCAGCGTCGGCGCCCCGCGCAGGCCGCGAGGAGGCAGGGCCTGGTTGCGTTTGCCCGATGGAGGGTTGGCTCTGGGAGGCAGAAGCCATGGCGACCCCACCGCCACTCACACCCGGAGCCGGCGGACAGCCCACGAGCAGAGAGCAGGCGAGCAGGAAGAGCGCCACACGCAGTGCCCTCACGACAGCGGGTGGCAGAGCGCCGCGGCCGACAAGCGGGTCAGGGGGTAGGGTGAGCCACATCGACACTCTCCAGTAGGGTGCACAACACAGGGACGAGACCTTGAAGCAGCCGCACGCGGCGGCACGCGCTACCTGGGATGCGTCCTCCCACGCCGCCGATGCGTCCCCGCGTCTGCGCCCCGGTCTTCGCCGCTTCTTGCACCTTGCCTCACGCCCATGGGCATCGCCAAGCGTCCATGGTTCCGGCGCGCCATACCCCACGCCCCGAGGAGCGCGACGCAGCCTTCGTGGCGGTGTTGCAGCACGCCCTGCGGGGGCGCCCTGACGCGCCACCCACCGACACCGCCCCGGCGGTGGAGAAGCCGCGCCCCTACGCGTCTCGAAGAGCGCCCGACCAGACCCTTGAGACGGCCTGGTCGCCCCAGTCGCGCCGTGTCTGCGCCGCTTGTTCCCGCCTCGCCGAGCACTTAGGCTGACCAGGCCGGTGATGGCCGGCGCGCTTGCTCTCGCTCCCCGTGCATCATGGCCGCCCCCGCGCTTGTCCCCCCGACCCTTCGTCAGCGGCTCCAGGATCTGCCCGACCATCAGACAGGCGAGATCCTCGCAGGCGAGCTCCATGTGCAGCCTCGCCCCTCCGGCGCGCATGGGGTGGCGTCCCTCGCGCTGGGCAGTCGGCTCTATCAGGGCGGCAGCGGCGGCCCCCGCGGTGGCTGGGTGTTCTTGATGGAGCCGGAGCTTCACCTTGGGAACGACATCCTCGTGCCCGACATCGCCGGCTGGCGCCGCGAGCGGCTCCCCGATCCTACCGCCCATACTGCGTTCACCGTAGTGCCCGACTGGGTCTGTGAGGTGCTCAGCCCCTCCACGCATCGCCGCGACCGCGGACTGAAGGCCGACCTATGGCTCGGCCACGGGCTGATGCACCTGTGGCTCGTGGACCCCGCTACCGAGCTCGTGGAGGCCTTCGTGGCCAGCGAGGGACGGTGGGCGCGGCTCGGCGCATGGGGCGGTGACGACATGATCCAGGTCGATCCCTTCCCGACCCTCGACATCGCGCTCGGCCCACTGTGGGGCCGCGTGCCGGTCGAGGACAGGGCCGCGGCGGAGGACGACCTTGAGTAAGCGCACCCGACGAGAGATGTGCCACCCGCTCTAGCGCAAGTGCCACCTCGCCCTTACGCGACAGACCACGGCGTGCGCCCCGGCGTGAGCGCCCGATTCGCACGCTGTGACGCGGGGCGGGTGTGCTCTGCGACGCGCGTACGCACCGTGTTTCCCGCAGGACGACGGCTCACGTCACGTTGCTCTACACAGGAGTGTTCTCATGGCCAATATACTCATCACAGGCTCCAACCGCGGCATCGGGTTGGAGCTGGTCCGTACCTTCCTCACCCGGGGTGACAGGGTCTTCGCGACCTGTCGTCAAGCCAGCGAGGCGCTGCGTGGCAGCGGGGCGACGGTGATCGAGGGTATCGACATCGGCGACGACGGCGTGGTCGAGCGCTTGCGGCGCGCGATGGAGGGAGTCGCGCTCGACGTGGTGGTGTGCAACGCTGGAGTGTTGACGGCCGAATCCGTGGGAAGCCTCGACTGGGACGCGGTGCGGCGTCAGTTCGAGGTCAACACGCTGGGCCCGCTGCGCACGGTCGAGGCCTTGCTGCCGAACCTGGGGTCTGGGGCGAAGGTCGCCATCATCACGAGCCGCATGGGGTCCATCGAAGACAACACTTCGGGGGGGATGTACGGATACCGCATCTCCAAGAGCGCCGTGAACAGCGCGGGGCGGAGCCTCGCGCATGATCTTCGCGCGCGCGGAGTCGCTGTCCAGCTCCTGCATCCGGGCTTCGTGCGCACCGAGATGACCGGTGGAAACGGCATGATCGAGCCTGCCGAGTCTGCGCAGGGTCTGGTGCGGTGCATCGACGAGCTCGCTCTGGAGGCGTCGGGAACCTTCCGCCACATGAACGGCGAGATGCTCCCCTGGTAGGAGGGCGTGGGGCAGCGGCGTCTCACGCAGCGCGCGTCCCAAGGGCTTGACCAGCGCAGCGCATTGTGCTGCAGTCGCAGGCATATACCGAACTCTCGGCGGACGCACGGATGCGCAGAGGCACCGTCGCGGCGCACAGGAGGTCCCGTGTCCGTTGTGGCACAGCACGCCCATAGAGTCCTGCCCAGGTGATGCCATGTGGTCGATCCTCGCTGCCCCCTCGCGCGCACGTCGTGCTCCCGCCTTCGCGCTCATGCTGGTGCTCCCCTTCGCCACAAGCGCTTGCTGGGGCAGCGACGAGGACGCCTGCGATCCCGCGACAGACGCCAACCAGTGCCAGCCCGAAGATGTTCGCGGTGCTCACGACGCGCCCGACACCCTCCCCGACATGGACGCGGCGATGGACGCCGACACAGCCAGCGACCCCGACGTTGCACCCCCCGACGTGCAGGACGCCGACCTGGAGGATCCGGACGCTGACCCCGTACCCGACACGCACGACACGAGCGACACCGCACCCGACGACATCGCCGACGTTGCCGATCCCGACGATGTCGGCGACGTGCCGTCGGATGTGCTCGATGTGGAGCCGGGCGACGCGGACGCCGACCCAGGCGACGCGGACGCCGACCCAGGCGACGCGGACGCCGACTCAGGTGACGCGGACGCCGACCCAAGCGACGCGGACGCCGACCCAGGTGACGCGGACGCCGACCCAAGCGACGCGGACGCCGACCCAGGTGACGCGGACGCCGACCCAGGGGACGCCGACCCAGGGGACGCCGACGTGGAGCCGGGCGATAGCGATGCGGACCTGGGCTTGCCCCCTGTCGCCCGCTTCACGCTGAGCCCGACCCTCGGCTGTGCGCCTCTCCTCGTCAGCGTGGATGGGTCCACCTCCGAGGCAGACCAGGGAGCGCTCGTTGACTGGGCGTGGACCTTCGGTGACGGGGCCCTCGGGTCTGGGGAGGTGACGACCCACACCTATACCAGCGCGGGCACCTTCGATGTCACGCTGCGGGTGCGGGACGACGCGGGGCGGACGGGAGACGCGGATCCGCGCTCCGTGCGCGTCTTTGACCCTGACGCTGGGGTCCATACCTGGGTGGGTCTGCACCCCACCTCGCCGACCGCTTGGAGCCAGCCGACCAACTGGTGTCCAGCGAGCGTGCCCGGCTCGGGGGATGACGTGATCCTCCCTGGCGGGTTGCCCTTCTACCCGGACTTGACGTCGAACGTGACGGTGCGCTCGCTGACGCTGAAGTCGGGTGCAGCGTTGACGAACCGAGCTGGCCTCACCGTGCTCGGGGATCTCGACGTGAACGCGGGCGCTCTTGTGACGGTGGCTGCGGGTTTCGCGACGGTCGGCGGTGACATCCGTGCGCCGGGTGCGGTCACGGGGACGCTGCGTCACACGGCGGCGCCCGGGTTGGTCCGGGGCAACGTGGGTCGCTACGAGCCCCAACCTGGCGCGGACATCGCGCTCTCGGGCGCGCTCGTGGTCGGTGAGGCCTCGACCCTCACCGGGAGCCTCACGCTCAACGGCCATACGATGACGACGCGCGCGCTCTTCAGCGTCTCCGGCAGCTCGGGAGCCTTGGTGATGCGGAACGCGGCGGACGAGCTCATCGTCGAGGGTACGCTGCAGCTCATCAGCGCCGGTGGATCCGCCGATCGTCACAGCGCTGGCATCATCCGCGTGCGGGGTCCGCAGCTCACCATCGGCACCACGAGCAATGCGCTGGTAGGGTCGGGGACGCACCTCGTGGTCTTCGAGGGGAGTGAGCCCCAGGTCCTGCGCAGCCAGCAGTCCAACAACCGCTTCCAAGATGTTGAGTTTGCGAACCCCGCGGGCGTCGTGCTGTCGGGTGGCATGCAGGTCGTGGGGGACGTGATCATGTCCGATGGGACCCTCACGTCGGAGTCGACCAACATCACGGACCAGCTTTTTGTCGCGGGCACCGTGCGTGGGCAGGGAGAGGGCTTTGGTGTGAATCGCGTGTACTTCAGCGGATCACCGGACCTCCCCTCTCGGCTGGGAGCACGCATCACGGTGCTGGAGGGGGTCGTGGAGCTGGGCCGCAACGTGCATCTGCACGGGGATCTCCTGCTCCTGAGCCCTGGGGGGCAGCTCCATGTGGGGGTCCATGAGCTGAGCGTGGATGGCCGCTTCGAGACTGGGGGTAGGGGGATGCTCTACATGCGCCACTCGGCGAGTCGCGTGCGTGTGCATGGCGATGCCTTCTTCGGTGGCTTGGGCCCTGCAGAGGATGGGCCGCTTGGGCCGGACAACGCGTTGACAGCCGGTGTCCTCTCGATCGACGGGGACGTGCGCTCCGCCATCGGCTCGGGCCGCTTCCTCTTCGCGACGGGAGAGCACACCCTGGTGCTGAGTGGAGACGAGCTGCAGCGCCTGCGCTTGGCGGGTGGTTGTCGCTTGGCCCACCTCGAGGGTGTGGGGCGCGGCGGGCTGGAGATTCAGGACAGCCTCTCGGTCATCGGGGACTTCTTCATGTACGTGAACCTGGTGGTCAGCGGCTCCTTCACCGTGGAAGGGAACATGACCTCCGGATCGCCCGAGAGCGGTCCTGGCTCCGGCTTTGGGGTTGTGCAGCGCAATGACGGGCGGGTCGTCATCGGGGGAACCCACTTCATCCTTGCCGACAGCAGCTTCACCCAGAACGGCACCGAGTACGTGGCCGGGGCGATCGATGTACGCGGCAGGCTGGTCGTCAACGAGACGCGTCGAGGCCGCGCGCTGGGCAACTTCACGGCGGAGGCGGGAGCGGAGATTCACAACGAGGGGACCCTGGAGTACGGAGGTGATCTGCACGACCGTGGCGCGACCTTCAGCGGCAACCCGCTCACGCCCCTGGAGATCTAGCGCGCGGGGCTGCGGGTGAGGGCTGCGGGTGAGGGCTGCGGGTGAAGGCTAGGTGGTGGGCCCGGGCGCTGGCCTCACGCCCACGCTGACCCTGGATGCCGGTGGGGCTGGGGTATGCGCGGAAGTGCGTGCGCATCCCTCCGGATGCTTGCGTCGCGGAGGACCCCGGCCTAGGGAGAGGGACCTGCGCAGCGCGTAGGCCTGACGAGGGCAGGATGGGGTAGGCTCGATGAGGGAAGTGACCCGCACCGTAGTGTTGGATGGGGGGATGCAGGCGCTGCGCTTGCGCGCCATGCGCCTGGTCATCTGCGCGCCGGGGCAGGAGCCGCGCGAGGAGACGCTGCGGGCTCGCCGGGTTCGGCTGGGCACGGATCCCGACGGTGACCTCGTGCTGCGCGGCGATCCACTCGTGAGCCGGCGCCACGCGCTCATCACGGTCGACGCAGGCGGCTACCGGCTGCAGGATCTGGATTCTAAAAACGGCATCTTGGTCGGAGATATGCGTGTCCGGGATGTCGATCTGCGCCCAGGCCTGACCTTTCGCGTGGGGGCCACCGCGCTGACCTTCGAGCTCACCGACGACGAGGTCGAGGTGCCCATCTCGGCGCGGGGGCGCTTCGGCGATCTCATCGGTAGCGCGGAGGTGATGCGGGAGGTGTTCGCCCTCCTGGAGCGCGCGGCCCCGAGCGCGGCGACGGTGTTGGTGGAGGGGGAGTCGGGGACGGGGAAGGAGCTGGTTGCGGAGGCGCTGCACGCCCAGAGCCCGCGGCGCGACAAGCCCTTGGTGGTCTTCGACTGCTCGGCGCTCTCCCCTGATCTCGTGGAGTCTGAGCTTTTTGGCCACGTGAAGGGCGCATACACCGGGGCCCACACGGACAGGAAGGGTGCCTTCGAGGCTGCCGATGGCGGGACGCTCTTCCTCGATGAGATCGGGGAGCTCCCGCTCGAGCTTCAGCCGAAGCTCCTCCGCGCTCTCGAGAAACGACAGGTCCGGCGCGTCGGCGAGAACACCTACCGCCCCGCGGACGTGCGTGTGGTCGCCGCCACCAATCGGCGGCTCGCCGCGCTGGTCTCGGCCGGCCTCTTCCGCGAGGACCTCTACTACCGCCTCGCGGTGCTTCGCGTGGAGTTGCCACCCTTGCGGGAGCGCCCTGAGGACATCCCGCTCTTGGTCGAGCACTTCCTGGCGCGCCTCCGCACCACGCCCGACGCCGGTGTGCCGACCGTCTCCTACGGGACCATGGAGAAGCTCAAGAAGCATCGCTGGCCAGGCAACGTGCGGGAGCTACGGAACTTCGTCGAGCGTGCGGCCATCTTGTCGACAGGCGGCGAAGTGGAGACCCGCTTTCTGCGCCTGACGGATCGCCTCGAGCCTGCAGCGTCCCCCGACGAGCGGGAAGAATCGTTGGTGCAGTGGTCCAGCGATCAGCCCTTCAAGGAGGCCAAGCAGGCGCTGATCGACCGCTTCGAGCGTCTCTACTGGAGACGACAGCTCGACCTGACGGGGGGGAACATCTCCGAGGCCGCTCGACGCGCGGGGGTCCACCGCAAGAGCCTGGAGTACATCTTGCGTAAGCTGGAGCTGGGTGCCGTCGATGGCGAGGACGCCGAGGGGACCTGTTGAGCGCCAGGTGGGGTCCCGCGACACGCTGGTCGGGCAACAGGACCCCGCTTGCGGAGGGTGACGCCGAGGGGACCTGCTGAGCGCCAGGTGGGGTCCCGCGCCACGCCGTTCCGGCAACAGGACCCCGCTTGCGGAGGGTGAGGCCGAGGAGACCTGCTGAACGCCAGGTGGGGTCCCGCGAGCGTGGCGGGGCCGCGGCGTGCTAGCTGCGCAGGGCCTGCCAGTCATTCATACCCTTGCGCCAGGCCAGGGTCTCTTCGCGGATGATGTTGTTCTTCAGCATCTCGTCGAGCTGGAGGCTCGAGAAGGGGCCCCGCGCTTGCCCTCCGATCTCCACGTACCACCCGCGCTCCTGGCGATCGCTGCTGCGCCGATGCAAGAGCTCGCGGTCGGCGGATCGCCCTCCGCTGCGGCCCGTCGAGGATGCTCCGGCATCGCTGTCACGGCGGATCGGGGCGGGCGTGGTCTGGAGGACGGGGCTGGTGCTCTTCTGGTCGTCGCGTCCCCCGCCGCTGCGGTTCAGGTCCGTGGCGAGCGCGGCGCGTTCGAGGCGCTGGCTGGGGTTGCCTTGGCCCTCCGCGCGCTCCTCTTGCAGCAGGCGGGAGCGCTCGTGGAGCGCCTGGACCATGGCGCTGCCGACGCTCGGCCCCGCCGCTTCGCGGCCCGGCTCGGCGGAGGCCGTCGCGGTGGGCCGGCTGGCGCTGGCGCGGGTGTCCGCTGCGGGGGCAGCGGCGCTCCCCGTGCCGGCCGCGCTCCCCGTGCTGGCCGCGCTGGCTGTGCTGGTTGTGCTGGCCGCGGTCCCAGCGCTGTGGGATGCGCTCTTGTCCGCTGTGTTGTCGCTGGCGCCGCCGACGCGCCATGCCCCCCGGCTTGGCGCTCCGGTAGAGGCTCCGCGTCCTCGGTCGCTGCTCGCGCCTTCGCTGCGTGGGGCGCGCCGCGGGCGCGCCTCGGCGGGTGCGTCGGCCTTGGCGCTGCCGCCGGACCAGTGGCGTGCGATGGCGCCGAGGTCCACGCCGGTGGCGGCCTTGATCTCTTCGCTCGTGCGGATGGCGCGCCACGCCCAGCTCTTGTTGTTTGGGTCCTCGGGGGTGTCGCTCGTCATGTCGATGACGGTGAGCTTCTCGATGTCGAGCGGTCGGATCGTGGAGGTGAGGAGCTGTGAGACGTCTTCGAGCTTCTGCATGAGGAGGGCTTGCTTGGCGCTCTCGCCGTAAGCGGACCAGACCTCGGAGATCTCGTTCATGGCCTCGGCGCGGGCGCGGCCATCCTCGACGATGCGGGCGGCGTGTCCCTCAGCGTCAAAGATCATGCGGTCGCGGGCGGCGATGGCGGGCTCGATCACCTCGGCCTGGAGCTGGCGCTCGACCTGCTCGATGCGTGCCTTCTGGACATCCACTTCCGCCGCGGCGCGTGCGACGAGGAAGGCGACCTCGGCGAGCTGCTCGGCGGTGAGGGCGGTGCGTCGGGTCTGGGCGTCGAGGATTCGTCGAGCGGCTTCGGCGCGGGCGATCTCGATGCGCGCCTCGAGCTGCGCGAGCACGGTCTGCTCGCGGTTGGAGGCGGCGGTGATGGCGGCGGTCGCTCTCGCGCTGGCTTCCGCCATGCGCGCGCTCTTCATCAGCTCGGCGGACTGTCGTCGCCCGATGGCCTGGAGGTAGCCTTGGTCGTCGGTGACGCTCTGGATTTTGAGGGTGTCGAGGACGAGGCCGAGGGCGTCGAGGTCTTGCTCGGCCTCCTTGAGGAGGCTCTGCGCGAAGGCGTTCTTGTCTTCGTTGACCTGCTCCGGGGTGAGGGTGGCCAGCACGCCGCGGAGGTTGCCTTCAAGGGTCTCGCGGGCGAGGGTGATGACCTCCTGGCGCGACTTACCGAGTAGGCGCTGGAGCGCGTTGTGGATGACGGGCTCGTCGCCGGCGATCTTGACGTTGGCGACAGCTTGCACGTTGAGGGGGATGCCGCCTTTGGAGTAGGCGCCCGTCACCGCGACGTCGATGACGAGGTTGGTCAGGTCGAGCCTGTCGACGGCCTCGAGGAGGGGGATGCGGATGCCGCGGCCGCCTTTGATCAGCTTGTAGCCGACCTTGCGTCGTCCTACCCGCCGCGTTGTGCCGGAGAAGACGAGGACCTCGTTGGGGCCGGAGATGTAGATGAGGGAGGTGATGGTCTTGATCGCGGCGATGCCAGCGACGATGAGCACGACCAAGAGGACGCCGAGAATTTCCATGAGGGTCTCCTTCGTGAACGTTTCGGGGCCTAGGCCTGCTCTCCTGACGAGGACGCATCGGAGGCCTCGGCGGAGGTCGCGCTGACCTGCGCTGCGGCCGCGCTCGCGCTGCGGCTCGCGTCAAGGGGCGAGGGGACGGCGTCTTGCTCGGCGGTGGGCTCGTTGGGTCCGGTGGTGCTGGTGGGGCGTGTGCTTCGCGCGCTGGAGGCCGCGATGTGGGCGCCCGTGAAGGCGCTGCTCGTGGCTGGGCGACGGCTCTCGCTGCGCGTGGCGCCTTCGTCTTGCTCTCGGGCGGGTGGGGTGGTGGCGATTCGCGGTGGGTTGTCGCCGGCCTGGAAGGGCAGGGTGCGGCGGAGGAGGTCGCGGATCGGGATACCGGAGGTGTCGGCGATGCTGTCCAGGACGGCTGCGACGGTGCGGGGGTAGGCGCTGGCGAGGCGGCCGATGGACTCGCCGTCGCCCTTGTCCACCAGGTGCACGTGCTGGATATCGATGCTGCCGACCTTCTCGACGACATCGCGGACCAGGGGCTCGAGCTGCTGGATGAGGAAGATGTCTTCCGCGTGGGTTCCTGCGCGGTGCCAGGCTTCGCCCATCATGCGCAGCGCGTCGGCGCTGGCGCGGCCTTCGGCGGCGATGATGGCGGCGTGGCCAGCGGCCTCCAGCTCCGCTGCCACGCGGCGGGCGTCGGCGGGGAGCACCTCGTCCGCGCGCAGGCGGAGGCGCTCCAGCTCGGAGCGCACCTCTTGGAGCTTGATCTCGGCGCGGGCGCGGACCTCGTCAGCGGAGGCGGTGGTGCGCTCCTCCTCCGAGCGCGCCTGGCCCTCCAGCTCGGCGACGATGCGCCGGAGCTCGTTCTCCTTGGCCAAGATCTTGGCCTGCGCGTTCTCCTGAGCGACGCGTCCCCGGGCGTCGGCGTCTGCGATCGCGCGCTCCGCCTCACGCTCGTTGTCGGACTCGGCGACCTCGGCGTCACGCAGGACGGCGGCGATCTTGGCGCGGCCGATGCTGTCGAGATAGTTCACCTCGTCGGTCACGCTCTGGATGTTGAGCGTGTCGATCTGGATGCCGATCTTCTTCAGGTCTTCTTCGGCCTCTTCGCTCAGCGCCTCGACGATGCGCGCGCGGTCTTCGTTGACCTGCTCGGGGGTGAGCTTCGCGACCGCCCCACGGAGGGCGCCCTCAATGGTCTCCTTGGCGACGCGTCGCACCTCCTCCCGGTCACGACCCAAGAAGCGCTCGGTGGCGTTGTCGATGACCCCAGGCTGAGTCGAGATCTTGACGTTGGCGATCGCGCTCACGGAGAGGGGGATGTTCCCGCGCGAGTAGGCGTTCTGGATGGAGATATGCACGGTCATCGTGGACACGTCCATGCGCGTCGCGGTCTCCAAGAAGGGAATCCGGATGCGCCGTCCGTGTTCCAGCACAGAGAAGCCGACCTTCGTGCCATCCGCCAAGGTGTGGCTGCGCCCGCTGAAGACGATCACCTCGTTCGGCTTGCAGATGTAGAGGAAGCTGGCGACAAACTTGAGCGCGAGCCACACGACGAAGAGGCCGGCGAGCCCGATCATGATGCCGAGGATCACCTGTTCCATGAAAGTCTCCAAGAGGTGGCGGAGGACAAGCGGGACAAACACCCTCACCCCACTGGGGGCCGGGTGCGGCCAAGGCAAGGGCGGCGCGGTAGGTCCTGGATGCCACCGTTGCGCTGGCCTAGCGATCTCGAACCCTGAGCCCCGGCCCGAGCTGGGCTTCCGCACTAAGGAAGCCAGCGTGGGCGTGACCTTGGTCGATTCGGATCGCGTACGAATCCTAGGCTACCGCCTTCGCGGCAGGTCCGCAAGGTCCTGCGGGTCTCGGCGCGTCGGCGCGTCGGCGCGTCGGCGCGTCCTGCGCGTCCTGCGCGTCCTGCGCGTCCTCTCCCACTGCATCGACAGCAGGGTCGGCTTGCGCTAGGGTGCGCTAGCAGGAGAAGCCCAGGGGGTCGGCACTATGCTCACGACGATCTACATCCTCAGCACGGTGTTGGGAGGGGGCTTGATCGCCTTGTCGACCCTCTTCGGTGACCACGGCGATGGCGACGCCGGCGCTGATGGCGGGGCTGACGCCGGCGGTGACGCGGGCGGTGATGCGGGCGATGGAGGGGGTGAAGGCGGCCACGCGGGGACGTGGTTGCCTATCCTCTCGCTGCAGTTCTGGACCTTCGGGTTGGCCTTTTTCGGTCTGACCGGGCTCCTGCTCTCGACCCTCACCTCCGCGCCGGTGGCCGTGCAGCTTCTGACCGCGTTGCCGACGGGGGCGATCAGCGGGCTCGGGGTGTCCTACGGGATTCGCAAGATGCGGACCCAGCAGATCAGCTCGTCCCTCGACGAGCAGGCCTACCTGGGGACGGAGGCGACGCTCCTCTTCCCCTTGCAGCGTGGGGACACCAGCAAGATCCGTTTCTCTCTGCAGGGGAGGACCCTGGAGCTCCTCGCGGTCACCGAGGAGGACGCCGCTCTGCCCGCTGGCGCCCGCGTGGTGATCACCGAGATCGAACGCGGCAGGGCCAAGGTCATCGCCGCAGACCTCTTCCTGCCCGCGCCTGACGAGCTGGCGTAGACGAAGCTGGCGGCGAGGGGGGCGTAGACGAGGGGGGCCGGCGCAGACGAAGCTGGCGTCACGCGGTCCGGCGCGACGCGCGGTGCTTCTGCCGTGCGGTGCTTCTGCCGTGCGGTGCTTCTGCCGTGCGGTGCTTCTGCCGTGCGGTGCTTCTGCCGTGCGGTGCTTCTGCCGTGCGGTGCTTCGCCGAGAATGGCACCTGGCGTAGGACGCCGGTCGCTTTCGCTTCTCGGCAGGTGCGGGTCGCCTACGCGGAGGGCGGGCGGCGTTTCGCGCGGGTGGCAGCCTGCGCTGGCGGGTCGTCGCGCTTGTCGTTCTTCTCCGAGTCCTTGTTGCTCTCGGCCATGGCGAGCAGCCGTTGATGGACGCGCCCGTGCACGGAGCGCGGTGGGTACGTGCCATCGCGTCGTCGCTCGCCCGCGGGGTGGCCGAAGAAGAGGGTGATCGCCTCGTCGAGGCTCTCCATGGCGAAGAGGTGGAAGCGCCCATCGCGGATGGCGTCTCGGACGCGCGGGGCTACGTGGAGCTCAGCGATGTTGGCGGCAGGGATGGCGACCCCTTGCGAGCCTGTCAGGCCGCTCTGGGCGCAGACGTCAAAGAACCCTTCGATCTTCTCGTTGATGCCTCCGACGGGCTGCACCTCGCCGTGCTGAGAGAGAGAGCCGGTGACCGCGAGGTCTTGGCGCAGGGGCAGCTCGGCGAGGCTGGAGAGGATGGCCAAGGCCTCGGCGACGGAGGCGCTGTCCCCGTCGATACGGCCATAGCTCTGCTCGAAGGTGAGGCTCGCGGTCATGGAGAGCGGCTTCTCCTGGGCGTAGAGCCCGCCCAAGAGGCCGGTCAGGATCAGCACGGCCTTCGCGTGAATCTCCCCCGAGAGTTCACTCTCCCGTTCGATGTTCACGACCCCGGTCGTGCCGACGAAGGTCCGGGCGGTGATTCGGGCGGGCATGGCGAAGGCGCAGTCGCCAAGATCGAGGAGCGCCAGACCGTTGATCTGGCCGACCCTGGCGCCTTGGACGGCGACGAGCAGGGTGCCGCGCCGGAAATCCAGCAGGAGGCGCTGGCCGTAGAGGTTCGAGCGCTCGCGGCGCTTCTCGAGCGCGGTCTCGAGGCAGGCGCGGTCGATGAGGGCCTGCTTGCGGAGGGCAGCCTCGTGGTTCGCTTCAACCAGCAGGTCCTCGACGTGGCGCACGACGAGGGTGACCTCGTCCTGGCGCCCCGCGAGGCGGCTCGCCTGTTCGAGGAGCGCGGCGGCGCCGCTGCGGTCCAGCGGCCGCAGCGCGCGGTCGCGGCAGCAGGTGGCGACGGCGCGCAGCAGGAGCTGGGCGCTCTCGCTGCTCCAGGGTGCGGAGGTGTCGAAGTCGGCGCGGATCTTGAAGTGACGAGGGAAGCCCTCGTCCAGCTCTTGCAGGAGGAGGTACTCTTGCAGGCCGCCGAGGAGGAGCACCTTGAGGCGCAGGGGGATGGGGTCCGGCTGCAAGGTCATGACAGAGAGCGCCACGCCCAGCTCGTCGGGGTCTTCGATCTGGACCTGGCGCGCGCGCAGACAGCGCTTGAGGGCGTGCCAAGCCAGGGGGGCGGTGAGCAGCTCGCGGGCCTCCAGCACGAGGAAGCCGCCGTTGGCGCGCAAGAGCGCGCCTGCTCGCACGAGGGTGTGGTTGGTCTCCATCGTGCCGTAGGCGAAGCGCCGCTCGATGCGACCGATCAGGTTGCCGAAGGTGGGGTGCCACTCGACGATCACCGGCCCGCCCTGGGTCTCGGAGTTGTCGACGAGCACGTTGACCTCGTAGCGATGCAGGGGCGCTGGGCTTGGCTTGCGTCCTTCGAGCAGCTGCTCCGCCGATGGCGCCTGGGGCAGGAAGGTAGACCACTGATCGAGCACGTCGGCTTGCACTTTTGCGAGCCAGTCCAGCACGAGGGGCTGGTCCGCGTAGCCCTTTCGTAGGCGCTGGATGCGTGGGTCGACGACCCGCCGCACGCGCTTGCGCTCCAGCGCCTCGATAGCGTCATCCAGATCTTCTTGGAGGAGGGTCTGGGCCTCGAAGAAGTCCGTCATGGCGTCGCGCAGTCGCCGCTCGGCTTCTTCGAAGGCGCGCCGCTTCGGCTCGTCGAGCCGCTCGATCTCCTCGAGCCGCATCGCCACACCTTCTTCGTTGAGGGGCACGAGCTGGGGAAGCTGGCCGTCGTCGTCGACGGCGACTTGCTCGGCCCGCGCGGCCTCTTCGAGGGCGCGGAGGTGCTCACGGCGCTTGTCCAAGGCTGCGTGCAGGAGCTGCTGTCGCCGCGCGCGGTAGTCTCGGTGCTGGAGCGCCTCCGGGATGGCCTTCGTGAGGCTCTCGACCAGCTTCTTCATGTCTTTGGCCAGGCGCTGGCCGACGCCCGGCGGCAGCACCAGAGCCTGCGGTGCGTCGGGTGCGTCGAAGCGGTGCACGTAGCAGATGTCTGGAGGCGTCGGGAGCTGGGCCGCTGCGCGGGCCGCGAGCCTGGGGAGGAGCGAGGACTTCCCTGTGCCGGGTGGGCCTGCAACGTAGAGGTGGTAGTCCTCGGCGTCGAGGGTCAGCGCGAAGTCGATGGCCGTCAGCGCCTTGTCCTGGCCGTAGGGGCCGTCGAGGGGCTCCAGCTCGTCCGTGCTGAGGAAGGTCAGCGCGTCTTGGTCGACGTGGGGTGCGACACGCGCGGCGTCGAGGGGGGCGAGGATTGGCTTGGTCATGCGGGAGACCTCAAGGGCAGGAGGCGAGGGGCGTGGAAGCTAGCGCGTCCTGGCCACGATGTCAGCGCCCTTGGCCAAATTCCCCGTCAGGCGGGGCCATCCTGCGTCCACCCCGCGCCAAGAGGTGGCGGCGGGTGCGGCAGGCGCTTGGGTGTGGCTACAGCCCGAGTGAACATTTCCTCGCCTCGCCACGTTGACTCCACCTGAGCGTCGCTTTTCTGGCGGAAAGCCCGGGATAGGGATTTGACACCACCCAAGGGACGCTCTAAGGGTGGTTCGCCTGAGAACGCCTGGCTCGTTTTCATTGGGTGGCTCAGCCGCTCGGTTCTTTTCGTTCCCTTCATCAGTGAGAGTTTCATGAGCACGCTCCTTCTTCGTCGTTTGGCCCTTGGCCTTGCCCTGGTCTCCTCCAGCAGCTTGATGATCGCCTGTTCGGATGACGAGACCGAGGCGGAACCCTGTACCACGGACGAGCAGTGTGACGAGGGCTTCACCTGCAACGTCTCGGCTGGTGTCTGTGAAGAGATCACCGGTTGCACCACCGATGAGCAGTGTGAGGGTGACCTCATCTGTGTCATCCTGGACGGCGCCACGACCGGCACCTGCACCGAGCCCTCCGAGGTCTCCTGTGACTCTGGCGACGGTGACCCCCGCGGTCTCTGCACGGGCGCTGGTGAGTTCTGCATCAACGACGCCTGCCGCGTGCCCTTCACGCTGGTCTCGGTCGCCTCCAACACCACGGTCGCGGCTGACTTCTCGGCCTCCAACCCCGGGCCGGATGTCGACGCCATCGAGATCATCCGCGGCGGCCAGTCCGTGTGGGCGATGACCGTCGAAGGGTCGCGCATTGGGACCGTCGCGGGCCAAGGCGAGAACACCAACTGCCAGAACCCCGCCTCCGTGGTGGGTGAGCCCAAGTCGATGCCGCGCAACGGCCAAGACGGGCAGTGCACCCTCTCCGGCACCTCCGAAGAGGACCGCAACCGCTACTTCTGCCTCGGTGGCGGTACCACCACCATCGGATACGTCACCGTCTCCTTCGGCGATGACTTCTACCTGATGGACGGCGACCAAATCCGCGTGTGGGAGCTCGCCCCCGTGGGCACGACCGGCTCGGAGTTCGGCTGCTCGAACACGACCACCCAGCGCAACGACGGCTACTCGGTCTTCGCCGGTACCCAGTCCACGAACACGGACCCCATCGGCAACAACGCCTTCATCGAGCTGGGCGCTACGGGTGACCAAGGCGGCGTGTTCCGCTTCACCTTCAACGACCCCGACGCCGAGTAAGGCGCGTGGTCCACGGCGGAGCCTGGCTCCGCCAAGGGCCCCGACGGATGACGACCGCGCCCGCCTGGTTCGCCAGCGCGGGCGCGTCCCCTTTTTGGCCCTCCTTCGGTAGCGCCGCCTCCCGCAGGGGCCTCAGCGTTGGGCCCACCAGAGGCGCCACCGGAGCGTCCAGCGGGTCGTCATGCCCACAGCACGCCCCCGGATACGGCCCTGCCTGTCGACGACGTAGGTCGTTGGGAAGGCACGCACGGCGTAGGCCTCCAGGGCGGAGCGTTCCGCGAGCCAGATCTCGTAGCGCATCCCCCAGCGCTCTACCGTCTCTGCGATCTCCGCAGGGGGGGCGTCGAGCAGGGCGATGCCAATGACGCGGGCGTTGCCAGGGGGTCGCGCAGCGACAGCGTTCAGGCCGCCGACGTCACGCTTGCAGACCCCACACCAGGTCGCCCAGAACTGCAGCAGCGCCGCTTCACCCTGCAGATCGCTGAGGGTGCGACGCTCACCGTCGAGGGTCACGAAGGCGACCTCCGGAGGGAGCGCGCCGGTCGGGAGGAGGTTGCGCGCTTGCCACCACGAGATGGCGAGAATCAGCACAAGGAGAAAGGCGCCCTCCTTGAGCCAGCGGCGCCACCGGGAGGGCGGCGCGGCCGGCGCGGGGGCCTCACCCGGGGAGGGCGCTACGTCGTGTCCAGGACTTCGAACTGTCATCGCGAGACCCTCCCTGCGGGACGCGAGCCCCTGTGCTCTCGGGCTTGTGCCCGGCTCAGTTCACCTGCCCTCGGCGAGCAAGCTCGCGTTGGTGGGCCCATCCGCCGGTGGCGTCTCTTCGATGGCCCGCAGGTAGCGGAAGGCGTAGATCCCGGTCTGGTGACCGTCCGCCCAGCGCAGGCGCATCGCGTAGGCGCCGACAGCCTCCACGTCCATGAGCTTCGCGTTCGCGCCGCTGTGAAAGCGCGTCACGCCGTGGAGGTGCCCCTGACAGACGGCGCAGGGGCACCAGCCCCGGAGATAGGCCAGCGACAGGCGGCTCTCGTGGCCGTCTTCCCACGAGATCTCCAGGACTTTCTGCTCACTCTTCAATCGGACTTCCGTCGGGATGGGTAGCATGGCAGGCTGGGGGGGTAGGGAGGCTGAGCAGCGCGCCGCGCGCTCCCCTCCGCTGGCTACGCTGGGGCGATCTGCAAGCCCTGCGGAGCGAATACCCCGAGCGCGCCTGAGCCCCCGAGCACCTGATGACGGATTTTCGCGTGTTGGTCCTCGACATTGATGGGACCACCCTGACCAAAGACAGGCGGCTGACGACGCGGGACCTGCGCGCGGCGGAGGCCCTGCGAGAGCAGGGCGTCCAGATCACGCTCGCGACGGGACGCCTCTTCTCCGGCACGAGACCCTTGGCGCACCGCCTAGGGGTGGCGCTGCCGGTCGCCTGCATGAACGGCTCCGAGCGCGTGGTGTGGGAGACCGGCGAGCGTCAGACCCGGCGGGGCCTCCCCGCCGCGCTGCTCCGCGAGGTCCAGCGAATCATGCTGGAGCGCGAGCTGGCGGCGTGCGTTTTTTGTTCGGACCATGTCCACGTCTGCGAGCGCGCCATGCCCCTCTTGCGCTACCTCGAGAGCTGGAGCGAGACCTTCGCGTGGTCGGACGATGCGCGCCGGGCCTCCGTGTGGCAGCAGGACGACGGGTCCGTGCTCGCGGTCGCCGCGGCCGGCGACGGCGCCTTGATCGACGAGGTGGTCAGAGAGCTTGAGCCTGCGCTTACGGACGATATCGAGCTGTGGCGTTTCGCGCACCCGGCGGGCGGGCACCTCCTCAAGCTGCGCGATCGGCGCGAGAACAAGGGCACCGCGCTCAGAGAGTTGGCCGCCCAGGCTGGGGTGACGGAGGCTGCCTGCGTAGCCGTCGGGGACTGGTTCAACGACGTGCCCATGTTGGTCGAGGCCGGCCGCTCCTTCGCGATGGCGCAGGCGCCAGAGGGCGTCCGTGCCAGCGCGACGGATGTGCTGGAAGCCAGCAGCGAAGCAGGCGGAGCCATCGCGGAGGTCGCGGCGCGCGTCTGGGGCGTCGAGGTAGACTGAGGTGTCGAGCCCAGCGGAGGGGCACCGTTGTGGTTCCAGCTTGCCAGCGCCGAACGAATGGTACACGCTGGCCTGGATGCCCCAGATCCGAGAGCGAGGGGCGCGCGGTTGAACGCGATCCATCCGCCCCTGCCACTCGTGGCTCGTAGGAGTTGTGTTGAGACTGCCAGCGTCACACACCCCCCAGCGTTTTGGCAACTTCGTGCTGTTGAGCTCTCTGGGGGTCGGCGGCATGGCGGAGGTCTTCCGTGCCAAGGCCATCGGCGCGGCGGGCTTTCAGAAGGACGTCGCCCTGAAGCGCATTCTCCCGGCCATGGCCAGGGACGAGCACTTCATCTCCATGTTCGTGGACGAGGCCAAGATCATGGTCTCGCTCAACCACCCGAACATCGTCCAGGTGTTCGAGCTCGGCCAGCTCGACGGGCACTACTTCATCGCCATGGAGTTTGTGCAAGGTCGGGACCTCCTCGACCTGCTGGCGACCTCCGTCCGCATCGGCTACCCCCTGCCCATGGCCGTCGCCCTCTCGCTGGTGATTGACGTCCTCCACGGGCTGCACTGTGCCCACGAGGCGACAGACGCCTTCGGCCGCCCCTTGGGTGTCGTCCACCGCGATGTCTCCCCTTCGAACGTCCTGATCGGCTACGATGGCCGCACCCGGCTGGGGGACTTCGGGATCGCCAAGAGCAGCGTCCAGAGCCACCGCACCGAGGTCGGGACACAGAAGGGAAAGACCGGGTACATGAGCGCAGAGCAGGTCCGCGGAGAGTCGATCGACCGCCGCTCAGACATCTTCGCTGCGGGGGTGCTCCTCTACGAGACCCTCACCTTGTCCCGGCTCTTCGCTTCGAGCAGCGACTTCGACGTGCTGCTCCGCATCCGGAACGCGGACATCGACGAGGCCATCGAGGCGCACCCCGATGTGCTCGATGAAACCTTGATCGACATCCTCCGCCACGCCATCACCCGCTCGCCGCAGACGCGCTACCCTACGGCAGCGCTGATGGCTCGGGAGCTGGAGGACTACGCCGCGGAGCGAGGCATCGCGCTCGGCCCGCCGGTGATCGCCCAGACCATGCGTGTCCTCTTCGCGGAGCAGATGCGCGAGGCCCTGGAGGAGAGACAACACGACGGGCGCGCCGTCCACGTCGCGCTCCACCCTCGTGACCCGGTCTACCGCGTGCGGCTCTCGCCCACCGAGGAGCTGGGGCCCCTCTCCTACGAGGACCTCTTGAACATGCTGGACAAGCGCCCTCTGCCGGAAGACGCGCTGCTGCGTTACCGCGAGGAGCCCTGGCTTAGTCCGGCGGCCTTCCCTGAGATCGCCGACTACCAGGGCGCCTCGCGCAGCCCGCTCCTCTCCGCCGACGATCTCGCGGACTTGGACATCGGTGACAGCCTCTTCTCGCGCGAGTGGGAGGCGACCGGGCAGCAGACCCGGCAGATGGACGACTTTCCTCCGCCCTCCCACACCAGCGTGCCTACCGCAACCGAGGAAGGGACCTCCTTTCGGCAGGCTTCGGGCGTCGGATTGACGCCCCAGGCAGTGCAAGCGGCCGTGCCCGCCGCGCCGCCCCGAGGTCCCCAGACACCCCCTCCCGCGACCCCGAGCGCGTTCGAGACCCCCGCTGCATCCACCCCTGGCGCCCCACCTTCGGCGGGGTCTGCGCCCGCCTCAAGCCCCGAGGCTGCGCCCGCCGCGCCGCCTCCCGAGGAGGCGGCGCCAGCACCCGATCCTTCGCAGCCGCACTTCTTCTCGCTGCCGCTGCGCACAGGCCAGGAGCTGGCGCAGGGAGCCCTCGGCGCCCTCACGCCGATGCGCTTGCTGAGCTTCCTCCACCGCGAGCAGTTCCACGGGGTGCTGCGCATGGAGAGCGCGCCCGTGCATCGTGAGATCTTCTTCCAGCACGGCAACCCAGAGCACGCGTCTGCGCTCTCCGAGGAGGAGCTCCTGGGCCACTTCCTGCTCCGCCTCGGGAAGATCAACCCAGCCCAGCTCCAGCGTGCCCTGGACGCCCTGCCTCAGGCGCCTGGACGCTTGGGCGATGTGCTCGTCTTCCAAGGGTCCGTGTCCCCCCACGACATCTCCGAGGCCGTTCGCCTGCAGCTCGTCGAGCGGATGACCCAGCTCTTGGCGTGGGGAACGGGACAGTGGACGCTCTACCCTCCCCCTGCAGAGGGAGCGCGCTACCTGCCCCAGCGCCTGCCCTTCTACCCGACCATGATGCAGTCTCTGCGGGCCAACGTCAGCCGCCAGACCTTGGAGTTCTTCTTCTCGCCCTTGCTGCAGGGGCGTCTCGAGCTGGGGACCCACGGCGTCCCTTCAGACACCCTGCCCTGGCAGCCACGCCAGCTGCGCTTCGCCCGCAAGGCCGCGCCTGGCATGACCGTCCACCAAGCGCTCCATGCCATGGAGGCGCGCAACGAGGACGAGCAGCTCACCGCCCTCGAAGTGCTCTACCTCCTCACCCAGCTCGGGAGCCTGGACATTCACCACCCAGCGCACCGTCCCCAGCTTCCCCGTCTGCGCGCGTGACGCGCGCCCGCCGCCTGCGTCAGGTGGACGCGCCTCGCCCCTAGCTTCCCTGAGCCGCGATCCTCGCGTCCCTGCCTCGCGTCCGCGTCACAGGCGCGTGTTCACCCGCTCCGCCAGCCGCTGAAGCTGGCTTGGGTCGCAGAGCGCCTCAGCGCACGTGAGCGAGAGCACCTGACGGCTCGGCCGGTGCAGCCACACCACGTGCCGGACGCCACCAAACGCCCCGTGGAAGGCTCGGTCGCCCAGCGCGCCCGTCAGCCGCTCCGCCTGGATGTAGGTCTCACGGAGGCGCTCGTAACGCGCCTCCACCAGCCGCAGCTCGTCGGCCCGCCAGGCCTGCAGCGCTACGCCAAACCCTTGCTCGGGCGCGATGTGGAACGCGTTGTAGCCTGGCGCAGGCCGCTGTCCCTGCAGGGGAAGCACCCGCAGCCCACCCGCCTGCTGCAGTATCTCACGCACGTCGACGGTCGTCAGCAGGTGGTCGATGACCAGCGCGGGCTGCGGCGCGAGGCCCAAGCGGGCTCGGAGCGCTTCGATCTCCTCCGCGCTCCAGCCGCGCTCGCCGAGTCCGGCAGACTCCGTGGGGGCCGGCGCGGCGGCAGCGCCCTCGTCCGCCGCTACGTCGCCTTCGGTCTCGGTGGCCGACTCCGTCGGGGCAGGCGGCGTGGCGACGGGCGCGTCAGCGTCACGTCCACGTCCGCACCCGACCAGCGCGAGCAGCGCAGCCCCCGTCAGGAGGCGCACCCCCCAGGCGTGGAGCGCCGCGTCCTTGCGAGACCGATGCTGGAGGCGCAGAGAGCGTCGGGCAGCGGCTGCGCAGGGTGGCGACGCCACCATGGGTTCCAGGGCTGTGGGCACGTCCTTCTCTCCTCTGGCCACCCGCTCAGGGCTCAGCATCTTCAAGCAGCACCTCGCAGGGCGTGAGGAGCTGCACATCCAGCGCCGCCCGCCACAGAGACACGTCGCGACGCAGGGCGTCGCAGAGGCGCTGTGCCGCGGCGTAGTACCGTTCCGACCATTCTACAAGACCTCCCCGATCCAGGTCCTCGACGCGGGGCCACAGGCACGCGAGCGCTTCGTGGACCGCCTCGTCTTCCAGCGTCGCCGCGAAGCGCTCCCAGGCTCTCGCCCCCTCATGCCGCGCGCGCGCCTCGATCCAGACCTCACCACGCGCCACGCTCCGTTCATAGAGCAAGCCTCGGAGCGCCTGGCATTCCCGCCGCCACGCGTTGGCACGTTCACCCACCCGCCGACCCTCCTCGCCCCCCCAAGCGTCTTCCCACTCCGCGAGGGTCACCTCAAGGCTGGACACGGCCAACGCTGCCGCGCTCCAGAGAGACGCCACGAAGGCCCCAGCGCTCTTGCGCCACGCTTGGCGGATCTGGGTTTCCCAGAGCCTCTGTTCAGCGCTTGTCCAGGTCCGGGCCTGAAACCACCGCTCCTTGGGGGCGCGCTGAGCGACCTGCAGCGCCCACGCCTGCTGCGCTGCCGCACACTGCGCACGGAGCTGGTCGCGCGCCGCGCCGAGCTGCCTGCCTTCCCACATGGGCGCAGCGTCCCGCAGGGCTGCCCCGGCCGCGTCGAGGGAGGCCAGGGCGCCGTCGTAGCGGGCGCGCTCGCGGCGCGCCAGCTTGCGCCCCTCCTCCAGCAGGCGCAACGCAGCGCGATGCACGTCCTTGACCTTCAGGTAGGCGCTTCGTGCGAGCACCTGCGCGTGCAGGGTGTCCAGGAAGCGCTGCCATGCCGGGTCACCGGCGCCGGCGTCGGGCGCGGGTGGTTGCTTGGCACGCTGCTCCCAGGCGTGTCGCGCAGAGAGGAAGAAGACGCCGGCGACGCCAGAGGTCGGGAGGTTGGCGCGGAGGTGGTCTTCGATGGCCTCTCGCTCCTCCGCGCGCAGGTGCTCGGCTTTGTTGACGACGATCAGCAGCCGCTCCCTCGGTTGCTCGACGAGCGCGAGGTGTTCGGCCTCTGATGCGGAGAGCGCCTGATGCGCGTCCATGACCCAGAGGACCACCTCTGCCTCCAGCAGCGCAGCGCGCGCGACCTCTTCGTGCCCGGAGACAGGGGCATTGAAGCCCGGTGTGTCCCAGAACCACACCTCGCGAAGCCAGGGGTGGGGGTGCCACATCTCGACCGATGCAAGCGAATCGGGCGCGGACTTCACCCGCCGCGCGGCCTCCGCGTAGGGCACCTCTTCGATCGCGCCGTCTGCGTTGACGAGGCGGGCCACCTGTCGGGGTCCGTGACGCAAGACGCAGCGGTGGCTCGTGGTGGGCAGCACCCCGATGGCGAGGACCTCCTCGCCCAGGATCGCGTTCAGGAGGGTGGACTTCCCTGCGTTGAACTCTCCCGCCACCGCGATCGTCAGAGGCCGCAAGAGGCGCTCGCGCAACGCCGCGAACGCAGGGCCGCTGGCGGGCCACCCGTGGACGTCCTCAAAGGCGAGCTGAGCCTGCTCGAGCCAGCGCGACAGAGCGCCTGGGTCCTCGTGCGGCACCCGCAAGGGGAAGGTGGGCTTGAGGGCGTCCAGCGCCTCCTGGAGCAGGAGCGCGAGGCCGGGGTACGCCGGCTCCGTGGCCTCCAGCTCCCGCAGCAGACGCAGGGGCTCGGTAGGGTCGCGCCGCAGCAAGCGCCTCGCTCGCAGCGCGAGCTGATCCGCCGTGACGCCGCGCCCCCGCTGTGGTGGTGCGTCCTCCCTCCCGGCGTCCGACGCCCCCTCTGCGGGGTCAGGCGACAACCAGCGCGCGTGGTCGAGGAGCAGCCTGCAGGCCGCGTCTGGGGCGTCGCGGCGACGCGCTTCCTCCAGGGCCATGCGCGCATCTTCAGCGCGGCGCTGCGCCAGCGTCAGGCGGGCGAGGTCCAGCAGCAGCGTGGGGGTCGTGTGCGGCAGCGCCGCCGCGCGCTCGAGGAGCGTGCGCGCGGCGTCTGGTTGCCCCGTCAGCCATCGGAGGCGCGCAGCCTCGTGAAGCACAGCAGGCTCCGGGGTGGCCACCTCCAACCACGGCGCCAAGGCCAGGCTGGCGGTCTCCCAGTGCCCGCGCTCGCGGAGCCAGACGGCGTAGAGGAGCGCCTCGTCCATGCTCAACGCGTGCTCCGCTCGGAGCGCTTCGCCGCGGGCTTGGAGGCGTCCAGCGTGCGCTGGGTCGTCGCGCAGCAGCCAGAGCAGGAAGAGCTCGCGCTGCGTCTCCCGATCGGTGGGTTCGTAGGCCTCATCGCCCTGAGTCAGGAGGACCATCGCCTCATCGAGCTCTCCTCGCTGGCGAAGGGTCCGCGCGACCATGAGACGCAGGGCGCCGTCCTCGCGGAAGCGCAGCGCCTCACGCCGGTGGATGAGGGCTTCGTCGCTCTGGCCGAGGCGCTCTTCCGCTTCCGCGAGCGTGAGCAGCAGGGGCCATCGGGCGTCGTCCGTGTCGACCCACCGCAGCGCGCGTCGGTAGTTCTGGAGGGCCTCAAGGGGGTGGCCGGTGCGCCGCGCGATGTCGCCGAGGGTGCGGTAGAGCGCGCCGCGCTCGGCGGCGAGCAAGCGGTCCGCCTCGTCGCTCTGCAGGAGGGCTTGGAGGTGGTCCAGCGCGCTGCTGTCCTCTTGGAGCTCGGCTGCGGCCAGCCCTGCGTAGAGGTGAGCGCGCATCTGCGGCGGTCGCAGGGCCAGCCGCTTCTCGGCGAGCGTCAGCGCGCGGCGCGGCGAACCTGCGAGCAGGGCATCGCGTGCGCGTTCGAGCAGCGGGTCCTCGGGCTCGGGGCGCAGCGCGCTCCACGTGCGTCGCAGCGAGTCCGTCCAGTCGCTCCAGCGCTCGAACCATGCCATGGTGTCGTCCTTGCGTGGGGTGGAGCTCTCAGCCCTTGGCGAGCGCGCGCTCCACTTCGTCCCAGAGGGTGCGGGCGTCGACCCCGGTGTGGCTGAGGATTCGCGGCAGCAAGACCTGGAGCACCACGCCAGGATTCTCTTGGGCCGCGTAGGCCAGGGAGGCGACGGCTCGCTCACGCAGGGCGTCCTCTACCTCGAGGGCCGCAAAGCTTCCGGTCTTTTGGAAGCCGCTACGTCGTGGCGCAGCCGCCGGAGCGGCTGGGCTGGCTGGTGCGGCTGGGCTGGCTGGTGCGGCTGGGCTGGCTGGTGTCGCTGGGCTGGCTGGGCGCTGCTGCGAAGGTTGGGATGGAGGTGCGCCGAAGCTCGGCAGGGCGTTGAAGTCGTCGCTGGGGTCTGAGGGGAAGGCAGCGCCGATCTGTGGATCGAGCGCGAAGCCTGGCGAGCTGGGTTCCTCAACGGCGCGTTGTGGCGAGGTCGCGGTGGCGAAGGGCGCAGGCAGGGGGACGTCGAACTCTACGGCGGGCCAAGCGGGCTGTGGGGCGGTTCGCGGCGCCTGCGGGGTCATCGCGGGGAGGGCTCTCTCGTCACCCGTGAAGGCGGGTTGCGGCGCGGTCTTGGTGGCTGGCGGTACCGGCGCGGGCCCTGCCACTTGATCGGGTACAGCGGCTTGTGGTCCGGTCTTGATGCCTGCTGGGGCGAGCGGTGGTAGCGCGTCCCAGGAGGGGCCCGTGTCGTCCTGGGGCCGCTTGCTTGGCGCGGTGCTGTGCGCGTGGTGGCTCAGCGCGTGTTGCGCCGTGGGCGGCTCCTCCCAGTCTCCGTGGTGGCTGTGATCCGCGCGAGCGACGGCATCGCGCGGTGGAGCGGCTGCCGCGGTGCTTTGATCGACGCCTGGATCCATCGACAGGGGATCGCTGGCGGCCGGCGCGGTCTGGTGAGCGTTGCGGTCCGGTGAGGCGAGGTGATCGCTGGGCGGCCGGAGGGGCTCGAGCGCGATGGGCTGCGAGGGCGGTCTGGTCGGGACGCCGACGGCGCCGGGGTGACCTACAATCCCCTTCTCATCTTCGGGCGGCGGCGGCTCTTGCACGACCTGCCCCGTGAGGATGCTCACCCGTGCAGGTCCGGCGCCTGGCGCGGGTGTCGCGCGGGGCGGTGGTGGCAGGGTCCTTGGGGGCGGTGGTGGGACTGGCGGGCCCGGTGGACGCGGCACGCCTGCGGGCGGCGGCGGTGGCGCTGGCGGGCCTTGCTGCTTGAAGAGGAGGTCCATCTCCTTGGCCTTCTCCAGCGCGCTGTGCAGCTTGTCATCGGCGTCGAGGAAGCTGTCACGCTTCTTCTCGCCGCTGCGGCTCGAGACGATGGATGCGGCGGCGCTCCATTCGGGGGCGGCGTCTCGGACGGGGCCGCCGTCGAAGTACGAGTCGAGCTCGAGGCCAAGCTCCTCCTCGACGTGGTCGAGGGTCCGCGATGTCCTTGTTGGGGTCGCGGGCGTTGCGGCGGGCGGGGGGGCTTGGCCGAGCAAGTCGAGGGGGTCGCCGAGCTCGAGCGCGTGGGGGTCCTGCGAGGCGCTGTCGTCCAGGCGGATAGGGCTGGCGGCGGGCTGGGCGGTGTCGAGGTCTGCGAAGGCGAAGGAGGTGTGCTCCAGCTCGAGGCCGTCGGCTTCTGGGTCGGGGGTGAGGGAGATCGCCTGTGCGGCTGCTTCGGCGAGCGCGCCGGGCGGGCGGGTGTCTCCGCGCAGGCGGCCAGGCTCGGGTCGTTGGAGTGCTGGAAACGCGCCGAACTGAGCGCTGGAGGAGGTTGGGCGCTGGGCTGGGGTGGCGGACACTTCGATTCGCACGCCATCGGTCCCGACGTTCACTTCTCGTTGGCTCCCGGGCACGGTGACGTCTGGAGCGCCCTTGTGCGGCAGGGTGATCTCCAGCCCTGCTCCCTGCACGGGCACCTCCGCGATCTTGTCGCTGCTGTAGCCCACGGGTCCTGGAGGGCCGACCACGAGCTGCGGCGAGGAGCCGACGTTGATGTTCCCCTGGGACTGGGAGCGACGTTCCCGGATGAAGCGGTCCAGGCAGGTCTGGAAGTCGCGGGGCCCGACGAGGACCGGCTGGAGGGTTCCAGGGATCCAACGGCTCATCTCGTCGAAGGCGTCGAGGTCCATCGGGTCGACCATGGCGACATCGACGACCCGTCCATCTCCGCTGCCCTGGGCCGAGATAGGCATCGCCCGCAGGCGGCGCATGACGGGCGCTGGCATGAGGTTGAGCAGCTCGGTGTTGAGGCTGAGCTCGGCGAGCCGGCGGGTCGGAACGTGGAAGAGGCTGCCGATGGCTTCAACGACCCGCTCTTCCGGGACGAGCCCTTCCAGCAGGGCGTAGTCGCAGAGCGAGAGCCCGTCAGCGCGCGCGCCGCGCACGATCGCGCCCAAGTCAGCCTCGGAGACCAAGCGCTCCGCGCGCACCATAGCGATGAAGTCGTTGTCGTCCAGCATGGGTCTTCACGGCATGCCGGGTTGGCGGGCACCACGTCCCCCGGCTCGGTTGGCTATGACAGTGAGTTTGGCGATCCCAGAGGGTGGCGATCCCGGAGGGTGGCTTTCACAGGGGGGTGGGCGATCACAGGGGGTGTGGCGTGACCCCGAAGGGGGGCTCAAGCTCAAACAGCTCCTCCATGAGCTCTACCTCCCTATCATAACGCTCTATCTCAAGCGAAAGATCTAGGCCTTCGCCGCGCACACGGAGGCGGTACGCCCTAGGGTAGGCGTCCGCCTCCCCTCCCGGCCCCTGCTGCCACAGGGCGGTGTCGACTCCCCAGGCGAAGGCGCCGGCTTCGTCCCGGGCCTCGACCCCCGCTAGCGCCCACGAGGCGTGGCGAAACCACAGGCTGACCCCCTCCCCGCCCGGCCCCCGCCCCTCGACCCGCCACGCGCCGCGCCGCCGGTCCCAGGTCGGCGTCGCCGCGTGGTCCCAGCGGAAGCCTTCGCTCGGGACGCCCCCGAGCAGGGTCCGCACCAGGTCGGGAGGCGAGAGCCGGACGGGAAGCAGCGTTGCCAAGCTGCTCGCCGTAGGGGGGCCCGAGCGATAGGCCTCGCGCTGGACGTCGTAGTGGATCACGGCCCGCGGGTTCGTCATCACGACCTGGAGGGGAACGTCGAAGGGGCTGAGGGTCTCGAGGCGCAGGGAGCCCGGGCGCTGTACCAAGAGCACCTGGCGCAGGCGGACGCGCTCTCCCCCTTGGTACGCTTCGACACGCCCGACAATTCTCGCGCTGTGCCGGGTCGCCAAGCGGGCCTCCGCGGCGTCGAGGAGCCACGCAGCGCTCGCTGGTCGCTCGCTCGCTGGTGGCGTTGGCGCGCCACCGCAGCCCGCCATCCCAGCGATCAGCAGGCTGAGGAGCACCCCGAGCAGGGGTGCGTGCATCAGTGGGAGAGTCAGCATCATCCTGCACGGCAAAGGACCCCTTGGGGGGTGGGGTGATGACGGACGTAGTCGCTTCGACAGAGAGTTGTCCCTGATCGCGATGCCGTGTAGGGTACGCGCAAACGCACGGGACGTCACCCACGCCGCAGCACGAGGCTGTCCATGACCCAGGCTTCCCTCCCCCGCACCTTGACCATCGCCGGCTCAGACAGCGGAGGCGGCGCTGGCATCCAGGCGGACCTGAAGACTTTTGAGCGCTTCGCCACCTTTGGGATGAGCGCGTTGACCCTCGTCACCGCTCAGAACACGGTCGGCGTGACCGCCATCGAGCTGCTGCCCGTCTCGCTCATCAGGGCGCAGGTCGATGCGGTCGTGGATGACCTGGGCGTCGACGCCACGAAGATCGGTGCGCTGGGCAGCGTCGAGGCCATCGAGGCTGTCGCCCACCTCGTGCGCACCCGCGCCCTGGGTCCCGTGGTGCTCGATCCCGTCATGATCTCCAAGCACGGGGTCTCGCTGCTGGCGGCCGACGCTGTCAGCGCGCTCAAGTCCGAGCTGCTCCCCCATGTGGACCTCATCACGCCGAATCTCCACGAGGCGGAGGCGCTCATCGGTGCCCCGATCACCTGCCTGGCGGACATGGAGCGGGCTGCGCGGGACCTGGCGGCGCTCGGCGCCAAGGCCGTCGTGCTCAAGGCGGGGGGCCTCCGCTTCGACGAATCGACCGATGTCCTCTACGTCGACGGCCACGTGCTGCACCTGCACGGCGCGCGCCTCAATCCCAGGGCGGCCCACGGAACCGGGTGCACTTTCTCGGCGGCCATCACCGCCCGCCTCGCACACGGCGACCCCTTGCCAGAGGCCGTCGCCACCGCCAAAGCCTACATCACCCGGGCGATCCTGGCCGCACCGGCCCTCGGCAAAGGGTGTCCGCCCGTCCTCCACTCCGCTTGAGGGTGGCCGCCCTCCCCGACGGAGAGCCTCTCCATGGTATGGCAGGTCTATAGTCCCACGACCGGCGCGTTGCTGGACACGTACCGCTTCTGGGACGACAGCGCCGTCGAGCGGGCCCTCCAGGGCGCATGGTCCCGCGCGCAGTCCTGGGCCGCGGCCCCCCTCACGGAGCGCGTCGCGCTCCTGCAGCGCCTGGCGGATCGCCTGCAGCAGGAGCGGGAAGTCCATGCGCTCCGCATCGTCACTGAGATGGGCAAGCCCATCGCTGAGGCGCGCGCCGAGATCGACAAGTGTGCGTGGGTCTGCCGCTGGTACGCCGACCAGGGTCCGGCGTGGCTTGAGGACACAGCCGTGATGACCGACGCCCGACGGAGCCTGGTCCAGACCCGGCCCCTCGGCGTCCTCTTGGCGATCATGCCCTGGAACTTCCCCTACTGGCAGGTGTTTCGCTGCCTCGCGCCCGCGCTGCTGGTGGGCAACGTGATGCTGCTCAAACATGCGCCCCAGGTGATGGGCGTGGCGCGGGCCATCGAGGAGCTCGTTCAGGTCAGCGCCGGCGGCAGCGCTTGGCTCACCGCGCTCTGGGTGGATACCGGCGCGGTCCCTGGCCTGATCGCCGATCCCCGGGTCGCTGCCCTCACCCTGACGGGCTCCGAGCGCGCGGGTAGGGCCGTAGGCGCGGCGGCTGGCGCCGCCCTGAAGCCCTCGGTGCTCGAGCTGGGCGGATCCAACCCGGTCCTCGTGCTCGACGACGCGGACGTGGAGCGGGTGGCGGACGCCGTCGCACACGGGCGCCTGCTGAACGCAGGCCAGAGCTGCATCGCTGACAAGCGCTTGATCGTCGCGCGCTCACGCTACGATCAGGTCGTCGAAGCCCTGATCGCGCGTTTTGCGTCGTGGCGCGTCGGTGACCCCATGGCGGAGACCACCCAGATGGGTCCCCTGGTCCACGTGGCCGCCCGCGCGCAGCTCGAGGACCAGCTCGGATCAGCCCAAGAACGAGGCGCTTACACGCTTGTCGGCGGCGCGGCGCTCCCGGGACCGGGCGCATGGTTCCCGCCGACCCTCGTCGCCGGCGTCTGCCCTGAGAGCCCCGTGTGGGTCGAGGAGACCTTCGGTCCGCTCCTCCCGGTGCTCCCTTTCGATCACGAAGACCAGGCGCTGGCGTTGGCCAATGCTTCCCGCTTTGGGCTGGGCGCGTCCGTCTACAGCGCGGACCCTGAGCGCGCCGCGCGCTGCGCTGAGCACCTCCATGTCGGCAGCGTGGCCATCAACACCTTTGTACGCTCCGACCCCCGCTTGCCCTTCGGTGGCGTCAAGGCGTCGGGGTATGGGCGGGAGCTGGCCCGCGAGGGCCTCTGGGCTTTCGCCAACCGCAAGGTCCTATGGCAGGCGTAGCGTCCTCACGCGGTGGCCTCCCGGCGGAAGGGCTGCCCGAGCCCGCGCTGCTCCACGAGGAGGTGCGCCGACTCACGCATGTCCATGACCACCTCTGCGCCGCACGCCTAGGCGCAGCGCGCCGGGAGAGCGGCGCTGCCGCCCTCCGGCAGCAAGCCGGGCGCCTGGAGCCGGCCATCCGGCGCCTCCACCTGCGCCTCGTGGAGTGGGAGGCGCAACCCGAAGGCGTGTGGCAAGGCGATCCCGTCGCGAAGGAACAAGCCCACCGAGACATGGAGTCGCGCCTGTGGGCCTTGGTGGAGAAGCGAGCGACGCTCCTGCTCCTGGCCGCTCGGGCCGACGCGGCGGGCAAAGAGTCAAGCCCGGCGGGTGTCCCCGCAGAGCTGCGCTTTCGCTTGTGGCAGAGCCTCGTTCTGTGGCGCCACGCCAAGACGCACCTGGACCATGAGCGGCAGTGGAAGGCGTGGTCCGCGACGCTGCTGGGGCTCGTCTCGGGCCGCCGCCAGGCCCTCCAAGACCTGGCCGCCGCGCTGGACGAGATACGCGACACGGGCACACGCTTGGTCGGCCTCCTGGACGAGCTGCAGCGCTGGTGCCCCGAAGCACCTACGGCTCTCCAGCGGCTCCAGCGCCGGCTCCTGCAGGACGACGCGCTGGAGCACGCCACCCTGCTCGAGTGTGCCCTCTGGCAGAGCGATGGACGCATGCGGACCCTCTCCCACGACTGGCCCGAGCTCGCCCCCTACCACTACGACAGGCTGTGGGGACGCCTCCTGCCGGAGGAGCAGCGGCCGACGCTCGCTCGCGGTGGAGACCCCTCGCCCGGCGCGGCGACCACCGGCTTCGCCCGGCTCCGCGCGCACCTCGTGGCGGGGTTTCGGGATGGCGCCGGGCTCGAGAGGGGCACGCTCACGGCGTCAACCTTGCAAGAGGACATCCAGTGGGTCCGACAGCTCGTCGTGGACGTGCTCCGCCTCACGCGGAGGGTGCGCGGCGCCCCGGCTCCCCAAGGGCTGGCCAAGCGCGTCCTTGGCGAGCGCGGCCCGCGCACGGCGCGCCCCTGAGGCAAGGCAAGTCCTCAACCTTGTTCTCTTCTTACAAGGAACACGCTCCGCGAACTACCACAGAGGACAGCAACTTTTTCTCTTTTCATCTTGCACCAAGCGTGCAAAAGGCGCATCCCTTACAACGAAGCTGAGGTCGCGCCTCTATGGCCGCGTCCTCAGGGTTGGGAGTGTCGAGTCCCCTCTCGGCATTCCCAGAGACCCGACGGTGCCCCTCCCCCCCGCTATCCGTCGGGTCTCGCTTTTTTTCCGCTCGAACCTGCCGCTCGAACCTGCCGCTCGAACCTGCCGCTCGAACCTGCCGCTCGAACCTGCCGCTACGCGCCGTCGCCTGGCCAGGCACGTTGTCCGGTGTGCTCGTCTTCCCCGATGAGTCTGCGTCTGCGTCTGCGTCTTCGTCTGCTGCGCTGCTGGTACTGCTGCGCTGCGGCTCCGCACGGAAGCGCGTGAGGGCTGGGTGTCTTGGGGCGCCTGGGGGGGCCCCGCCCTTCACGGCGCTCGGCGCTGCGCCTTGTGTTCCCACAGAGCCCACACGGCGAGTCCTGCGCAGCCCACGACAGCGGCCAGCCCGAACATGACGGCGTCGTCGTAGGTGTCGGCGACCCAGCCCAGGATGGGGCTCATGCAGAAGCCTGCCATCTCCAGGAGGGCCGTGAAGGCGGCGATGGTCGAGCCTCGCAGGTGGTCCGGTGCGCGCCCCAGCGCTGCGCTGACGAGGACGGGGAAGGCGTAGCCGTGGCCCAAGCCGGCCAGCAGGCCTCCCATGAGGAAGCTCTGGGGCGTCGCGGCGGTCGCGAACACGAGGCAGCCGAGCGCGTAGCAGGCGAGCGCTGGGGCGATCACGTTGTGCGCGCCGAGCCGATCGGGCAGGCGGGCGCCGGCGAGGCGGACGACGACTGCGCCGAGGGCGTAGGTGAACCAGAGGTCGGCGGGCCGCTCCAGTCCTCGGTTCTCGGCGACCACCACCGAAAAGAAGAGCACCGCTGAGAGCATCGCGGCGAAGGCGACCGAGACCCACCACACGGGCAGGATGCTCGGCGTCACGAGCGCCCGCCACGCGGGGGCGCTGCCTTGGGGCGCGCTGGAGGGCGAGGAGGGCTCACCTCCCCGGGGCATCGCGAGCACGGGCAGCAGCGAGAGCAGCACGATTCCGCCGACGACCGGGAAGAACCACACCAGCGCCTCTCCCTCGATGCCGAGCGCGCTCGCGACCGGGTTGATGACCAGGCCCAGCAGCCCGGCGACTCCGAAGAGCGCGAGGGCCTCGGTGCGTCGGGAGCGTGGCGCGTGGTCGGTGGCCATCGTGAAGTAGGCGGTCGCCAGCGCCCCGAGGGCGATGCCGAACACGAAGCGGTTGACGTAGAGGGGCCACCCCACACCGCCGGCGACGCCGACCGTCGCGACGGTGAGCGCCGCCGCAGCGGTGGCGATGTAGAGGACGATGCGTCGGCCGAGGGTGTCCAGGGCCCAGCCGACGAGGGGTCGGAAGAGCACACCGCCGACGCCGGCGATGGCCATCACGAAGCCGATCTCCGAGCGCGACGCCCCTTGCATCGCGAGGAGCAGCGGGACGAGGGGCAAGGTGGCGAAGGCCAAGTTTTGCAGAAACTGCCCGCCGATGAGCAGCAGGAAGGCGCGCGTGAAGACCGGTTCCATGACGACCGAGCGAGGCGACGGCGCGTCGGTGCGGCCGTGGCGGGTGGCGAGGAGATCAGTGCTTGGCGATCATCGACTCCAGTCGGTCGAGACCGAGGGTGATCTCCTCCATCGAGGGGCCAAAGGAGAAGCGGACGTGGTGGGCGAAGCGGGACCCTGTCGAGGGTCGGCGCTTGCCGGGGTTCACGTCAAAGAACTCTCCTGGAACGACGATCACCTGCTCTTGCAGCGCGGCCTTGAAGAAGGCGTGGGCGTCTCGGAGGGGGTCCGGGAGGCGCGCCACAGAGGCCCACACATAGAAGGCGCCTGCTGGCGCGGCGTCGACCTTCAGGCCCATGCCCAAGAGGCGGCGGAGCATCAGCTCACGCTTGGGGGCGAAGGCACGCCGGATGGCGTCCGCCTCCTGCTGGGACTCCGCGGGGTCCAGCAGCGGGATGGCGGCGCGCTGCAAGGGGTGGGGCGCGCCACCGTCGAGGAAGCTGCCCACGGAGCTGACGGCCTCGATCACAGCGCGCGGGCCGAGGGTCCAACCGATCCGCCACCCCGGGTAGCGCCAGTTCTTGGTCAGGCCGTCCATGATGACGACCGGGTCGGTGTCCACGTCGTCCACAGCGGCGGCGGCGCTCAGGGAGCCGAAGGGGCTGGCGGCCGGATCCCAGATGTAGTTCGCGTAGTACTCGTCCAGGAGCAGGAAGCACTCCAGCTCTCGTGCGACATCGACCCACGTCGCGAGCTGCCCCGAGCCGACCAGGCGGCCTGTGGGGTTGGCGGGGTTGCTGAAGATCAGCGCGCTCAAGCCCCGCTGGATGATCTCTTGCCGCAGCTCCGCCGTGGAGAGCGCGTAGCCTCGCTCTGCGTCCAAGGGGATGGGGATGGGGATGAAGAGCTCGAACTGGTCGAGCAGCTCCTCGTAGGCGGTGTAGTCGGGGAGGAAGTGGCCCACGTGCGCGCGGCCGAGCGCGGCGGCGAGTCGGGACAAAGACAAGCGCCCCCCGCCCGCGATCGCGACGTTCTCGGCCGTATACTGGCTGCGCCGCCCGCGCCGGTAGCGCTCGTTGTAGAGGTGGGCGACCGCGGCGCGCAGCTCCCACAACCCAGCGACCGGCGCGTACTCGCTCGCGGCCGGATCGACGCGGATGTCTTCGACGCGCGCTGGCGCGCCGGGCAGCGGGCCCGTCTCCGGAGCCCCCTGGCCGAGATTCGCCCATGCCGGGTCTCCGTACGAGAAACCGTGCTTGGCGGCCTCCGTCATCACGTAGATGACGCCCGTGCGAGGCACGCTGCGAAAAGCGTGGTGCAACATGTCTTGTGGCTTCGTCTCGGTCATGGCTCCGCCGCGGCGCGTAGGGAAGAGCTGCACACCAAGGGCGCACACTGCGGGCACTTCGCGCAGCGCGTCAAGGGGAAACCTGGGTGATCGGGCTTCAGCGCTCTATCGCCGTCCGCCGCGCGGCTGCGCCTGCTGGCCAGGATTCTGCGGGAGGCGCGGGATACGGAGGTCTGGACCTTCACCACCCCCGCAGAGGTCATCCGGGAGTGGGACCGGCTCGCGCCGATGCTCGGCCGTCGCCGAGCGTTCTGGGAGTGGCTTCTGGGCGAGTGGCGCGCGCGGGCGCTGGTGGATGCGTAGTCCGTGTCGTCGCCCGAGCGGCGGCGGATCGCGGCGTTTCCCCGGGACGGCCAAGCCAGACGCGCTCCCGTCAATAGCTGTAAGCCATCGCGGGGAAGCGTCCGAGGCGGGCGACCCATGCCTCGGGGAGGGTCTGGCGCCGGGTGTTGTAGCGCTCGATCGCGTCGAGCGTGCCCTGGCGCATGAGGGCGATCTCGTCTTCCAGGTCACGCAGCGCTCGGTGCAGGTCCAGGAAGGCGTCTGCTCCTTGGAGCTCGGGGTAGGCCTCCGCCAGGGCGAGCACGCTGCCCGCCAGCGCCTCGACGCGACCCTCCTGGCGCGCGCGCGCGACCAGGGCTTGGGTCTCCTTCTCATGCGCGGCTGCCGCGCGAATCACGGGGACGAGCTGCTGGATGAGGTCGAAGCGCTTCTTGAGGGACACGTCGATGTTCGCGCGGTTGCGCTCGCAGCGTTCGCGCAAGAAGACCAGGTCGTTGTAGAGCAGGAGCGTCATGAGCAGCAGCAGGTAGAAGGGGCCTGCGCTCACGGCTGCCAGGTACCCCAGCGGTGTGACGCCGAAGAGCGAGCAGGCGAGGACGAAGGTCGCCGACAAGCCGACGCTCGACGCTCCGGCCCACAGCAGCATGCCGCTTCGCGCCTTGCGGTAGAGCACCTCATCCTCGCCATAGTTGGCCACGAAGAAGGGGGTGTCCGCGCCCGGGTCGCGCTGGAAGGCGAGGCGATCGTGCGCGTGTGGGTCGATCAGCGCGGCGCCCAGCACGTACACCTCGTCGCCAGGTGCCAGCCGCTCCTCTCGGTACATCCGCTTTCCCTGCCGTCGGGAGCTGAGGTGTCGGGTCCAGATCTCCGCCCCCTCGAGGTAGACGCGCACGCGCGCGCCCTCCTGCGACGCGTCGATCGGGCACGCCTCGGTGCGGTCCTCGATGACGACCCACGACGCGTTCTTGCCGCTGCCGCGCCGCTCGGACACGACATAGCGGTACCAGCAGCAGGGAGAGGTCGATACAGGTCCATGGAGCGCGGCGTGTCCTTCCGCCGGCTGCAGGGTGGCGACGGCCTCGTTGAGGCCGTACGTGAGGCCTCGGAGTGGCGTGGTCGGGAGCCCCTCGACGAGCCGCGCGAAGTGCACGGCGCGGAGGCCCGCCCGCGTCATCCACGCGGCCAAGGCGCCCCCGACGACGATCGCGATCCAGCCGATCCAGGGCGGAATTCGCAGCGGCGGCAGCTCTTCGATCTCCGCCCACACCGTGCCCTCCTCCTCGGCGCTGAGCGGCGGTAGGTCGATCTCGGGCACGTCCAGGAGGCGCGCGAACCAGCGCTCGGGCCACGCCGCTCGCGCCCTGTTGTGCTGCATGGCCGCATAGGCGGACTCGATGCGTTGATGGTAGGCCACCTCCTCGGCGTCCAGCACGCTGCCCGGCGGCACGGCGGGGGTCGGGGGATTCGCGTAGGCGCCGAGGGCGGCATCAAGGTGCGCGGTGCCCCGCGTGTAGCTGTCCTCCAGGTCCTGCACGGTCAGGCGCAACCCGTAGAGCAGACCGATGCCCAGCGACAGGTTGAGGGCGATGGCGAAGCCCGTGGTGTTGTGCCATCGGAACGCGCCAAAGAGGAAGTAGAGCGCGAAGGCGAAGAGACCAAAGCCGAGAATGGCCGCGAAGATGCTCATGCCCAACACAGAGCCGCGCTCGGAGGCGAGCCCGAGGCCGGTCACGAAGGGCCGGATGCCCTGGAGGCTCGAGGTGTGCAGCGTGAAGTGGGCGCCCTCCCTGCGCACCTCGCCGAGCACGGTCAACCGGGTCTCTTCGTCGATGCGGTACTCGGTGTAGCGACGATCACCGCTGCGGGACTGGTGGCTGATGGACAAGGTCGGCGTCGTCCCGGAGAGCGTCGCTATCCGAGCGGCGCCGGTGTCGTCCGCCAGGTCAAAGGCGACTCCGGCGCGCTCCTCGTGCTCGGTGACCCATCGGGTCTTGCCCTCGCTGTCTCGCTCCTCTCGCTCGATGGTGTAGTGGTAGTAGAGGGTGCTGACGCCAGTGCGGGGGGCCGTGACGAACTCACCCGCGCTGACGGCGAAGCCCTCGACGAGCCGGACGCCCTCCAGGAGCGCACCGATCCGGCTCATGGGGAGCTTCTCCATGCGCCGCAGTTGGCTGAGGTCGTCGTAGCTGCAGTCCGCCGCGAGCAACGCGACGAAGAGGCTGACGAGAGCCAGACAACCGTGAAACAGCCTGAGCAGCGCGACCTTCATAGCCAGCGATGAGCTCGATCGGAGAGAGCGTGGCAGCCACCCCGCGCGCTATAGCACGGTGCTCGCGGAAGGGCACGTCTGTAGAGGCAGGTTGGACGCGTTGTGGCCAGGGGCGCCTGCGCAGCGATCGTTCCCGGGTAGGGGCGGGTA
>ERZ869909.440-NODE-440-length-50410-cov-4.798144_pt1 | contig 50410 bp, 35 predicted proteins | sample MGYA00520892_ERZ869909 | MGnify/ENA primary metagenome ERZ869909 (study PRJEB32215, sample SAMEA104723947) | bioreactor metagenome | biome: bioreactor; feature: anaerobic bioreactor; material: water | place: China | collected 2015-03-12 ... | reverse complement strand
CGCCCCGCTTAGCGGGGCGCCCTGCACATAAATTAGACGGTAGCCCTAAACTACTGACTACTCGATCCTACTTCCAACCACCGCTGCCCCATCGGGGAAAGTGTTGTTGTCCCGAATCTCCTTCAGATCACTGTTGCCCGCGTAGCGTTCCACATACACAGTGTTGCCAGCTTCGAACATGTTATCCGCCACGGTGATGTCGTCTCCAGCGAGACCTATGCCCTCAGTGTTGTCTCGGAACGTATTACCGATTATAACCCCGCCTCCGGCATCGTTGGCGCTACCTGCGGTGTTGTCATCAAACAGGTTGCCGGTGATGGTGAAGGTTGCACCCGGATTTGCAAACACGCCAGCCGTCAGATTCCCGAAAGTGTTGCCCGAGATCGTGGCGCTAGCAGTTGCACCCGTTGCGTTGATAACCCCGCGGCTTGTACCTTCACTGCCCGTGACGATGTTGTTCTTAATCTCCAAGTTTGCCGTTCCGACCTGCAGATAGAACGGTGTCGTCTCGCTCAAATACGTGCCAGGTTCAATGAACTCGAAGCCTGCTACCGTTACATCCGCCGCAGCAACCCTAAATCCCCCGCCCGTGATGCGGGTTTCTTGATTACGGGTGTCCGTAGATACAACAGCAGAGTTGGACCCAAGCAGCTCCACACCCGCCGTGTCCAGCAGAATGTGACTCGTAAGATCGTAACTGCCTTGCCTGACATGGATGAAATCATTAGCCGCAGCATCAGCGACAGCGTTGCTCAGATTGGTGGTGTTCACGACGTAGTGATTGCCGGGCACAAAGATCACCGGGCCAAAAATCGTGGGACCATCCAGCCTGTGGAACGTATTCTGCTCCAGGACGAACATGTCAGCAACCGGCGTGCTGGCATCGGCTGTCACGCCATTGATAGAATTCGAGCCGAAATCCACCGTCAGGCCAGTGGCACGGTTGATTATGGTCCAGCGGTTACCGCTGAAGGCGTTGTTGGTAAGTACAACAGTTCCTGTCCCACCCTCGAAGCTGATGGCCGACTTGTTGTCGCTAAACGTTGAATCACTGAGAGTAAGCTTGCCCCCGTAGTAGATCAGACCAAGTGCATTCCAGTCCTTTTCCGGATCCGGGTCAGTTGAAATGTAGTTGAAGCCGGAGATGTCAGCATTTCGAATGTTCGCCGCTCCGCTCGAGAGGATGATGCCATTCTGGGCTGGTTGACCGGTGGTTGTATCGCTTGCCGTAATCGTCAGCCCATCGGCGCTGAACTCAGAGTCGACTCCCTCGACCCAGATCCCGTTCTTTCCGCTTGTAGCCAGAGCAATGGAGACATTGTTGATACTCGCCTCGCCAGCTCCACCACCGTAAACGTCCCCAATGTTAAGGCCGTACGCACGGGAGCAGTAGCTGCCGGTAGCAGTGCCTACGTTGACGATTGCGGAATCGGTAAGCTCCAATGAAGCGTCGCCAATCACCGTGATGCCCAGGCCGGGGTTCGCGTCACAATCCACGGTCATCGCTGCATTGACTGTAACGCCGGTGATGCTGACATCCGCCCCGTCCGCAACCTCGATTATCGAGTAGGCTTCGTTGGTTCCGACATCCATGGAAGATGGCGCCTGAATCGTTACGAGACCGACGCCATCACCAACAAGGGAGTGAGCTTCCTTCATCACCAGCTGTTCAGTGTAGGTTCCGGCTGCAACATTGATTGTTGCATCACCGTTTACGCGGGAAGACTCTAAAGCTGCGACGATCGTCGGGAACGGATTGAAGATGGTGCCCACCTCCCAGTTGACGTCTGCGGGATCCGTCCAGTTTCCGACATAGACTTCCATGGGGTCGAGCGCATTCCCCGGCTCCAAGACCGTAATCAATACGGACGCAGTCACGTCCGTATCCTGAACGCTGGTGGCGGTTACCGTCACCTCTCCGTCCGCGCGTGCCTCAAAGCCAACGGGGGCACCACTCAAGCTTGTTGATGCATTAAGATCCAACGCAGCACCAGGAGCGAAGCTCCACTCAAGGCCAAGGTTCGCATCAGCGAAAGTGTTACCAAGCGTTCCAGTAACAGTACCCCCGTACTCGATTCCAGGGACCTCGAACACGTAGCTGACGTCAAGCGTCATCGCCGTCACTGTGACCGTGATAGAAGCGTGCGCATCGGAGTCAGCCACGCTGGTGGCCGTGATAGTCGAAGTACCGACACCAACCGCCTTCAACATCGCCCGGGCATCACCCGTGGGTGATACTTCGACCACACTGGAATCACTTGAATACCAGGTGACTCGACCGGTTGTGTCACCCTCGACATCGGCTTCGGCCTCGATGCCCGTGGTCTGGGTGCGAACCATGTTTATGGAGCCCGAACTCAGCACGACGCGCCCGTCACCAGGATCTTCAGCACCGGGTTCTTCACCATCGCCAGGCTCTTCACCATCGCCAGGCTCTTCACCATCACCGGGTTCTTCGCCGTCTCCAGGCTCTTCACCATCACCCGGTTCCTCGCCATCACCGGGCTCCTCACCATCACCCGGATCCTCTTCAGCAGCAACAGTAATGCTGGACGAACCGGACATGGCCGCATCAGCGGTCGAGGTCGCCGTCACTGTTGCCGTGCCTTCGGCGACCGCAGTAACTAGACCATCCTCGGACACGGTCGCGACGTCCGCGTCGCTTGAGGCCCAGGACACATCCGCGGGCGTGGTCCTGCCGGACTCGTATTCGAGAACGGCAACCAGCTGCTGGGTCTCGCCTACGTCAAGCGAAGCTTCGGCCGGAGTTACAGCCAGTCCGGTGATCGGATCGGAATCAGCACCGCGCTGCTGACACGCAGCGAGTACCAAAACCAAGGACGCAGCCAGCAGCAGCATCCGTGAAACAATGTTAGTCTTCATCTTCCTCCCAAGGTATTCACGCATCTGTCGAGCGAGCCGGCCCCGAGACAACCAGCTTCGATATCACGTTCCCGCCGAACGCCTCGGACCAACATGAGCCTCAACAGCGACCCGTACGAAACCGTTGACTGCACAACCGACGCAGTCGCCACAGGACAGGTTTGGCCTCCTTTATGTCCGCCTATTTTCCCCCGGAGGTAACTACCTGCCATGTAAACTGCAGGCTCATTACTGGAATTGTACCTCTTGATGACAAGATAGCATAGTGTGTACGCACAATGCTCCGGGTTGCACACAATACACCGAGGACCACCGGGACAGACGCCGACAGCAGCCGGCTGGCACGTGCTTTCAAACTAGCGAGCCACCCTGCAGCCTTCATCGGCGGCCCGTTACGCAGATGGTCTCATCGGCCGCTGAATTCTGACCCAGCCGCCGTGCACTCCCCTCTCGCTGCCGGGTCGTAGCCCATCACGGCGGCAAGCCTCCCCCGGCACGCAAAGCTCGGCGCCTGACCCCCACAAGGACCAGGCGCCGAGCCATGACACGGAAGCTCCAGAACCCCGACTACTCGAACTGACCCCCGGTAACAAGGTCGAGCCTCAGGTACAGCCCGCCGCGGGTATCGGCGGTCAGGCCCTGGTACCCGCCGAAGGTGTAGCCCACGCCGAGCCAGACCTCGCGAACGAGGCGCGCCTGCACCTCGGCGCTGAAGCCGTATGAGCTGGCGCCGAGCGCTGGCATGAACAGGTAGTGCGCTCCGCCACCGAGGCCGAGGACGAAGTCCGAGCCACCAAGGCGGGGCTGCAGGTACCAGATCGCGAAGAGCGAGGCCTGGTAGGCGTTGCCATCGGGATCGTCGAGCAGCATGCGGTAGGCCAGGTTGGGGCGCAGCTGCAGGCGGTTGGCGAAGTTCAGGGTCGGGGCGACCTCGCCCTCCAGCACCGAGCCGGCCGCGCGGTTCAGCAGGCGGTGGTAGGTGAGGAAGTTGAGCGGGCCGCGCTTGAGGGCGTAGGCGACCGAGAGGCGGCCTTCGAGGGTGGGCACGACCTGGTAGTTCGCGTCGAAGGACAGCGTCTGGTCGGCGCTCAGCTGGCCGGCCGCGCCGGCGCGGAGCACTACCTTGAAGCCAGAGCTGCCGTGGGCGACCTCGGTGCCGAGCGTGGCGCGCAGGTTGTCGCTCGAGTAGCGGAGGGCGGCACCCGCGGCAAGGTCGGTGTCGCCGCCGGAGAGCTGGCGGGTGATGCCGCCGTGCAGGTCGAGGTAGACGTTGTCGCTCAGCTGGAACGGTGTTCTGACGCCGAAGCGGGCGAGGTTGCCGCCACCCGAGACGGTGGGAAGCTGGTACGACAGCTCGAGGACGCTGTTGCCGACACGCTGCTCGAGCCCGAGCACGCCGTTGAACGAGTTGCCCCAGACCAGCTCGAAGGCCGCGCGGGCGCTCAGGTTCGGGTTGATCCGGTAGGCGACGGAAGCCGTGCTGGTCGAGCGCGCGTCGGTGCCGAAGGCCTGCTCGTGGCCCAGGCCGACGGTGAAGCTGCCGGCTGCGAGCTCGGCGTTGGCCCGGCCATAGACGTTGCGGGCCTCCCAGGCGTAGCGCACGCCGACGCTGGCGGTGATCTGCCGGTCGGCATCGGCCGAGCCGAAGCGGTGCGAGTACGAAACGGTGGTGCTGTTGACGTTGCCGGGCGCGCCGGTCGTGTGGAGCAGTTCGACGCGGCCGGCGTCAGTCACGGCGTAACGGATGCTTGCCCGGCCGGACAGGGATGGATCGTCCTCGAAGGCGAGGCCGTAGCGCAGGTCGATGCCGAGGCGATCGGCCGTCCAGGCGACGCCGACGCCGAGGCGCAGGTGCGCGTGATGTGCGGCGCCGACCTCGAGGGTGAGGCTGTCGCGCTGATAGCGGACGCCGACGCCGCCGGCGACCTGATCGCGGGCCGCGCCGTCGGGCGCGTAGTCCACGACGAGGCGGACCTCTTCCATGTCGGAGCTGAAAGCCCAGAGCGGACGCACCAGGTTCACGACGCCGAGCACCTCATCGAGCGTGTAGTCGACGAAGCGCACCAGTTCGCGGTCCTCGAGTCCCGTGCGGACGTAGACGGTCTCACTGCCACGCACGGAGGACTCGCCGAGGCTGTAACGGCGCGTGCCGTCGGGCACGATCACCTGACGCCTCATGTCGCCGGCGATCATCGCGGCGTAGCCCTGGATGGTGACGCTCTCGCCCAGCTCGGCGCGGGCGTGCAGGCCGGTGGTGCCGGGCAGGCCACTAACGGCGGGCACCGTGCTGGCGGACTCAAGGTAGCCGACGCGCAGGCCGGGCGCGGTGTAAAGCGCCGCGACGCCATCGCTGGAACGCAGGGCGGGCGTGGCTTCGGAGCCGGCGCCGGTCAGCGGGAAGCGGTCGGTCGGATCGGGACGCTGCGAGAGCGAGCGGTCCAGGTCGAGTCCGGCGCTGTCAGCACCCACATCGACGGCCGCCTGAAGCGTGCCGGCGCCGACCGGAAGCTCGGCGTAACCGCGGGCGAGGCCGCTGAGCTCGAAGCCGCCGACGAAGCTGGCGGTAACGCTCACCTGCGCCTGATACAGGCCGGTGCGGGTGCCAAGCACCTCCAGGTCGGATGAGGCCTGCAGGTCATCCAGGCCGTCGACGTGCGCGAGGGCCTCGACATGCAGCGTGAAGGGCGTGGGCACGGGCTCGAGCACGACGGTCGCGAGGCCGTCGACCAGCTCAACCTGGTAGCCACTCAGCGAGTCGGTGGCGTCCGGGCCGGACAGGGCGGAGTTGGCGGCGATGCTTAACCAGCCATCACCGAACGGGTTGCCTTCCTCATCGCGCAGGACGATGTCGACCACCAGTGGGCTGCGGCCGTCGGCGACCAGGCTGACGGGCTCGAAGCTGAGCCCGGCCTCGCCGGCAGCGAGCTCCGCTGCTGGGTCGCGCGGGAAGGATGAGAAGGGCACGGTGCCGGCGAGCTGGTGCTCGCGGTCGCCGATGCCGAGGGTCAGGGTCGGCTCGCTCAGGGCGTCGAGCGCGTCCTCGTGAGTGATCACGTAGCTGAGCGTGCCCACCGTGCGGTAGGGCACGCGCCACAGGAGCAGCTCGGGCTCGGCGGAGCCCACGACACGCGGGTCGGGCAGCTGCTCGCCGTCCAGGCGGGCGCTGCCGGGGACGAACCCGGCGCCGGCGGGCAGTTCATGGCTGATCAGGAGCTCCTCGCCGACCATCGCGGTGACGCCGCAGGCGGCCGTGGCGGGAAGACCCGTGCCGAGCGGCAGCGGCACGAGCACGAAGGCGTCATCGACGGTGTCGCCGGTGTTGTTGCGCACCTGGACGCGGATGTCGACGGTGTCTCCATCGCGCTCGGCACTCGCGACGTGCACGCTGACGCCGTCCGGCGAGGCGGCCGGCAGGATCAGGGCCGGGCTGTAGAGCGCGTCGTCCGTGATGCTGGCGATCAGGCCGAGGCTGCTCGCAGCGCCGGCCTCCAGCGAGCCGAGTTCGCATCTGGCGATGTGGCCCGCCTGAAAGTCCAGGAATACCGTCGAGGTGCGCTCGACATCAAAGACGGGGAGCGGCTCAGGCTCGGGCTCGACGACCACGGGCTCGGGCTCCGGCTCGACGCTCGGCTCGGGTTCGGGTTCCGGCTCGACGACCACGGGCTCCGGCTCCGGCTCAACCACCGGCTCGGGCTCCGGAACGACAGGCTCGGGGATGATCACGACGGGCTCGGGCGCGGGCGCGCCAAGGCGGAAGTGCGCCCGGGCGTGCTCGCCTTCCTCGACCGTCACACTCGCAGGCCCCTGGATGGTCCAGCCTTCGGGCACGACCGGGTTCATGAAGAAGATGCCGGGGGTGACGGCCCAGGTGCCACGGCCGTCATCGCCAAGCTGGACGGGCTCGTTGTTGAGGGTGAGTTCGAGCGGCCAGGCCTCGGTGCCGTCCGGCATGTCGGCCAGCGCGGTGATGGTCAGCAGCGTGGGAGCACGCTCCGCACGGCGGGCGACGAAGACGGCCTGGCCGCCCTGCGCGCCGAAGACGACACGCTCGGGCGACTCGATGAATCCGCCGGTGGTCTCCGTGTCGACCAGGAACCAGTCGTCCGGCAGTCCGGTCAGGATCGCGGTGCGCAGCTGGCCTTCCGTGTCGATCCGGTACGTGCCCGGCACGGCGATGCCCGCCTCGTCGATGATGCGGACGCTTACGGGCGCGGCGCGCGTGACGCGCAGAGCCTCGGGCGTGTACTGCAGGCGCACGTCCGTGCTTATGCCGATGGTGTTGGAGTGCTGGTAGGCGTCCTCCGGCTGGTAGAAGCTGAAGGTGAACGTGCCGGCCTGGCCGAGCGTGACGTAGGCCCACTCGAGGTCGCCTGAGATCGGCAGCTCGATCGGCCCGGACGGGGTGTCAAGACGGCCGCGCAGTTCCTCGCGTCCGTCACCGTCGTAGATGCCGAAGCGAACGGGCACGTCCTGCTCTTCGAGCTCGACGATCAGCACGGGCTGCAGCTCACTGCCGCGCACGTTGAAGAGCATGGTGGCGTCCGCGTCGAAGAAGACGTCGGCGTCCGGGTCGGACTCGAGGGTGTAGACGAACGTGTTCTTGCCCAGGCCCTCGAAGCTGGAGGTGAGATGGTACTCGCCGGCGGGCAGTTCGCCCTCGAAGAGCACGTTGCTGGCGTGCGGCGCGACGCCAAACTCGCGTTCGAGCATGACGGCGCCGCCGCGGCTGAGCGTGAAGAACGACCGCACGTCGCCCGCGCCGCCGTCGTAGCGTTCGTCGCCAAGTTCGGTCCGGCCCTCGAGCGAGGCGCGGTAGTCATCCGGGTCGAAGGCTGGTGAGTACACCTCGAGGCGCACGTAGCCGGGCTGGGCGAGCGAGACGATCACGTTGAGCTCGTCGGTTTCCCAGCCGAGCAAATCACCGGGCACCGTCGCCTGGACGGTCGGGCGGCCCTGGCTGTCGTCCTGGGGCAGGATCGCGTCGTTCGCGAAGCCCGATGCCAAGGCGCTCAGGAGCAGGGTGAGAATTAAGGCTGCGAGTCTGTTCATTGCACGCTCCACTCGACGTCTGGATCGGTGAGTTGGCTGCCCAACGGCAGGTCATGGGTGATGACCTGCGGCTCGCCGGTCGGGTGCACCTCGAAGACGTGGGCGTCGCCGCCCGGCACCGGGTCGGTGATCAGGATCGGTGGCTGCGGCGCGTCGCTGTCCACCTCAAAGACGACGCGGACTGCGTCGGGCAGGTAGACGAGGTACTTGTGAATGGTGATCGGGCCGTAGCTCACGGTGGTCTCGCGGCGCTGGTCGGTCAGGCCGGTGAGCGCCTCGAACGGGAAGTCGCTGACGGTCACGCCCTGGACCCGGACGATGTGCTGGCGCGGGTCGCGCAGCATCTCGGGATGCGGTGCGGGCGTGTACGGGGCGGTGACGCGGTCGACCTGGACGGTCCAGGTGCCGGACTCGAGTTCGCGGAAAGCATAGTTGCCCTGCTCGTCGGTCAGCGCCTGCCAGCCGTTGCTGAGGATGACGCGGGCGCCCGCGAGCGGCACGTCCACGCCCTCGGTGTAGGTCGAGTTGCCGTCTACGTCGAGGTAGACGCGGCCGATCAGGGTGCTGGTGCTCAGGTCGAAGACGCCTTCCTCCAGGTGCACCCTCGCGGTCGCCTCGGCCCTGACGCCCGCTCCGTCCGTGCTTTCGCCTTCGGCGATGACGGTGTTGGTGAGCGGATCAGCGGCGCCGGGCAGGATGCGCAGGTCGTAGGTGACGCTGACCTGTTCGCCGGCGGGCAGGACCACGGTGCGCCAGGCGAGCTGGCCCGCCTCGTCCTGCCTGGGCTCACTGCCGGCGGCCGGAGTGCGCGCCTCGGGCGTGAAGGCGGCCGTGCCGTCCACGTACTGCGTGGCGGGCGGCGTGTGGTCGGTGAGGTTGATGACGAGCGCGATGTCATTCGGGTTGGCGAGCGTCACGGTGTAGCTGACGCGATCACCGATCGTGTAGGGCCCGGGCGCGGCATGCTTGTCGATCAGCGTGGCGGTGAGTTCCGCGAAGTTGATCGGCGTCGGCTCGCTGTGATACTGCGGGCCGCTGCCGTCCGGATCGGGGTCCTTGCCGTTCTGCGACGTGTCGGTAACCTCGCGCCCGTCCGGCGTGGTGCCGGCCGCGAACGCCTGGTTGTCCAGGCGGGTGACGCCCTCGTTCGGCGTGACGCCGCTCAGGGTCACGGTGACGGTCACGTCCTGGCCGACCGCGAGCATGTTGCCGGGGGCGAGCAGCTCGATGTCGTCACGGCCGTCGTAGCTTGCGTTGACCTCATATACGCCGGAGCTGACCGAGACCATGGCCGGCGTGAGGTCGGTGTTCGCGTAGAACTGGTCCAGCGGGTCGGTGATGCTCAGGTTGTGCACCGCCGTGTCGCCGTAGTTACGCAGGAGCAGGGTGAAGACCACGTCGAAGGCGCCGCCGTCGAGCATCGTGGTCGAGGCCGTCTTGGCCAGGCCGATCAGGGCCTCTCCACCGATCCTCACGGGCGTGGGTGTGTTGTTGTTGCCCGGGTCGCCGTCGCCGTCGGGGTCGGGATCGTCCCCGTCCGTCGAGCGGTCCGGCAGGACCGGTCTGCCGGTCGGATCGTCCGCGGTGCCGATGGCGGTGTTGAGCACGTCGACCTCTTCGGTGGGACTCAGTCCTGCCAGCACCAGCGTGACGGTGCCGGACTCGCCCAGGCCGAGGCTGTTGCCCGTGGGCGTGAGCAGGCGCGGGTCGCCGCGGCCGTCGAATCCGTTATTGACGGTGAAGTCCGCAGACGAGACCGTGATGTGGCTCGCCGCGAGGTCGGTCACCGCGTAGAGCGCCGTGAGGTCGTCCCTGAGCTGGATGTTGTTCAGGACGGTGTTGCCGTAGTTGCCGACGGTGAACGTGAAGTTGACGTCGAAGGTGCCGTCGTCGTTCGCGCTCACGTCTGCCTTCTTGGCCACGCCGATCGCTCCCCTTGGCTCGAGCACGATCGGGGTCGGGACTTCCTCGTCCGGTATGCCGTCGTCGTTCGGGTCCGGGTCGGGTCCGTCGGTGGAACGGTCGGTGACCGGAGGTCCTCCGGGCGGGGTGCCACTGCCGAGCGCCGAGTTGGTGAAGTGGGTCTGCGTTATCGGGTTGACCGGGTCGAGCGTGATCGTAACGACCGCATCGGCCCCGACCGCGAGCGTTCCGCCGGTCAGGAGGGCGTGCGTGACGCTTTGACCGTCGTAGGCCGGGTTGGCCGGCAGCGTGGCCGAGGCGACGCTCACCGCGTCCGGCGTCAGGTCGGTGTGCGTGTAGAACTCGGTGAGTTCGTCCTCCACCTGCATGTCGCTCAGGGGCGTGTTGCCCATGTTGACCAGGCGGATGTCGATCTCGATGCGGTAGCTGGCGTCAGCGTTGACGCTCACGCGGGCGAGCTTGGCCGTGCCGAGCAGCGGCCGCGGCTCGAGGACCACCGGCGTGGGGACTTCCTCGTCGGGTACGCCGTCACCGTTCGGATCCGGGTCGGGCCCGTCGGTCGACTTCTCCGGCGGCGTGGGCGTGCCGCCCGGTCCGGTGCCGGTGCCGTCGGCCTGGTTCTCGAAGTGCGTGCGCGTTGAGACTCTCATCCCGGTCAGCGCGACGGTCACACTGCCGGACTCACCGATGTCGAGGCTGGCGCCCGCGCCGAGCAGCTCGGTGTCGGACTGACCGTTGAAGGCCGCGTTTACCGGCAGGTCTGCGGAGCTGACGCTCACGTTCGTGCTGCTGAGTCCGGCGTCTGAGTAGAAGTCCGCGAGGTCGTCGGTCAGGCTCAGGTTGGTGAGCGGCACGTTGCCGTAGTTGCGCAGGATGAAGTCGAAGGTGACGTCGAACGTGCCGTCTGTCGCCACCGTTACGGAGGCGGCCTTGGCGACGCCCAGGAGCGGGTCCTCGCGCAGGTCTACCAGCGTGGGCACGTCCGTGCCGGGCTCGGGCTCGGGACCGTCGTTCGAGCGGTCCTCGGTGGGCGTGCCGCTCGGGCTGCTGCCCGTGGCGAGCGCCGAGTTGGCGATCACCGTTTCGGCTCCCGTGACGCTGATGCCTGCGAGCGTGACCGTGAGGTTCGCGCTTTCGCCGATGGCGAGCGTGTCGAGGCCGGTGAGCAGCTCGCCGTCTGCACGGCCGTCATAGCCCGCGTTGAGCGAGAGCGTGCTGCTGGCCGTGCTGATTCCGGCCGGGGTGAGGTCGGTAAGCGAGTAGTACTCGGCCAGGTCGTCTGCGACCTGCACGCCGATGAGCGGCGTGTTGCCGGTGTTGGCGACGTTCAGCGTGAACGTGACCGTAAAGCTCTCATCGTCAAGCATGACCAGGCTGGCCCGCTTGGACAGGGCGATCTGCGGCACTTCCGTCAGTTCGATCGGCGTGGGCACGTCTTCCTCCGGCTCCGGATCGAAGCCGTCGTTCGAGCGGTCCTCGACCGGTGTGCCGTGGCGCGAGCTTCCTGTGGCCAGCGCGGTGTTGGTCATGCTGGTCAAACCGGTCGGGCTGATGCCCGCCAGGCGGATGCTGATGCTCTTCTGCGCGTCCACGGCAAGCGTGTCGGTGCCGCGCAGCAGGTTGGCGTCGGTCTGGCCGTCGAACGCGATGTTGTAGGAAAGGTCGCCACCCAGCGAGACGATGCTGTCAGGTGTCAGCGTCGTGTTCGCGTAGATATCGTCCAGCGGGTCGCTGATCTGCACGCTCTGGAGCGGCACGTCACCCGTGTTGCGCACCGTGAAGGTGAGCGCCACGTCGAACGTTCCATCCGCGTTGGTCGTGACCGCAGCGGACTTCGCCAGCGCGATCTGCGGGTCTTCGGCGAAGACCACCGGGGTGGGGTCGTCGTTGTTCGTCGGGTCATCGTCACCGTCGGGGTCCGGGTCCGGGCCGTTTTGGGAGTCATCGGTGACTGGCGTGCCGCTCGGGCTGTTGCCGTCGACAGTGGCGGTGTTCAGGTACGTTCCGAGTGCCGCAGGATCAACGCGCACGCTGAGCATGACGCTGGCTGACTGTCCGACGCCGAGCACGTCCGTGCCCAGCAGCAGCCCGGTGTGCGTTTCGCCGTCGTACGCCGTCGCCACATCGGGATCGGGCGCTACCGCATGCACGGTGAGTGTCGGGCTGTAGATGCTTTGTGGGAGCGTCGTACCGGCGCCGAAGGTTGCGGCCAGATCATCACTCAGCTGGAGCCTGCGCACCTCGACGTTGCCGTAGTTGGTGATTACGAAGGTGAACTCGACGTCGTATGTGCCGTCGCCGAGCGCTGTGACGGCCGCCTCCTTGGCAACGCCTATCATCGGCTCTTCGGTCAGGTCGATGATCGTGGGCACGTCCTCGCCGGCTTCGGGTTCGTCTCCATCGTTGCTGGTGTCGGTGACCGTGTTCCGGCCGGGGCTTGTGCCGCTGGCAAGTGCAGTGTTCTCGAAAGGTCCGTCGAGGATGCGCTCACCCGGCGTCACGATCAGTGCCAGGCTTACGGTCGCACTTTCGCCAACGGCAAGCGTGCTGTTCGATGCATCGAGCAGGTCTCCGCTGGTAAGGGCGGTGGCCAGATCGGTTGCCGCCGCGAGCGGCGGTTCGGCCGTGAGCTCGATGATGCTCAGCGGCGAGTCCCTGAAGGCTGCGACGAGGTCGTCCTCCAGCTGCACGCCGGTCAGGAGCACATCTCCCTGGTTCTCTATCGTGAAGACGAAGTCCACGCGGTAGTCACCATCGCCTAAGTTCTCGAACGAGGCAAGGCGCTTGGCGAGCGCGATCACAGGCGATTCGTTAAGGACGATCGTGGTCGGACCGTCGTTGTTGGTCGGGTCTTCGTCGCCATCGAAGTCGGGGTTGTCCTCGTTCGGCTGTCCAACGTCGGGGTTGGTGCCCTCGTTGGAGTCGTCCGTAACTTCCTCACCGCCTGGGCTGATGCCGGCTGCAACAGCTTCGTTCTCAAGGACGAGCACGCCGCTGTTGAGCGCTGCGCCCGGGCGCAGGGTAACGATCACGCCCACGGTTTCGGCTGTTGCGAGGAAGTCGCCGGCCAGGTACGCGTCCTCGTCGAAGCTGAGGCTCTGGTCAGGCATGAGGATATTCAAATCGGCATTGCCGTCATAAGCGGGGTTCGCTAAGAGACTTCCATCGACTGCTGTGACAGTGACGGGGTTGCCCTCGTCGAGCTGATCAAGCAGCGGATCGGTAAGCGTCAAGTCGCTGAGCTCCACGTCCCCGTAGTTGACGATCGTGAAGATGTAGCCGACCAGGTAGTCGCCGTTGCCGACGTTGTACGGGTTCTCAACCGCGCCGCTGCCGAAGTCAAACGTGGCCGGCGCGACCTTGGAGACTCCGATTATCGGGGTCTCGAACGTGAAGGGGGTCGGGTCATCGTTGTTCGTCGGATCTTCGTCGCCGTCAGGATCAGGGTCCGGACCATCCTGGGATTCATCATCAACCGGCGGCGGTGTCGAGCCGTCCCGGTCCGGAGGCGTGCCACCGCCAGCTGCCTGGTTGAAGTACTCCTTGCCCGGATCTTCTGGAGTCACGCGCAGCGTGACCGTGACCTCACCCGTGTCGGGCAGGAACGCATCAAGCTCGTCACTCAGTTGCGCCTGCGCCGCAGTACCGAGTTGGCTTTCGTCCGGATCGAGCAGGCTATCACCGAGGCTCCAGGTGGCAGCGTCCGCCGCAGTGAGTGGCGAACCGTCCGGGACAGTGATGGTAGTCACTTCCCACTCGTCCTGGTCCCCGAACATCTCGGCGGCCTCGAAGTCGTCGAAGAGAGTGACGCCGGTGAGTGGCACGTTGCCGTAGTTGCGGAGCACGAAGGTGAAGTCAATTTCGAACGTGCCGCGCTCGCCTTCAACCGCGCGCAGGTCAGTGAATGCCTTGGCGACGCCAATGATCGGGTCCTGGTCGTCTGCGACCGGGGTCGGCCCAGGCTCGTCATCGTCACCCGGGGGCGTGCCGTCGACGAAGCAGTCGTTGATGGAGTCGGCGTTGACGATGCCGTCGTCATCGGGTCCGGTCACGATCGGGCTGCGGCCTTGGGCGGTCGCCGCGACCAGGAAGCTCGTGTCGCCCGCGGTCACGAGGCTGAAGGTCACTGTGATCAGCCCAAACTCGCGAAGCCCTTCGTCCAGGCCGGCCTGGTAAGCGGTGTAGAGGATGGTTTCATCGGCCAGCAGCCCAGTTACCGTGTCGCCGTCGTAGTCCTCGTTGACCGGCAGGTCATCGCTGGTGATGACCAGGTCGCTGATGTGGGCAGGCGAAGGCAGGGCCGCCGCGAGGTCCAGGTGCGCCTGGGTGTCGAGCAGCTGGATGTCGCCGACGTTCCAGACCCGGACCTCAAGCGTTACTTCAAACAGGCCGCGGGTCGTACTGCTCTCGACGAAGCCGCCCGCGGGCAGGCAGAGCGCGACGGCGATCTCGGGGTCGGCTTCGAACGTGTGCTCGACCGTGGAGTCATCCTCCGCCGGCTGTCCGACGGGGCTGTTCCCGCTGACCTCCGCGGTGTTCTCGTAATCCTCGTCCGTGAACTCGGGTGAGGCCGTCAGCGAGATCAGGATCGTCTGGGACTCGCCCGGGGAGAGCCAGCTGGTGGCGTCAAGCAGCTCGGTGACGGTGATGCCGTTGTAGCCCGCGTTCAGGACGACGGCGCTGTTCGCCGCCTCGGGCTCACCGTGCGAGGTGGTGACGTCGCGGATGCGCGAGGCCGGGTCCGCCACGTCGTAGGTGCCGGCGCCGTACAGCCCGTCGAGGTCGTCCTCCAGGCTCAGGCCGAGTAGCGGCACCTCGCCCGTATTCTCGATCTCGATCATGTAGGTGACGCTGAACGTGCCGTCCTCGTTGGCGGAAATCTCCGGGTGGTTCTTCGTGACGCTGACGTCGACGATCTCAGCGAACGTGATCTCCGTACTATCGGTGTCGTCCTCGGCCTCGATCCCGCCGGGCGTGCTGCCGCTGGCGGTCGCGAGGTTCGTGTATGAGCCAACGAGCGGGTTCCAGGTCTCTTCGTCCGCCTCGTCGTCCACCACGATCTCGGGCAGCTGGACTGTGACATCGAGCGTGACGATCACGCTCTGGCCGACGCCGAGGTAGACGCCGGGAGCCAGCAGGTCAACTTCGCGGTCGCCGCCGGTGACCGTGTTGTTGTAGTCGCCGTTGGCGTGGTAATCCGTGAGGCAGTCATCCTCGTCGACGTCGTCGCAGTCGGCCGGGGCGCCATCTGTTGTATCGAAGCGGATGACGGAGCTGACGGTCGCCTCCTGGATCGTGACGTCCGGACGGCCCGCAGCGGTGAAGGCAGCGTGCAGGTCGTCTTGGATCATCACGCCCGCTAGTGGGATGTCGCCATCGTTGTCGGCGATGAAGGTGAACGTCATGCCGTAGCGGCGGTCAAAGACGGGGTCGTCCTCATCGCCGAGGCCGGTTTCCGGGCCGCTGGTGAGCGCCTTGGCGAGCGACAGCTCGGGCTCGGCCAGGGTCACCTGGGCCGTGTCGTCATCGTCGTACTCCTTCGGATCACCGGGGACGGAACCGGTCGTGTTTTCGCTCGGTTCGACATCCGGATCGAGGCTGTAGCCTGTTGCCCCGGCGACGTTGTCGATCTCACTGCCCGCGATGAGGCCGGTGGCGACGCTGACCGTGTAGGTAATCCGGACCTCTTCACCCGGTTCGAGCGAGCCTAGTTCCAGGCTGATCACGTCGGCGGTCAGGCTGAAGGTCACAGGGTCGCTTGCGCCCGGCAGGAGGTACTCACCCGATTCGAACGTGTAGCTGCTCTCGAGCTCGTCCTCGAAGACCACATCGTAGAGCGCCGAGACGTCGCGGTCAGCGGCCGTCGGGTTGCCGACTGTGACGCTGAACGTGACCAGGTCGATGCCGTCGACGTTGCTGGCGTTACCTTCTTCAATGATCGCCCAGTCGGCAGGGTCGACCCCGGTAACGGCCTTGGTCACCTGCAGGTTCGGCTCGACGACCGTGACGGTCGCCTCGGCCTCGTCCATCGGCTCGCCGTTCGCCGCGCCCGTGACCGTGTTGGTCTGGCTGGCAGCACTGTGGGAAGCCGTACCATTCACGAACGCGTTGTACTCGATCACCACGCAGGCGGGTGAGTCATCGCGCGCGTCGTTCGTCAGGTCGCCCAGGTTGAATGTGAGCGTGTTGCCCACGGGTGTGGCGAAGACGGTCTGCCCGGGTGCAAGGGCAACCAGGCTGAGCTCTTCGATTAAGCAGGTTTCCGCGTCTCCCGGGTTGTTCGCTTCCGGGAGGAAGTCGTTGCTGGCCTCCAGGTCATTGCCGACGAGCGCGAAGCGCACCTGGTCGTCCGTTCCGCCCACGTCGACGTAGCTCAGGCCCGCCGGGAGCGCGTCGGTCAAAGTGAAGCCCGCGTTGACACCCTCGGGGATCTGCGCGATCACGCGGTAGCGGACGACCTCGCCGATGGCGACGTCTGTGCCCTCCGTCGCCACCTCGGAGGTCGCGACCACTTCCTTCTCAAGGGCGATGGCCAGCGTCGTGAAGGTGGCCGATCCTTCCGTCGCATAGTCGCGTTCACCGCAGTCGGCGCACGTAGCGTCGTCCTGCTCCGGCGTGTTCGCACCGGTCGGGTTGCCGGTTGGATTCTCTTCGTGGTCCGTGCCGTCGCCGGGCAGGCTACTCGCCTCAGTGAGCCGCGCAGTGTTGGTTACGTCCGTGTTCGAGGGAACAGTGCTGTCGAGCGTAACGTCGAACGTGAGCGTGATCGTTTCGCCAGCAGGGAGCGAGCCGGCCGTGACGATGTACGTGCCCTTGCCGGTCATCTCACCGGGGGCGCCGTCGTCAGCGAACGCCCACGCTGCGCTGGTCGGCGTCAGCACCTCGCTGTCTGCAACCCGTGTGACGTGCGGCGGGAGCTCGTCCTCGAGCTTGAGGTCGAATGCGGTCGCGCCGCCGGTATTGGTGATCTCGATCGTGTACTGGACCGTTGCGCCTGCGTCCACCACGTTGTCCAGGTCGTCATGCTCCTTGCTGACGGTCAGGGCCGGTTCCTCGACCTGCGCCGTAACCGTATTGGACGTCTGGCCCGCGCGGGTGTCGCCCACGCCGGCGGTGACGGTGAAGCGATTGGACTTGGTCCGGGCTGCGTCACCCACCTCCGCGGCGCCACTGTTGGCGCTGCTGTCGAGCACCAGGGCGTTGAACTCGATGATGATCTGCTCGCGCTGTGCATCACTGGCCCCGTTGATGACATTCCCGAGGGAGAAGGTCAGGGGCGATGTCGAAGTGACCATGGCGTCCGGAAGCAGGAAACTGTCTCCTGAATCGCCGTTCAGAAGGGCCGGCACCGCAGCTGCGTCTGCATACCTGGGCACCCCGACGATCGACGTCGGGCCGAAGGCTATCGAGGCGTCCGGTTCCACGACGTACGCGATCCGCGTGTTGCCTGGCAGGTACTGCAGGCCGCCCGGCAGCGCGTCCGTGATCACCATGTTCGTGGCCTGGCCCTCGGGGATCGTGACCGCGAGCCGGTAACGGATGATCTCGCCGATGGCGAGCGGCGTGGAAACTTCTTCGCTATCCGTGTGCGGCTCGGAGGTCGCGACGATCGACTTGACGGGGTCGGGTCCGATGATTGTCACGTAAACGTTGTCGGTAACGAGTCCCGGGCCGGTCAAGTTCCGGCCATTCGCCTGGGCCGTGTAATGGGGCACGTGGGAGATGGTCGTGAACTCGGTGTGGATCTCGGCGTCTGCGGGCAGCTCGGCCTGGTACGTGAAGTAGAGGAGGTTCGTGCCGTCGTCCACCCGTGTCTCCGGGTGGGACTCCAGGTAGGCACGGCCGAGCACCGCGGTGGTCTCACCATCGACGACGGGGTTGGCGATGGTGTATCCAGCGCTGCCGCCTTGGCCGAAGAGCGCCTCCCAGTCCTCATCGCTGGAAATGGTGGCGAGAAGGAGCCCGTCACCCCGACGTATCTCCAGGGGCGTGTCCCGCTGAATGGCCCCGTAGGGGAGCTCAGGCGGCAGCGCCTCGCGGAGTCTGACGTCCCAGGCGCCCTTCCTGCCGAGTCCTTCGTTCTCGACGATCACGAGGTAGGTGACCAGGTCGCGTGCGTCCAGACCCTCCTCGTTCCTGTTGAACTGCTCCAGCCGGTCGCCCTCACCACCGGGACCGTTGACTGCTTGGGAAGTGACCGGGTCTGGCAGCGATACAGGGAGGTAGCCCGCCGGAGGCAGCGAGCTGTCCCCGGTGATGTTGATCACGCCGTTGCTGATGTTCAGGACGGGACGCGTGTACTGCAGCTGGACGATGTTCTGGTCGATCGCCTCGGTGGTGGCGGTGTTCCTCTCGGTCACGCGCAGCAGGTTGGTGACGTAGAGGCCGTCGGCGAGCTGTGCGTCCACGACGGGCACGGCGAGCATGATCTCGATCGCCGCCGCCGCGCTGCTGTCCGTCAGATGCGTGTAGCTGCCGAGGTCGATCTGAACCTTGTTGGTGGCTGCAACCATCGATGCACTCACCTGGGCGAGGGGTATCCCGCCAGCATCGGTGACGCGGTCAGCCGTGCCGGGTCCAAACCACGCAGTGTACGCATCGGGCGTGTCCCAGTCCCCGGTCGGTGACGCGATGAAGCCAACCGGGCCGTCCGAAAGAATATCGAACACCGGCAGCGGCAGGAAGTCTTCCAGCACCAGGTCCTTGAACGAGAGTTCGCCAAGGTCGAGGCGGAGGGCGAAGGTGACTACGTCGCCCGCCGTGATCATCGGCACGCCGGTGGCATCGGGATCGCGTAGCTCGTCGTTGATGGCGTGGATGCGTTTTGAGGCCAGGGCGCTTTTGATGCGGACGGTGGCTTCGTCGCCGTCGGTATCCGTGAATTCGGTGACAGGGAAGTCGCTGCCGGGTCCGTGGATCTTGCCCGTCACAGTGGCCTCGTTCACCAGCTCGTCGTTCTGCACGACGCTCCCGAAGGCCGTGTTGCGGTAGTTGCGAAGCACCTCAGCCGTGTAGGTGATCTGACCGCGCAGCGACTGAGACGCGGCAACTTCCTCACAGTCGGGTTCACCCCCGTCCGGGGGTACGCAGGCGCCGATGAGCAGGCCGCCTCCAACCTGGGCGGTCACATCGAAGGTGAGCGTCTGCTCCGTGGTGGTGGCGACGACGGGAGTAATCGGGGCGCCGTTTACTATCTCGGTGCCATGCCGCCAGACAGTCAGTTCGGCTGATCCCTCGTTGAACTCCAGACCGTCGGGCAGCACGTCTATGATGACGACGTCGCCGAACACGGACGGGTCGGACACCTGGAAGTCGAGTATGAACGTGACATTGTCCATGATCGCGGCCGTGGCGGACGACTCGCCAGCACTACCTACCCACTTCTGCAGGCGGATCGTGCCGTTGGAGAATTCATCGTGCTTCTCGTTGTCGTTGATCAGCGTCAGCTGATCGAAGTCCGAAAGGTCCAGGGCAGGGGTACGACCAGAGAGGGACGCCCCGTCACGCTGCCAGGTCCCATCGACAGTGGCGGTGTTGTAGCCCTGGTCGTCCTCCCTCGAACCGGTGTGATTATCATGCGCGTCCAGCAGGTCGATATAGAAGTCGAACCGGAACGTCACGCGGCCCGGTGCGGTGGCCGTCTCGTCGATGGTGACATTGCCGTCAACGGTGATTACGAGGTTAGTTCCGTCGCAAGGGCCGATGTCGACACCAGTGTCGATTGGTTCGCCTGCGCAGGTTCCCCCATCGTGCTCGAATCCAGCCACGAACCCCAGATCGCCGTCCGGGCCGGTCACCGAGATGCTGCTGGCCAGGTACACGACGGAGGTAGGCAGACTGTCGACGACCTGCAGCCCGCTGATCGTCTGTCCCGGTGCTATGTCGACGGTGATCTCGTACGTGTGCCTGAACGTCGGGCCGATCGGCGTGTCGTGGTCAGGTGCGAGGACGCTCTTGTTCACCTCGATAAGCTGCGGGCTGACGTTACCGTGGTTCGGTGACGACTGACGGAGTGGTGGATCTCCATCCACGTCATTTTCATCCAGTGGTGGATTGTCGAGCGCATCCATACCGAACCGGAATCCGCCGAAGACACCTAGCTCATGAACCTCGGCTATCGAGGCAGCCGGGCTGAGGTCGAACTCGAGATCGACATCTATCGTTGGCTGTCCAGGGATGATCGAGCCAAAGGGGAGCTCGAGGATTATCACCGTATCGCCAGGGTTCAGACCGTCGACTGCCCCGTGATAAGGGTGGTCGATGGTTCCGTCCTCTCTGACAGTCCTGGTCGCCTCCGGCTCGAGGTTCGCGCCCAGGTAGGACGCCCCCGTGAACGCAAGCGGCGAGCCGTTCGGCACGATCACGTCGAGGTATGGGCCATAGCCGACCTCAGCACCCGAGTTGATAAAGCTCGCCGGCACTGTGACGCTGGTCCCGATGAACGCCTCACCATTACCAAGCGTGGCCACCGGCACCGCAGCCAACCCCTGCGCCCCAAACACCAAGGCCAACAGCACCAGTGCGCTCATCAGCCTGCTTCGCAATCCACTCACCACAAGTAACCCTCCTGTTTGCCGGGACCGGCAATAATGCAGATAGAACTGTTCTGTATGCCGAATTCAGATACGGTGCCACGAGGCACAGTGAAAATAGGAATAACCGTTGCCCTGCCGCTGTCCAGCGGCAAGCCTGTTAAAGGCCGGCTCAAGAGAGCCGGCCTGTTGGCACGACATCAAAGAAAGCCCGTTTGAACCGGGCGTGGCAGTATGAGACTGTTGTCACTTTCATTTCCTCCCCCGGAAGAAGCATCCGGTCGATACGTCCGCGTCAGGTAACGACGCCGAGATGACGTGCCGGATTCAGCGCCTATGCTTCACATGCGCGGCACATCCCCAACACACGAAACAGTATGTCATTTGTGACGACCTTGTGCTTGTGACATTTGTACCTTTGTCGCAAACAGATACGTAATCGCTGACCGAAACAGGTGTAATCCCAGCCAGTCTCGCCTGATGAGTGATACCGATATCATGAGAGCGGCGCCATCCGGACTTAAGGACGGCGCCAGCGAGAGCTAACCGAAGTACTCCGGAGTTCAGCCCAACGCAGACAACCCGGTAAGCTCCCGCCCCACGATCAGCGTATGGATGTCATACGTCCCCTCGTAGGTATCGACGGTCTCGAGGTTCAGCATGTGCCGGATCGCGTGGTACTCGAGCGTGATGCCGTTGGCGCCGAGGATCTCGCGGGCATCTCGGGCTGCCACGAGGGCGGCGCGCACGTTGTTGCGCTTGGCCATCGACACCTGGGAGTGGTGCAGCTTGCCTTCGTCCTTCAGCTTGGACAGGCGCCAGGAGAGCAGCAGGCCGGTGGAGTGGGCGGTGGCCATCTGGACCAGCTTGTGCTGCACCAGCTGGCGCGAGCCGATGGGCGCGCCGAAAGTGATGCGTGACTCGGCGAAGTCGCGGCTCTCCTCGAACACCGCCTCGAGTGCGCCGAGTGCGCCCCAGCTGATGCCGTAGCGCGCCTGGGTGAGGCAGCCGAGGGGGGCCTTGAGCCCGTGGCCGTCCGGCAGCAGGGCCGAGGCGGGCAGGCGCACGTCCTCGAGCACGAGTTCGCTGGTCTCGGAGGCGCGCAGGCTGAACTTGTTCTTGACCTTGTTGGCGCTGAAGCCCTTGGCGTCAGTCGGCACGACGAAGCCGCGGATGACGCCCTCGTCATCCGCCGCCCACACGATCGCGACCTGGGCGATGTGCCCGTTGGTGATCCACATCTTGGAACCGTTCAGGATCCAGTCGTCGCCGTCGCGGCGGGCGCGGGTGCGCATGGCGCCGGGGTCGGAGCCGCCGTCGTGCTCGGTGAGGCCGAAGCAGCCGATCGCCTCGCCCGTGGCCAGCTTGGGCAGCCATTCGCGCTTCTGTTCCTCGCTGCCGTAGGCGTAGATCGGGTACATGACGAGCGCGCTCTGGACGCTCACGAAGCTGCGCAGGCCGCTGTCGGCACGCTCCATCTCGTACATCATCAGGCCGTAGGCCGTGTTGTTCAGGCCGGCGCCGCCGTACTCCTCGGGCAGGTTCGCGCCCATCAGCCCGAGCTCGCCGAACTGGCGGACCAGGTGCTGCGGCAGCGTCTCTTCCTCCCACCATTGCGCGATGTGGGGCAGGACCTCCCTGTCAACGAACCGGCGGATGCTCTCGCGCACCTGCCGTTCCTCGGCACTGAACAGACCCTCGACCTTTACGAAATCCAGCATTGCTCACCTCGGTTGATTCGGGTGGCAGCCCACCCGGGACTTCCCTGACTCAACTGCCCACCATACCGCGTGTCACGGGCTCACGGCCGCGCACGTTCTAGACTGGTGAACAATGAGCAAGGCCGTAGCCCTGATCGCGCACGACGAACGCAAGGAAGCCCTGGTCGACTTCGTGCGCTCGCACGTTTCCGTACTTGAGAACTATCCGCTGATCGCGACGCGCACCACCGGGACGCGGCTGCGCGAGGAGCTCGGCCTGGACGTGGAACTGGTCCAGTCGGGCCCGCAGGGGGGCGACCTCCAGGTCGGCGCACGCATCGCGGAGGACGGCGTGCTGGCCGTCATCTTCTTCCGGGATCCGCTGACGAGCCAGCCGCACGAACCGGACGTGACCGCGCTCCTGCGCATCTGCGACGTGCACCACGTGCCGCTCGCCACTAACGACGGCAGCGCCACCGCGCTCATCGCCTGGCTCAACGACCTGATCCACAGGGACTCGGCCCCGTGACTGACGACGAGGCCCAGATCCGCGCGTTCCTCGAACAGATGAAGGACGCCCACAAGGACCAGGTCGAAGGCGTGCAACTGCCCGACGGCACGGTCGAGCACGTGGAGGCACTGATCAGGGATGGCGACGCCGACACGATCGTCTTCATGCTCAAGCTCGGCTACCTGATGGGCCTGCAGGCCGGCTTCGCCATCGCGCAGGGCGAAGACGACGGGGACGCGGGCCCAGACCCAAGCGGGCCGCTCGAAGCGTGACGCCTAGTCCGCTGAGCCCTCCAGCACCACTTCGAAACTGATCTCGGCCTTCAGGCTGGCCGCCACCGAGCAGTAACGCGTCATGCCCAGCTCCACGAACCGCTCCGCCTGCTCCTGCTTCAGCCCGGGCGCGTTCAGATGGTGCACCGCGTGGATGTGGGTGAAGTACGCCGGGACGCCGTCGAACCGCTCGCCGGTGAGTTCGACGCGGTAGTCGACGATCTCGAGCCTGCGCTTCTTGATCATCTCCACGATGTCGTAAGCCGCGCAGGCACCGACCGCGTTGAGCACGATCTGCATGGGCCGCATGCCTGTCTGCGCCTCGGATTCGCCGTCCATCGGCAGGCGCATTCCGTCCGGGGTGATGCCGATGAACCGCTTGTCCACCAGGTGGTGGACGGTGGTCGTCTGCGGCGCGGGGGCCGCCTGCTCCTGGTTGTCCTGCTGGTCGCTCATGCTCCATTATCGCCGCTGCCCGCCCGGGCAGCTGTAGCGCATGCGGGGAGCCAGCCTACAGTCGCGCCGGGGACCCGGACAATATCCTTGCCACAGCGGGGGATCCGACCCGCGGAAGGAGGGGGCAAGATGAACCGCGACAGACTCGAAGGTAACTGGAAGCAGCTCAAAGGGAGGGTCCGCTCCAAATGGGGCGAGATCACTGACGACGAGGTCCAGCAGCTCAAGGGAAACTACGAGGAGCTGCAGGGCGTCATCCAGGAGCGCTACGGCTACACGCGCGAGCGGGCCGAGCAGGAGCTGAACGACTGGCTGGACACAGAGCAGGCCTGAGCCCGCGCCGGCCTTGCCCGCGCTAGATTGGGGCATGGCGGCTACGACAACGCAGGATGACAAGCGGCGCCTGCGTGCCTGGACGCACGCGCAACGCGCAACGCTTGCACGGGAATCCGCCGGATGGCTGAACTTGGGAGCCGTCCGGCGGGCCCTGTCTGGCCACGAATGCGTGCTCCTGTACCTGCCCACGCCGTTCGAGCCCGACCTCACACCGCTGCTCGGCATGCCCGGCTACCGCTTCGCCGTCACCCGCACGCCTCGGACCGGCCACCAGCTGACCCTGCACGAACTCACGCACGAGACCACGCTGGAAGGGCACCGCTACGGCTTCCTGCAGCCCACCGCGGACTCCCCGCCGGTCGATCCCGCCGCTGTCGACATCGCGTTCGTGCCCGGCCTGGCCTTCGACGCGTACGGCGGGCGCCTCGGCCACGGAGCGGGCTGGTACGACCGGCTGCTGCCCAGTCTGCCGGCCGCCGCGACGCTCGTGGGCGTGACGTGGGACGAGCTGGTGCTGGACAGGGTTCCGGTCGAGCCGCACGACGTGCGCATGACGCACCTGTTGACCCAATCGGGCTTCAGGGCCGCCAGGGCAGACGCAGGGACCGCAGGGTGAGCGCGTACGAACCGAGCAGCGCCCGGGTGGCCCAGGAGTTCGGCTCGCTGATCCCGCGCAGGAACACCCACGCGAGCGCGCGGCCGACGCCACTGAGGATGAACAGCATCCAGTAGCCGCCGGCTGCGAAGCCGCTCAGGCTTGTGAACCAGACGAGCAGCGGACCCGAGAGCGCGCCGCCCAGGAAGCCGGCCGCGCCGGTCGCCAGCGAGTACATGCCCATGTAGGCCAGGCGGCTGGCGGGGGCGGCGCTGCCCAGCGCCAGGTTGAAGATGGCCGGACCGATCGCGCCCCACGCGACCGCGTCGAAGACGGCTCCGACCCAGATGAAGCCGAGCCGCCCGGTCACGCCCGCCAGTATCCACGAGGTCGGCAGCGCGGCGCCGGCAAGGAAGGTGCCGATGGCCAGCACGGGCTTGTTGCCCACGCGGTCCGCAGTCCTGCCCCAGTAGATGGCGGTGCCCAGGCCGCAGCTCGCGGCGATCGCCGTCCAGACGGCCACCTGGGTGAAGGTCATGCCGAGCTCGTCCAGGAAGTAGGGCAGCACGAAGGGCGCGGCCAGCATCACCGTGAACTGCCAGTAGACGGCAAAGATCAGGAAGCGGCGGAAGTTGGCGTCCTTTACCGGCGTGCTCAGGATCCTGGCGAACGTCACGCGGGGCTGCTCGACCGGCGGGTCGTAATGGAACAGGTAGAGGATGACGCACGCGACCCCGCAGGCGACGGCCGTGAAGAGCACGACCTGGAACCCGACGGGCTCGACCATCCGGTCCAGCAGCGCACCTGCAGCCAGGTTCGTGACCATGCCGAAGAGCCCCATGATGCCGGTGCGCGGCCCGAAGTACGCCCCGCGCCGGTCGGCCGGCACGACGTCCGCCATCCAGGAGCTCCAGATCGTGCCGTTGCACGCCAGGAAGACGCTCGAGATCAGCACGATCCCGAGGAGGAAGGCGGGTTCGCTGCCTGCGGGCAGCCCGAGCTGGGGCGTCAGGGCGGCAAGCACCCAGAGCGTCCGGCCGAGCGAGGCGCAGACGATCGCCATCAGCTTGCGCCTGCCGAAACGCGAGACCATCCAGGCAGCCAGCGGGCTCGCCGCCTGAGCCAGCAGTGGAAGGCTGGCCACCATGGCCAGCTGCGTCGGCGTTGCGCCCAGGTGCAGCATGTAGCCGATCAGGACGCTGCCGGTGGTCCAGTTCAGGACGGCCTGGGCCAGCGATCCCTCGACTATCGACAGGCGCATGGTGCGCGCGACTTCGGGAGGAAGCTGCTCTCGTGGAATCCTTGTTTTCAGGGGGCGGCGAAACCAGCGCACAGCCACACTCTATAGCGTCCCGCTCAGCCCCGTGAGGCGGGTTCAGTCAGCCCGGTAGAGCGGGTTCGCGGCTGCCTCCCGAACGGCGTCGGGAACGCGTACAGGCCGCTGTTGTGCGTAGTCGAAAGCCACGACCACCGCCTCGATTTCGGCCGCAAGGACGCCGTCGGCCAGAACGCGCTGCTTCACCTCGATGCTGCTGTTGCCGATCCGGCTCACGCCGCTAAGCACCTCGACCTTCTGGCCCAGCCGGATCTGGCTCCGGAAATCGATCGCGATGCGCGCGAGGATGAAGCCGCCGGTCTCGCCGGCTTCGGTGTACATGCCCAGCGCGGCCCGGAAGAGGTCGATGCGCCCGTACTCGGCGTAGGTCGCGTAAACGGCGTTGTTGATGTGGCCCAGCGCGTCGGTGTCCCCGTAGCGCACCTGGATCTCGGTTCGGTGCATGAGCCGAACTTACAACGAAGGCTGGCAGTGCGGGCAGTGGTGCGTGCCGCGCCCGCCCAGCACCGTCCTGCGGATCGGGTGACCGCAGCGGCCGCACGGCTGTTCCGCGCGGCCGTAAACCGCGAGGCTGTCCTGGAAGGATCCGGTCGCCCCTGTCACCGTGCGGTAGTCGCTGAACGTTGTGCCCTCGCGGGCGATGCTCTCGGCCAGCACCGCGCGGATCGCGTCCCGCAGTGGCCCGATCTGGGCCGCCGGGACGTCGCGGGCCGGCGTCGCGGGGTTCACGCCCGCGCGCCAGAGCGCCTCGTCTGCGTAGATGTTGCCCACGCCGGCGACCGGCCGCTGACTGAGCAGGTACGTCTTGACGGCCGTGACCGAGCGGGCGAGCGCCGTCGCGAACGCCTCCGCCGTGAAGCCTTCCCCGAGCGGCTCGGGACCCATCGCCTGCAGGGTCGGCAGCGAGGAGTGATCCCCGGCCGGGGTGAGCAGGAAGCGGCCGAAGCGCCTGGCGTCGGTGAAGTGCAGCCCGAGCCCGCCGTCCAGCCCGAGCAGCACGCGCAGGTGCTGCGGCCGGGGCGGGGGGACCAGGCTCAGCACGCCGGTCATGCCGAGGTGGATGATGAGGTCGTTGAGCCTCTCTCCGTTCCTGAGCAGCGGCACGACCAGGAACTTGCCGCGGCGTGTGACGCGTTCAAGCACCTGGCCCGTGAGCAGGTCCAGGCCACGGTAGCGCGGGCCCGGCTCCGCCTCTGCAAGGCGGGCGTCCAGGACAATGCGTCCGGTCAGCATGGGCTCCAGCTCCCGCCGGACGGTCTCGACCTCAGGCAGTTCTGGGATAGGTGATCTTGCCTTCGTAGAGCGCGCGGCCGACGATGGCGCCGTCCAGGCCCAGGCTGGCGTACAGGTCGAGGTCGGCATTCGAGCCAACGCCGCCGCCGGCCAGCAGCGTGTGCGGGAACGCCTCGCGCATGCGCCGCACCGGCTCGGCGTTCACGCCCTTCATGGTGCCGTCGCGCGTGACGTCGGTGTAGATGAGCGTGGTGACACCCTGATCGGCCACCTTCCGCGCCATCTCGAAGGCATCCGCCTGGCTAGTCTCCTGCCAGCCGCGGATGGCGACGAGTCCGTCGCGCGCATCGAGGGAGACGACGACCCGCTCGGGCCCGAACTCGCCTACCAACGCGTCGGTCAGGCCGGGATCGGTGATCGCGGCGGTGCCCAGGATGACGCGTTCGACATGTCCGAGCCAGTCCCGGGCTGTCTCAAGTTCCCGGATCCCGCCGCCAAGCTCGAAGCGGGCGCCCGGCAGCGTGGCGATCTCCCTGATGACCGAGGCGTTGTCGCCGCGGCCCAGGGCGGCGTCGAGGTCGACCAGGTGCACCAGCCCGGCCCCCAGCGTCACCCAGTGACGGGCCGCCTCAAGGGGACTTTCGAAATAGACGGTCTCGCGGTCGGGATCGCCCTCGTAGAGGCGCACCGCTTTGCCCTGCTGGATGTCGACACATGGGATCACCTGGAACATGAGTAGTGAGTATACCGCCGGAACGGTCCGCCTCAGGAATCGAGCCAGGCCTCGAGGCGCGCCCGTGCGGCCTCCTCTTCGGCGTCGCCGCTGGCGCGGGCGACCGCCTCCTCGAGCAGGGAAAGGAAGAGGTTCTCCAGGTGCGAGCGGTGGATCTCTATCCAGGGTCCCTCGAAGCCGGGCAGGAACTCGCCGGGGTACAGCTTGATGCCGCTCTCGATCCGGTTCATGCCTTCGTGCGAAAGCGCCTCCTGGACGCCTTCCTCGAACAGCTGGGCGTCCCACGCCACCGGCTGGTGCATGTCCAGCTGCACCGTCTGGTTGCTGACCTTGAGCTCGCCCACGCCCTGGAGCGTGCGCCTGGCGCGGTTCAGCAGCACGCGCAGCGTGTTGTCGTTCACGGGCTCGGACCAGAGCGCTTCGGCCACGTCCCTGAGCGGCGCGCTGCGGCCGTGCGCCAGCAGGTAAACGATCAGCACGACGACCTTGCCTGCCTCCCACTGGAGGCGCTTCTCGCCGAACACCATCCCGGCGCCCCCCAGCGTGTGGACGCTCAGGCGCTGCGGCAACTGCTCGCGCAGGTCGTCCGCCCGCGCCAGGCGGATGCGGATCGCGTCGCGCAGCTCCCCGGCCTTGAACGGCTTCGTGATGTAATCGTCGGCACCCTGGCTCATGCCGCGGCGCACCTGGACGCGGTCGCTCATCGCGGACAGGAACACGAACGGCACCGACCGCATCTGCGGGATGCGCCGCGTCAGCTCGTGCAGCTCGAAGCCGATCATGTAAGGCATCATCACGTCACTCACCACGAGGTCCGGCACGAAACCGCCCTCGAACTCGGCGAGTGCCGCCCTCGGGTCCTCGAACGCCCTCACCTCGAACTCGTCCTCGAGTGCGAGTGTGACCAGGCGAAGCATGGCCGGGTCATCATCGATCGCCGCGATGCTTGCCTTTTGCTGCCCCTTACCTGACACCTGCCGTCTCCTCCGGGATTACTGCCTGCTGTGCCGAGTATATTGCACGAGCTCAGGGTATCGGGTGTCCTTGACAGCACCCCGGTGCGTACCTATACTCTCAAAGGATGGCTCAGAAACAGGACGTAACAGTAAATTTGGCACGCCTGCTGAGCAACGACCCGCACGCAGAGGGCGAAGTTGAAGCACAGGGCGAGTTCACGCCGCTGCCCGAATGGCACTCTGCTGACTACAGCATCGAGCAGCCCTTGGGGTACGATATACAGGTTCGCGCGGTGGGAGACTACGAGTTCCTGCTGAGCGGGTCCGTCAGCGGCCAGGCGATGACGCCGTGCAGGCGCTGCCTCAAGCCGGTCGCGGTCGAAGGGCGCTCGGACTTCATCTACCCGATGGAGTACAGCCAGGGCGTCGAGGAGCTGAGCATCCGGCGCGACGAGGATGACGAAGAGGTGCTGGTGTTCGGCCAGCCCCAGGTTGACTTCGCCATTCTGCTCGCCGAAGTGTTCTCCGTGGACCTGCCGATAACGGCAGCCTGCGCAGACGCGAACGAGTGCCAGGATCTCGTCGCCGCCTACGGCACGGATCAGGACAACGACCGGGGTGGACGTTCAGCGTTCGCCTCGCTGAAAGACCTCGACCTGGGGTCTCAGAAGGAGTAAGAGAAATGGCGAAGCATCCGGTTCCCAAGAAGCGCACCTCGCGCGCGAAGCGCGACTCGCGCCGCGCACATGATTTCCTGACCGCACCGACGCTGGTCGCCTGCAAGAACTGCGGCGCCTCGCGCGTGCCCCATACCGTCTGCGCCTCATGCGGCCAGTACGGTGGCCGCCAGGTCCTGTCAGTCGACTGAGCCTCAGAAGTAGCGCCCCAGGGCGCATGCTAGGCTTGCTCCCATGACAAACAAGCGTGCGGGCATCACCGCGCTCGGCGCGTACGCGCCGCCAGGCATCCTGAGCAACCAGGACCTGGAAAAGATGATGGATACCAGTGACGAGTGGATCGTTTCCCGCACCGGCATCCGGCGCCGTCACGTGGCCGCCGAGGACGAGTACACTTCCGATCTTGCGATCGCGGCAGTGGACGACCTCGTCCGTCGCCATGGTCCCGGCGCGCTGTCCGGCGTCGACATGGTCATCGTCGCCACCAACACTCCGGACGCGTACTTCCCGTCCACCGCCGCGCTCGTTCAGCACCACTTCGGACTCAAGGCCGCCGCGTTCGACCTGCTCGCAGCCTGCCCCGGCTGGATCTACGGCCTGAGCGTTGCCTCCGGCCTGGTCGAGTCCGGCCGGCACCGGCGGGTGCTCGTGATCGGCGCCGAGTCCCTTACGAAGATCGTCGACTGGAACGACCGCTCGACCGCCGTCCTGTTCGGCGACGGTGCCGGCGCGGCGATAGTCGAGCTGGTGGACGGGCGCTTCGGCTTCCGTTCCATCGTCACCGGCGCGGACGGCGGTGGGGCCCACCAACTGCACATGCGCGCCACCGGCGATACCCTGCCCGACGGCACCAAGCTGGCCGAAAAGCTCTACATGAACGGCCGCGAGGTGTTCAAGTTCGCGGTCCGCGTGATGAACACCTCGACCGTCGAGGCGGTCGAGAAGGCCGGCATGACGCCCGATGACATCAGCCTCTTCGTGCCGCACCAGGCGAACCTGCGCATCATCGAGGCGGCCCGCGAGCGCCTGAAGCTGCCGCCCGAGCGCGTGGTGGTGACCGTCGACGAGTTCGGCAACAACTCCACGGCCTCGATCCCGCTGGCACTCGCGACCGCGCTGGACGACGGCCGCATCGATGAAGGCGACAACGTGCTTCTGGTCACGTTCGGCGCCGGCCTCACCTGGGCAGCGTCCGTGCTGACCTGGGGCGGCCTCAAGTGAGCTTCACCGCTCTCTTCCCCGGCCAGGGCTCCCAGGCCGTCGGCATGGCGGGCGCGCTCGCGGAGCACTCCCCGGCCGCGCGGGCCGTGCTGGACGAGGCCGAGGCCACCCTGCCCGGCCTGACCGGCCTGATGCAGGACGGCCCGATCGAAGAACTGACCCTGACCGCCAACCAGCAGCCCGCGCTCGTCACCGCTGGCATCGCCGCGTGGCGCGCCTGGCTCGAGGCAGGCGGCCCTCAGCCCGTCGCGGCGGCGGGACACAGCCTGGGCGAGTTCAGCGCGCTCGTCGCCAGCGGCGCGCTCTCGCTTGTAGACGCGCTCCGCCTGGTGCGGAGCCGCGGCGAGTTCATGCAGGAAGCCGTGCCGGAAGGCACCGGCGCGATGGCGGCCGTCATGAAGCTGGATCCGGCCGCGATCGAGCGGGTGCTTGAGCAGGTCACAGGAATCGTCGCGATCGCCAACCTGAACTCCCCCGCCCAGACCGTGATTTCGGGTGAGTCCGTCGCTGTCGCCAGCGCAAACGAGGCGCTCAAGGCGGCGGGCGCCCGCGTGATCCCGCTCAAGGTGTCCGCCCCGTTCCACTGCCCCCTGATGCAGGACGCAGCCGACCGGCTCGCGCCGCTGCTGGAGGCAACCGGCTTCAAGGACCCGGCGTTCCCGGTCATCAGCAACGTCACCGCCCGCGCGGCTGCGCGGGCCGAGCTGCCCTCGCTGCTCACGCAGCAGGTCACGGGCCGGGTGCGCTGGGTCGAGACCATGACCAACCTGGCCGACAGCCCGGTCGACACGTTCATAGAGTTCGGCAGCGGCCAGGTGCTCTCCGGGCTCGTGACCCGCACGCTCAGCGGAGTTCGGGTCGCCTCCGTCACCGACCCGGCCAGCCTGCGGGCTGCACTGGCTATGGTGAACGCATGAAGACAGCACTCGTAACAGGTTCAAGCCGCGGCCTCGGCCGCTCGATGGCCGAACGCCTCGCGGCCGACGGCTGGGCCGTGGCCGTCCACTACGTCGCCTCGGCCGCACCCGCCGAGGAGGTCGCGGCCGCGATCAACGCCGCCGGCGGCCGTGCCGCGACCGTCCAGGCCGACGTTGCCGACGCCGACGCCTGCGCGCAGCTGATCAAGGACGTCACCGGCTCGCTCGGCGCGCCCTCCCTGCTGGTCAACAACGCCGGCATCACCCGCGACACCCTCGTGCTGCGCATGAAGGAGGCCGACTGGCAGGCTGTGCTGGACACCAACCTGTCCGCGGCGTTCCACCTGTCGAAGTCCGCCCTGCGCGGCATGCTGAGGGCCGAGTTCGGCCGCATCATCAACATCAGCTCCGTGGTCGGCCTGATGGGCAACGTCGGCCAGGCGAACTACGTGGCCGCCAAGGCCGGCCTGATCGGGCTGACCAAGGCGATGGCGCAGGAGTACGCCGGCAAGGGCATCACCGTCAACGCCGTCGCACCCGGCTTCATCGAGTCGGACATGACGGAATCACTGGCCGAGGACCTGCGGGAGCAGTACCTGTCCCGGATTCCCGCCAGGCGGTTCGGCAGGGCCTCCGAAGTGGCCAGCCTCGTCGCGTTCCTCGCCGGCGAGGAAGCGGCCTACATCAACGGCCAGACGATCGCCGTGGACGGCGGCATGGTCATGCGGTAGGCCATGCACCCGCCTTCTGCCGGCGTAGTACAATTCGCGCAGGCTGGGCGGGCACACCGCGGAATCATCCCGGGCACGGATTACGGTGCGTGCCCTTTATTCAATACAGGAGGAAAAATGGACGAGCAGGCAATCATTGAGAAGATCAAGGACGTAGTCGCCGAGAAGCTTGATTCGAATCGCGACGAAATCACCCTCGAGGCTTCATTCATCGAAGACCTGAGCGCAGACAGCCTCGACGTCGTCGAACTGATCATGGGACTCGAAGACGAGTTCGGCATCGAGATCAGCGACGAGCAGGCCGAAGGCATCCTTACGGTGGGCGACGCCGTCACTTTCATCACCTCGCGCCAGTAGAATCACTTTCCGGCCCGGCGGACCGTAACCCTGGGGGACACCGCCGGGACGGGCAAGCGGCTAAGATTGCTATATATGAAACGTGTTGTTGTCACTGGACTCGGCCCCGTAACCCCGATTGGTCTTGGAGCCGACGAGTTCCTCAAGGCGCAGCACGAGGTTCGTAACGGGATAGGCCCCATCACACTGTTCGACGCAAGCGAGCTGAGCGTCCGCTTCGCAGGCGAGGTTGATGTCGACATGGGCGACTACCTGGAACGCAAGGAAGCCAGGAGGCTCGACCGGTTCGTGCAGCTCGCGATCGTAGGCGCCGACCTGGCGCTGAAGCATTCCGGACTGAGCGAGGAAGAAGTAGCCGGCGAGCGCACCGGCACGTGCATCGGCTCAGGCATCGGCGGCCTCGGCACGTGGGAAGACCAGTCCTTCATCCGGGTCGAACGCGGCGCCATGCGCATCTCTCCCTTCTTCATCCCGATGATAATCGCCAACATGGCCAGCGGCCACGTAGCGATGAGGTACCACCTGCTTGGCCCGTCCACCACCGTGGTCACTGCCTGCGCTACTGGCACTGGCAGCATCAGCGACGCGTACCGCATCATCCAGCGCGGCGAGGCCGACATCATGTTCACCGGCGGCAGCGAGGCCGCCATCAACCCCATGGGGGTCGGTGGCTTCTCGGTCATGAAGGCGCTCTCGACCCGCAACGACAGCCCCGAGACCGCCAGCCGGCCGTTCACGGCCAGCCGCGACGGCTTCGTGATTGGCGAGGGCTCAGGAGTACTGATCCTCGAGGAGCTCGAGCACGCCCTCGCGCGCGACGCGACCATCCATGCAGAGATCGTCGGCTCGGCCATCAGTGCCGACGCCCACCACATCACCGCCCCCGCCCCCGGCGGCGTCGGCGCGGTCAGGTGCATCCGTTGGGCCCTGAACTCGGCCGGACTAAACCCCGAGGCCATCGGCTACGTCAACGCGCACGGCACCAGCACGGAAGCGAACGACCTGAACGAGACACTCGCCTACAAGGAGATCTTCGGCGGCCGCGAGAACGTCCCGCCAATCTCGTCCACGAAGTCGATGACCGGCCACATGCTCGGCGCCGCCGGCGCCGTCGAGGCGATCGCCTCGATCCAGGCACTCACTACCGGCGTGCTTCCGCCCACGCGGAACTACATGGACCCCGATCCCGAACTCGACCTGGACTACATCCCCAACGAACCCCGCGAGCAGCAGGTCGATTATGCCCTGTCGACCAACTTCGCCTTCGGCGGGCAGAACGCCGCGGTGATCTTCAAGCGGTTCGTCGGCTGATTGATGCATCACCGCTGCTGGTTCATCGGGTTGCGCGCAAGCTGGACGTGCTGTACGCGACGAGCAGCACAGTGGTCGCCGAGTTCATCATCGGAGCCATGCAGCAGTTCGAGGACACACGGCCATTACGAGAGCTGCAGGCGAAACAGACACGCAGAATCTTTGAATCGGTGGGCCATGGCCGGAAGTGAGCTGGATTGAGAGGCCTCATCCTGCCTCGGCCATGATCTTCGCGGCCACGTCAGGCTCCAGCTCGAAGCCCTCGGCCACCACGCGTCCGTCCTCCGAGACTCCCCGCAGGACGATTCTCACCCCCGGCCGGACCCCGAGCCCGTCGAGCCAGATGAGCGTGTCGACCGGCAGCCGGGCGATGCGCGTGAGCACGTACTCGCCGGGCGGCAACTCGGCAAGCGGCCGGCCGCTGACCGCCGGCACCTGACCCTCGCGGTCAGGGATCGGGTCCCCGTGCGGGTCGTGCGAAGGATGCCCGAGCGCCTCGGCGATCCGGTCCTCGAACTCCTCGCTGATGTGGTGCTCCAGCTTCTCCGCCTCGTCATGCACGGCGTACCACGAGTAGCCGAGCGCCTCCTTCAGGTACGTCTCGAGCAGCCGGTGGTGCCGGATCGTCTCCAGCGCCATCATGCGACCCGCAGGGGTCAGGCTGGCCCCCCGGTAACGCTCGTACTCGACCAGTCGCAGGCCGGCAAGCCGGCGCAGCATCCCGGTCACGCTGGCGGGACTGACCTCGAGCAGGCCGGCCAGCTCGACCGTGCCGACGTCGGAACCGCCAAGCTCGAAGATGGCCTTGAGGTAGTCCTCCGCGGCACTCGACAGCGAGGGTCCCTGATGGCCGCCAGGGCCTGATGACTCGTCCACCCGGCCAGCCTACCAAGTCGCCGGGTTGTGCTATCCTCCGGCCAGAAAATGAAGCTGTCGGTAACCGGGAAGCTCGGCGCGCTGCTGGGCGTGTTCCTGCTGCTGCCCGGCCTCGCGGCCTCGGCGCAGCCGGTCACAGACCAGAGTGCGGCGCTCGACTTCCGAAGTGAAGCGCTGAGCGAAAGCGCCGCCGGGATAGACGCCATCATCCGTGAGGGCGACCCCTGGGAGCTGCTCGACTGGAGCGTGACGGTGCGTCCGTCACTGCTGTACCGCGAGTACCTGGAGGGCAGGCGCGACCAGGTCCTGAACCCGCGCGTGAGCGCGATAATGCAGGTCCGGTTCGGCGAGCGTCCGCTCGCGACCGCCCAGCGCGCGATAAAACTCGAGCGCGCCATCGCGGCCCATGCGGTGTCCGAGAAGCGCGGCGTGCGCGACGCCCTCCTTGCGCACGCCGAACTGTTGCTCGCCCAGGACGCGTTCGCGGCGGCTCAGGACGCGTCCGCCGCCCTGGACGCCGCCGAGCTGGCCGGCCGCGAGGGCATCGTTCCCGAACTGCTCGCGCTCGAACGAGCGGCGTGGGGCCTGGAGCAGGCGCAGTCAGCCGCTCTGGCCCACGGACTCGCTGACGAGGCGACTTACGCGAGCATCCGCTTCGCGATTCCCGGGATCGAGCTGCCCGAACACCCTGACGTGCGCATGCAGCAGCTCCGCGCCGCCGAGGCTGAGGCGCGCCTGCTGCAGGCCGGTCCGGCCAGCGCGTTGCGGGACTTCCGGCTGGGTGGCAGCTGGCGCAACGAGAACCTTGACGTCGACCTTGAGACCGGCCTGATGGCCGGCCGGCCGGGCTTCCGGTTCGCGCTGATCAACCCGGGCGGGCGCGCCCGGCTCGAGTTCCGACTGAGCGCCGAGTTCGTTTTCGGAAGCGGCACGGACGGCGCCGCCCTGCAGGCGGACCTGGCAGCCGCGCTCGAAGAGGTGCAGGCGGTGGCCGACGCGCTGGTCGACGCCGCCCGGATCGCGCAGGTCGACGCGGGCTTCGCCGAGGACGAGCTCACGCTGGCCGAGCAGGAGCTGGCAGCCGCGCAGGCTCACCTTGTACAGGTGACAGCGGCGCTGGCAGCGGCCGACGGCGAAGCGCTGGACGTTCGCGACCTGACCCGGCTCGAGACGGACGTGACGCGGGCCGAGCGCGAGGTCAACCGGCTCACCACCCGCGTGTATCGCGCCTGGATCACCTACGTGCGGCGTACTTACGACCTGATCATCGCCACCGGCGGCGGCTGGCGGATCCGCTAGCGCCTGAAGCGTGCCGGAAGCGGCATGCCGCGCACCCGCAGCAGCAGGCAAAGCGAAAGGTAAGCGACTGCGAACAGCGGCAGGGCTGCAGCGAGCCAGCCCAGCTGGCCCCACCATGAGGCGGGCGGTGGAACGAGGCCGCCCAGCCAGCTCAGCAGCAGGCCGGAGGCCAAGGCCGCCGCGACGATCCGGGCACAGTCGACCAGCAGGGCGGCAGCGCCGAACCGCTCGGCGCGCGCGACCAGCACGAGCATCACGCCGAGCTGCAGGGTGGAGGCGATGACGACCGCCCAGGAGACGCCAGCCAGGCCGAGGCTGCGCGACAGGACGACGTAGAGCGCGCCCTGCAGCGTCAGGGTGGCCAGGGTGACCAGCACGGGCAGCCAGACGCGCTGGCGGATGTAGAACGTCCTGACCAGCAGGTTGGTGAGCCCGATGGGGAACACCGCCAGTCCGAGCGGCGCGGTGGCCAGGGCGCTGAGCTGCAGGCGCCCGTCGGTGACCGGGTCGCCCAGCAGCGCCCGCCAGTTGAAGACGATCTCGACCGCCGGCTGGGCGAACAGGTAGAGCGCGGCGCCGGCCGGGACCGTCAGGAACGCGATCAGGCCCAGGCCGCGCGCCAGCGTCCCGGCGAAAGCAGCGGGCTCGTCAGCGGCGAGGCGCGACAGGCGCGAGTAGTAGGACAGCGCCGGCGAGATGCTGAAGAGCCCGAGCGCCAGGCTCAGGAACAGGTCCGCGTTGTAGAACGCCGTCTGCGCGCCGGCGGCGATGCCGGTGATCACGCCCGAGGCCACGACGTTGAGCACCTGCCGGCCGCTGCTCGTGACCGCGAACGGGATCATCAGCAGCAGCACGGAGGCGAGCGCGGGGTGCCAGAGGCGGATGCGGCCGGGCAGGAGGCCGTGCCGGATCAGCGCGGGCAACTGGACCAGCAACTGCGCCAGGCCGCCCAGCACGTGTGCCACGGCCAGCGGCACGGCCAGGCCGGGGAAGGCGATCATCATCGCCACCGTCACAACGTTCAGCGCCACGGGTGCCCAAGCGGGTGCCAGGAAGCGCTCGCTGGCGTTGAGGACGCCCATCGCCAGGGCCGAGAGCGAGATGCCCAGCAGGAAGGGGAAGACGATGCGGATTAGCTGAGTGGTCAGCTCGACGTCGACCAGCGACGGGTCCCCGATCAGGACCCGGGCGAGCCAGGGCGCGGTGAGCCAGCCGAGCAGCAGGAGCAGGCCGTTGGCGACCAGGAGTACGCCAAGGAGGGCGCCGGCCATGCTTGCACCGTCACGCCTGGAAAGCCTGGCGTACACGGGCACGAACGAGTTGGTCAGCGCGCCCTCGGCCAGCAGCTCGCGGAACAGGTTGGGCACGCGGAAGGCCGTCACGAAGGCGTCGCTGATGCCCGCGCCGAACAGCTGCGTGAGCAGCGAGTTGCGCAGCAGGCCGGTGATCCGGCTCGCCAGCGTACCGCCCATCATGATGAAAGCGCCGCGGTTGGCGCTCACAGGCCGTGACTCTTCAGGCATCAGCCCTTGACGCCGGTAAGGACGACACCCTCGACGATCTGTTTCTGGAAGATTATGAAGATGATCAGTACCGGAACGATCGCGAGCGCGCTGGCGGCCATGATCAGGTTGTAGGCCGTGGCGGCCTCGCCGGAGAACAGCGCGGTACCCACGGGAATCGTGCGCATCGAGCGGTTGGTCACGACGATCAGGGGCCACAGGAAGGCGTTCCAGTTTCCGATGAAGGTGAATATCCCGAGAGCCGCGAGCCCGGGCCGCACCAGCGGCATGCCGACGCGCCAGAAGAGGCCGAACTCGCTCAGGCCGTCCAGCCGGCCGGCGTCGAACAGGTCGAGCGGCAGGGTAGAGAAGAACTGACGCATCAGGAACACGCCGAACCCGGTGATCAGGCCGGGGAAGGCGATGCCCCAGTACGTGTTCGTCCAGCCGTACTCGGCCGACATCACGAACCAGGGGATGACGAGCATCTCGGTCGGGATCATCATCGTCGAGAGGATCAGGACGAAGACGATCTCCTTGCCCGGGAAGCGCAGGCGCGCCAGCGTGTAGCCGACCAGCGCGCAGAAGAAGAGCACGCTGACCGTGGTCACCGAAGCGACTATGAAGCTGTTGAGGAACCAGCGGGGAAACTCGGTCTGGAACAGCACTTCCTGGTAGTTGGCCAGTGTCCACACCTGCGGGAGGAATCCGGGCCTGAATATCTCGCGGATGCTCTTGAACGAGGTGAGCAGCATCCAGACGAACGGGAAGGCCATGGCCACGCCCAGCACGCTGAGGGCGAGGTAGGAAAGCGCGACTCTCGGCCGGAAGCGGCGCCCCGGGACGCGACCGACCGCCATCAGTACTCCACCCTGCGGTTGAGGAAGCGGATCTGGATCAGCGTGATCACGAGGATGATGACGAAGAGCAGCACGGTCACCGCGGCTGCGTAGCCGAGGCGCGCCCGCTCAAACGCTTCCAGGTACATGTAGACGGCCACCGTCAGGGTGCTGCCGAGCGGCCCGCCCTGGTCGGTGAAGTTGATGTTGATCACCTGGTCGAACAGCTGGAGCGACGCGATGGTCGAGATGACGATGGAGAAGAGCAGCACGGGGTTGAGCAGCGGCAGGGTGATGCTCCAGAATACCTGCCAGGCGTTGGCGCCGTCGATGCGCGCCGCCTCGTAGAAGGAGCGCGGGATGCCCAGCAGGCCCGCCAGGAAGATGACCACCTGGAACCCGAGGCCCTGCCAGATCACGACCGCGGCCACCGAGACCAGCGCCTGGCGCGGGCTCTGCAGGAACGGCTGGATCTCGAAGCTGAGCCAGGTGAGGCCGAGCGCCGCCGCCCAGTCGTCAAGCTGGATGATGAAGGCGTTGAAGATGCCGTTGTTGACGTTGTACATCCAGCCCCACACCCACGCGACCGCCACGCCGGGCGTGATGTAGGGCGCGAAGAAGATCGCGCGGAACAGCCCGCGGAACCGCTCGACCGACGTGAGCAGCAGAGCCATCACCAGGCCGATCACCAGCTGGGTCGGCACGCTGATGAGCGTATAGAGCAGGGTGTTGCCCAGCGCCTGGTGCAGGCGGGGAGTGTTCAGCATCTCGCGGTAGTACTGCAGCCCCACGAAGTTGCGCATGTCCGGGTTGACGTGCCAGGTCTGCAGCGAGAGCAGGAACGACTGTACGGCCGGCCAGAGCCGCAGGCCGAGGAAAAAGGCGAGCGGGACCAGCAGAAACACATACGCCCAGATCGCCTCGCGGCTCGCGAGCCGCAGGGGGCGCCGGCGGCGGGGTGCAGTCGCCATGGCTAGGAGTACCGGGAGTCAGTCAAGAGGTTCCTGGTTGTAACGGGGGTGCCCGGGATCCGGTATCAGCAGATCCCGGGCACCCCACAGGACTCAGCGCTCGGCTGCGTCCAGGAAGGCCTGATCTTCAGCGGCGGCCTCGGACCAGGCCGTGGCCGGGTCGACGCCACTGAGGACGACCTTGTTGATCGCGTCCAGCATCACGTCGCGCTGTCCGCCCTCGTCGAAGAACACCTCGGAGGTCGCGTACTCGAACGCACGGATGAACGGGCCGTAGACGGGGTCCTCGGCCAGCGCGGGATCCGCGATCAGCGTGCGGCTCGCGGGCAGCTCGCCGACGATCTCCATCCAGAGCAGCTGGGCTTCGTCCGACGTCACGAACTTCAGGAAGCGCGAGGAGGCCTCGAGGGTCGCCTCGTCAGCGAACGCGTTGGGCGAGAGGCCGTTCATGAAGAACGACGCGTAGTTCGACTGCACGCCGCCCTCTTCGAACACGGGCAGCTCGGTGACGCCCCAGTTGAACTCGGCAAGGCGCTCAACGTCGCCGATGGCGAAGGAGCCGTCGATGATCATCGCGATGTTCTCGAGCAGGCGGAAGCCGTCGCGATAGCCGTTGTTGCCCTGGACGAACTCGATCACGCCGACCTCGTGCTCCGTGATCAGCCCGGTGTAGAACTCGAAGGCGGCGAGGCCGGCCTCGTTGTCGTAAAGGACCTCGGTGTAGTCCTCGTTGTAAGGCTCGGTACCCATCTGGCGTGTCAGGACGGTGCGCAGGACGTGGTGGTCCTGGCCGGCCGGCGAGACGCCGAAGCCGATCTCGGTCAGGCGCTGGCCGTCACGGTGCGTCATGGCCTGGGCCATCTCGATGAACTCGTCCCACGTGACTGGCGGACCGTCGAACCCTGCGGCGTTGAGCTTGTCCAGGTTGTAGAAGAGCGCGAGGCTGCGGACAGCGGTGGGCAGGCCGTAGTACTGGCCCTGGTGCATGGCGGCGTCCACCAGAGGTGCGAAGTTGGCCGCGATCTCGTCTGCGTCGAAGTGCTCGGCGGGGAGCGGCTCGACGTAGCCGGCGGGCGCCCAGGCGGGCAGCCAGCCGTAGAAGAGCTGGACGACGTCGGGGCCGTCGCCCGCGGCGAGCGCCGTGGCCACGCGGGCCGGGTACGCGTCGTAAGCGAACGTCTCGTGCTCGACCCTGATGTCGGGGTTCTCGGCCTCGAACATCTCGATCAGCTGGTCCATGGCGTCCATGCGCGTCTGGAACTCGTACTGCCAGTAGGTGATGGTGGTCTGGGCGCTTGCCGCGCCGACAAACAGGACCAGACCCAGGATCAGACCGGCTACCTTCTTCATTCTCTCTCCTCCTTGTGCGCACACAGGATGTCGCGCGCCGTTCTCAGGCCTGCCTCGAACTCGGCGAGGCGGGCCTCAAGTGCCTCCAGCTTACGGCCTGCGTCCTTCAGGTGCACGGCCATGACTGCAGGGGCCGGACCGCCGTGACCGGCGCGCCGCGCAATGAACGCCGCGGGACTGAGCGCGTCGCTCAGCTCCGCCTGGTCCAGCGCGGGACCGCCCATGTCCTTCAGGTCCTCGCCCGTGAGGTCCTGCAAGGCTACCCCGCGCGTGCGGGCGCTCGCGACAGCCCGGGCTACCAGCGCGTGCGCCTCCTGGAACGCTACCCCGTGGTGCCTCACCAGCTCGTCGGCCAGCTCGGTCGCCGTGGTGTCGGTGGCCCTGGCCTGCCGGGAAAGCGCCTCACGCACGAAGTCGCCGTCGTCCAGGCAGGCGATCAGCAGCTCGATGCCGCCGTGCAGCTGCACGTGCTGCTGGCGCAGCGCACCCTGGATGTCGGGGCCCACGTCGTTCAGGTCGCCGAACGGGATGTTGTGGCTGGAGTAAAGCACCTGGCCGGTGCTGCCGACCGCGCGGCTGAAGCGCGTGCGCGCGTGCTCGAGCGAGACCGGGTTGCGCTTCTGCGGCATGATGCTCGAGCCCTGCACCAGGGAATCGGAGAGCCGGTAGGTGCCCCCGGCCGACCAAGCAAGCAGGTCGCAGGTGAAGCGCGAGAGGTTCAGCGCGAGCCCGGCCGCCGCGTTCGCGATCTCGATCTGCCAGTCGCTGGAGGAGACCGCGTCGTAGGTGTTGGCCACCGGCTTGGCGAAGCCGAGCAGGCTCGCCGTCAGGTGGCGGTCCAGCGGGTGGCTGCTGCCGGCCAGCGCCGCCGCACCCAGCGGACACGTGTTGAGGCGGTGCAGCGCACCCTCCAGCCGCTCCGCGTCGCGCTCCAGCATCGCGCCGACGCCAGCCAGGTAGTGGGCGACCGAGGTCGGCTGGCCCGGCTGGTGGTGCGTGTGGGCGATCATGACGGTGTCCAGGTGCGCGCTGGCCTTGGAAATCAGCGCGGAGCGCAGGCGCTGGAGCTGGTTGAGCAGGATCAGCAGGCGCTCGCGTGCCGCGAGCTTGTAGATGGTCATGTCCAGGTCGTTGCGGCTGAGGCCGGTGCGCAGGAAGCTGACCGTGTCCGCGCCCAGGGCCGCCTCGAGCTCGCGGTTGATCGCGAAGTAGGCGTCGGGTACGTCGTCCGCCCGGGGCGGCAGGCGCCGACCGTGGCTGCTCCTGAGGGTGGTGAGCAGTGCGTCCGTGGCCGCCGCGGCTTCCGCGTCCCCGGCCACGCGCGGAAGTGCGGCTACGGTCATCACGTGGGCGATCAGCGCGTCGCGCAGGTGGGGCAGCAGGTTCTCGTCGGCGAAGCGGTAGTCCGGCGCGAGTACCTGATCGACGTATACGGGGTGCCAGCTCATGCGCTTCAGTACGCGGCCGAATACTCGCGGTGAGCCGCGACTCCCCGGATGAGTTCTTCCATCCGGTCGGCTGCGAACTTCTCGAGCAGCGCTCCCGCCAGTACAAGCGAGACCATCGACTGCAGGACGATGGACGCGGCGGGCACGGCGGTGACGTCCGAGCGTTCCCTGGAAGCCTCGACCTTCTCGTGTGACACGACGTCGACGGTATCCAGCGGTTTCATCAGCGTGGCGATCGGTTTCATCGCGGTCCGGACGACGAGTTCCTCGCCGTTGGTCATCCCGCCCTCGAGCCCGCCGGACCTGTTCTGCTGGCGGTACCATCCCCCAGCGCCGCGGTAGATGGGATCGTGAACCTTGCTGCCTGGCCTGTGCGCGTTCTCCCAGCCGTCGCCGATCTCGAAGCCCTTCATCGCCTGGATGCTCATCGCCGCCTGTGCGAGCCGGCCATCCAGCCTGCGGTCCCACTGCGCAACGCTGCCAAGGCCGATCGGCACGCCCCGGAAGCGGGCCTCGATGACACCGCCGATAGTGTCGCCCGCCTCGCGGGCATCGTCCACCCGGCTCATGATCTCATCCTCGGCGGCCTGGTCGAAGGTGCGAAGTGGGCTCTCGTCCAGCGCTTCCAGCCGATCCCAGTCCATGCCTCCGTCGCAGGCGACTCCCGCCATGCTCACCACCCGGCAGCAGGCCTGCAGGCCGACGCCCTCCAGCAGCTTGAGCGCGACCGCGCCGGCCGCGACCCGGGCGGCAGTCTCACGGGCCGAAGCGCGCTCCAGCACGTCGCGCAGGTCCTTGTGGCCGTACTTGATCCCTCCGGCAAGATCCGCGTGACCCGGGCGTGCCTCGGTGAGCGCCTTGGCGCGAGGCTCACCCCCCGCTTCCGGATCCATGATCTCGAGCCAGTTCGCGTTGTCCCGGTTGACTATCTTCATCACGAGCGGCGCTCCGGTGGTCCTGCCCGCGCGGACCCCGGCGGTGAACGCCGCGGTGTCGGTCTCGATCACCATGCGGCGGCCGCGGCCGTAGCCGCTCTGGCGGCGGCCGAGCCAGGGGTCGACGTCGCGGGCGGCCGACAGTTCGAGGCCGGACGGAAGGCCGTCAAGGATTGCAGTGAGTTCGGGACCGTGTGACTCGCCGGCTGAGAGGAACCTGAGCATCCGTCAATACTACCATCGGCAGGATGGGACCACTTTTCCGTTGGGCGGCACCCGTTGGCCGCTGAGTATGTATACAATCATCTGCGTGAGCAGAAGCACCCCGCTATACCAGCAAGTGCGAGAGCGCCTGCTTGAACGGATCAGATCGGGCGAACTGGCTGTCGGCGACCGCCTGGAACCCGAGGTGGAACTGGCGCTCGAGTACGACGTCAGCCGCGCCACCATGCGCAACGCGATCCGCGACCTCGTACAGGACGGCCTGCTCACGCGCAGGCCGGGCGTTGGAACGATGGTCGTCCGTTCAGCTCCGGAGGTAAGGAGCGCCCGCCTCGACGCGCTCATAGAGACCGTCAACGAAGGCGCGGATGACGCTCAGCTGCTCGTCCTGGACAGCAGCCTCGCGACCGGACCGGCCGAGGTCACAGAAGCGCTCGGGCTCGCGCCCGGCGACAGGCTGCTGAAAGTGCTGAGGCTCTGCAAGTCCGCGGGCGAACCGATCGGGCTGGCCACAGCCTGGATCCCCTCCAGCCTGGGCATCTCCGCGGCCGAGGCGCTGGTCGCGCCGGTGTACGACCTGATCGAGCGCACGTACCGCACGCCGATCAGCTTCGGCACGGACAGTGTCGGGGCGCTCGCGGCGGCCGGCACCACCGCCAAACTGCTCGACGTGAAGTCGGGCACGCCGCTTGTCAGCGTCGATCGCGTCGCCTATGCCGGAAACGACGAGCCCGTCCTTGTCTGTCAGGCGCTCTTCCGCGCCGACCGCTACCGCTACGCAGTCACTCTGCCCCGGATGATCGAGGCGGCCTGATTCAGGCCCAGCCCGGCGCGACCCGGCTCAGCGCCCGGTCGAGTCCCTCGAGTCCTGAATCGATCTCGTCATCGGTGATGATCAACGGCGGTGTGATGAGCAGCAGGTTGTAACGGCCGAACGCGTACACACCCTCTTCGCGCAGAGCGGCGCCCAACTGGGCCATCGGCGCGTTCCTGCCCCCGTACCAGGGCACGAGCGGCTCGCGCGTCTCGCGGTCAGCGACGAACTCGAGGCCGAACATGGCGCCCTCGCCGCGCACGTCGCCGATCACCCGGTGCCGCTGCGCGAGTTCCTCCAGGCCGCTGCGCAGCTTGCCTTCCAGCTCATGCGCGCGGTGCAGCACGCCTTCGTCCCGCATCGCGCGCAGGTTGGCAAGGCCGGCCGCCACGGCGACCGGATGCCCTGCGTAGGTGTGGCCCAGGATGAGCGGGTTGTCGTCGAAGTGGCTTGCTACCGATTCGCGCACCAGGGCCCCGCCCAGCGGCACGTAGGCCGAGGACACGCCCTTCGCGAATGTGATCATGTCCGGCTCGACGCCGTAGCGGGTGGCGGCGAACCACTCCCCGAGGCGACCGAAACCGGTCATCACTTCGTCGAAGATGAGCAGGATGCCGTGCTGCTCGGTGATCCGGCGCAGCCCGGCGAGGTAGCCGGCCGGGTACGAGATCACGCCGTTGGAGCCGACCAGCGGCTCGATCAGCAGGGCGGCCACGTTGTGCGGCCCCTCGAACGTCAGGATCTGCTCGATGTGATCGAGGGCGCGCTCGGTCTCCATCGCCGGATCGGTAGTGTGGAACGGGCTGCGATAAGGGTAGGGCGCGAAGAAGCGGACCACTCCCGGCATGCCCGGCTCGTTGGGCCAGCGCCGGTCTTCGCCCGTGAGGCTGCCGGCGCCGGGCGTGCCGCCGTGAAAGCTGCGGTACGCGCTCATCACCTTGTGGCGGCCCGTGACCATGCGCGCCATCTTGACCGCGTCCTCGTTGCCCTCGGCTCCAGCCGTGCTGAAGGCGGTGCGGCCGCCCTCGGCCCACGGCGAGATCTCGGACAGCATCGCCGCCAGGCTCTCGCGGGTGTCGTTGCCAAGTGAGGGCGCCGCGTACGCGAGCGTGCCCACCTGCTTCGCGATCGCCTCGGTGATGCCGGGATGGGCGTGGCCCATGTTCACCGCCACGAGGCCGGCCGAGAAGTCCAGGTAACGCCTGCCCTGGTCATCGAAGATGTGGCTCCCCTGTCCCCTGGTGATCACAGGCGCGTTCACCTGTGCCTGCGCGCTCCAGGGAGTCAGGACAGTGCTCGAACCCCGTTCTTTCGCTATCGTCTCCATTCGCACACTATAAGCAGGAACGAATGATTACGGCAGCCCGTCCCGGTGAGGCTCACGTTCCGTTGGCTGCGGCGGCGTCCTGCACTTGTCGGGCGGCCTCTGTCAGGCGCGCCGCGAACTCCGAAAGGGTCTCCTCCCCGAAGCGGGTGGTCGGGCCGGCGACTGACATGGCTGCGACGACCTCGCCCTTGGGGTCGCGGATCGGCACGCCGATCGCCGAGACACCCTGTTCAAGCTCGCTGTGTTCGCAAGCATAGCCCTTCTCGGCGACTTCGGTGAGGCTCTCGATCAGTGCGTCGGGGCGCAGGATGGTCGAGTCTGTGAACGCCTCCAGCGGGCCGGCGCCAACCAGGCCACGGATCTCGTCCTCGCCGCGCCATGCGAGCAGTACCTTGCCCACGCTTGAGGCGTGCAGCGGGGCGGTGGTGCCGATCCTGACGGACATGCGGATAAGGCTGCGCCCTTCCACCTGATGCACGTACACCGCCTCGGTGCCGTCCAGCACGCACAGGCTCACCGATTCGCCGAGGCTTGCGGCGAGTTCCTTCATCGAGGCGTTGGCAAGGTGCTGCCACAGGCGGCGGGGCACGAAGCCCGAGCCGACCTGGAACGCCTTCAGCCCGACCGCGTACGTGCCGCTGGTCGCATCCTGATACACGTGCTGCCTGCGGCGCAGCGTCTCAAGGATGCGGTACGTCGTGCTGTACGCGAGACCCGTCCTTCTTGACACTTCGGTCAGCGAAACGCCCTGTCCGGCCGCCGCGAGCACCTCGAGCACGTCGAGTCCACGCTCGACGCTCCGGACAGTGGATGTGGACGGGTCCGGAGCCCTGGGTCTTCCACGCTTCTTGATATGCACACCTCCGGCAAACAGCCTGCGTGCCCCCACACGGCGTATGCAACACCCCCTGATTTCGCAGTACACGTTGAGCCTAACATTACTTTGCAATGCTTGTTACAACACCTGCGACTCCACCCTCCAGCCCGCGCAGGTCTATCATTCAGTCAGCGAACCGGGGTCTGAGCTGACCCGGCGCTTCCGCACCGAGTGGAGGAACGCACGCATGAAGACCATCACCAGATCAACAGTGTCGCTGCTGGCCAGCCTTCTCCTGCTGAGCGCAGGGGCCCAGGAGCTGCGCGCCGGGGTGGCCGCCCAGCCCGAGACGCTCGACCCGCAGGCCACCTCGGCCACGTCGTCCTTCCAGACGACCAAGTCGATCTACGACACCCTGGTCGAGGTCGACCGGGACGGCAACATCGTGCCCTCGTTGGCCACCGGCTGGGAGATATCCGCGGACAGCCTCACGTGGACGTTCGCGCTGAACTCGGGCGTGGCCTTCCACAACGGGGACATCATGACCGCCGAAGACGTGATCAGCACGTTTGAACGCATCCTTGACGAGGACTTCGCCTCGCCCAAGTACGCCGAGTTCGAGAACATCGCCTCGGTCACCGCGCCGGACCCGCACACGGTCGTGTTCACGCTCGGCGAGCCCACGCCCGCGCTGCTCTCGGCACTCGCGTCTGGCTGGGGAGCGATCCTGCCGGCCAGCCTGATCGAAAACGGGCACGACTTCGGCAACGACCCGGTCGGCAGCGGGCCCTTCCGCTTCGTGCAGTGGGTGCGGGACAGCCATCTGACGCTCGAGCGCTTCGACGACTACTTCCGGGGGCCTGCGGGCGTCGACAGCCTGCGCCTCGTGTTCGTGTCCGACTCGGCCATCCAGCTGCAGGGGCTGATCACCGGCCAGTTCCACATCATCGACCTGCCGGCCGCCGCGGACATCCCCCAGATCGAGGCGCACCCCGACCTGGTCACATCAACCGGCCCCTCCGGCCTGGTGATCGTCGCTGCGCTCAACGGCCGCCACCCGCCGCTGGACGATGTCCTGGTGCGGCAGGCGCTCAACCACGCGGTGGACAAGGAAGTCATCATGGAGGTCGCCTACGGGGGCGGGAACCCGGTGGGCACCTTCATGGAGTACGGCAGCCCCTGGCTGCCCGCGGACGTCGCGCCGTACCGGTACGATCCGGAGCGCGCACGCGAGCTGCTGGCCGAGGCCGGTTTCGCTTCCGGCCTCGAGCTCCGCATGCTCCTGCCCCAGCTGTACCCGCCGCACGTGCTGGCGGGCCAGATCATCCAGGCCCAGCTGGCCGAGGTCGGCGTCACCGCCCGCATCGAGATCGTCGAGTGGGGGGTCTGGCTCAGCGAGGTCTACTCCGACCCGTATGACTTCGACATCACCGTCGTCGGGCACACCGGCAAGCTCGATCCGACCGGCCGCCTGGGCGGCTACGACACCGACACCAACTACGTGGCGTTCGAAGACCCGGAGCTGACCGCGCTGCTGCACGAGGCGGCCGTCAGCCCCGACTGGGACCATCGCGCCAGCCTGTACGCCGACGCGCTGCGGATACTGCACGACCAGGCACCCTGGATATACCTGGGCACGCCCGACAACCGCGTCACGCACCGCGCAGAGGTCGAGGGCTTCTGGGTCACGCCGCTGATCGACACCTGGGATTTCCGCAGCGTGAGCATCAACTGACGCCCCGGCCCGGCAGGCGCGGCCTTATGATCGGCTCCTGAATGCTGCGCTACCTGCTAAGCCAGTCGGCCTCGCTGCTGATCACGATGCTGCTGGTCATCGCGATGGTGTTCTTCGGCATGAGGCTGCTGCCCGGCGACCCGGCCCAGATCCGGGCCGGGCTGGACGCGACGCCGCAACAGGTCGAGAGCACGCGCCGGGCGCTGGGCCTCGACCGGCCGCTGGCCGGGCAGTTCGTGGCGTACCTCGGCGGACTGCTGCAGGGTGACCTGGGCCGTTCGTGGCGGCAGAACCAGCCGGTCACCGTGATCATCGCCTCGCGGCTGCCCGTCACACTGCTGCTGGCGGGCTGCGCCTACCTGCTGTCGCTCCTGCTCGGCTTCGGCCTCGGCATCCTGGCCGGCAGCCTGCCCGGCAGCGGCTGGGACCGGCTCGTGCGCGGCTACACGACCGTCGGCCTGTCGTTCCCCGAGTTCTGGATCGCATTCCTGCTCATCCTGGTTTTCTCGGTCAACCTGGGCTGGTTCCCCCTCCTGGGCTATCCGGCCGACGCGCCCCTGCCCACCAGGCTGATGCACCTCGCCCTGCCCGCACTCACGCTGGCGCTGCCCCGCTCGGCGCAGCTCGCCCGCCTTACCCGGGCGCTGCTGATCGGCGAGCGGACGGCTGACTACGTTCGGACGGCGCGCTCCAAGGGGCTGAGCGTGCTGGCGGTCACCCGCCACATCACCGTCAACACGCTGCCGGGCACCTTTCCGCTGGCGGCGCTCGAGCTGGGCGGCCTGCTGACCGGCGTGATCATCGCGGAGCAGGTGTTCTCGCTGCCGGGGCTGGGGCAGCTGCTGCTCGGCGCGATCGGCGCGCGCGACTATGCGATCGTCCAGGGCATCACGCTCCTCGCCATCCTGGTCTTCACGGCCGTCAACTGGCTGGCCGACCTGGCGCAGGCGGCGGCTGACCCGCGGATCCGCTACTCGTGAGGCGACTGCCCTGGCTCGGCATCGGCCTGCTCCTGCTGATGGCGCTGGCCGCCGCGCTCGGCCCGGAGCTGTGGAGCCAGGACGCGTACCGCCAGAACTACGCCCGGCTCTATGCGGCGCCGAGCCCCGAGAACCCGCTGGGCACGGACAACCTGGGCCGGGACGTGCTGGCTCGCGTGCTGCTGGGCGGGCGCATCTCGCTCGGAATCGCGCTGGCGGCCACGCTTGGGGCGCTCGCGCTCGGCCTGGTGGGCGGCCTCGTCTCGGGGGGACGCGGCAGCGTCGCCGACCTCGTCCTCACGCGCCTGTCCGACGCGCTGCTGGCTTTCCCCGGCTTCCTGCTCGTGCTGCTCGTGGTGGTCATCCTCGGCAACGGGGCGCTGCAGACGATCGCGGCCCTGGCCATCAGCGGCACCCCGTTGTTTTTCCGCCTGACAAGAGGTTACGCGCGCTCGATCCTGGCGACCGAGTACGTGACCGCAGCCGCCGCACTCGGCGCGACGCGCGCCCGCATACTGCCGCGGCACGTGCTGCCCAACCTGTTCGGTCCGCTGCTCGTCCAGGCCGCCAGCGTCTGCGCCGCGTTCCTGCTGGTCGAGGCGTCACTCAGCTTCCTGGGCCTGGGCGTCGCCCCGCCGACCCCGACCTGGGGAAACGTACTGCAGGACGCGCGCGCGATGCTCACGCGCCAGCCCTGGGCGGCGCTCGGGCCGGGCCTCGTGCTGGGCATCACCGCGCTGGGCCTGCAGCTGGTCTCGGATGGGCTGCGGGACCGCTTCGACCCCCGGGCACGCTAGATTGGTGGCATGACCCACTTCGAACGCGAGATCTTCGATCAGCCCCGGATACTCACCGGGCTGCTCCGCTCCGACGGGATCCTCGAGGCAGCGAACGCGCTGAAAGGGCGCGACGTGCGCTTCGTCAGCACCGTCGCGAGAGGATCCTCGGGCAATGCGGCAACCTTCTTCGCCTACCTCGTTTCCTCCGTGCTCGGCCTCCCCACCGGCACCGTCGCGCCCAGCCTGCACAGCGTCCACGGCGTCACGCCACGCGCGAACGGCGGCCTCGCCGTCGGGGTGAGCCAGTCCGGCCGGAGCGAGGACGTGCTGCTCGCGCTGAGGGCGTACCGGGAGGGCGGGGCCGCGACGCTGGCTGTCAGCAACGACAAGGAGAGCCCGCTGGCTGCCGCTTCAGACTGGCACCTTGCCCAGGGTGCCGGCGAGGAACTGGCGGTGGCCGCCACCAAGACGTTCACCACCCAGATGATGGCGCTGGCGCTGCTGGTCGCGCACTGGTCGGAGTCGGCCGAGCTGCAGGCCGCGCTCGAGGCCGTGCCCGCTGCGATGTCCGCGCTGCTTGAGCGGCACGACGACCTGGCCGGCCCCGCCGTGCGCCTGACGCACGCGACCGACCTGTGGGTGCTGGCACGCGGCCTGAACTACGTGAGCGCCGCGGAGGCCGCCCTCAAGGTGAAGGAGACGAGCTACGTCGAAACCCAGACGTACTCGACGGCCGAGGTGCTGCACGGGCCCGTCGCCGCGATCGAGCTCAACACTCCGGTGCTGC
>ERZ869909.439-NODE-439-length-50477-cov-26.054365_pt1 | contig 50477 bp, 76 predicted proteins | sample MGYA00520892_ERZ869909 | MGnify/ENA primary metagenome ERZ869909 (study PRJEB32215, sample SAMEA104723947) | bioreactor metagenome | biome: bioreactor; feature: anaerobic bioreactor; material: water | place: China | collected 2015-03-12 ... | reverse complement strand
AAGGCCATCGATTGTTGAACTTTGTTCAGCTCGCAGAAAAAAGCCGTTACCCCGAGTTGGCGGAATGGTCAGAAAAGGTATTCTCTTCCGCAAAGCGCATATGTGAGCAAGAGGTAATTGCTCAGCTCCGCACCGCTGGGCCGGCAACCAATAGCAACTGATCGAGGTAATGCACCATGTTCAAGAAGCTGCTGGCCAAGCTGAAAGGACGCTCGCGGGAGACAGGGGGGGTTCGCCTGGGCGATCCAGGGATGGCCACCCACTCGTTCATCCGGGTGGATGGAGAAGGGCGCTCTCATGAACACCTGGTTGGCCGTACCGCCTACGGCAGAGGCCATGAGCCCGAAGGTGGCCACAAGCCAGACACCGTGATAGTGACCGACGGCCAGAAGCGACTTATATAGGAAAAGCATGCGGATAAAGAAGCTCAAACCTGGCGCCTGGAAGTGGCTTCTTCTGGCCTTGCTCTCGGGTATGGCGGCCGGCGCGGTGTGCGTCATGATCGGTGCGCCGGCCCCGTTAGGAACCACCTTGCCAGCCGCCGTTGCGGCAGGCGCCGTGGTTGGCCTCAAGAGCAGCATATTCGAGTAAGGCAAAGATAGAGGTAAAGCACCGTGATGAATATGGCGACGATGGCACGATACGAGTCTGCGACACTACCTGAGGAGCGGGAGTATGCGGCCTGGCTGAAACAGGTTCGGGTGCTGGTGAGCTGTGAGGTCGATGAAAACGGCCTGGCATCCGACCTCCACGCTGACGGTGCGACCCCCGAGGAAGCCGCCGATGAACTTCGAGCCAACGGATAAAGGAAAGCGACATGGAACTCACCAATGAACAAGCTCAGGCAATCACCGGTATGGGCCGCGCTACTAGCGATTACAACCGTGGCGTGCTGGCCATGCTCGGCAAAGTCGATCTGGCGATTGCGCACGAAACGCTCATGACTTCGTGTGAGATCCAGCGTGCAGAGCGCGACGCACTGATCCCGGCTGACCACGGCATGTTCGAGGCGCTGCCCGCCGACGCAGAGGCCGTGCAGGTCAAGCTCGATGAGACGTGCCGCCTGGAAGCAGCAGCATGGGCTCCGATTCAGGCGCTGATCGACGAGGCGCAGGCCAAGCTCGAAGCGGCCGACCCATTCGGGCTTGACCAGCGCGTATGACGCCGCCGCCCGGCTCCGGCCTGGCATCCCCCAGCACCGAGGAAAACGACATGGCGAACTTAGACATCGTGATTTGCCCCGGCTGCGGCAGCGAACTGCCTGTACGAAATCGTGGCTGTGATGACTGCGGCTATGAAGACAGTGAGGTTGGCCGCATTCAAACCCTGTCGGAAATACTGCAACAGCCCAGCTATCCTGCACGCGGCGCAGCGCGATTCAACGATGTGTCACCGGCATTCCTGGCCGCGTTGGTGAAAGCAGCCGGCGGGGAGCTCCCCCAGGCCAACTGATCGAGGAAAAGTGGTCAAAGCCATCGAGCGCGGGGCAGTGCCGATGTTGGTGAATCGGGCTGAGCCGGTAGAAGCCGAATAGTTAAAGGAAAAGCAACATGACGGATATGACTGATCCAGCCTGGATTGAGCAGTACACGAAGACCATTCAGCACAGCGCTGGAGTGGATACAGACACGGCGAGCCAGTTAGCTCGTGAGGCGGCCAAAGACCCCGATCAGAGAGGATGTGACCCAGTAGAGGCTGCCCGCGAAGAACTGAGCTACTGGGAAGCCGAGTAAGCGAGGAAAAGCCCGAGAGTCTGTAGTGGCCAACCGAACAACCGAATCATAGGAAAAGACCGATGGCAACGATTGACCAGATCAAGTCCGGGAGCCCCGTTATTCTCGACCCGGCCCAGCATGATCTTGACCGCCTTGTAATGTTGAGGACTATGGAAAGCCCTACGCCCATCACCCTCCAGGGGGAAGAAGCGGAAACCTTTCTCCGCTGGGCCAAGGAGCACTGGCGTGCGGAATTCGAGCAGGACCTACAGGGCCTTTGCAGGCATGTTGAATACGGAGACCTGTTGACCACCTCGTTGCCGCTCGTGACGTTCCGTGAAGACCTCTGCGCACGGGCCGTCCCCCGTCAAGATGAAGAGATGGCAACCTTGATGGACAGGCTCCGCCAAGCGCTTCGAGAGTGGCGTTCGTCAGGGGTGGATACTGTCTGTATCTCGGGCTGTGACGCTCGTCCGAAAGGTTAAAGGAAAAGCCCATGCCAACGGTAGTGATAGACGGGATCGAGTATGTCCCTCGTGCTGAAGTGCCGGAGTTGACCGATGAGCGGTTGAAGATGGCCCTCAAAGAGCTGGTCTCAATGCAGTATTACCGCCAGGAGCACAAGGCGATTCCACAGGCTTGGAACGTTCTGGATACCTTGGCACCTGAACTGGCGAAGCTCGCCGCTGACAACCCGGAAGCCGCTTACGAGCGCATCCATGGAGCAGAATAGGACAACACCAATGAGCAACCCACTGATGACCAGCATGCCTGATCGAGACTCCCCTTGGGAGCAAGCCGCGAGCTACGAGAAGGAAGAGCGGTCGATGCGCCCGGTGGGCAAGATAGTGGTCAAGGGGGCGGTGGAGGTGGTGTTCTATCGTGCATCCACGGCGCACCTCGTCGTGGCAGGTGAGACTCAGGACGCCATTCGCAGCATTAAAACCCGCTTCGACGGCAACAAGCTGGTCATTGAGCAGGAAGGGACATCCATCAGCATGGCAGGTGGCAGCATTCATGTGTCTGGCTCAGGGCACATCGTTGCCGGGGGAGACATCTACATTGATGGTGTGCGCCAGAACAATAGCCGAACCATTGGGGCAGGGCGCTGCATCGTCGGGGTTGCGCTGCCTGAAGCTCCAGGCATCCGCATCCAGGGTAGTGGTGATGTGACGCTGTATGACCTTCAGCAGTCTCTGCTGAATATTTGCATCCAGGGCTCTGGAGACGTCACCCCCTTCGGCCAGGTCAAGCATTTGATCGCAGAGGTAGCTGGATCGGGCGATGTGGACGCCAGTGAGCTGGTCTCCGCGACCGCCGAGCTTTCGGTGGTAGGGTCCGGCGACATCGAAGCCTATGTCCAGCAGTCCGTGAAAGCCCGTGTAGCTGGCTCTGGTGATATTGTAATCCGTGGCAATCCTGCAAACCGTGATCACTCTGTTGCCGGCTCCGGCGACATCAAGTTCAAGAATTAGGAAAAAGAGAGTTATGCACCACAGAAGCCTAATAGTTGATTCTATTAAAAATGCCAAAAGGTATGGGTGGTGGGCTCTTCATCCGACTAAGAGATATAAAAAGGAACTTGAGGAAGAGATAAAATGCCGAGGCGATGGGTGGTTCTTCATAAACCTTGCCATGGACTGGATTACACTGGTTGCGGTGCTAGTCATGACAATAACGAGAGCCCATGATCTGTTGTTCGTCCAAATTATCCTTGTTGGAATCTGGTTATACCATCTTTACCGAGCATGGAAATCTACTGAGCCGTTGCCCTGCATGTAAAATGGCTTTTTGAAGAGAGGAGTACAATGTGTCACAGGAACTCTATCATCCTTTTCGCTACGCAGCATCGAGGCCATTTGTAAAGCGTGTTGCCGCCTTCTGGCATTCCGAAGTGGGCCAGCGCATGTTCCCGTCGGCACAGGAGTTCGAGCGGCTGCAGATGATGGTCATGTCTGGGTATAACGATGCCTTGGATCGCATACCGTTTGATCGGCGTCCTGCCAACATGGATCTGGCTTTTCAGGAGATCAACCGTGCGGTTACGTATGCAGCCTTCAATGCACACGGCCGAAACATATTCCATTTCGATGCCCGCCTCGTGGATATGTTCTCTCGCACGGATGTTGGGGGTATCCCTCCTGAAGCCGTGCATCTACCGTTCGACGTTTTCTATCTTCACTTCGGGCCGAAATCCAATTTGGAGCTGGTGCCGGGCAAGCCTGTCGACGGTGCATACGTCTATGTCCAGGAGAGGGTTGGCGCGAAACACCTGCACTTTGATCTGACCACGACTGATGCTGAGAATCACGCCACCCAGATCAAGCAATGCTTCATCACCAACCCGGACGTCCGTTATCACCTGGCCATCGATCTGAGTCAGGGAGCCGATCTTGAGAACCTTGTTGCGGACGCTATCAACTCTGAGGTAAATGCGCTCAGGGCACCAGGGATCGACACATCTTCACTCGAAGAACTGCAGGAAGAGGCTCGGCAGCAAGGCGTCGACCTGCGGGACCAACGCCAATCAGGCGCGGAACGTCGTACCGAACAACTGAGAGAGCGTTTCCCGACCTTCCGAGCCGCCATGAACCTGGCCATCAACGCCATTTTTTACCTATCAGCCTATCCTGATGACTTTAATGAGGACTGGCCCGCCAATGCTCCCAAAAAGCTGACCGAGAAGGCCGATAATGCTCAAACAGCCAAGGAGAGGCGACGGGCCGAGTCAAAGCTGCTTCCCATGGGGTTTACTCGGGTCAAGTTCGTCAGGTCTCCAGGAACCCCCAGCGGCATGCAGGGGGAGGGTTCTTCGCGGGCTCATTGGCGCCGGGGTCATTGGCGAAATCAGCCATACGGCGAGGGCAGGAAGCTGCGAAAGCCGGTCTGGATCAAACCAGTCATCGTAAACAGCGACGCCTTCGGGGAAGAAACGCCTGCACGCATCTACGATGTGCAGCCGAAAGAGGGCGAGTAGTGCCATCCTACGAATCCCACACTCGCAACGGCACATTCCGCATCCACGGCGATCTGGGTGATCACTGCGCCGACTGCAGCGATGTCGCCAGCGTCCTCTGCGATTTCCCCATCGGGGGCGATCTAACTTGCGACCGCAAGGTGTGCGAGCGCCACGCCCGCGTCGTGGGTGACGATATGCACTATTGCTTGACCCACCACCGTGAGTACCTGGCGCTCAATCCCGACAAGCCCGAGTACCGCCTGACGCAGCTGCGCCTCAAGACCCTGCCTGGCTTCGCTCATGCCGCCCTCAGCTTTCTCAAGGAGGCCTTCGACCACCGCGACACCGGGCACCGCGGACCCGGCGTGGAGCCCTTCCTGCGCAACAGTGCCATTCCCCTGGGCGAGGAGGGAGTGCGCGCCGGGCGCGGCCCGGTGGAAGACGCCCCCTACGACTCCCTAGCGGGAGGGCTGCAGTGGTGTCTCCATTACGGCCTGGTCGAGGTCTGCTGGCGCAAGCCGCCGGGGTATGACCCACAACCCTGGTTCGCGCTGACGATGACGGGCTTGCGCGTCATCGAAGGCGAGGTGGTGGAGCTGCCGGAACAGCCACCCTGACCACGTTCGCACCACCAATGACCACTTGCGATAGTCATCCTGTTGGGCTAGCATGTGACTAGGCATCATGACTAGGGTATCACCATGCACACTGAAGAAGTCTCGAAATCACAATTTAAGGCGCGGGCGCTGGAGTATTTCCGCCAGGTAGAGGCCACTGGCGAGGCGGTCGTTGTTACTGACAAAGGGCGCCCGGCTATCGAGGTGCGCCGGTATAAGGCCGATCAGCGGAGCCCGCTTGAGCGCCTGCGTGGCAGCGTCATCGAGTTGGCCGAACCCTTCGAGCCAGTGGGCGAGGAAGACTGGGAGGCGCTGCGTTGATCGTCTTGGACACCCACGCCCTGCTGTGGTGGGTCAACGGCGCCCCCCAGCTCTCACAGAGCGCCCTCAAGGCCATTGAGCATGAACTGCAGTCGGATGATGGCGAGATCCTGATATCGGCGATCTCGGCTTGGGAAATTGCGCTGCTGGTCGAGAAGGGGCGCCTCACGCTATCCATGTCCACCGATGACTGGCTGGAGACCGTCGAGGAGATCGAAGGCGTCCGCTTTGTCGCTGTCGACGCCGCCACGGCGGTGGAATCCACCCGCCTCCCTGGGGAGTTCCACAAAGACCCGGCAGATCGGATGATCGTGGCTCTGGCCAGGCACTACAACGCTGAGCTGATCACCGCCGACGACAAGATCACAGCCTACCGGCACGTCAGAACGGTTTGGTAGCTGGGCATCACAGCAACAAGCAAAGTTCGAGGAAAAGATCATGAGTGATAGCGAAAAAGCATTCGAGCAATTTGTACTCGATGAGCTGGCTGAAGGTGATGAGGAAGTAGCCTTGGCGATGCTCGAAAAGGGGAGCGATGGGCAATATCGGACAGTTGCAACCGCTGCGGCATGGAAAGCATGGAGTTCTCGCGGCGAGTTGGAGCACGGCCCCAAGGTCGGCGATGCCGGCAAGCCCGAGGAATAAAAGCTCGCCCCGGTTCGCCGGGGCCTGTCGAGAGCCGTTTCGCTGAGGCGGCTGCCGACAGCACAGCGATCAAGGAAAAGTATCATGGATACCAACGTCGACAAAACCAAAACGGAAAATCCACTACCGAAGTGCCCGGCCGGGCTAACTCACCGTGGAGTAATGGCTCACCGCCTTAATTATGACCAAAAATGGCACGGCAATCGCAGGGAGAATGCATTTGCCCTGGCATGGGAGCGTGAAAATGCCATGACGGGGGAATTGCGAGTAACGGGGGCAACAAGGGACGAAAGGGGTATATTGGATTCCCTTCTTTCCGAAAGGTCAAACATGCTTTTCTATGATGAAAAGCGCCTTGCGCCTTACAATCAAGAAGCCGCTGTCATTGCTGCTACGGTGATGCAGTGGCTTGGTACCAATATTGGATTCGGCTGGCTTGAAAACACCCTGGACGAGGCTGGCTATACCATCGCCAGAAAAGACACACGTGAATGATGTAGGCAGGAGGTGGGTGATGGCGACATTCCCAGTAACCGACGAAAAAGGCCACGTCTATGCAGACGCTCAAGAGCTAAGCGGGGCAATCGAATATCTGGAAAGGGATGCCGAATACCTACGTCGTCAGGTCAGTAAATATAGCGATCTGGCCGTTAAAGAGAGAGTAATGCGAAACGCCGAGCGCTCCCACCAGTATTCGGTGAGTCTCCGTAGGCTGGGACAGTTGTAAAGATATCCTTGTCAACTGATCCCGCCGCCCCCTAGAACGGGGTGGAATACGAGATGACAACCGACAGGAGGTGATCATGGAAAACATGGTCCTTACAAAGAAAGTGTACACCGCCGATCAGCGGCGCTGGTGTGAGAACTATGAGGATCGCACGGGTTTCGAACCGCTCATGGAGGACTTCGAGGCAGGTGACGAAACCTTCGCCCAGGCTGCCCAGAAAAGCGTGGTGTGGTTTGAGGATTGGTCCAGCGATGCTCTCCTGTTTATTAGTGATGGCGAAATGTCGGCCATTGCCAATTGTGGCGAGCTGGCGTAACAGAAAAGATCGAGGAAAAGGAGAGAGCACGATGGTCAAGATGACAGGATCGCAACTCATCGCCAATGAGCGGCAGCGCCAGGTTGATTCGGAAGGCTGGACACCGGAGCACGATGACCAACACGGGGTCGAGATTCTGCTGCTGGCAGCCCTGTGTTATCGCGATGCCGCTGGAGATAGCGCGGCCCAGCCAACGCTTTGGCCATGGGATGCGGGGTGGTGGAAGCCGAAAAGCCGGCAGCGAAACCTCGAACGGGCTGGCGCCCTGTACCAGGCGGCTGCGGACACTGCCGAGCGAGCCCAGGATTACCGGCGCCGCGATGAAATCCGTGAGCATGTCGCAAGCTGCGCGATCCTGCTCGATAGCGTCCTCGCTACCGAAGCCAACTGATCGAGGAAAACACCATGCCTGTAACCAGCAAAACCGCCACGCCCGCCCAGCGTGCTTGGCTTGAACAGTACGAACGTGAAACTACGTTCGAGGCGCTGCACCAGGATGAGCTGGATAGCGGCGAAATGTCCTGGCCGCAGGTTGCGAGAGCCAATATCGATTGGTTTGAAGACTGGTCGAGGGACGCACACCTGCGCATTCAGAAGAACAATCCAGACCAATAGGAAAAGGGGCACCATCAAATGACAATCGCTGAAGCATTGCGTGACCTCATGTTTGAACGCGCCGCCGAAGAAGGCAGAGATCCCTACGACCACCATATCTGGCAGGGCGACCCCGACCTTTTACAGTCGGCGTACCTGCGGGCTGGGCGGACGCACACGCACCCGCTGAACGACATGGACGCGGTGATGGCTTCTGTCCGCCGCTCACCGCTGTTCGAGCGAGTAGGTACGATCCCGGCGCACTCTCGTACAGGCAAGGCCAGGGAGGTTCGCTATGCGGCGTATAAGCTGGTGAAGAAAAGTGCCCGTGCCAGCGAGGCTAACTAATCGGGGAAAAGGAGAAAGCCATGCAGGGCTTCACTGAAGCACAGATTGGCGAGGCGATGGACCGTGCCGTTGATCGCTGCATCCACATCGATGATGTTCAGGAGCGCACGTCAGCCATTCGCAGAGCGATGCTCGAGGAGGGTATAGCCCTTGCACGAGCCGCGAAATCCCATGAGTGCATTGTGCCTTGGCTTGATGGAAAGCCCCTGATCAATGCCGTGGGGACATCTGAGGCGGAGTGCCAAGCGAATCTCTCCCTGCTGAATCTGGACGACGAAGAGCTGAAGCGTGTGAAGCTCAAGACGGGATCGCTCCAGGTGACTTCTGAGGCGCCGGCAAGTGAATCTGGCGACGGCCGCAACTGATCGAGGAAAAGGGTACGTCATGAAAAACATCAGCACGTTTCAACATGACCGCTGGGCTCCGAAGCCTATCAACGAGCTGGTAGTCGGCGATTTGATTTCTCAAGGGGGGGAAGTCGCCACTGTAGCTGCGCCGCCTTATGAGGAAGAAGGAGTTGTGCGCATCCCGGGTAAACCCTATGACCCTGGTCCAATCAAGCTGTTGCTGGGCGAGTTTGCCGAGGGCAAAGACCACATCATCATGGCCATGGAGCTGGTGGGTTCCGAGCTTGCAGAGTTCGATGATGGCACAGTTCTGATTACGGACCTGGAGGCAGGGCACAACCTGGTCTATTCGCCACGGCTTCCCATCGCTGAGCTGGAAGCGTTCTGTGCAGAGCATATCGATCGTTACCAAGCATTCTATGACGCCAATGAGGCAGCTATTGAAGACCGCCAGGCGGTACCGATGGAGCCCTGGTGGCCTCAAGACAACCAGTGATAGGAAAAGCACTGATGTTCGCAAAAGGGCCAATGCCAGGAGCTACACCCAAGCAAGAAGCCCTGGCTTTATTACCCAGTGGGACGTATTGCCAGCAGGCTTCGGCAATGGGCATTGCTGGCTATGTCGTCATCCTGCCGGATGGTAGAAAAATAGCGAGTGCAGGCAATGCTAGTCAGGCGTGGGACAAGGCTCATGACTGGGCTTTGCGTAACCATATAGGCCAAGAGTGAGGTTTTCGGTGTGGGCGTATGGAGCGCCCACACCCAAGGTTTCAACTGATCAAGGAAAAGTCGTATGAAAACGCCGATGAACTACGAGCCAACGGATAAAGGAGAAAACCCTTGAATGAGCAAACCCCAACTGCAGCAGCGACCTCAACCGCCAGCGGCACCGCCGTGAACGAGGCCCATGATCAAAAGCGCGTTATCGCCGCATATACCCTGATGATGGCAGCACCGTTATTGTGGTTTACCCCGCTGGTCGCGGTGGTTCTTGCCTACGTCCAACGCGGGAATTCCGGCGATCTGGCTCGCTCTCACTACGGCAATGTGATTCGCTGCTTCTGGATCACTCTGATCGGGATCGTGATGCTCGTGGTCTACGTCTTGCTGATCATGCCAGGACTGGCCATGCTCTCAACTGTGGGCTTTGATGTAACCACTATGGTCAACTTGGCCCTTCTTGCTCATGCACTCACGTTCACCATCTGGATCTACATTCGTCTCATCAAAGGGCTGAACTACCTGCTCAAAGGGAAGCCCTGTGCCTGAACCATACCGCCGCGACTGCCGACAGCCACAACGATCAAGGAAAGGGGGAACCGACGATGCCGAGTGCCAACGCCTGGAAATCAATCGAGAAGGCTCGCGAGAAGGGGGCATTTGCTGGGGTGGAAAGCGCCCTACCGCTTTGGAACTACTCGAAGCGAGAGCTGGTTGAACTCGCTCTTCGCCTCGGCTCTCAGGCCGCTGGGGAAGCCGATGACGCTGAAGCCGGGGTTCGAGCGGTAGAGGCTGAACGGGAATCGCTAGCTCGCGCTGGCATCATCTAGCAACGGATCAAGGAAAAGAGACCCCCAATGAACAAAACACAGTTACTCGACGCGATCAGCCGTTTCGCTAGCGATACCAGACGCTCTCCGCAAGAAGTGTTGGATGACCTGCATGAGATTCAAGAGGACATCGAGGCACGGGTGGAAGCGCTCGAGGCTGACGTCGAATCAGAAAACGATCTCGATACGCCCCTACGCTGATCGAGGAAAAGCACCGTGATGAATATGGCGACGATGGCACGAGACGAATCCGCGACACTTCCCGGGGAGCGAGAGTATGCGGCCTGGCTTAAACAGCTTCGGACGTTGCTGGGCTGCGAGGTCGACGAAAACGGCCTGGCATCTGACCTGCACGCAGACGGCGCGACCCCCGAAGAAGCTGCCGATGAACTTCGTGCCAACGGATAAAGGAAAAGCACATGAATAGTCGAATCCGCATCATCAAGGGGCACTACCGCGAGGAAGGCGGCTCACTGACTCCTGGCTCCCTGACGGTGATTGATATGCCTGGCCAAGGGCTTTGCTCGGAGAACGGGGGTGAGGTACGGGCTCGCCGCTACCAGGTGGCCGGTGAGATCGAGGGCCTGGAGCTTTACGGGCCTGATATTGCTTTCGACTTCCTGCCCAACGAGGGCGAGTGTGAGCGCGTCGGTATCCCGGTCGACACGCAGTAGGCCCAGCTAGCCCCGGTTCGCCGGGGCCTGTCGAGAACCGCCTCGGCGAGGCGGCTGCCGACAGCCACACAAATCGAGGAAAAGCTGGTTATGAGGCGTTTGATTCGCAGGTTGGTATTTGAAAACACAGCCTATTTCTTTGTTGGTGTAGCTGGGACTGTGCTGAGCGTGATTTTCGTCAGAAGACCAGAACCAGAGCTGTCGGGGGTGAGTGGACTTTCCACTTCACAGCCTTTCACAAGCTCCCTGATGGCTGATGCTATCGGATGGATCATGCTGGGTATTTCACTAGCGATTCTAGCAGTAGCGATTTTGCGCAGCCGGTCAAACTAAATGTTATGGGAAAAGGGAGAGGGAAAATGGTTCGGCGTACAGTTATCCGGAATATAAAGAGTGGGGGCTCCGTCTCCATCAATGGTAGGCAATTCGCTGGCAGGAACATCATTATTGATGGTGACGTAGTTACGGTGGATGGAGTTGTTCAAGAAGGCGTTGACGCGCAGCAACTCACCATCGAGATTCATGGCAGCGTCGAGCGTGTAGAAACCGAATACGGTGATGTCACAGCTCAGCAGGTTTCAGGCTCAGTAAAAACCATGTCTGGTGATGTCAATGTCACTGGAAGCGTGGATGGTAACGTGTCCACTATGTCTGGTGACGTGCGAGCTGGCCATATTCGTGGCGATGTGTCCACCATGTCGGGTGATATTCGGAAGTGAGCGGACGGACAGCCCTGGGCGCACTGGGGCCTGTCGTGAGCCATTCCTAAGAGTGGCTCCCATCAGCCACAACGATCAAGGAAAAGGAGCTAACACATTATGAGCATGATTGAGGTGGAGAAAACCCTTGATGGGATGCAAGAGTCCGGGGTGATCATCGTTGGCCGGGAGCACATTGAAGGTTTGCTCAGTAATGACGACCGGGGGCCTACAGAGGTGATTCCTGTACTGATGGCCACAGGTCGTGCTCGTGGTATCCATTTTTACCAAGACCAGGCCCAGTTTGATGGTTTCGAGTTGGCCAGGAAGCTGGGGGAGGTAGGGTTCGACAGGGAGGCAGCCCGAGCTGTCATTGCAAATCTGCGCCCAGTGCCGACACCTGAGCTGATGTCCCTCGGTGACAGAGACTGATCTCCGGGCTTCTCCGGGCTTCCAGCCCCGGTAAAGCCGGGGCCTGTCGAGAGCCGATCCTGGGAGGTCGGCTGCCGACAGCCACAGATCAAGGAAATGGAGAGAGCACGATGACCCAGATGACAGGAACACAGCTCATCGACAATGAGCGAAAACGTCAGGTCGAAGTGGAAGGCTGGACACCAGAGCACGACGATCAGCACGGGGTCGAGATCCTACTGCTGGCGGCTCTCTGCTATCGCGATGCCGAGGGGGAGGGATCTATTCAACCGACGCTCTGGCCCTGGGACTCCGGGTGGTGGAAGCCGAAGAGCCGTCAGCGCAACCTGGAGCGTGCCGGAGCCCTGTACCAAGCGGCAGCCGACACTGCGGCGCGTGCTAAGGAATTCGACCGGCGCGATGAAATCCGCGGGCATGTCGCAAGCTGCGCGATCCTGCTCGATAGTGTACTCGCTACCGAATCCAACTGATCGAGGAAAAGCCAACATGACATTATTAGAACAAACAATCATAGCGATTGCCGCACAGCGACTAACAGAGGCCAAGGACTTAGCCGATTCTGATCGTGAAGCAAGCGGAAAGGCAACGGGTGACCTGTTTACGTTAGTGGAAATTGCTCATGTGAGAGACAGCGGAATGTCTGAGAGTGCAGCTGCTGAGCTGATCAAGTTGGAGAAGGAGGCAGTAGACCTAGCCCATGCCAAGCGGCTCGGCTCCCAACAACCATAGATCAAGGAAAAGCACCATGAGCAAGATCCGCGCTGCCCTGATAGCCATGATTGCCCTAGCGACATCCACGGCGGTCGCAGATCAGCTCCGCGTTGTAACTCTGACTGAATTGCATGAGCCGGGCCAGCTAGCACATCTCAAAGAGGTTGACGGCGACTGCCGATACTATGGCAGTGTTGAACGAACCACCATCCGCGTAGAAGTGAGCGTTTGCTCTACAGAGGACGGTACTCCTGTGGAGGCACCATTTCCCGGTGTAGCAAGTATCGGCGGTTTGCCAGTTCCTGCTGGAACTCTCATTGACCTCGCCAAGAAATAGGAAAAGTGATGCGTGACTCCCAGGTGCGACCTGAAATCGCCTACAACCACAAGGCAAGGCCGCTGTGCTGGACGAACAGGAAGCTGACCAACGCTATCGACGCCCATCTTGCCGAGCGGGTCGAGCGTGGCCACGGCGTCTCGACCCGGAAGGCCGCCTACCGGGGGCTCGATCCCGAGTCCCCCTTGTTTGTGTCGGGTCGCACAGGTTCGGGTTTGAAGATCAGCGAGAAGCGCAGGGATGGCAAGACCTACTACAGCGCAACCCAGCTCAGCCGAATCTACTCCAGATTATTCGAACAGGCCGGCATAGAGGGCGCGAGTGCGCAGTCAGGACGGCGGACCCTGGCCGTCAAGCTGAAACGCCGAGGGATCGATCTGAGGCACATCAGCGAAATCCTGGGCATCGAGTCCCTGGAGGCGGTCAAGAAGCTCTGTGCCGGCGATCCGGCCCGCTTGGGCGACATTGTACGGAGAATCATTTGATGACAGGGGAGCAATTCGACGCCCTGGTAAAGTTGATGCGCGGTGACCCGGAGAGTGCCAGCAACCGTGCCGCCCGCCGCGTGTTGGTGGATGGGATCACACAGGCCGAGGCGTTTCGAGAGACAGGCGCTACGCGATCCGGCGTCAGCAATGCGGTGCGCCGGTATTTGGAGGCTGACCGGCTCATGAGGGGCGTTTACAAGGTGGAGAAAAAAGAGCCTTGAGTGCTTGCGTGTACACTTCTAGGGATGTACACTAGACCCATGGCATCAACATTGGAGCGAGGAAGCAGATCATGGCCAACCGTAATCAGCAGTTCCTGTCAGTAATTGATGGCAAGGCCAAGGCTCTGATTCTGGAGTCGATAGCTGTTCATTACGGCATCACCTCTCAAGAGGCTTACGATGAAGTGACAGATTCCGAAGCTGAACATCTGCTTGATTACATGGTTGAGCCTCAGCGCTCCGCTGCGTCGGTCCTGATGCAGCGTCACGGAATGATTTAAAAGAGGAAAACGCCATGAGCATGAGCATAGCCGTAGAGAAGGTCGAGAAGGGGGATAAGATCGAAGTCCCGTTCGATGATTCCGTAACAGCCGCCACAGTCACTTATGTCTATGAGGCCGGCAATCTTCGTACTTTTGAGCTTTGCGATAATGGCGTGTACTTCACTCGAAGCATGGACCGTGCTGAAACTGTAAATCTCATTTGCTGATGCGAGCCCTGCCCAGGCGGGGCTCACCGACCGAGGAAAAAAACATGTCGAACGAAACAATCAAAATCGCTGGCCTCACTGTCATTGCTCTTTGGCTCGTTGTCCAGGTCATTCTTTTCTGGAGCATTCGGAGGAAAGCCTTGTCTTCCGATCTTGGCAAACGTTACGCGCTGCACTCAACCGTCATCTTCCTGGGTGGCTTTGCCACATCTATGTTGATGCTGGACTGATCGAGGAAAAGCGCGATGGCTAAGCTGCCTCACATCAAAAAGCCCTGCCGGGACTGCCCGTTCCGCAAGGACACCTTGAGGGGGTGGCTCGGCGAGGCGCGGATGCACGAGATCATCGCCGCTGACTCGTTCGTCTGCCACAAGAAGACCGATATGCAATGCGCTGGCCACATGCTGGTCAAGGGTGACGACAATGCCTTTGTTCGGCTTGCAGGGCGTCTGAGCATCCCGCTGGAGCTATCAGGCGACGACCTGGTGTTTGATACCGCTGCTGCCTGCATTCGGCACCACGCGAACTAATCGAGGAAAAGCGGATGAGCAAGGCGATCGGTATCACTGTGGATGGCTTCGTAGAGTGGCACGCTCCTGGTGTGGTCAGTGACTACGGCACGCTCTGCGGCTATGACGCGAATGACCCTGGTATTGGAACGACCGGTACAGTAGAGCCGGGCAGAGGCCAGAAGATCACGTGCGAACAATGCAAGGCAATCTGGGAAGCGACCCAGGCGCTACGACTCCGCTCAACTGATTTTGCATAGGAAAACACCATGCCTGTAACCAGCAAAACCGCCACGCCCGCCCAGCGTGCTTGGCTTGAACAGTACGAACGTGAAACTACGTTCGAGGCGCTGCACCAGGATGAGCTGGATAGCGGCGAAATGTCCTGGCCGCAGGTTGCGAGAGCCAATATCGATTGGTTTGAAGACTGGTCGAGGGACGCACACCTGCGCATTCAGAAGAACAATCCAGACCAATAGGAAAAGGGGCACCATCAAATGACAATCGCTGAAGCATTGCGTGACCTCATGTTTGAACGCGCCGCCGAAGAAGGCAGAGATCCCTACGACCACCATATCTGGCAGGGCGACCCCGACCTTTTACAGTCGGCGTACCTGCGGGCTGGGCGGACGCACACGCACCCGCTGAACGACATGGACGCGGTGATGGCTTCTGTCCGCCGCTCACCGCTGTTCGAGCGAGTAGGTACGATCCCGGCGCACTCTCGTACAGGCAAGGCCAGGGAGGTTCGCTATGCGGCGTATAAGCTGGTGAAGAAAAGTGCCCGTGCCAGCGAGGCTAACTAATCGGGGAAAAGGCATGTCCATACCTATACCTGTCTGCCGGCTAATTGATATATGGAACCCCCTTGATCCTAGTGCCGGTCCATGGGAAATCTCAGTGTCGCGAGATGATGTTGCGCTGGCGCTATCTGCCAATCGGCTAGTTCCCACGCCAGGCGGGAAAGATCACGCTGGGCGTATCGCATATCTTGTGAGGAATCCTGCGCAAGATGCTATTGCTATCGACGTTGGTATCCCGTCGCTAGGGTATTCGGGGCCGGCTTGGGGGATTGTCGACGGAAACCATCGGCTTGCAGCTGCAGCGTTCCGAGGAGACGCTGAGATCCTGGCAGACGTTGATGGCGAAGTTGACTGGATTGCTGAGTGCTTCCACCTCTCTCGCGAAACAGTGATGACGGACTGATCCAGGAAAAGAACAATGGCCACAACGCAGGATGAAACGCTAGAGCAGCGCCTTTCCCGCCTCCAGGAGATCCTGGGGCATGTAAAATCCGCTGGATTCGATGGTGAGCAGCTGGCGCAGCGAATCGAGGGAGACTTGCACCGACTGATGAATTCAGCCTGGCTGAATTGCTCGGACCTAATTCACCGACACGAGCGTCACAATCAGTCAGCGATGCCGGTAGCCGCAAAGGCGGCTATGGAATATGCAGTGGTCGCCGAAGAAGGACAGGTGTTCTTGAAACTCTGGCAGGAGGGCGATTTCGACTCCATCCGCAAGGAGTGGCCCGACGCTCCAGAGACGATCTACGTCGACCGAAACCTGATTCTCTGAGATCAAGGAAAAGGAGCTGTAGTGCCATCCTACGAATCACGCACCCGCAATGCCACATTCCGCATCCACGGCGATCTGGGTGATCACTGCGCCGACTGCAGCGATGTCGCCAGCGTCCTCTGCGACTTCCCCATCGGAGGCGATCTAACCTGCGACCGCAAGGTGTGCGAGCGTCACGCCCGCACCGTGGGCGACGACATGCACTATTGCATGACTCACCACCGTGAATACCGGGCGCTCAATCCCGACAAGCCCACGCATCGCCTGACACACCTGCGGCTCAAGACACTCCCAGGCTTTGCCCACGCCGCCCTGGACTTCCTCAAGGAGGCCTTCGACCGGCGTGATCCTGGCCACCGTGGCGCCGGCCTAGAGCCGTTCCTTCGCAACAGCGCCATCCCGCTGGGGGAGGAGGGGGTGCGAGCCGGGCGCGGCCCAGTGGACGATGCTCCCTACGACTCCCTGGCGGGAGGGCTTCAGTGGTGTCTCCATTACGGACTGGTCGAGGTCTGCTGGCGCAAGCCGCCGGGGTATGATCCGCAACCCTGGTTCGCGCTGACGATGACGGGCTTGCGCGTCATGGAAGGCGAGGTGGTGGAGCTGCCGGAACAGCTACCCTGACCACGCTCGCATCGCCAATGACCATTTGCCATAGTCATCCGATTGATCTAGCATGTGACTAGGCATTATGACTAGGGCATCACCATGCACACCGAAGAAGTCTCTAAATCACAATTCAAGGCGCGGGCACTGGAATACTTCCGCCAGGTGGAAGCCACGGGCGAGGCGGTCGTTGTGACTGACAAGGGGCGCCCCGCCATCGAGGTGCGTCGGTACAAGGCCGATCAGCGCTCCCCGCTTGAGCGTCTGCGTGGCAGCGTCATCGAGCTGGCCGATCCCTTCGAGCCAGTTGGCGAGGAAGACTGGGAGGCGCTGCGTTGATCGTCTTGGATACCCATGCCTTGCTGTGGTGGGTCAACGGTGACCCCCAGTTTTCACAGAGTGCCCTCAAGGCCATTGAGCACGAGCTGCAGGCGGAGGAGGGCGAGATCCTGATATCGGCGATCACGGCTTGGGAAATCGCGCTGCTGGTCGAGAAGGGACGCCTCACGCTATCCATGACCACCGATGACTGGCTGGAGACCGTCGAGGAGATCGAAGGCGTGCGCTTCGTCGCTGTCGACGCTGCCACGGCTGTTGAGTCCACCCGGCTTCCCGGTGAGTTCCACAAAGACCCGGCAGATCGGATGATCGTGGCCCTGGCCAGGCACTACAACGCTGAGCTGGTCACGGCGGACGACAAGATCACAGCCTACCGGCACGTCAGAACGGTTTGGTAGCTGGGCATCACAGCAACAAGCAAAGTTCGAGGAAAAGAGCCATGAGCTGCGATCTGGTCAAAGTGCCCCGTGATAAGCTGAACGAACTCATTAGCGTAGTTCGTTCGATCAATCGTGGTAGGCAGCACGAGATTCGGGTGGGGGGCGATGACGCTCCCTGTTACTGGCAGCGAAAGGAATGGGTGGACTGGGCGCTGGAAGTGGCTGAGGATCTTGATTCAGTGGTCGCACAGATCAATGACGAGCCAGCCAAGGCCTCCGAGTCAAAGTAGCGAGGTAAAGACATGCCAATCATGAAGCAAGACAAAGAAGACAGTACAGAGCCCATGATCCACGGCGCGTTGCCACTGATGTGGTTAATCATGTTTGGCCTTTCAATCGCTAAGTTGCTGCCTTTAGGCCTAGATTCGTCAATCACGGGCTTACTCCCTGGATGGTTTGGGATCATTGCAACAAGTGCGCTCCTAGCAGTCATTACGATTTTGACTGGAATGCCTAAAGGGAGGCAGGCCCTTGCAGGACTGGCTGCCGCTATCGTTGGAGCTGTGGGCATTCTTGCGCTGTCTGCCACAGGAAATTTCTGGCTATTAGCCCTGGGCTTTATCCTTGTGGTACTACCGGCTAGCTCGCTTGCATTTCGTGCTGTGATCTCAGGGCAGGAACGACAAGCCTAATAGTTCGAGGAAAAGAGCCATGAAGGCAGCAGTTGCGAGTTGGCGAATCCGTGAGACACTGAATCCAAGTCAGAGATCGAGGAAAGGGTGATCTTAGATGGGAAGTCGACATGAATGAGTTCGAGCCACTGACCCCGGATGAACTTTTGTACAGCCTTGAAAAGCTCGTCTCTGAGTTCGGGGCATCAAATGCCCAACAAACTGTGCTAGATCACATTGCTGGATTTGATCGGCAGGAATTGACAGCACGGCAGCGGGAGCGTTTAAAAGCCCTGAAAGACAGTTGCTCTATATGATTTGCATTGGCGAGGCGAGGGTGCGTGCTTCACGATACGCAAGCACCTTGATAATCGAAAAAGATCTAGGAAAAGATATGACCTCCTACCGCAATGCGATCATGGAAGTCTTCAAGCCCGATGACGGCAGCTACCAGCAACCATGCCGGGTTCGCCAAGACTTGGAGAGCATCCGCCTGGAGTACGAGGAAGATGGTATTGCCTACGCTTACGTCGGTCGGGCTCGCGGCGAAGGGCACTACGAGCTGGAGGCTGAGGGATTTCAGGGACGAGCTACACTGCACACCTTCTCAGGATCAATCTTTCTGGATGGCGCCTGGCAGGAGGAGGGTGGCTACGGGATGTGGCGAATTCGGCTTGGCGGTGTGGACTGATCGAGGAAAAGAAATTCTAGTCGCGAAGTAATAAATGACATAAGGGGAACGATTTGTTTAACTCGCATGACACTACCGTAAAAGTTAGCGGTGACGATAAGACTGGTGGTACGGCAAGGCTACTAATAGAGCGCAAGGGGCTCTGGTTCATATTTAATAAAAAATATGGTGGCCGCGAATCCTGTGCAATCCACACATCTCTCGTCACCTCCTTCAGTTCCAGTCGGGTATACACCGCTGATGGACTATACTATGATATTGACGATAGTACATTCCGGCGCCTTCTTGAGGTGATGAAAAAACTGGAGGGTGGCGAAGTATCTTCATAAGCAAAAAGTCGGCCTTGCCGCGACGAAACGTGGATTCGCCCGTAATTAGAGGACATCGAGGCACGGGTGGAAGCGCTCGAGGCTGACGTCGAAACAGATAACGATCTCGATACACCCCTACGCTGATCGAGGAAAACAGCGCATGCCGACCGAACAAACACCTGCTTCGCTAACCGAGCTGCTTGTCAGCTTGATTGCTGGGGGTGACGAGCGCCGCATGTGGCGAGATTACAAGGCCAGTGCTCTTGATCAGATGGCCGAGTCCGACGACCTTGCCCTGCTACGCGCTGCCAAGGGCGCTGACGAGTTTGAGGTTGGCTTTATGGGGTTCGTGTCCAGCTTCCCAGGAGTCGAGGTCGTGCCTGCCCCAGAGGGAGGCTTTTACGGCTTCACACTTGGGTTCGTGAAGCTGGATCGCGACCTTCGTCGTGAGGTGCTGCGCGCCTACGCTACCGAGTTGAGGAAGTGTTAAAGGAATTGGGCGATCGCAATTAACCTCTTTGCCTTGTCTGATATAATCTAGCAAAAGCGTGATCCACTAAAACTCCGGGTCGCCCGAATCCTCGCATCTAGCGAGCACAAGGAGGGCTGATCACAGCACTGCAAGTGTGTCGGGTATAGTAGAGCAGGGGCGCTCAGTGGGAAGAGGAAGGCAGCAACTCCCGCAGCTTTGGGAGAACGCGAAGTACATCAGCTGGCCGCAAAGCCATAGTCACCCGATCGTTCGGGTGCCCCGGGCCTCTGGCCAGCCGGAAAGCCTGACAATCCGGCGCCAGCCGGGTGAGTCCGAGTATGATCTTTTTGAGCGGTGCGAAGCTTATCGCGACAAGCGCGGACAGGCCATCTGGGGTGAGCGGCGGTGGCGGCAGCTGATCGGTGTTACCAAGCGATCGGTGGCAAAGCACCGCGAAGGTCCGGCAGGTCCGATCACTGGGGTGAACCACTCTGAGCGGCCGGGGTGGGCCAGTGCCTGGGTTGCTCATTGGTACGAGCGACTCCCTGATGGGTCTACTCGCCGCAGGGCGAAAACGTACAGCTACGGAACACCGAGCGCTGCTTACTCCACTAGCGAGCAGGCGATGGCCGCTGCTGTCGAGAAGCGCGAGGAAGAGGAGCGCCGCTGGTATAGCACGCTGGCTAAGGGAGGGGATCGGCACGTAAACCGGTGAGCTGAGCGCACATGCTCTGGATTGCACTATTAGACCCGTAGGCGCTCGCGCAGGGCTCACCCCATCTTGACGGTCGGCAGCTCGTCCCAGGAGGTCAGGAAGCGCGGCGTTGGCCGCTGGGCCCTATGGCGCCAGCTCTGTTGGGGCCGTTCGCCGCCCAGGGACAGCGTACCTCGCCCGAACTCGCGGTTGACCGCATCTATCACCCTCATCAGTTGAGCGGATTGCTGGCGTTGTGTCTCGGGCTCCTGGGCCTCCAGCCAATCCAGCTGCAAGCCCTCGCGATCGGCGAGGTCGATCAGCATCACGCCCGCTTTCGCATACTGGTAGCCCGGCCGGTGGATCATGGCGAGCGCCCGTTGCGCCGCGGCTACGATCAGACGGCTGTCATCGGTGGGGCGGGGCAGCGGGAGCGTCACACTCGGGTAGTCCTGGGGCAGGTCACTGCGAAACCGAGGGGTCGACAGGAACACCATCACGGCCCTGGCTACGGACTGCTGTCGCCGGGCCTTCGCCGCGCCAGCTTGAGCATGGGTTCTCACGGCCTCCTGCAGGTCCGCCAAGTTGCCGGTGGCTTGGCCAAAGGTCCGACTGGTCATGATGTTCTGCCGCTTCACATCGATGTCGTCCAGGCGGATCACGTCCCGCCCGCGCAGCTCCCACAGCGTCCGCTCGAGGACCACGCCAAAGCGCTGGCGGATGCCCTTGGGGTCGGCCTCCCTGAGCGCCAGCGCTGTCCTGATCCCGAGCCTGGCCAGCTTATCCCCCGTCCCTGAGGCCACCCCCCAGAGATCGGTGACCGGCATCCTCCCGAGGTGGGTCAGCGTCGCCGGATGATCGGCCTCGAGCACACAGACACCCCCGAAGGCGGGCTGTTTTTTGGCGATGCCGGTGGCCACTTTGGCGAGTGTGCGCGAGGGAGCTGCGCCGATCGAGACAGGGATGCCTGTACTCTGTTGGACCACATGGCGCAGCTCCACGGCATGGGCTTGTAGCGCCTCGAGGGAGAGGCCCGCCAGGTCAACAAATTGCTCGTCAATCGAATACACGGTCACGCTGCCAGTCGTCGCCCGCATGGTGGCCACCACACGCCGCGACATCTCCCCGAACAGCGCATAAGCCGAGCTGAGCAGTACGGTCTGCCGGCGGATCTCCGGCGCCAGCTGGAACACTGGGATGCCATTGGGCACACCCAACGCCTTCAGCTCATTGCTACGGGCCACGATGCAGCCATCCCCACTGGACAGCACCCCGACTGGGCGCCCCTCCAGCTTAGGCATGAACACTCGGAAGCAGCTTACATAGAAGTTGTTGGAGTCGAGGTGAAGAATCATCGCCGGCCCCGGCCGCGGTGCGCATGGATGTTGTATGTCACCACACCCCAGACTTCACATTCCACACCGCCCAGGGCAATGGGCGGGTAGGCCGGGTTGCCCGATAACAGGGCTGGCTGGCCCTGCCAGCGCCCCAGCTGCTTGCAGGTCAGCTCGCCATCCAGGGCCACCACGATGATGTCTCCCGTCACCGGTGTCAGCGATTTATCAACGATCAGGAGGTCCCCGTCACAGAGGCAAAACCCCATCATGCTGTCGCCCTTGGCACGGCAAAAGAAGCTGGCGCTGGGATGCGGGATCAGGTGCTCGGTGAGGTCCAGGACGCGATCCAGCTCCGCATCAGCGTGGATGGGAAAGCCAGCTCGCACCTCGCCACGCATCAGCGGCAGGGCATGGCGGGACTGGCCCGCGGGCTGGCCCAGGATGTCGATATGGCCGCTTGAATGCTCGCTCGAGCATGAAGCGCCAGCAGGATATGGGGTCAGCATGACGGTCTCCGATCGCTGTATATGTGAACAGTATCGGAGAGGATGCAGGCTTGCTGCAAGTCAGGCGACGGATGCCCGGCCCACACGCCCCTGTCCAGGTAAGCGGAACAAGCATGATCATCTGTCGCCCTGCTACGTGCCGCCGCTGCTCGCCGGAAGTAACTGGGCCCCGTCGCGGGCAGCACCTGGCGGTCGGCGACGCGGGTTGCGTAATCAGCGACCTGGGATAGCGTAGCGGAAACATCACCATAAAACCGTAATACGGTATTATGAAAGAGGCCTCTATGTTTCCCGAACGTCGTGCGTCGCAGCTGTCTCCGCCCACCGCGGCCCTGGATGACCTTCTCGACCGTCGTGAGCAAGCCCAAGGGCTTGTCGCCTCCGCCATGCAGCAGCTAGCCCAGGCTGTCAGCCTGCTGCCCGGCGAATCGTTCTTCCCGTTCACCTGCATGCTCGGCAAGCAGCCCTGGTCTCAGCTGGGCGTGGCGCCAGAGCAGTTTCAGCAGCGCGTGTCGGTCAATGCCACTCAGGCGTTCGATGCCGCGGGCTGGTCCTGGCTGATAGACGCGAGTGGGATGAGTGCCCTGATGACGGCCGACGACAAGCAGGGGCTGCGCAAGGAGCTCCAGGACGAAGCGCCGGCACTGACTCGGATAAACGTGCACGCGACCTTCATTCGGCTGTTCGAAGAGCGGCATGAGGTCTTCCGCCGCGGGGTCATCGAGCTCTTCCGCTCGCTGGCGCGTCAGTACCGGAGCCATAGCGCGTTCCAGGTCAACAAGCGCCTGATCCTCCCCGGTGCCTTCCGCGAGGGCAGCTGGAGCAGCTTCAGCTGTGCCCGGGAGCGCGTCGACGACCTCGAGCGCATTCTGTGTGTGCTCGACGGTGTAGACCCCACGCAGATACCCCACGAAGAGCGCCTATCCACGCGACTGGAGGTCCTGCGCCGGCAGGGCGAGCCCGAGCACGAGGATGCCCGGCTGACCTGCCGCTGGTTTGCCAACGGCAACTTGCATCTGTGGCTGCGCCAGCCGCGGCATATCGACCAGATCAACACCCTGATTGCTGAGCACTACGGTGCTGCGCTCGCCCATGAGACAGCTGGGAGGCGTTCGGCATGAATCACGTGACAAATGAGGCCTGTGAGCTGCTCAGCGACGAGCTTGGGGAATTCTTCGCCCCGACCTCGGCCGACATGGTTGACGCGCTGATCGGCCAGTACCAGGCCATGAAGCGCAAGATCGAGGAAACCATCGAGCTGGTCCTGGGGGATGAGCGCGGCGCCGCCATCGGCTACTGCCTGGATGGCAACCTCCCCGATATGTCTCGCTACGGGGGGCATAGCATCGAGCGGATCTTCCGTGCCGAGGGTGCCATCAAGGCCCTCAACGCCGACTACTGGCAGCGGGCGCTGCAGCTGACGGATGTGATTGAGCTGATGCCCGCGGACCGTCGACACGAGTGGCACGAGCAGATCCGCAATCACGACACGCCGGATTTTGAAGAGGCCACCGTCAGGGCAACGCTGGAGTCGCTGCTGGCGCAGCGAGCCGCGTTCTTTGCTGAGCGGGTCGATGGGGTCTTTCGGGCGCTCTCGCCGTTCCACAAGACCAACAAGACCACCGGCTTCTCGAAGCGAATGATTGTTCAGTACATGCTGGGAGATTATGGCTCACCGAACTCTTGCACGGCCGGGTACCTCAACGATCTGCGCGCCGTCATTGCCCGGTTCATGCATCGCGACGAGCCAAGTCACGGCACCAGCTACTACGACCTGTGCCGTCTGAATGAACGCCTCGGTGTCTGGCAGCCGCTGGATGGGAACGCACTTCGCGTGCGCCTCTACAAGAACGGCAACTGTCACATCGAGGTGGCGCCGGACATCGCATGGCGCCTCAACCGCGTGTTGGCAGCCCTCCACCCTGAGGCGATCCCGAGTGAGCTCCGTGAGCCACCCAGGTCCAGTGCCCGCCTGAAGGACTTCCAGCTGATGGAGACGCCCCTGCCGTTCTCCGTGCTCAGCGCGCTCCGAGACTGCCGGCCCAACGATAACTGGACCACGCTGAGGGTCTCGATCCAGGACAAGCACGTTCGCCAGGAGATTGAGCGGGTGCTCTCTGCCTTGGGGGGCGCCCAAGTCTCACCGCGGGAATTCGCGTTCGACTACCCCGTCAAGGCGGTGATCGACCAGGTGATGCTGACCGGCACGATCCCAGAGCAGCGTAGCCACCAGTTCTACCCCACGCCGGAGGCGTTGGCGCAACGTGCCATCGAGGCCGCTGAGATTGGTGACCACCACACGGTGCTGGAACCCAGCGCGGGGCAGGGGGGGATTGCCCGGTTCTTGCCCGCGGACCGCACCACGTGTGTCGAGGTGGCGCCCTTGCACTGCCGGGCCCTTGAGTCACAGGGGCTGCAGGCCGTCAACGCCGACTTCCTGGAGTGGGCCAAGGATGCGCCGTCGTTCGACCGCATTGTCATGAACCCGCCCTACCACGGAGGCCGTCACCAAGCCCACCTCGAGGCCGCAGCTGGCTTGCTGGCGCCAGGCGGCAAACTGGTGGCGATCTTGCCGGCTACCGTGTCGTCACGTCCCTCAAGGGCACTTAGCGACTGGGAGGTCTCGCTGTCCTCTCCGTACACTGGCCACTTCAAGGGGACCGGCATCTCCGTCGTGATCCTCACGGCCACCAAACCTGCACAGTCTCAGAAGGAGGCCGCATGACCAGTTTCCAGTACCGCACCCTCGTCACCTTCATGCTGAGCGCCGTCTGCGCCGGTGTCCTCAGCCAACTCCGCCATGCCGGGGCCATCCCCGAGGAAGCGATGAATGCCTCGATGCTGATCCTGCTGGTGGTGGCGGTGGCGGTGACGCTGATCAGCTATCTGCTTGGAACACCCAGCACCCGGTGGGGTAGGAGGCGTCAGGCGCTCGCCGCGAAGGTCCGCCAGGATTCAGCGAACCGACGCTACCTCGAAGGCAATCATCAAAAGGCCGCTCCCGCTGAGGTGCTGAACGCGGCGAAGGTGCTCGCCACCCGGGAAGGCATCCTGGCTGAGTACCAGACGCGCCTTGCTCGCGTTAGCGAGGCCAAGGATGGGGCCCTCACCCTGGGGGACGTCTGGCTGGCGCTGGAGAACAGCAGAGTCGCGGCGGGCGTCAAGCGCAACATGGACGACAACGCCGTGACGCGTCTCTCACAGGGGCAGCTCGAAGCATGACGACACATCTCTTCCACGTCACAAGCCCAGCAGGGGCTTACGACATACTGAGCCGGCAGGTATTCACCCCGCGCTCACTGCACCCCAATTGCGCTGAAGCGTGCATGCCAGTGCTGTGCACGGAGCTCGTGGGTCAGCCCGTCAACTACCCCCGCTTGAAGGCGGGAGCTTGTAAGATCAAGCTCATAAGTTGAAACATGGGTCAGCCTTAACTGGCTACGTTAGTCATAGGTCGCTAAGACTCACTTCGAGGTGCTTCCTCAGCCTCGAACCCTGAAAGATCAGGATCATGCTGGCGCGAAGGGTAACGCCGAAGGTTCTGGTCGCTGCGGCAACGCAGGAGCCGATGACTGACATTCCCGAGGGGAGACGGGCAATTTGCCCGCGTTATATGGCCCGTAAGGGCACGTACACAAGGAGTCACGATGGACACGCCCAAGGTGTTCGTACTTGGCAAGAACAAGCAGCCACTGATGCCCTGCTCCGAGAAGCGGGCCCGGCTATTGCTCGACCGAGGGCGAGCGGTCGTGCATCGGATGGCACCGTTCACCATCCGCCTGAAGGATCGCAAAGCAGCCGATTGCGACTTTCAGCCCATCAAGTTGCTGGCCGATCCCGGCAGCAAGGGTACCGGCATCGCGCTGGTCCGCGAGGATGGCGAAGATCGCCATGTGCTCTGCCTGATTGAGCTGTTTCATCGTGGCTTTCAGATTCGCTCGGCGCTGGAAGGACGGCGCGGCAGGCGCCGTGACCGTCGCTCACGCCTACGCTATCGGGCGCCACGCTTCAATAACAGGACGCGTAAACCGGGCTGGCTGCCGCCCAGCCTGCAACATCGTGTCGATGGCCTGATGTCGCGAATTGACTTGTTCAAGCGCCTGGTTCCCATCACCAGCATTGCGGTGGAACGCGTCAAGTTCGATATGCACAAGATGCAGAACCCGGAAATCTCCGGTGTCGAATACCAGCAAGGCACGTTGCAAGGTTATGAGGTGCGCGAGTACCTGCTGGAGAAATACGGACGGGCCTGTGCCTACTGCGGCACCGAAAATGTCCCGCTGCAAATCGAGCATATCGTCTCGAAATATGCCGGGGGCTCCAATCGCATCAGCAATCTCGCGATTGCGTGTCACGACTGCAACAGCGAGAAAGGGAAGGATTCTCTCGACACCTTCTTCGCCACCAATAAGGGGCTGAAAAAACGCCTGAAGAAGAATAAGAAGGATGCCGAGGCCCAGAAACAACGTGTCATGAGGCTTTGCAAGGCACCGCTGAAAGATGCTGCCGCCGTCAATGCGACACGCAACGCGATTTATCGATCTCTGCTTTCGCTTGAGATGCCGCTGACCTGCTGCACGGGTAGCCAGACGAAATATAACCGCATGCGCCTGGAGATTCCCAAGGAGCATGCCCTGGATGCGGCCTGCGTGGGCAAGTTTAACCAACTGCAGCGCTGGGATCAGCGCATCCTGGTCATGAGCTGTAAGGGGCGCGGCAGCTATCAGCGCACCCAGGTCATGGCGGACGGCCTGCCCAAGCACAAGAAGGATAAGGCAACCGGCGAGGTGCTCAAGCACCCGAATGGCAAGCCAGTCAAAGCGACATACATGAAAGCCAAGAAAGAGAAAGGCTTTCAGACCGGCGATCTCGTCATCGCCAACGTGCCAAAGGGCGTCAACGCCGGAATTCACATGGGCCGTGTCGCGATCAGAAAAGATCAGGGCTTCAAGATCACCACTGGCACCAGAACCTTAGGCAGCGTTAATGCCAACTACTGCAAGGTTATTCAACGAGGAGATGGCTATGGCTACCACACCAAGCACATTGGAGAGTAAGTTAGGGTCGTGCTTCTCACGACGCGCCATCCCTCTCCGCCCTGAAGGACGGAGCTTCCCGCGCAAATTTGGTGAACTGTGGCAGCGGGGAAATCACTGCTCGGAGACGCCCTCATGCTGACTCACCCACGTGCACGTGCTATCGGTGGGCTGCTCGCCCTAGTCATGGCCGCCCATAGTGTTGCTGATAGTGATGGGCCAACCGAAGCCGAGCTCTCCGGAGCCTGGACCTGCCAGTCGGAGCTAGTCACAGAGACGCTCGCCATCCGCACGGAAGGCGTTGAAGAGTTTCATCCCTCGGGGGAGTTCCGTTCCGAGGGGGAGCTGACTTTCCACTTCTCGACGGGTCCCCTGGGAGAGCTCACTTACGCGAACCGCTCTGCCGGTCAGTGGCGCCTGAGCGAAGGGGCGCTGGAGGTGGAGATTGTCGTGGCCGAGGCCCGAAATACCTCCCACCCAGAGCTCGGCGACGTCATGGCGCTGGAGAATGAGCAGGAGCCGGGCTTCACCGACTCACTCAAGATCACCGCCTTCTCAGAGGACACGGTGTCGTTCGAGAGCGCTTCTAGCGGAGCCCTGCTGGAGTGCAGACGCGCCGAAGGCCGCGGGTAGAGCCCATGGCCGCCATCGCCATGGTGGGGCTAATCGTGGCCTCCCTTGCTGCCATCGCGGTCACCCTGGCAATGATCCTACGCCACCCTGAGTGAGCCACTCGGGTCGTTGCTGGGGTGGGCGCGAGCCACACAGCGGTGAAGACAGGGATCAGCGCCCTAGCCCTAGTGAACACCGAAGTGCAGTTTACGGCGCAAGCGCGCCGTCCTGATAGTACATCGCGCCCATCAAACGCTATCACCCGCCCAGATAATGGACTAGGATGGGGTGAAAATAGTCAACTGGAGCCATATCGGATGGCCAAAATTCTGTCCGTCGCATCGCATAAGGGTGGCGTCGGCAAGTCGACGTCCTCCCTCCTCATCGCGATGCACTTTGTCAGCAAGGGGTGGCGGGTCCTACTCATCGATAACGACCCGCAGGGAAACTCATCCTCCACGCTGCTCTTGAACGCCGATGGTGAGAGCGTACCGCTGGGCGCGACGCATACCGTGGACCTCTATGATCCTGACCTTGCCGAGATCGAGGTCACCAAGACCCCTCTGGGCATCGACCTGATCCCAGTCGAGCGCAACTGCGAACGCATGCGCGCCGTCGTCTATGAGGCCGACATCGACGAGCTGGTGATGCGGAACAACACCCGGGACCTGGTTGCGGACTATGACCTGGTCATCATCGACTGTGCGCCCAGCTTCAGCCAATCCACTACCGCAGCGCTGGCCATGAGCACCCACGTGATCACCCCAGTGAAACTCCGCTCCTACGCGGTGGACGGGGCCGAGGGCATCCTCATGACCATTTCCCAGGTGCGAGGGCTCTTCAACGAGCAGCTCCAGTTCGTGGGCGTGTTCGTCAACATGATGAAGTCGGACAGCAAGTCGCGCCGTTATCTGGAGGAGCTGGAGGAGCTTCGCGAGGCGCTCGGAGATCTGCTGCTGACCAACGTGATCCACGAGCGCAAGGCCATCGATACGGCTGTGAGCGAGGGCCGACCACTGAGGTCGCTGGGCTATGCCCACCAGCAGGCCAAAGAGGTCGAGCGCATCATGAACGAAATTGAGGAGCGCATCCGGTGAGCAACAAGGAAGCGAGTGAGAAGAAAGCCGCCGGGGCGGCAAAGAAGCGGTCCCGCCTGACCGAGATGGCGACAAACATCCGCGTGCTGAACGATTCGGGCCAGGCCATCCTCCGGCTCAACGTGGAGGATGTCGTCTCTCGCGTGCAGTCGCGCAAGAAGTTTCGACGCATCCAGCAGCTGGCCCAGGCGATCCAGGAAAACGGCCAGCTGCAGCCCATCGTGGTGTCACCTCGCAATGCCGACGGGAAATACGTCATCAAGCACGGCGAGCGTCGGTGGCGTGCGTGCCGGCGGCTGAGCATTCCGGTCGAGGCCGTCATCAAGAACACCTACGAGCCAGAAGATCGTGCGCTGGGCAGCGAGCTGGTCGAGAACATCCAGCGGGAGGACCTCGAGCCGCTGGAAATTGCCGCGGCGCTGGATCAAATGCAGCGCCTGGGCAGGACACATGACGAAATCGCCAAGTTCCTGGGCAAAAGCCGCAACTGGGTGACCAACCATCTGTCGCTGAACAAGCTTTCCGATGCCGTTCGGGAAGCCCTCACCATCCCCGAGAGCGATGGTGTGGACCCGGATGAGGCCGGGGAGCTGCTGACCTACGATGTTGACACCCTGAACAGCCTGCGCCAGCTCGACGAGCTGGCGCCGGAGTGGCTGCAGGAACTCTTGTCCGATGCGATGGAGCTCGGTTCTCTCTCGCGTACGGACGCTCGGCGCTGGGTCAAAGCCGCCAAGGAGGCCAAGGAGCAGGGGCTGGACCCCAAGGCCTACTTCGAGGCAGTCGCGAGCGGCGCCGCGAGCGAGCGAGCCGAGACCCCGGAGTATGAACGCCCGGGGAAAGGCGTGGGTGTCGGGACTCTCCTGGATCAGGGCAGCATGGACACGACCACCACCAACCCGCCAGGGGGGGGTGATGGCTCTGGGACCAGTGGTGGTGTGTTCGGGACCTCGTCAGCTCCCCGCGCTCCCGCTTCGCCCGGCCAATCCGCCGGGGGACTCGGTGACCTAGACAGCGGTGAGTGGGAAGACGAGGAGGAGGGCGACGCCGGCTCACCGTTCGGGAATGGTTGGGACGCTGAGGAGGGGCAGGGCCCAGGGCACCATGACCACCCGTCTACCCAACAACCCAAGGCCGACGGGAAAAAACCGAAGGACAGCAAGAAGCCGAGCCCTTCGGAATCAGCGGCGCCTTTGGTGACGCAGGGGCCCGGTTGGACAGAATTTCCGGCTGCACCCTTCAGAATTCTCGTCATGCATCCGATAGAAGGAGCAGATGGAGCCGGGGAGCTCATGGCCATGGGCGAGCTCATGGCTCACAGGATCGATGACAACCCTGAGTTCGCCTGGGTTCTGCCCACAGGTGAAGAGGGCGGTGAGCCGCTCCGCGTCCCGACCGACGAAATCACCCTGATGGCGGTAGAGGCGCGCACATGACATCGGATGATCTGAGCAGTGTCACACGCCGACGCTATGCGTTGCTCAACGCCCTGGATGTGATGAAGGAACCGACCCTGGAGGATCTCCAGTCGGAGACCGGCATCCCGGCGACCACCATCCGCCGGTTGATGGGGTCACTCCGCCAGGAGCTGGGTATCGATCTTCGCTACACGCATCCCGTGAGCCACCGGCAGGGCGCGACGGGCTATTACGAGATCCGCGACTGGGGCGTGATCGACCGCGAGGCCTTTCGATCGCGATTTGGTCACCTGGGGAACGACACAGTGCATAAGGCGAGCGAAGGCGACGCAGGCTAGGACGGGGAGTGATGTCACGCCGGAACGGCGTGATACACTGACAAGGCGGACCATCTCCTCGATTGGTGCCGTACGGAGGTCGCCGGATGCTCTCACCACAGCCGGCGGCCTCCACCCTCCTCACGACCTTGGTCGCTTTGCACTCTTGTTCCACGCAATGTAAGACATGGCTTGCAAGTGTCAAACGCTTGTTCGTATATACTCAAAGCCAACCGCAATGCCCATTCTGTAACTCAGTGTTAGGATGGCAGTGATAGACAAAACGCCGAGGGCCCGGCTGAACGGCCTTATAACGATTCTGCCTAAGGGCTAGGCCCCTTTGGCAGCAGAGCGATCAGACAATGCAGGTAACTCAAGGAGGCCTGGTGAACGCATGCAAGCCTGGGCGGTATGCAGAGGAACGGCTGGCTGAGGTGTCGGGTGGAGCCGGCCTTACCAGCGCTGTCGGGCAGTGGGTTTTCCGTGGGGTAAGCCATGACTTCGAAGACGCCCTTTGCCAGTGTGAGCTCTGTACCGAGGAGGGGCAGCGCTTCCACTTCCGGTTGGAGAACGCCCGTACCCAGCGGAGGTTGTGGGTCGGGGCGGGCTGTATGCTTCGCTATCCCTTCCCGGTCGTCCATGAGGGAGTGACGCTGTCGCGTAGCGACGCACGGGAGCACATCAAGAACAGCATCGTCGAGCATGAGCGCAGCGCCGTCATTAGTCGCCTGCTCAAAGCCGCCGTGCGCATGTATGACAACGCTCTTGCTGATGCCATCGTGCATTACCACTACACCGGCCACCTCACCCCGCGCTTTGCCGCGACCATCTACCTGGAGATGGAGCGCGAGGGGATATCACGCAACGTTCGATTCCCCATCTACCTTCGCCGCGACTCGGACAAGGCCGAATTACAGGCCCTGAACACGCTGCTGGTCTGGCGGTTCTGGCACGCCATGACGCCAGTTCAGCGACGCGAAGCGACCCGCCTGGGTCACCAACCCCTGCCGAGCAACCACCCGCTCATCACGGCAGCCAACGAGACTGCCTGCTACCTTTGACGGTTGATGGGCGTGCCTGGGGCAGGCCCACAGACACTCGCGGAAACGAAGAACGCCGGCTGTGAAGGCCGGCGTTCTTCTGTCTCTGGGCCATGCCCATGGGGCTACATTTCGAAGCGGACGGACTGCCCCCTCCCCCGTGACAGCCCCAGGGCCTCCTGAACCACGGGCCCCATCCGTTGGGCAAGGCGCTCGAAGGGGGACAGGCGTGGGGTGTAGTTCCGGAACTCGACGTCTCCGATCACTTCCCGGGATAGCTGCTCCAGGGTCATGATGCCATCGATCAGCCCGAGCTCTCTGGCCTGCTCGCCGGTCCAGACCAGACCGGAGAAGATCTCTTCCTTGTCCTGGAGGCGATCGCCGCGACCCTGGCTGACGGCATCGATGAACTGTTGGTGGGTGGACTTGAGCACCGACTCCCAGAAGCCTCGCTGTTCATCTGTGACAGGGGAGAAGGGGTCCAGGAACGCCTTGCTCTCCCCAGCAGTGAACAGGCGTCGCTCAACGCCAACTTTGTCCAGCGCATCACCGAACCCGAACCCTGCTGAGATGACGCCAATCGAGCCCACCAGGCTGGACGGCGCGGCGTAGATCTCGGAGGCAGCGGAAGCAATGTAGTAGGCCCCGCTGGCGCCGACATCTTCCACCCACGCGAGGATCGGAATGTCGGGGTTGCTGGCCGACAAGTGCCGGATCTCCTCGTAGACCCGCTGAGATTGAACAGGGCTCCCGCCTGGGCTATTGATCCGCAGGACCACCGCGGCGACGTTCTCGCCCTCCAGGGCCCGCCTCAGCCCTTCGTTGATCCGTGAGGCCGTCGCCTCCTGGTCAGCATCGATCACCCCCTTCACATCAACAATGCCCAGGTGGCGATCAGGAGTGTCGGACGTTGATGATCGGGCGAAGTGCAGGAAGTAGACCGTATTGGCAAGAGAGCCGATCAGGAACGCAAAGAACAGCATGCGGAAGAAGATCTTCCAGCGCCGCGATCTGCGTCGCTCGGTCAGCGTTCCATCCATCCATCTGTCGAACGTCTCCCACTGCTTCAGGCGCAGGGCCTCCTCAGCGGTTACGTTGGGCCCGGGGGCAGAGTGATCGCTCGGGGGTGAATTGGTCATGGGGCATCCTTAGAGGCTATTGAATGGAATCATCACGCTGCAGTCGTGCGCTTGCGCTTGTAGGGGAGTCGGCCCTTGCACTCAGGGAAGCCGGAGCACCCCCAGAACTTGGAGGCGCGAGTCTTGCCAGGCGCCTTACCGCTACGCAGTCGCATCGTTTTCCCGCAGTCCGGGCAGTCCGGCCCATCCTCGGGAGCCACTCGCTCCTGAGGCTTGCCTCGGTTATCAGGGAAGGTCTTCTTGCACGACGGGCTCTGGCAGCCCCAGAAGAAGCCGTTCTTGCCCTTGATCCGCTTCAGATCACTCCCACAGGTGAAGCACGGGAAGCTCGGCCCCTTGGCATCCGCGAAGGCATCCTTGAGCCCGCCATCAGCTTGAGTCAGCTGAGCGGCATTGCCCTTCACGGTGGTCACGATGTTGCCCACCCAGCCTGAGATCTGCTGCATGAAGGTGGTCATCCGAATCTGCCCGGAGGCGATCTTCTCCAACTCCTGTTCCCATGCCGCGGTCATAGCCGGCGACTTCACGGCCTCGGGCAGGATGGAGATCAGGGCTTGGGCCTTGTCGGAGCTATGCAGCGTCTTCTTCTTGCGTACCAAGTACCCGCGGTCCACCGCCCCCTGGATGGTACCGGCTCGAGTCGCAGGGGTGCCGAGGCCAGCCGTGGCCTTCAAGATCTCCTTGAACCGCGGCTCCGTCACAAAGCGTGCGACGTTCTCCATGGCGGCCAGCAGCGTTGCCTCCGTGAAGTGCGGGGGCGGGCGGGTCAGCTTGTCAGCGAGCTCTGCGCCATTGATCACCGCCGGTTCACCTTGCCGCATCGGAGGAAGGAGGGCTTGCTCGGGGTTTTCGTCCATGCCTTCGCCTTCGTCCTCGGGAGACGACTCCAGGTCGGAGTTGAAGATCACCTTCCAGCCCTGCTTGATCGGCGTCTTGCCCTGGGCGCTGAACACGTGCTGGCCGGCGGTCACCTCGATCTTGGTTCGGCTGAACTCGAAGGGGGCATAGAAGTTCGCCACGAAGAAGCGCCGGATGGCGTCGTAGAGGTTGTACTCCAGTTCCGACATCTTGCTGATGTCCGTTCGCGCCGGTGTGGGGATGATGGCGTGGTGAGCGGTCACTTTGGCGTCGTTGTAGGCCCTCGAGCTTCGGGAGGCATCAGCGCCAGCCACCAGGCCGGAGAAATTCGGATCTGACAGCATCAACCCCTGCAGGGTATCGGCGATGTCCTCACGCTGTGATTCCGGCAGGTACCGGGAGTCGGTGCGCGGGTAGGTGGTGGCCTTGTGGGTTTCGTAAAGCGCCTGGGCCCCATCCAGGACCTGCTGCGCGGTATATCCCCAGCGCTTGGCGGCGTACTGTTGGAGCGACGTCAGGCAGAAGGGCAGGGGGGCGCTCTCTTTGCCCGGCTTGGTCTCAGCGGTACTGATCATCGCGCTGGCGCCCCTGACCTGTTGCGCGACCTGCTCAGCAAACGCCTTGTTGATGCACCGGCCCTGATCATCCGCCAGCTCTTCCGGGACCTGCCAGACAGCGCTGAACGAGCCGCTTTGTACCGCCACGGCAACGCTCAGCACGTAGTAGGGCGCCGGCTTGAAATTGGCGATCTCACTGTCCCGTTGGCACACCAGGGCAACCGTCGGGGTGATCACACGGCCTACGTGCAGCGTCTCTCGGTAGCCGATGTTCCTGGCGAGCACCGTATACAGCCGGCTCATGTTCATGCCGATCAGCCAGTCCGCCCGAGAACGCGCCATCGACGCATGATAGAGGGGGATGCTCTCATCGCCAGGGCGGATGTTCGCCAGTGCCTTGCGGATGCTGGTCTCGTCCAGCGCTCTCAGACACACCCGCTGCACCGGCCCCCGGTACTTGCAAAGGTCCATGATGGACCGGGCGATGGCCTCGCCCTCCCGGTCAAAGTCAGTGGCGATGTAGACCTGTGATGCCTTGCCCAGGAGGCCCTTGATCACCTTGAACTGCTTGGCTGAGGACTTCTTGACCTGATATCGCCACTGATCAGGGACGATAGGCAGCGTCTCCATGTTCCATGACTTCAGGGTGGGGTCATAGTCGTCGGGCATGTAGAGCTCGAGGAGGTGACCAAATGCCCAGGTGACCATCCTGCTGCCTCCGTCATGCAGGTAACCATCCCCTCTCTGGCTGATTCGGAGCACCCCGGCGAGATCCCTCGCCTGGCTGGGCTTTTCGCAAATGTAGAGGTCCATCATCTCCCTCCTCGGCTATACCGCATCATTGCGGTGATTGGCCACGGCCAAACGAAAGTTGCACCTGCTGGAGCAGGCCGCGGGTATGCGCTGAAACCTCTCGGATCTCAGCGAACGGCTCGGCCTGCTGGATAGCTAACCGAATCGATTGATCGAAGGCCGGGTTGCCTGACGTCGAGACCGTCTCCAACTCCGCCAGGTAGCCGTCGTCATCAAGGTGCAGGCGCATCGTGGCGCGGTACTGGTGGAACATCGCCTCTGAAACCCGCCACTGCTGCCCAGCCCTCTGTCCGATCGCGGTCATGGCACGTGAAAAATCGGCTTGCGCACGAATGTCGGCCTCCGGTCGGCAGTCGGTGCCGACGCAGATACTCACCACGTCCTCACACACGGAGTCACTGTCACTCGGAGGTGCCAGCCGGCCGAGCGGATCGACCAGGCCACCAGCGCAGCGTGTGGCTACCTCCCGGTACATCCGGCAGTCCTCGGCCAGGCAGTGCTTCTCGCCATTCCGAGCTGGCGCTGAGGCTCTTTCGCCCGGGGGGGACACCTGCATGTCCCCTCGGTCCATGAGCCGCGTCCCGCCGAACACGATGAACATGCCGATCAGCGCGCCCAGCGCGATGACGGTTGTCACCGCGGTGTTATTGCTTCCTTGATCCATTATTTTCGTCTCTCCATGGCCCCAACGGCTGACCGAACGTCAGGACGATCTGGCGCATCAGCACCCTGACTTCAGGCTCCAACGCTTCCAGCTCGGTAAACGGTGCTGTCGTGCGGATGGCGGCGATCGCAGCTTCATCGAAGGAGGCGGAGCCTGATGGCATCAGCGTGTCCGTCTTGGCCAGATTGCCATCCTCATCCAGCGTCAGCCGGAACCGGGCGCCTTTCCCTTGGTGGTCCTGGTGACGCAGTGTCCATTGGCGCCAGGTCCTGTCACCGATGGCCTCGATGGTGTCAACGAAGGAGTCTCTGGAGCGGATTTCATGCTCTGGGGCGCAGTCCGAAACGACGCAGATGTAGGAGACAGCCCGGCATCTCACTCCCTCAACGTCACCGTCCTGGAACCGCTGAGCATCCTCCGGGGTGGCGCAATGCAGGCGCGAGTCGCGGTAGATCCAGCAATCCTCGCTTAGGCAGTCCTCGCTACTCTCCGCCCCAGGTAGGACCTTCATCGCTTGCTCTCCCCCCAAGCGCCCTGGCGCCGGCTCGTTAGACGCGGCAACAATGAAGTACCCAGCGGCCCCGAGGGCACCCAGCACGACGCACGAGGTGAAAAAGGTTCTCGTGAGTGACACGTCGTCCCCTTGTCAGGCAGTGGCCGGCCGACCGGTTTCCCGGGGCGGTAGCGTCAGGCGTAGCCAGTCATCGGCTACCTTGCGCAGTGGCTCGTAGCGAGCAGCCAAGGCATCGAGTTCATCAGCAAAAGCGGGCAGTGCCCGCTCATCGGGTTCCGCCGCAGCTCGGCGAATAGCGCTCACAAGGCATGCTTCCAGCGCCTGGTCAGTAGCCATAGTTAGCGCACCCCTTCTTCGGTGAAGGTCAGTCGGAACTCGCGTAGCTCCTGCTGCTCCCTGAGGGGAAGTTGGCGAATCCCACCAAACGGACCGGCACTGCGGATCGCGAGCTGGATGCTGTCGTTCACTGCCTCGTCGGCACTGGGTCGCAGGAAATCAATGCCGAGGACATTGCCGAACGGCACCGCCAGCTTCACCTCCACGGTGATTTCATGCCGGTCTGGAAGCTCGCTGGGCCTGACGAGCAGCCACTCCTTCTCGATCGTCCGCAGGACCTCGCCGTAGTAACTGGTGTCTTCCTTGGGCTGGGGGGCCGTCGGGACGCTCTCCTGGACCGCCCACTCTGCCTCCCAGGCCTCAATGGCTGCCATCGAGCCAAAGGTCAGGCTGAACTCGGTCATCATCGTGCGAGCCTCGGGGTCCAGCTCTCCGATCTCCACGAAGGGGGCGCTGGACCGAGCGGCATTGAGCGCGGCTGCCTCATAGGTCGTGTCGCCTGAAGAGCGAACGACGGTGACCGTCCTCGGAGAGGTGTCTTCACCCAGTCGCACCCGAACAACGGCACCATGGTCGAGGTAGTCCTCGCCATCGTAGTGCCATGCCTCGCCGACTCGACGGCCAATCGCCTGGATGGTTTCTGCAACAGCAGGGCTGTTGCGAAGGTGCGCAGAGGGGCGCTGATCGGCTGAACCAGGATCACTCTCCTGACCGGTGGTACCGGCGAACTCCGCCTCACCCTCGTCGTCGCGCTGTGTCAGCAGGTCATCAAGGGCACGTTGCATATCGTCAGGCTCGATCGCTTTCTCACTACCGTCGATCGTCTGGCCCCGTGACACGTCGAACGCGTCCTGATCCTCCACCGTATCCATCTCATAGGAGGCGGGGCCCTCATCGTGCTCACCCATCGAGGAGCGGGGGGCGCCCAGGTCCAGTTGATAACGGCTCTGGGCGCCAGGCTCGCTCACCGTGGCGACCTCTTCCTGGGGCGGCGGGGCTGTGGCTGGCGCAGGGAGCGGCGACTCGTCATCCATGACCTCGGGGCGAACCGCGGCTGTGCCCCGCTGGGAGAGGCCATCCAGGTAGTGGGGGCCTGGTGCCCGCTGTTCACTCAGTACGTCATCGCGAGCGGCATCAGGGCGGTATGCCCCGGCTCTCACTTCGGCAGCGGTGTCATTCTCCGTAGAGGAGGGGGAGGGGCTCTGCTCGTCCGGCAGCAAGTTCAGGTCGCGTCGGCCGGCTCGCTCATGCTCGGGCGGTTCTCGAAAGAACTCGTGCACCGCATCTGAGGGGTTGCCGACGGCATCCAGCCCCTTACCCAGCATCTCAGTCACCTTGCCGGTGGCAATGCCGTAGGCTCCGACGGAAGCCGCCCCAATAATCAGGGCGGCCGGGATGATTCGCTTGGTCACTACGTGCTCCTCAGCCGTCTAGTTCATGGGGTCTGCAGGGCGCGGCAGGGGTTCACCACGGTTCGAGGGCGGACGCTGTCTCTGACGATGTCGCGATCCGCACGAGTGGGGCCGTCAGCCTCACAGAACCGGGTCCAGGCACGCAGGTAGTCGCCGTAGTCATGTGCCGGGGGGCGGCAATCACGCGCATAGTCCGCGGGAACGCCACTGATGCCGCCGGCCTGGGTCACGAACTGCCAATCCGGCTCATCCATCCCTTTGCCACCGTCGCAGAAGCGCTTCCACCGCTCCATTTCGTAGACGGAGTAGCCAACCTGCCACGGCCTGTCTTCACGAGAGGCGTCGTGGAGCCGAGCGAGAGCATCCCGAATGGTGTCTTCGTCAGTGCCACTTTGCTCGGCCAGCTGGGCAATATCCGCATAGCGGTCGTTGAACGACTCGCCAAGTACGTGGACATAGGCGGGCTGGCGCATCGCCGCGCCGCCGCGGCCCATGTTGTCCCATGCCAGGGTCAGCTCGCGGTCCACTCGGCGCATCTTGGCCTCGGCCCGCCCCTGGTAATCGGCATACCGCTGGAGCTCCGCCACGGCGGCCTTGTTCTCCTTCGAAGGCCACCGCTCCATCTCAGCCTGATACACCGGCAGGTTCTCACGGACCCACTCGGGCGAAGGATCGTCGGGGATCTCTGGAACGGTCTGGCCCAGGGCGCACCCCGCGAGGGTTGCCGCCAGAGCCAGCGGTATCAGTCGCTTGATCATTGGGCTTCCTCGGACAGGGGCTTGATCGTGGTGAGTGCGGTCAGCGGCCTTGGGTCGCTCACCTTGTTCGGCATGGGCTCAAAGCGGATAGAGCCAGTGACGTTCTGCTGATGGTGATACAGCAGCTCCGTGGTTTCTCGCGGGACGTTGATGCGACCCGCTTCCACTTCATCCATGAAGACCTGGGTCACATAGGGCAGCAGGAGTTCATAGAGCCCCTGCCGCTCATCAGCCGGGCACGAGAAGATGTTACGCAGCGTCGCAGCACCCCCGTTGACGTGCCCCGCCAGAACCCACAGGGCGTCGATTTCGCGTTGATTATCGAGTTCGATGCAGACCTTACCTGCCTCTGAGCGATGCACCTTCATGCCTGGTCTCTTTTTGGTTGTGAACGATGTCACACGAGTCTAATGGCTTGGGCAGTGAACGCTGGGGGCGCTAAGTGCCCATTAAAGGCACCTAGAGAGGGGAGGGGTTTGTCGGTTTTCTGTCACCATGACGGCCAATTAAGGAATAGGACCAGGATGAGCCCTACATGCTGACCGCCTTTTCGCGATGGCTGCCTTTCACGGGCACTAAACCGCCGGCACTACCGCTGCAGCGCCAAGCCTCGGGCGATCTCGAAGATGACGAGATCCCTCGGTACCCCCCGTTCGCGAAGGGCCTGCCTGTCGCACCGCTCGACAAAGTCATGCTCACGCAACGCGAGCTGGTCAGCCGTATCCAGCAGACCCTGGGACTATCACAGGCCGAGAGCGACGAGCTCCTTCGCCCAGTGCTGGAGAACTACGCCTCCTTCGTGCATCTCCTCCCGGCGTCAGAAGCCCATCACCACCGGGGCGCCGGAGGGCTTTTCCGTCATGGCCTGGAAGTTGCCTTCTGGGCAACTCAAGCATCCGAGGCCATCATCTTCGTGCGTGACGGTACGCCTCGACAGCGGAGGGAGCAGGAGCCCTGCTGGCGCTTTGCAGTGTGCTTGGCGGCCCTGCTTCACGACCTGGGGAAGCCCTTGTCGGACGTGGTCGTCACAAACAAGGCTGGATCGACGGAGTGGAACCCGTATGCCGAGACGCTGCTTGAGTGGGCCTCGGAAAATGCCGTAGATCGATATTTCCTTCGCTGGAACAAGGGACGTCACCAGCGCCATGAGCGCCTCGCAACGCTGGCGCTCAACATGATTTTGACCCCAGCTGTTCGCCGCTATCTTCGTGGTCCCGGGCCGGACCTCATGAAAGCCGTCGTCGAGGCCATTTCCGGCACCAGCGCCCTGCACCCGGTCACTCAGCTTGTCCTGAAGGCTGATCAGGAGAGCGTGAAACGCGATCTCCGCGAGAGCCGCCTGAGCATTGACGAGCACTCCATCGGGCTTTCCATCGAGCCCTACATCATCGATGGCATTCGCTCGCTGGTTTCTTCTCGGCGCTGGAAGGTCAATGTCTCGGGCGCAGAGGTCTGGAATCTCGAGGAGGGCGTCTTCATCGCATGGCGCACCGCAAGCCAGAGCCTTGTGCGTCATCTCCAGGACAAGGACATCCCGGCCGTCCCTCATGACCCCGACACGCTGGCGGACTACCTGATCGAGCGAGGCTTCGCCGTCCCCCGCCCCGTGCCTGGCAGCGATGCCGATAGCGATGCGTATTACCGGTACTGGGAGGTAGAGCCCGATCCTGATGCCATTGAGCAGGGCGAGATGGCCATGCGGGCAAAGATCATGATGCTGCGGATGGAGGACCGTACCCTGGTCTTTGGTAACGCGGAGAATCCTCCTGCCGCGATTCCCGCAAGGATCACCGGGGTGAACGACTCGCAAGACGTCACCGGGGGTGACAGCGGTAGCCCTCTGGGGGATGGCACCGAAATGCCTTCATCCCCCCAGGCATCAGGGCTTGAGCCGAGTGCGGCCGAGCAGGCTCCCACCGTAAGCCCGACTGATGGTAGCGAGACGGAGGAAGAGCCTGCTGGCGGCAATGCCGATGGGCCATTTTGTCCGCATGCGAACATGTCGGGCAGCCAAGCCTCCCCTGGCAATGAAGCGCAAGCGCCAACTGACACCATGGCCGATGCTGGCGCAGAGGCCCCGGTGGCGAAGGTGGCGCCCGCCAGCACTCCCGCGCCTCAAGGTTCGCTGCTAGGCCGTGCGCCCCTTGCCACCTTCGGTGACGGTCTGGGTATCGACCTCGGCCCTGGCACGAGCAAGCCCCGCAAGCCCGCAGCGTCGCCTCCTACGAGCGAGGCGCTTACAGGTCCACAGGTGCCGCCCATCGTGACGGCTTCTGGCAATGAACCAGGGATCTCTACCGGAAGGACTGGGGAGGCTGACCCAAAGGCCGCGGAGGCAACTCCCTCCAGCCCTGCCTTGCCGGAGGCAACGCCGCCAAATGTCGCCGACTTTGCCTCAGCCCTGAGCGCAGGAATTGGCATGGATTTCCCCTTCGCGGCAGAACCTGGCGCCACGCCACACTCCCCCGAGCCTGAAGAAGAGGGCGAGGTCGGTGCCGAGATGGAAGCGACACATCCACTCCCTGAGCCTTCGATTGATGGCCTTGAGGGAGCTGGCGCCGAAGGGCCTCCAGCGGTCAAGACTCTCGCCAACACTGCGCTCAGCTTAGACCGGCGCGTGCCAAACGCGGGCGTCCAGGTAGCCGAGAACCCGGCTGCCCCGCCCAGGGGGTCAACTGAACGCGAAGCTCGGGCGCATACCTCGGTACCAAGCGCGCTCGGTGGCCCATTGGTAGGAGACAACGGGAAGGGTGCCGTTCCCATGGATCTCGATGCCCTGCTCTCACCAAAAGCATCAAGCGGGCCCTCCAAGGCAGCGCGCCCATTACTTGCACCTGAGTCCAACACCTCTCGAGTCCGCACGGTCTCACAGGAGCAGGCATCCGGCGAGGGCCGTGCCGACCGCCAATCTGGAGCTGAGAAACCGCGAATTACGAGGCACGAAAGAGCTGGGGGGGAAGCCGCGGCGCGTGCTTATTCTGAGAGCGTTCGCCAACCCCAAGCGCGACAACTGGACAATGACCTGTCAAAGGACATTCCGTGGCGAGCGTATGGTGAGGCCGGCATGGTCTTGAGGCGCATCGTGAAGCCCATCCTGAAGCGCGAAGCAGCGCTGGGTGTGCACCTGCTCAAGACGGACGCTGAGATAGCCCTCATCTGGCCTGACGCGGCACAGGCCGTCAGCAAACCCCCAGTGGAACTGCAGGGACTACTGGTCGACAACGACATGGTGGCGCTTGGTGAGGGTGGCGTCATCGAGCAAGAGCGGGAGGGATTCACCGTCGTTGTGCTTTGCGGTGAGCTGGCGCAGGTGATCCATCAGCGCCTTGGTCAGCTTGAGGCCAGCATCGAGGCAACGCTCGAGGTCAGCCAGGCAGAGGTTGGTTCGACGAATCAAGAGCCGGTCGCCGAAGGAAGGCCGGCCGAACCTGCCGCTACTGACCGACCGACCCCCAAAATAGTGGGCCGCAAGCGCCGGAAAGAATCTGCCGAGTCTGGAGAGAGTGTCGAGGTCCAACATGATGCACCGCCCAAGGCGGCTACGGTATCGTCAACGCCCACACTTGGAGAGTCTCTCCACCTTGTCACGAATGCTACCCCTGACAGGCGTGATGATGCCGAGGCCAACAGGGAGTTCGATATCAGCCCTCCATCGCTAAGCCTCAATGAGGCGCTTGCCCGCCTTCATGGAATGGTGCTGTCGGGAGAGGGCGAATGGCTGGTCGGCAGTGTCAGGAAGGAGGGGGATCAGTGGGTTACCAGTGCGTTGGCGCTGGACCGGATTGCTGGAGACTACCCCAACCTGACCAGGACCAGGCTAAAGAATGCGATCAAGACGATGCGGCTGGGGATGTGGGTCATTGGAAGTGAACAGAAACTGGTTGTAAGGAGCTCACCGTGAGTGCTGATCTTGCATACGAGATGCCATGGCGCCCGAATTACGAAGCGATGGCAATTGGTGGCTGGCTAGCGGCTGCCGGCGTGTCAGTTGGTGTGAACGCACTCACTGACATGCCCCCAGAGCCCTTCTTCTGGATGACCGGCCTGTGCGGTGTCATGGCGATGGCCAGAATTCCCAAGGCGGTGAAGCTCTACACCCTGAAGAAGCACCTTGGCGGCCGGGAACTCGAGTTCCTGAACCTGCCCCAGCTCCAGAAACTGATGTCCAAGAACCCTGAGGAGATGTGGCTTGGTCATGGTTTCCACTGGGAGGCTCGGCATGCACAGCGGGCGTTCGAGATTCTCAAGCGGGACTGGTCCTCGATCGTGAACGTCAGCAAGACCGGCGCAAAGGGGAAGGAGCTTCCGATTGGCGCTACCTGGATTCATGGGCTTGAGCCCAAAGAGCACAAGATCTATCAACCCCTCAAGCACAGCGAGGGTCACACACTGATCGTCGGTACTACTGGTAGTGGCAAGACCAGGATGTTCGATATTCTCATCTCACAGGCTATCCTGCGGGGCGAGGCGGTGATCATTATCGACCCCAAGGGCGACCGTGAAATGCGGGACAACGCTCGGCGGGCCTGTGAGGCGCTGGGAACGCCGGAGCGATTCGTCTGCTTCCACCCGGCTTTCCCAGAAGAATCTGCGCGTATCAATCCCCTGCGCAACTACACCAGGGTCACTGAGATCGCATCTCGGATCGCCGCTCTGATGCCATCTGAGGCGGGCGCCGACCCCTTCAAGGCGTTTGGGTGGCAGGCCTTGAACAACATTTCCCAAGGGCTCGAGATCGTTTATGAGCGACCTACGCTCATCAATCTACGGCGATTCCTAGAGGGGGGAGCCGGTGGTCTTGTCATCGAGTCTATAAGCGCCTACTGCAGCAAAAATGTGGAAGGTTGGGAGAATGAGGCGCGGCCCTACCTGGAGAAGGTGGCTGGAGGGAGCCGCGACAAGCGTGCCCGAGCCTTGAGCATGTACTATTACGACCGAGTGCAGCCCGTTAAGCCATGTTCGGAGCTCGAGGGTCTGCTGTCCATGTTCCAGCACGACGGGACTCACTTCGGGAAAATGGTGGCGTCTCTCCTACCCATCATGAACATGCTCACCTCGGGTGAGCTCGGCGCTCTGCTGTCGCCGGACCCCATGGATACGGCGGACTCGCGCCCAATCACGGATTCTGCCAAAATCATCAACAACGCGATGGTAGCTTACATCGGTCTTGACTCATTGACGGACAACATGGTGGCAAGTGCCATCGGCTCGATGTTCCTGTCAGATCTGACCGCGGTAGCCGGTGATCGTTACAATTTTGGCACCGACATCAAGCAAGTCAACGTGTTTGTAGATGAAGCGGCAGAAGTTATTAACGACCCCTTTATCGCGCTTTTGAACAAGGGTCGTGGAAGTAAGTTCCGGTTATTTGTGGCCACTCAGACATTCGCTGACTTTGCAGCCAGAATGGGAAGTCAAGAAAAGGCCCTTCAGGTACTTGGTAACATTAATAACACTATTGCGCTTCGAGTGAAAGATACCGATACGCAAGAGTATGTCACAAAGGGCGTGCCACCCACTCGAGTTAAGTATGTGATGCGCACGCAGGGACAAAATACAGATGGGGACCAGCCGATTATGCACGGCGGCAACCAGGGTGAACGACTCATGGAAGAAGAGTCAGAGCTCTTCCCGTCACAGCTACTCGGCATGCTGCCGAATCTTGAGTACATCGCCAACATAAGTGGCGGTCAGCTCATCAAAGGCAGGCTTCCTATCCTAACCGGATGATGAAGCTTATGGGAGCTCGGCAAGAAGCAAATGACTGGAGGGTGGTCAGAGTGATTCCAAAAGAGCGGCGAAGGACGCTGACAGAGGGCATCCGTGAGCAAGGGCGACGCTACGCGGACCTTGCCGACCTGCTATTTTTTGATTGGCCTAAGGCCAAAGGGGTTGTGGAGAGCCTTCAGGCTTATCTTTCAGACCACATCCAGCTGGAAGATAATCCGGTGGTGTATCGTCTCATTCGTGATTCGCTAGATCGATATCATGATGCGGTGTTCAACCATTCTGGAAAAAAGCTCGAAGACCCACTAAGGCTGGCCATTTTTATCGACGCATTGCTCACAGCCACCTGCGAGATCGTTAATATTGAGATTGAAAATGATCAAGGTGCCGCATGGACGATTGCAAGCGGGCAGCCGTTCTCGTCGTGGCTGATGGAAAACGATGGCGGCATCACTATTTATGCGGGAGCAGTGGAGGACGAGCGAGCGATCAGGGAAATCCTGTATGCGCTCCTGACCAGCGACTCCATCAAGAGAATTCTAAAGAGGGCAGGCCATGAAGACGCCGTTCTGGCTAATCGCTTGGCTATTGGTTGCTGAGTTATTCATTATTCTCGTTTTTGTCCCAGGCCACTGGACAGAGAGAGTCATTGAAAAAGAGTCGGCGCTGATTGAAAAGCATCTAGGCGCACGTACAGTTGAGTGGATCGATGATAGGGCGCTTAATTGGTACAATGCCGCCATGTGGGAGTCAGGGGTATATCGGACCCTCCACACGCTGCTGATACCAACACCGGAAGAGCGCGAGTCGAGCAGGGGTATGCAAAACCTGGGCAATACGGTTTTTCCTTGGGTGGAAGATCGCCTAGCGTCCTTGATGCATGTCGTTTATCAAGTGTTCGCAAGAATTGCTCTGCTAGCCGTCTGGGCTCCCTACATGCTGATCTTGCTTGTTCCCGCGCTTTGGGATGGTGTTATGTCCTGGAAAATCAAAAGGACCAACTTCGACTATGCGAGCCCTGTGCTGCATCGCTATGGCGTTAGGGGCGTATTTCTAGTGTCGCAGTGCTTGCTTCTGGCGTTCTTTGCTCCCCTTGCACTCAACCCCTTGATTATCCCTGTCGTGATGATGGCAGCTTGCGTGATGATGGGGCTCGCCTTGGGCAACCTCCAAAAGCGCGTGTAGACACCCCAACCTCCTCCCATCGAGCACGAGCCCCCCCTTCGGGGGCTTTTTGCTTCTCCGCCTGACAGCCTCCGCCCATTACCTCGTCGTCGTGCCCCTCAAGGGCGCGCTGGGACAGGGGTCATCTGGTGTTTCTGCTTGATCATAGCGACAACCCAGGAAACTGCAGCGGAGACACCATGGAGCCTGTCAGGATACCAAGCCGGATCGACGACCCGATCCACGTTCTCATGTGGTCCCTCGACGAGATGGCACCCATATTCGCAGGTCTGATCCTCGGGATCGCGGTCGGTCAAGCCATGATCGGCTTCGTGACGGGACTCATCATCACCAACTACTACCGCAAGTATCGGGACAACCACAGTGATGGCTACCTCATCCATATCGGATACTGGGCCGGCCTCTTGATGACCAAGTCCCGCTCCATGGTCAATCCGTACGCCCGGAGGTTTTTGCCGTGAAACTCGACGCATTCTTGAAGAAGTGGGAAGGGGCATTGGCAGAAAACCGATTCAGTCGAATCGTGACGCTGGTCCTCGCCGTTGCGCTAGTCCTCGCGCTGGTGAAGGCATTCACTCGCGACACTATTGTCACCATCCACCCTTACACGCTGAAGAGCGATGCCTGGGTGACTCAGAACCAAGCGTCACAATCGTACAAAGAGTCATGGGCCATGCTTCTGGCATCTCTCACAGGTAACGTCACGCCCGGGAGTGTCGGCTTCGTCAAGGACCGTATCGCTCCACTGCTTTCACCGCAGATCTATCAGCACGTCATGGAGGCAGTAGAGGTGCAGGCGATGCATATCCAGCGCGACCGGGTAACGATGCGATTCGAGCCGCGTGCGGTGGAATACGAGCCGAGCTCAGATGTGGTGTTCGTCTACGGCCACTCCTACGTCACTGGTGCTACGGGTGAAACCAGCCGCGAAGAGCGCACCTATGAGTACATTATCGACATCCGGGATTATGCCCCCGTTGTAACACACATCGAGACCTATTCGGGTCGCCCTCGGACCGAGCGTGTACGCCAGCAAATCGATCGCCAAGAGCTGCGTCGTCAGGAGCAGGAGAATGGTTAAGAAATTCCTCGTAGTGGCACTTGTCGCCGCAATGGGTGGTGCTGCCAATGCGCAGGCCGAGGTGGAAATCCCGGTAGAGCCGGTCAACTTCCAGGTTCCGCCGTCTGTCATGACCAATGATGTGCCGCGCCCGATCGGGAGTTCGTCGAATCCAGCCAGCTCGGCAAGCAGCACTGGTCAGGTGAACGATAACCCGCGGCTGACGATGTCCCCGGGTGTCAATGAAATCGTGCCTGTTGCTGTGAGCCACCTCAACCGGATCGTCACTCCGTTCGGTGAACCGCAGGTCACAACGACGTCGAGTGCGACGACTGAGATACGCGACAACGTCGTCTACGTAGCGACAGACCAGATGGCGCCGGTCACTCTCTTCATCACTCAGAAGGGTAGCGAGGCGCAGGCACTCTCACTGACGCTGGTGCCGCGGCGAGTTCCCCCGCGGGAGCTGTTCATTGAGCTGGAGGGAGGGAGCTTTATGCCGGGCTTGATCAGTAGCCCTCGAGCTGAGCGCTGGGAGACGTCGCAGCCCTATACGGACACTCTCCGAGCGGTCATGCGAGGGCTCGCCCTTGGCGAGATCCCCCAGGGCTACACGCTCCATGATACCGACCCGCGAACTCGTCTCCCGCAGTGCGCCCAGCCTGGTATGGAGTTCAATTTTCGCAGTGGTCAGACCTTGACCGGCCACAATCTGACGGCCCACGTCGGCGTTGCACGCAACACCTCAGGGCAACCGCTTGAGTTCAAGGAACAGTCCTGCGGGGACTGGAACGTAGCGGCCGTAGCAGCTTGGCCCCGCAATGTACTTGGCCCCAACGAACGGACTGAGATCTACGTCATTACCAAGCAGGGTGAAGAGCGAGGTCCGGCCAGCACCCGTCCGTCACTGCTCGGGGGGCATCAGTAATGCGCGAGACATGGGACAACCTCTCTGCCAAGCACAAGCGATACGTAGCTATTGGAGGCGGATCACTGCTCCTCTTGGGCGCCATCTGGATGTTCTCGGGTGACCCAGAGCCCCGTGAGCGGCGAGGCAACCAGAACGACACCGTGCGGCACGTGCTGACTGATCGGGACACCCGAGATGTCTCTATCGATGGTCTGGCAGCACAGATCCGTATCGCGAACCAGCAGAATGATGATCTCAGACGAGAGCTCGACTCTGTTCGCCGTCAGCTGGACCGAACCGAACGGACCGCAGAGTCATCGGAGGGCGTGCGCCGCGAACTCGACAGCCTGCAAAGTCAGCTTGAGATGGTCCTGGACCAAAACATGGACCTGATGCGGATGGCAGGTGATCGGAACTTTAATGGCCAGGGTAATGGGCTCGATGCCGGCAACTTGGTTGCCCCATCGCCCACCGGCGAGGTCGCACCGGCTGATTTCACTGAAGCTGGACCCGCTGAGGCTCGGAATGAGTACGAGATCAACCCAGAGGAGGTCTTTAGCAGTCCACCTCCTCGCCAACCCGATGCATGGGAAGAACAACCCCAGTCCCGGGCGCGCACATCAAGCAGCTCCTCCCAGGAGGACGAGAGCAGTGAAGGCGGTGGGCGAAACGGCATCCAGATCATTAGCCACTACCAAGGCGAAACCGAAGAAGAGCGCGCCGCTCGCGAGGCAGCCGGAGACAAGGAGGACGCCATCTATCTCCCGGCAGGCTCCATCATCACCGGCGTGATGCTCAACGGCATGGATGCACCAACATCGCAAGGAAGCCGCAGAGACCCCTTCCCATCCACTATCCGCATCCAGCATGAGGCGGTCCTCCCCAACCGCTTCCGAGCTGATATCCGAGAATGCTTCCTCATCGTCTCAGGATACGGCGATTTGAGCTCCGAACGCGCCTACCTGCGGGGTGAGACCATTTCATGCGTCAGGGATGACGGGGGTGTGGTTGAGGCGCGTCTTGACTCCTACGCCGTTGGAGAAGATGGCAAGGCCGGGATCAGGGGGCGGCTGGTATCTAAGCAGGGTGCAATGATCGCTCGCAGCATGATGGCTGGGTTCATGTCCGGGGCCGCCAATGCCTTTGATGTCAATCCGATACCGGTTATCCAGACCGAGAACATCGGGTCTCGTACCCAGTACCAGAGCAACTTCAGCCCCAACATGTTCCAAGGCGCAGCTGCGCAGGGCGCTTCGAACGCCCTGGACCGCATCGCCCAGTTCTACGTCGACATGGCTGAGGGCATCTTCCCCGTCATCGAGATCGATGCAGGGCGACAGGTTGAATTGATCATGACTCGTGGGGCTCGTCTCCAGATTCGCAACTAATTTCGGCGACGTGCCCTGCAAGGGCACTTCAGCACCCGGAGGTCTCATGAACCGCTATCTAACATCACACATGAAAGCCGTGGCAGGGCTCGGAATTGTCCTGACGCTCAGCGGATGCGCGGCCTTCAACATCGGTGAATCGAATTACAGCTGCAGCGGAATGCCCGACGGGGTCCAGTGCATGTCTACACGCGATGTCTACAACCTCACCAACAATGGCCAGGTCCCCAACTCGGTCGGTGGCGACGCGGTCGAGAGCGCTAGGGCAGTGGCCGGGGAAACCGGAGGACGCGGTCAGGACCCGCATGACGTGATCAACACCTATGTCGCGCCGCGCTTACCTGACCAGCCTGTTCCGATCCGCACCCCCGCACAGGTGATGCGCATCTGGGTAGCCCCCTGGGAAGACACTGCGGGTGATCTGGTCGTTACAGGCCACATCTACACCGAGGTTGAGCCCCGCCGCTGGGTTATTGGGGAGCAGGCCGCCAATTCACAGCCTTCTCTGAGGCCGCTGCAGAGCATTCAGAACGACGGTGGTTCCTGACCATGCCAACGCGAGCGGAATCATCGGTAACGAGCATCAGCAACGTTGTCATCTCAGGGCGAGATGCCGGCAACACATCGACCACTGGCCAGCAGCTCAGCAACGGCCACTAGCACCACCCCAACCAATGGGCGGCTGAGCTGCCCTGGATATGAAGAGGAAACGCAACCATGCAAGCTATCTCTCTGATGCAGCATAAAGGCACCATCCTGTCCATGGCCGCAATTTTCGGCGCAGCGGCACTGGTGATGTCCGACGCTTCGTTCGCCGGTACCGGCGGTGGCGAGTTCGAGGATGTCTGGATCACGCTCGAAGAGTGGACCCAGGGCACCCTCGGCCGAATCATCACTCTCGCCATCATCGTTGTGGGAGCCGTGATCGGTGTTGTCCGCCAGTCACTGATGACCTTTGCCGTCGGCTTCGCCATGGGCATGGGCCTCTATAACGCTCCGGTCATCATCGACTCAATCGTGGGTGCCACTCTGACCAACGCAGAGGCGATCATCACCACGGGCCAGCAGCTCAGCAACGGCCTTGGGATGTGACATAAAAGGCCCCCTAGTTCTCAAGAGCCTACCCAGCCCCCGCCTCTTTCATGAGACGGGGGCATTTTTCGTCAAAGCGATTAAATGCCGCCCGGGCTAAGCGAGTGTGGTTTTCGTGCAAAGGAACGGGCCCCGCTGGACGTGCGGGTACGGCCCTCGGTGCGCGGTGGCCACCCGCGGGACCGCATCATCGGGCACCGCTACCTGGCCAACGGCGAGGTGATCAGCGAGGACTCGATGTACGGCAGCACCACGCTGGACGC
>ERZ869909.438-NODE-438-length-50545-cov-24.355215_pt1 | contig 50545 bp, 36 predicted proteins | sample MGYA00520892_ERZ869909 | MGnify/ENA primary metagenome ERZ869909 (study PRJEB32215, sample SAMEA104723947) | bioreactor metagenome | biome: bioreactor; feature: anaerobic bioreactor; material: water | place: China | collected 2015-03-12 ... | reverse complement strand
TGAAGATTATACAATACCCTAAAGGTAGTGAATGGCAGCGAGGGTTGCTTGAAGCTACCTTTAGGTTTAGTTCAACACCGTTTAACAAGCATTGCTTCTGATTTTCCTTTCAGAAAGCCTCGCAAGCGTAAACGTTCGGGTTTTTAAGTATCTTAGTTCTTAAATCACGCAACTGCTGTTACACAAACACCGTTGTGCGTCATTTTAACTCAAATTAATAGCAGACAAGCAAAGAAAAAAATCAGCATTAATCCCTCATTCTTTCAAAAAGGCAATATTCCGTAGTAAGCCTTCAAACTTGGTGCGTTTTACGGGTGACTTTTGAAATACTTTTTGAAACACTTCACGGGTGATTTCTTCCCAGTCATTTTTGGTCATAGAAAGCAGTTCGGGTTTGGGGTTGAACAGGGGTTCGTTGTGCGGTTTTGAAAAGCGGTTCCAGGGGCATACATCCTGACAGACGTCACAGCCAAAGACCCAATCGTTCATTTGGCCTTTGACCCCATTGGGGATTTCATTTTTCAACTCGATGGTAAAGTAAGAGATGCATTTGCTGCCGTCAACCACATAAGGTTCAACGATGGCTTGGGTGGGGCAGGCATCGATACAGGCGGTGCAGGTACCGCAATGGTCTGTTACAGGGTAGTCATATTCCAGCTCCAGGTCAAGGATGAGTTCTGCAATAAAGTAAAACGAGCCCACTTGCCGGGTAAGCAGGTTGCTGTGTTTGCCCATCCACCCGAGCCCGCTTTTGGCAGCCCAGGCTTTGTCCAACACCGGCGCCGAGTCCACAAATGCCCTGCCGTCCACTTCGCCTATTTCCTCTTCTATGAATTGCAACAATTGCTTCAGTTTGTCTTTGATGACAAAGTGGTAGTCGGTGCCATAGGCATATTTTGAGATTTTATAAGTGCCTTCGGTTTGGGTTTCCTTTGGGTAGTAATTGAGCAATAACGAAATGACACTTTTGGCGCCGGGCACGAGTATGGTGGGGTTGAGGCGTTTGTCAAAGTGGTTTTCCATATACTGCATTTCGCCGTGCATGTTTTTATTGAGCCAGGCCTCTAAACGAGGTGCTTCTTCTTCCAGAAAACCGGCTTGGCTGATGCCACAGGATAAAAAGCCAAGGCGTTTGGCTTCGGATTTTATGAGTTGGGTATGTTTGGATTTGGATGGCAAATTGATTGTTTTATAATTGCTCGCAAAGGCGCAAAGACGCTAAGGAATCGTATAAACCCGGCATTAATTTGTATTTTCAATTAAAAGAGTCCTCCTTGTGTGGGTCCTTTTAGTTTACCTAAGTGTTTGTATGCTGCTTCGGTGACTTCACGGCCTCGGGGTGTGCGCATGATAAATCCTTGTTGGATAAGGAAGGGTTCATAGACTTCCTCGATCGTTTCTGCGCTTTCGCTAACGGCTGTTGCCAAAGTGGTGATTCCTACCGGCCCGCCTTTAAATTTATCAATGATGGTACTAAGTATTTTGTTGTCCATTTCGTCAAGACCAAAAGCATCCACATTGAGTGCTTCCAAGGCATATTTTGCGATTTTGATGTCAATGGCGCCGTTACCTTTTATTTGCGCAAAGTCTCTAACACGGCGAAGGAGCGCATTGGCGATGCGCGGGGTACCACGGCTTCGCCCGGCGATTTCGATGGCGGCTTCCATACTGATTTTTACTTTGAGGATTTCTGAACTGCGCTGCACTATGGTGGTTAAGAGTTCTGTATTGTAGTATTGCAGCCGGGATGCAATTCCAAAACGGGCGCGCATGGGGGCGGTCAATAATCCTGAGCGCGTCGTGGCACCCACCAAAGTAAACGGATTGAGATTGATTTGCACTGTTCGGGCATTGGGGCCAGTTTCAATCATAATATCAATCCTGTAATCTTCCATAGCAGAATAGAGGTATTCCTCCACCACCGGACTCAAACGGTGGATTTCGTCAATAAACAAAACATCCCTTTCATCCAGGTTGGTGAGCAGTCCGGCCAGGTCACCGGGTTTGTCCAGCACGGGGCCTGAAGTGATTTTAATTCCCACATTGAGTTCGTTGGCCAGAATATGCGCCAGGGTGGTTTTTCCCAAACCGGGAGGGCCGTGAAACAGGGTGTGATCAAGTGCTTCACCTCTTAAATTGGCAGCTTCCACAAAGATTTTAAGGTTCTCCAGTACCTGATCCTGCCCGGTAAAATCGTCAAAAGAAAGCGGGCGTAACTTGCGCTCAATATCGAGTTCTTCAGGAGTGAAACTTTCACCTGTGGGGTCTAAATGCTCATTCATAAAGACAAAGATAGGAAAAATGCATCTAGAATGAAGTGCCGATTTTTTTCAAATAAAAAAGCCACGAATCCCCATACGTGGCTTTTTTTGCTAACTAAATAAATTTGAATATGAAATCTCTTTCGGGGCAAATGTAAACGATAAAAACATTTCAGCACTATGCAAAATATCAATATAACTATATGATAATGTGTAGTGAAGAATTTGGTAACAAAAAAACCCTCTTTTAAAATTAAAGAGGGCTTTATAGTTTTGGTTGGCATAAAACTTAATGATTCAGTTCTTCTTCATCTTCCTGAAGCGGGACATTTTGCGGAACAAAATCCTGTCCCGGAATGACATAGTCATCACCTTTTTTGTTCAGCTTGCTGTAGTCATAAGACCAGCGGTAAACGTGTGGGATTGCCCCCGGCCAGTTTCCGTGGATATGCTTTACAGGCGCTGTCCATTCCAGCGTGGTAGAGTTCCAAGGGTTTTGTGGCGCTCTTTTTCCATAAAAGATAGATGAGAAAAAGTTATACAAGAACACAAGCTGAACCGCTGCCGTGATGATAGCAAAAATTGTTATCACAACATTGATATTGGCAAGGTCATCAAAATATGGGAAAGCCGTGTTTGTATAATACCTTCGTGGCAATCCTGCCATTCCGACAAAGTGCATGGGGAAGAAAATTCCATAAGCACCAATTGCAGTTACCCAGAAGTGGATGTAGCCCAGGTTTTTGTTCATCATACGTCCAAACATCCTGGGGAACCAGTGGTACACTCCAGCAAATAGCCCGTAAAGTGCTGAAATACCCATTACAAGGTGGAAGTGAGCCACCACAAAGTAGGTGTCGTGAACGTTAATATCAAGCGCGCTATCCCCTAAAATAATTCCGGTTAATCCACCCGAGATAAAGGTGGACACCAGCCCTATAGAAAACAGCATCGCCGGGTTAAACTGGAGGTTTCCTTTCCAGAGTGTGGTGATGTAGTTAAATGCTTTTACAGCTGAAGGAATCGCAATCAATAGTGTCGTAAAGGTAAATACCGAGCCCAGGAACGGGTTCATACCCGTAACAAACATGTGGTGTCCCCAAACAATGGTTGAAAGGAATGCAATGGCCAAAATGGATGCCACCATCGCCCGATAACCAAAAATAGGTTTTCGTGAATTTGTAGCAATAATTTCAGATGTGATTCCCAATGCCGGAAGAATTACAATATATACTTCAGGGTGACCTAAGAACCAGAACAGGTGTTGAAAAAGTATTGGTGACCCTCCCTGGTGGTGCAGAATTTCTCCCGCAATAAATATATCGGAAAGGAAAAAGGATGTTCCAAAGCTTCTGTCCATAATCAACATTAAAGCAGCCGAAAATAGAACCGGAAACGAAACCACACCAATAATAGCTGTTACAAAAAACGCCCAGATGGTCAAAGGAAGCCTGGTCATAGACATTCCTTTTGTTCTCAGGTTGATAACAGTAACGATATAGTTCAAGGAACCAAGTAATGATGAAGCGATAAATATAGCCATAGAAACCAGCCAAAGGGTCATACCTGCACCGGAGCCGGGCATAGACTGTGGCAAGGCACTCAGCGGCGGGTAAATTGTCCACCCTGCTGCTGCGGGTCCTGCTTCAACAAACAATGACATAATCATAATTACACTGGAAAGGAAAAACAACCAGTATGAAACCATATTCAGGAATCCGGAAGCCATATCCCTTGCGCCAATTTGCAGCGGGATTAAAAGGTTACTGAAGGTTCCGCTCAATCCTGCGGTGAGGACAAAGAACACCATAATGGTTCCGTGGATGGTTACCAAAGCCAGGTAAACGTTGGGATCCATTATACCGTCTGCACCCCATTTTCCCAAGAAGATCTCATAAGCGGTAAATTGTTTGTCAGGCCAGGCCAATTGCAAACGAAACAGTATTGACATAGCAATACCAATGATACCCATAAACAAACCCGTAATGAGGTATTGCTTGGAAATCATTTTATGGTCGATACTGAATATGTACTTTGTTATAAACGTATCTTTATGATGATGATGTCCGTGGTCATCGTGACCAGCTGAATGATTGTGTGCTTCTGTTGACATATCTTAAATCTTGATCTTAATTAAGGATTCATGGTTTGTGCAAAGGTTCTTTGTTCGGCGAGCCAGGCTTCAAAATCTTCTTCAGACTCCACAATAATTTTCATTTGCATATTGTAATGGGAAGCCCCGCAAATTTTGTTACACAACAACAGGTAATCAAACTCATAAGGGTCAAGCAATTCTTCTCCCTGGGCGGCTAGCGCTATATTTCTTTCATTCCTGATGTTATTGATGTTTTCAACTTTTGCGATAACGTCGGGATTCATACGCATTTCAGCAGTGGTAATGGTTGGTGTGAATGCAAACTGTGTAATCATACCGGGAACAGTATTCATTTGAGCCCTGAAATGAGGCATATAAGCAGAGTGCAATACATCCTGAGAACGCATTTTGAAAATCACTTTTCTACCCACAGGCAAACGCAATTCCCTTGTGATGATGTCATCTTGGCCATCAGGGTCTGAAGGGTCAATCCCCACAGTGTTCATGCCTTCTATAAATCTTACGTTGGCATCACCCAAAGTATTGTCCTCACCGGCATAACGGGCCTCCCAGGCAAATTGTTTTGCATACAATTCTACTACCAATGCGTCTTCATCGTCTTCATTGATGTTCATAATGTCAGTCCAGGTGAACAAGCCATAAATAATTAATCCAGCAAGTACAATCACCGGGATGATGGTCCAGATAAATTCAAGTTTGTCATTGTCTGCAAAGAAAACAGCACGTTGTCCTTGTTTTCCGCGGTATTTAAATGCAAAATAGTGAAGTAAAAACTGGGTTACCACTAGAACAAACATAATGATGACCATAGAAATGAGCATCAGCAGGTCAACATCTTTACCGTGTTCTGAAGCTGCTTCCGGCAACAAAACTTTTGACCATTGCCAAAATCCATATACTAGGAAAACATAGAAAAAAACAAGGAAGTAAAGCATCAGCTTTCCGTTGAAGCTATTGTCTTTATCATTTGCTATTTGACTATCATCACTTTTGCCGACTTGTGACAACTGGAATATTTTGTTCATTTGCCATACCGCTACAGCAAAGAGAACTAAAACGGCTATAACTAAAAATCCTGTCATTTTTATATTGGTTCTTTACAGTTCTTAATTAATAATGAAAATGTTTACTTTCTTCAATAAACGGGCTTCCTTTTGCCAACAAGGGTGCTTTTGCGAGTGAGTTGAAAACCACCAGCACAAACAAGCCAAAGAAGAACAACAAGGCTCCTATTTCAGGCAAACCAATGAACCAGGATTGGCCAACGGTTCCCGGCATTACCATTACAAACACATCTATGTAGTGTCCAATAAGGATAATTATTCCTGTTCCAATCACTAACCAGTTGATTCTTTTAAAGTCACTGTTTATTAATAGCAGTAATGGGAAAACAAAATTCAACACCAGCATTCCAAAGAACAACAGATTGTAATCCTGAATTCTCGAAACAAAATAAGTCACCTCTTCGGGTATGTTTGCATACCAAATCAACATAAATTGTGAAAACCAAAGGTAAGTCCAGAAGATGCTGAATCCAAACATAAATTTAGCCAAATCGTGAATATGACTGTTGTTTACATATTCCAGATACCCTTGTGATTTTAGATATACGGTAACCATTGCAATTACAGTAATACCTGAAACAATCATACCTGAAAACACATACCAGCCAAACAGTGTGCTGAACCAGTGAGGGTCAAAAGTCATAATCCAATCCCAGGACATCATAGACTCGGTAACGATAAAGAACACAAGGAATCCTGCAGAAATCTTAAAGTTCTTTTTGAACCAGTAGGTTCCACCTTCTTCGTCTTGTTTGAGTGTGTATTTTCTTGAGTAGTGCCTGTAAAGGTTCCAGCCAATTAGATAGATGGCTGCTCTTATTAAAAATCCGGGAGTGTTGAGCCAAGCGGCTTTATTGGAAACAATTAAATCAAATTTTTCACTTTCAGGGTCAAACAATGCAGCATCCATCCAATGGAAAATGTGGTTAATGCCCAATACAGAAAGCACCAATAATAAGAACATGATTATTGAACCCGGTAGCAAATAACCGGTGATGCCTTCCATCACCCTAAAAAGAACCGGAGACCATCCTGCCTGTGCTGCGTGCTGTATCGCATAAAAAGCCAGTACACCAAGGGCTATCATAAAAAAGAAAAAGGCAGCCACATAAACAGCAGACCAGGGCCTGTTTTGTAATTGGTGGAACAGGTGGTACACATGCTCTTCATCGTGCTGAACTTCTTCGGCATGACCGTGATGAGCATCTTGTTGAGCAAGCATTTCCCTTACATCTTCCTTCGAGCCTGGTGCGTTTAGAAAACCGGCAATCATACCCAAGGCCCCAACGACCATAAAAATGATTGCAAAAAGTTTAAGTTTTTTAGGTAGCGTGTACATATCTTTAACTGTCTCTTTAAATCTACTGTTAGTCTTCTGTTTGATCGTTTACTGTTTCTGCTTCTTCTGAAGCTTGATTTTCTGCTTCTAAAGGCTGATTTGCTTCACTGGAAACCGGTTGCAATTTGGCAGTGCCTTCAAGCTCGGCTTTCAGGTTCAACACATGCATTGCGATTTGCCAGCGCTCATCAGGAGTGGTTTGAGCTACAAAGTCACCCATTGCATTAATACCATACATTTGCACGTGATAGATGCTTCCTTCGGTGATATTCCTTCCCGGATCAGCATAACTGGGTATGCCCAAAAACTTTTCCCTTTGAGTTAAAATTCCTTGTCCATCACCTTTGTCACCATGACATACTGCACAAAAATAGCCAAACAACTCCTTTCCTTTATCAAGGTTTTCTTGAGTTATAGGAAGCGGGTTTTTCAATTCAACCCTTGCTTGATTTAATCCTTCAAGTGTATTGTCATACTCATATGGCACATATCCTCTGGGAACAGTACCTTCAACCGGTAGCCTTGCTGACTGGCCATGTTGAAAAATGTCTCCCTCACTGTAAGGTCCATAACCCACTTCATAATACATGTCAGGCATGAAATGGTAGTTAGGTGTCCTGTTGTCTGAACAGGATGTCAAACTCAATACGACTGATAAAACGAATATATATGCTATGTTCTTCATAGGAATTATTCTTGCTTGTCAACTAAATTAACTTCTACTGCACCGGTATTTACCAAAAACTTTGAAAGCTCTTCAATACTGTGGTGTTCTACATCGATTTCCATTAGGAAATGGTCGTCTGTTGTTCTTACATCAGGGTTTTCTGCTTGCTTAAAAGGCCATAATTTACTTCTCAGGTAAAATGTGATTACCATTAAGTGAGCTGCAAAAAACACGGTAAGTTCAAACATAATGGGCACAAAAGCCGGCATATTTTGAATAAAAGTAAAGCTGGGTTTACCTCCAATGTCCTGTGGCCAGTCTTCAATCATAATGTAATTCATCAATACAATTGATATTGCAAGTCCAACAATGCCATACATAAATGACGTTATGGCCAATCGGGTTGGTGCCAGCCCCATGGCTTTGTCAAGACCGTGTACCGGAAAGGGTGTATAAACTTCTCCAATATGATAATGTGCCTGTCTAACGTCTTTAACTGCTTGCATTAAAACATCATCATCGGTATAGAAAGCGTGAATAACTTTTGATGCCATGGCTATTCTTGGTTTTTAGTTTTATCTTTAACAATAACGATGGAATGATCTACATCATCACCGTGTTTTGCCCTTAAGTTTTTATAGGTTGCCCCTGAAGATTTCAGAATTGACTTCACCTCTGCCTGAGCGATTACCGGGAAACTTCTTGCGTAAAGCAGGAACAATACAAAGAAGAATCCAATGGTTCCGATAAAAATCCCGATATCCACAAAGGTGGGTGAGAACATCGTCCAAGATGAAGGCACGAAATCTCTGTGCAGCGAAGTAACGATAATTACAAAACGCTCAAACCACATACCGATGTTTACAACAATCGAGATGATAAACGAGAACATAATACTTCTCCTTAATTTAGGGAACCACATCAACTGTGGCGAAAACACGTTACAGGTCATCATAGCCCAATATGCCCACCAGTAAGGTCCGGTTGCCCTGTTGAGGAATGCATATTGCTCATATTCCACACCTGAGTACCAGGCCATAAACAATTCAGTAATGTAAGCCACACCCACGATTGAACCTGTTATCATAATAACGATGTTCATCAATTCGATGTGTTGTATGGTAATGTAGTCTTCCAGGTTGGAAACCTTCCTCATGATAATAAGGAGGGTGTTTACCATTGCAAATCCGGAGAAAATCGCCCCCGCAACAAAGTAGGGCGGGAAGATGGTAGTGTGCCATCCCGGTATTACCGATGTAGCAAAGTCAAAGGATACAATGGTGTGTACAGAAAGTACAAGTGGAGTTGCCAAACCGGCAAGCACCAGCGATACTTCTTCAAAACGCTGCCAGTCTTTGGCGCGCCCGCTCCAACCAAATGAAACGATGCTGTATATTTTTTTGGTAAACGGTGTAATTGCACGATCCCTGATCATTGCAAAATCAGGCAGTAACCCTGTCCACCAGAAAACGAGTGATACCGAAAGATAAGTAGAAATTGCAAATACGTCCCAAAGCAGTGGTGAGTTAAAGTTCACCCACAGCGAACCAAACTGGTTTGGGATGGGTACCACCCAATAAGCCAACCAAGGGCGCCCCATGTGTATTAACGGGAACAATCCGGCCTGCATTACCGAGAAGATGGTCATCGCTTCTGCTGAACGGTTAATCGCCATTCTCCATTTTTGTCGGAATAGCAAGAGTACCGCTGAAATCAGTGTTCCAGCGTGACCGATACCTACCCACCAAACAAAGTTTGTAATATCCCAGGCCCAGCCCACGGTCTTGTTCAGACCCCATACACCAATACCGGTGGTTATGGTATAAACGATACAGCCCACTCCCCAAAGGAATGCGACTAAAGAGATAGAAAAAACTATCCACCATGATTTATTGGCTCTGCCTTCAACAGGCTTTGCCACATCAACTGTAACATCGTGATAGGTTTTTTCCCCTAAAACTAATGGCCTTCTAATAGGTGCTTCGTAATGAGACATATCCTTTTATAAATGTTTCTAAATTATACTTCTTCTGTATTTCTAACTTTCACCTGATACATCACGTTGGGTTTTGTACCTAAATATTCAATCAGGTGGTATCTGCGTTTATCATTGAATTTTTCTGCAATCATTGATTCCTCATCATTCACATCCCCAAATACCATAGCACCTTTATCACAGGCCATTGAACAGGCAGTTTGGAATTCACCGTCCTTGATTGCCCTTCCGTCTTTCTTGGCTTCCAAAATGGTCATTTGTGTTTTTTGGATACACATAGAACATTTTTCCATGACCCCTCTTGAACGAACAGTAACATCAGGATTGACAACCATTCTTCCAAGGTCATTGTTCATATGGTAGTCAAACTCGTCATTTTGGCTATACAAGAACCAGTTAAAACGACGCACTTTGTAAGGACAGTTGTTTGCACAATATCTGGTACCCACACAACGGTTGTAAGCCATCTGGTTTTGACCCTGACGACCGTGTGAAGTTGCTGCCACAGGACATACAGTTTCACAAGGAGCATGGTTACAGTGCTGACACATTACAGGCTGGAAAGCAACCTGTGGGTTTTCAGCAGGATTTTCAAGTTCACCAAACTGAGTCAATGACTGACCTAGACCGGAAATGGCGTTTTTCTTAGCGATATCCTCATTGATGGTTTCTTCAGAAGAATAGTATCTATCAATACGCAACCAGTGCATATCGCGGCTTCTTCTCATTTCGGTTTTACCTACAACGGGAACGTTGTTTTCAGCATGACAAGCCACCACACAGGCACCACAACCGGTACAAGCGTTCAGGTCGATTGACAATTTGAAATGGTGCCCAATAGAACGGTCAAAGTTTTGCCAAAGGTCCACTTCAGGCGAATCCACCGGAGTGTCGATGTGGTTCAGTGAAACAACCGGAATGGGGTTCCACTTGGCGTGATCAACGGTATTGAAAACCTCAAGTGTGGTTTCCCTGATGATGTCACCTCTACCCATCATGGTGTTGTGCAACTGTACACAGGCAAACTCATGCTCACCGGTCACTTTTTCAAGCGACACGCGTTGAACACCTTTGAAATTATTATATAGCGCATAGGCATTTACACCCACTTGCATTTCTTTTTGAATGTTGTGTGTTTTACCATAACCCAACGCCAAGCCCACAGTACCTCTTGCCTGTCCGGGCTGAATCAACACGGGTACTTTTTCAAGGGTTACACCATTTGCAGTGATGTTGACATAACTTCCGTTTAGTGCTCCGGTTGCTACATGGCGGTTAATAAGGCCTAAGTCTTCTGCATCTGCAGCAGAAATAGTCATGTAATTGTCCCAGGTAGTTCTGGTTAATGGGTCAGGGAATTCCTGAAGCCAGGGGTTGTTGGCATTCTGCCCATCACCCATACCGGCTTTGGTATAGAAAATCAGGTCGAAACTGTCATCAGCTCCTGAAATTTCAATCAATCCTCCTTCTGAAGATGCCGCAACCAAAGTTGCAGAAGTTTCGGCTGCTATTGAGGCCGAACTTTCAAACACCCCGTCATGGAGGGCTTCGTTCCAGGATTTTCCGCTTAGCATCGGAGTTACTGATTCCCTGATGTATTCATAATATGATTTTTCTTCACCCAACCACGTCAGTACACAGTCCTGGAATTGCATCGTGTTGAACAAGGGCCTGATTGTGGGTTGCGAAAGTGCAAAATGTCCTTTTTTGATTTGAACATCGCCCCAAGACTCCAAATAGTGTGGTGTAGCCGCTACAAACTGCGCCTGGGAAGCAGTTGCATCCTCACGCATAGCAAAAGCCAGGGTAAGTTCAAGGTTTTGATAAGCCTCAGCAAAACCATCGGCATCCGGGAATGAATACAACGGGTCAACGCCCACGGTAATCAATCCTTTGATTGCACCTGATTTTACGCCTTGAATTGTATTGAGTACTTCCTGGGTATTTCCTTGTCTAATCAGTCGGGGTTGAGCGGTGTCCATAACCTCGCTGCCCATGCTTTGGTTAATTTCAATCGCCATGGATTGGGCCTCAACATCCATCAATCCACAAACTACCACAGCTTTTGAGCCGGCTCTTTGAAGTTGTCTTCTTGCGTTGTCAACTGCCTCCTTCACATTGTCAGGAAGGTTGGCACTCTTTCCGGCAAGTGCTTTCATCACTTCTTTTTGCTGGGCCGGGGTAACAGGCACACGCTTGTCTGCATTTGCACCTGATAAAGTCATTAGTGATTCAAACTGGATGTGGCGTGACATTTTACCGTCTTTGGGCACACGTCCTTTGGCATAACCGGCATCATAACCACCGCCTTGCCAGTCACCAAGAAAATCGGCTCCAACAGAAACAATGACTTCCGCTTTAGCGAAATCATAATCTGCAAGGCCTCTTTCACCAAATTTCATCTGGAAAGCATCCAATGCTTCAGAAGAAGAAACCGTGTCATAAATGACGTGGCGAATGTTTGAATATTTAGCTGTAAGTTCTTTTATAAGTTTTGATGTCGAGGGGCTTGCAAAAGTTTGCGTAAGCAATACTACCTGACTTCCGCTAGAAGCCAAATTGTCAAGTCTTGTTGCAATTAGCGGGTTAAAATAATCCCAATCTACAGACTCACCATCGATAAGTGGCCCCTGTAACCTGAATTTGTCATAAAGGGATAATACAGAACCTTGCACTCTGGCATTTGCCCCGCCTTTGCTGGTTGCAAGGGTATTGTTTTCAACTTTAATCGGTCTTCCTTCCCTGGTTTTCACCAAAATGGATGCAAAGTCAAATCCGTCTGCAATGGTTGTTGCATAGTAATTGGCCATTCCGGGCACAATTTCATCAGGATGCACCACATAAGGAATGGATTTGATTACCGGTCCTTCACAGGCAGCCATAGTAGCGGCAGCAGTGGTAAAACCGACATATTTAAGGAAGTCGCGACGAGTGGTGGAAGTAGCCTCCAGGGTTTCTTTGTCTCCAAGAAACTCATCGGTGGGTATTTCCTGAACAAACTCGTTCTGTCTTAGCGTCTCAACAATCGAACTATTTTCGTTTAGTTCTTCAACACTTTTCCAGTATTTCTTGCTTGAAGCCATATTTTGGATTGGTATTTATCTTTTTGATTAAAATATTAATAGTGGCATTTACCACATTCAAGCGCTCCCATCTGGGCAGCTGTCAATCGTTCTACACCATACTTTTTGGAAAGTTCAGCGTGGATTTTCTCATAGTACTCATTGCTCTTCAAATCAACGGTTGTTGTGCGGTGACAGTCGATACACCAGCCCATGGTCAAGGGTGAATATTGATAGAGTATTTCCATTTCTTCAACCGGACCATGACAGGTTTGACAATCAATTCCGGCAACGGTAACGTGTTGAGCGTGGTTGAAGTAAGCCAAATCAGGCAGGTTGTGGATGCGCACCCATTTTACAGGCTGCTCTTCACCAGAATAGGTTCTCTCTTCAGGATCCCAGCCTACGGCATCGTAAAGCTTTTGGATCTCTCCATCATAGAATTCTTTGGTATAACCCATTGCCAGGTCTATTTCACCGGTGTATTCATAAATATTTTCGTGGCAACTCATACATACATTGAGTGATGGTATGCCTGAAGTCTTGCTTTTTCTTGCGGAAGAGTGGCAGTAGTTACAATCTATCTGGTTGTCTCCTGCGTGTATTTTATGTGAGAAGTGAATGGGCTGAATGGGCGCATAACCCTGGTCGATACCAATTTGCATAAAGAACCCATAAGCATAATAAGCCCCTCCAAGCATCAGGAGAACAACCGATACCAGTACGAGGAATTGGTTCTTAATAAATGCTTTCCAAAGCGGGGTGGATTTTTCCTTTTCAGGATATACCACATTGTTTGCGGCAGCGATTTTCTTCAATACATTGTTGACCAGCAACAACATAATAACAAGCATCAACATTACCACAACAAGGATTCCAAGCACAAGGTTGTTTGAGATGCCGCTGTCTGAACTTGCAACCCCGGGGCCTCCATCAGGACCTGGTGGAGCTACAATTTCTCTAGGCTGGTTGGTATAAGCAACAATATTGTCTAAATCTTCATCAGAGAGGTGTGGAAAAGGCTGCATGACAGACTGGTTCCATTCATTAAAAAGCCTTACTGCAATTGGGTCTCCGGCCTGTACCATAGCCTGGCTGTTTCTAATCCAGCTGTACAGCCACTCCTTTTCATACCTTTCTGACATGCCTCTTAAAGCCGGCCCGACGCCTCTGCGGTCAAGTTGGTGACAGGCAGCACAATTGCTGTTGAACAATTGACGGCCAGCAACCGGGTCTCCACCAAGATCAACAGCAGCTTCTACTGTCTCCTCTTGAGGTTCATCCTGAGCAATGAGGGTGTTTGGAAAAGTTAACAACAGCAGTGTTAACAGAAAGGGAGATAATTTAAACAACAAACTTGGGCGTTTCACCTTTTTCATACTTTGTAATGTATTATCGTGCAAAAATTGGATGGAAAAAACCTTAACTGCTCATAAAAAATAAGTTAGGCTCACTTCCCTCAAAATAACTGGACAAAAGTAATATTTTAAGTCCATTTTAGGAATTGAAACCAAACGTTAACTAATAATTTATATTAATTCTAAATAATATTTTAAGTCCATTTTAAGTTATAATATTCTAGTTTTGCAGAAAAAATTAATTTTTAGCATCTCCAACTATGATCAAGTTTAGACTTTTTTGCCTTTTATTTCTTGTTTTTCAACTGGATAGTGTTCAGGCTCAACAGGGTGTGGTAAACATACAGGAAGATGAAAAAGTAACCGAATTGGTCAGGCTAAAAACCAAGCTGTCCAAAGATAACAAACTTACCGATGGTTTTACCATTCAGCTATACAACGGCGAATTAAAAGAAGCCAATAATACAATAAGGGAATACAACCGCTCACTTTCAAGCTGGTCTGCCACTATAGAATATGAAACCCCAAATTATAAAGTTTGGGTAGGCAACTTCCTGACCCGTCTGGAGGCAGACCGGGCATTACTTGAAATTCAAAAATCCTTTCCAAATGCTTTTGTTTTAAGGCCGGAGCGGCGGAATTAAGCGCTAAAAACAAGCTTCAAGCACCAAATTCCAAAAGCCAAAATTCATTCCAAAAAAGGAAAATGGCAAGGAAAACGGGGAAAACATTTGGAGATTAAACTGAAAAACCTCCCACCTAATACCTCCTGCCTAAAGCCTAAAACTGCACCGCACCTAAATTCATTTTCTGCGGAATCAAACTCCCAATACGGTTATCCTCGGGGCTATTCTGAAACCAGGTTTTCATCCTGTTATAGTCAAGAAAATAGCTGATTCTCACTGAAAAACTATGCAATTGTGGCTGGTCAAACAGGTTTTCAAAATTATTTGAGAAATTTAACCTTGATTCCCTGAAAAAACTATCGATTGAATTGCGGTATAAAAATGTGAGCTGACTCCCGGGTGCAAACCACCAGGTATAGCGCAAATCTATATTCCAACTATTGTAAGTTGTGTCATGCGGATTCTCATAAGCAGGATTTGAAGTGAGGTCGCCATTGTTTTCAAGCGTGTAAAACTGATGGTATCCTACTTCAGAAAAATAATGCCTGAAAGAAAGGCTTGCGGCCATTGTATTGTTAAAAATATACTGCGATTCCAGCGATGTTATGATGGTATTGCGATCCCGTTGACCAAAAATAATATCACCGTCCTGCCTGCCTACAAAACCCTGTTCATTTGAAGAGTAATTAACCCTCGCCCTTGCAAATGCTTTCCACTTATCTGAAAAACGAAATCTGGGTGAAAATCCAATGCTTTTGATGTCACGGTTTCTTTCATCATAGGAAATAATTTCAAGATCGAGATCAACAGCAAAACGCTTTCTGTAGTCAGTTGAAATCCATACCCACGGATTATAATAGGCAGGAAGTTTTACGTGCCTACCTTCTGTGCGGGGTTCATAAATATCGTTGGTGCCAAAAGGTGCAAAATCAAAGCCTCCCCCAAAACCAAAAAAGTCCCTAGTGGTAAAATTTGAATTGATGTTGAAACTATAACGGTAATACAAGTCCGGCTCCAGTCTTCTGTTAAAGTTTAGATTAACATTCAGGTTTATATTGTTGAATGCCCCTTTGGGCTGTAAAAGCCTGTAACCATAGTAGCCATAATAATAAATGAAGTTGGTATTGGAAGAGAAGCCCAAATCATTAATATCATAGTCTTTTGTCCTGTAATTTATCATCCCGGTAAAGCGGTGTTGGCCGCTGATGTTTGAAACTTGTGCGAGCCCTTCCATTCCAAACTTGGTGCTGTCTGTCATAACCCAGCTTCCCTTTTGATTAAAACGGTAGCGGTAAGTGTTACTTTTATTTGTAAGATCCAGCAGGAGTGCAGTTGCATTGGCATCCCTAAAACTTCCCTCCCTTATTACATTTGTATTAATCAAAGAAGCCGAATTATTTTCGCCAAAGCGCTGGTCCAAAACCAATACATTGTAATTGGCAAGGGGTTCCACTATTTCCCTTCTGGTGAGTGCTGTCTCGGTATTTTCTATGGTAGCATACGTGTTTTTTGTTATGGCATTAAAAAACCCGATACCAAGACCTCCGGATGTACGCCCCGAAATTTTTGCTGCATTCAACAAGTCGATTCTTGTGGGGTAAGACTTAATTTCTTCATTTTCCCCCAAGACAGGAAACCTGGTGGGTGAACCTCCCACCCTTCTTGAATAAAACAACCCTCCTTTTGAGAACAATTCTGTGCCTTCGGTAAAAAATGGCCTCTGCTCTGCATATTGCACTTCAAAGGCAGAAAGATTCAATACAGTTTCATCAAACTTTGTTTGTCCAAAATCGGGGATTAATACCATATCGAGAGTAAAGGCATCGTTGATTCCATATTTTAAATCCATACCACCGTTGAATACTACTTCAGATTGACCATCAAAACTATTTACATAAGTGGAAAGATATGGCTGCAAAGAGAGCCTTACCGGTGTTTTGATGTTTTGAATGCCGTAAATTTCGCCGTCATAAATGGAAAAACTACCTTTGGTATTATCAATGTGACTCCAGCTGTAACGGGTGCGTTCCCTTCTGAATTCCCTTTCCATATTCAACCCCCACACCTGCACATCTTTTTCGGGAAACCTCAATTCTGAATAGGGAATAAAAATTTCTGCGACCCAGCTATCTTCATTTATTTTCACGGCACTGTACCAAACAGCATTCCAGGAATTGTCTTCACTTTCGTTTGTCATTTTTGCATCATATTGCACACCTGCTGATGTAACTATAAACTGCAAGCTTTGTTGGCGGTCATTGTACCCGTTTAGTAAAATAAAGAAGAAGTCCTGATTGCCAATCTGGTCCCGTTCAGTTAATTCCCTGGGTATTAAATCCGGGTTTGGGTCATACATGGTTGCCCCAAAATAAATTCCCAAATCATCATAAACAATTTTAACTTCGGTTTTTAAGCTATCAGGTATTGGTCGGCCGTTTACGGGTAGCCTTTCAACAAAACCATCGGCTACGGGGGCATTCCTCCATGCTTCATCATCAAGAATTCCATCAATACGAGGTGCTTCAGAGATTTTAGAAATTGTGATCGTTTTTCTTTGAATGGTGTCGTTAACCTGACTTTGTATATTTAAGCTAAAAAGCAAAAGGCCGAAAAGTGAAAACAGGAATAGATAAAATTTCATGAAATTATTTTCCTTAGAGACGCAAAAATAATTCAACTGTTACAAAATTGTTGCAAATAAGTTTTTCATAATTATCCATTGTTCTAATAAATTGAAAACACATCACAAACCCACATATAGAATTCAATAGATATGACTCTAAATTACTTATTGCTTTTTAATTTTTTTGCCAAACATTCATCATTATTATACTCTTTTTGCAATTTTAAAGTGTTGAGTATACTTTTTTTACTACATTTAATCAACTAACCAATTATAAAAAAAATGGAAATTAAAACCTCAACAAAATTTATTGTTGAACTTGTTGGAACTTTTTCACTCGTTCTTTTTGGTTGTGGAGCTGCGGCAGTTGCCGGAGTGGACACACTTGCCGGACTATCAGGCATTGGCCTTCTTGGAATTTCATTGGCATTTGGACTAGCTGTAGTGGTAATGGCTTATTCAATTGGCGGGATTTCAGGATGCCACATCAACCCTGCCGTAACAATTTCAATGCTTGTAGCAGGAAAAATTGAGTTTAAAGAAGCTCTCGGCTACATTGTTGCTCAGCTCATTGGAGCAACTCTTGCAGCATTTGTTTTAATGCAAATTTTAGAAGGAATGAGCGGATTTACAATGGGCGAATATGCCCTGGGCTCAAATGGATGGGGAGAAGAATACCAAAATAAGTTTAACATGACTTCTGCCTTTATAACAGAAATGGTTTTAACTTTTCTGTTTCTGTTTGTTATTTTTGCGACCACTTCAAAATGGGGTAACACTACTATGGCAGGTTTAGCAATTGGCTTAAGCCTTGTGCTGATTCATCTGGTAGCCATACCCATTACCGGGACTTCTGTAAATCCTGCACGTAGTTTTGGACCCGCAATTTTTGCAGGTGGAGAAGCATTTTCCCAATTGTGGCTGTTTATTGTGGCTCCTATAGTTGGCGGAGTTCTTTCTGCACTTTTTTGGAAATTGATAGAAAAATAATACAGGTCTTTAAAACAAAAAAGCTGCCCAAAATGGGCAGCTTTTTTATGGAAATCTTTTTTTGTTACTTCAGTTTTTTCTTGACTTCAACTTCCTGGAATCCTTCTATGATATCTCCCTCAACCAGGTCATTGTAATTTGTCACCTGAATACCGCAATCATATCCTTTAGAAACTTCTTTTACATCGTCTTTAAATCGTTTTAGCGATGATAAAGTTCCGGTGTGAATAACAACACCTTCGCGAATCAAACGAATGCCTGTGTTTCTGATGATTTTTCCGCTGGTTACCATACATCCTGCGATAGTACCAATTTTTGAAATTTTGAAAGTCTCCCTGACTTCTGCCGTTCCGGTAATTTCTTCCCTGAATACAGGTGAAAGCATACCTTCCATAGCATCTTTCAGGTCATTGATGGCATCATAGATGATGGAATATAGCCTGATATCGATTTCTTCCTTATCGGCAATTTGACGTGCGTTACCCATTGGTCTAACGTTAAATCCAATAATAATCGCATCTGATGCAGAAGCCAACAACACATCACTTTCAGTAATGGGTCCTACTGCCCTGTGGATGATATTGATTTGTATTTCTTCTGAGGACAACTTCTGGAATGAGTCTGTCAATGCCTCAACTGAACCGTCAACGTCTGCCTTAAGTATGATGTTAAGTTCTTTGAAGTCTCCAAGTGCAATTCGCCTTCCGATTTCATCGAGTGTAATGTGGCGTTGTGTTCTAACAGATTGCTCTCTCTGAAGTTGTGTGCGTTTGGTTGCAATTGTTTTGGCTTCCCTTTCGTCTTCATAGACGGCAAATTTATCACCGGCTTGTGGCGCACCATCCAGACCCAAAATGGATACCGGGGTTGCAGGACCGGCAGTTTTGATATTGTGCCCTCTTTCATCGTGCATGGCCTTAACTTTTCCGCTATGTTGTCCGGCAAGAACATAGTCGCCAATTTTCAAGGTGCCTGATTGCACCAAAATTGTCGAAACATAACCTCTTCCTTTGTCAAGAAATGCTTCTACAACGGTTCCTACAGCAGGTTTGTTTGGGTTTGCAGTTAATTCAAGTAATTCTGCTTCAAGCAATACTTTTTCAAGCAATTCATTGACTCCTTGTCCTGTTTTAGCAGAAATGTCGTGTGACTGGATTTTTCCACCCCAGTCTTCAACAAGGAGATTCATACCTGCTAGTTTTTCTTTGATTTTTTCTGGATTTGCTTCCGGCCTGTCAATTTTGTTGATGGCAAACACAATGGGAACCCCTGCTGCCTGAGCATGGGAAATGGCTTCTTTGGTTTGCGGCATTACATCATCATCTGCGGCAACGACAATAATTGCAAGGTCAGTTACTTTAGCTCCTCTGGCACGCATTGCGGTAAACGCTTCGTGACCCGGGGTATCAAGAAATGTTATTTTTTGGCCGTTTTCAAGTTGTACGGCATAAGCACCAATGTGTTGGGTAATCCCTCCTGATTCACCGGCTATTACATTTTCCTGACGAATGTGATCCAGTAAAGATGTTTTACCGTGATCTACGTGTCCCATCACTGTAACTATGGGCGCGCGTGGCTCCAGAGTATCCGGGTCTTCTTCAACCTGAACAACTGAATCATCTGAATCGGCTGTGACAAATTTGACTTCAAACCCAAATTCATCAGCAACTATTGATAAAGTTTCTGCATCGAGTCTTTGGTTCATGGTCACCATTAAACCAAGGGTCATACAGGCTGAAATAATATTTGTCACAGGAACATTCATCAATGTGGAAAGTTCGTTTACAGTAACAAACTCTGTTACCTGAAGTACTTTACTTTGTGCGTCCTGATTGGCTAGTTCATCTTCGGTTTTTTGACGGTGGGTATCCCTTTTGTCCCGTCTGTATTTTGCAGCCCTTCCTTTTGAAGATTTGCCCTGAAGCTTTTCAAGGGTTTCCTTGATTTGCTTTTGCACATCTTCCTCACTGGGTTCTTCTTTTATTGTTGAATGTCTTCCCTTTCCTTTTACAGGTTTACCTTTTGAAGGGCCTCCTTGGGATACTGCACCTTTTATGGGATCTTTACTTATTCTTTTTCGTTTGCCACGGTTGTCTTTTGGTGCACCTGCTGCAGGTTTCTTGTCAGCTTCAGGTTTTTTCTTTGCTTTCTTGAACTGTTCTAGGTCTATGGTTTGCCCGGTAAAGTTTGGTCCATCCAGTTTTTTGTACTGGGTGGTTTGAATTTTTGACTCCTCCTTGGTTTCTTCAGGCTGCTTTTCCTCTTTTTCAACTTCCTTTTTGGGTTGAGGTTTTTCTTTTTCTTCTGCAACCTCTTTCTTAGGGGCTTCCTTTACAACTTCTTCGGCTGCTTCAGGTTTTGGTTTTTCTTCAACTTTGGGTTCTTCTTTTTTGGGTTCGGGCTTTTTGGTGTCCAAATCAATCTTTCCAACAGTTTTTGGACCTTCTAGCTTGGTTTGCGCTTTTACAACTTCCCGCTCTCTGGCATCAGATTGTTTTTGCTTTTCTTCAAACTCCTTTTCCCTGGCTACGCGCAGTTCTTCCTTTTCCTTTTTGATTTCTTCGCTAACTTCTTTTGAGGCTACCTTTTTTGATTTGTCTGTTTGAAATTCTTCAGACAGAATCTGATAGATTTCCTCAGAAATCTTGGTAGTGGGGCGCGCCTCAATCTCGTGGCCTTTGGTTTTTAGATAGTCCATGGCACGATCCATCGAGATGTTGAATTCGCGTAATACTTTGCTTAGCCTCATTGTGTTTACTTCACCCATAAAGTGTTTTCCTTGTTTTTTCTATGTTAAGAATTGATTTTTATTCAAATTCTTGTTTTAATATGTTGATCACCTCCCTGATTGTTTCTTCTTCAAGGTCTGTTCTTTTTACTAAATCTTCGATGTCGTTTTCTAGGATTTGTTTGGCGGTGTCAAGCCCAATTCTTGAAAACTCTTCAATAATCCAAGATTCTATTTCATCTGAAAACTCGCTCAATTCAACGTCTTCTTCTTCTTCAACCCCTTCCCTGATCACATCGATTTCATAACCGGTCAGTTGTCCCGCAAGCCTGATGTTGTGACCACCGCGACCAATTGCTTTGGAAACCTCTTCGAGCTTTAAAGTGACTTCAGCGTGCTTGGTTTCCTCGTTGATGGAAATGGAGGTTATTTTTGCCGGGCTTAAAGCACGGGAGATAAAAAGGTTTGTATTGGTTGTATAGTTAATCACATCAATGTTTTCATTGCCAAGCTCCCTTACAATTCCGTGGATTCTTGACCCTTTCATGCCCACACAGGCCCCCACGGGGTCTATTCTGTCATCATAGGAATCTACAGCAACTTTAGCCTTTTCACCCGGTATCCTCACTACTTTTTTAACGGTAATCAATCCGTCAAAAACTTCAGGGATTTCCTGCTCAAATAACTTTTCAAGAAATTTGTTGCTGGTTCTTGACATAATGATGGTGGGCTTGTTTCCTTTAAGCTCCACACTTTCAATAATTCCCCTTACATTGTCCCCTTTTCTGAAAAAGTCTGATGGGATTTGTTTTTCTTTCGGAAGGATGATTTCATTTCCTTCATCATCAAGCAAAATTACTGCTTTATGGCGAATGTGGTGCACCTCTGCTGTGTACATATCGCCTTCTAAATCCTTAAACTGCTTGTAGATATTGGTATTGTCGTGTTCGTGTATTTTTGAAATCAGGTTTTGGCGCAAAGCAAGGATTGCCCTTCTGCCCAAGTCAACCAATTTTACTTCTTCCGGCACATCTTCACCCACTTCAAAATCGGGCTCTATTTTTCTGGCATCGCTTAAGGAAATTTCATGATTTGGGTTTTCTACTTCACCGTCGGCCACTACTACCCTGTTTCTCCATATTTCCAAATCCCCTTTGTCTGGGTTAATGATGATGTCAAAATTGTCATCGTCGCCAAATTTCTTTTTCAAAGTGGCTCTAAATACGTCTTCAAGTATGGCCATAAGGGTGACCCTGTCGATAAATTTGTCATCCTTAAATTCTGAAAAAGATTCAATTAATGCGATATTTTCCATATCATTTTTTAGTTAAATATTATTTTTACTCTACTTTCTTTTATGTTGTCAAAATCGATGTTTGCCGATTTATCAACCGTTATTTTTCCTTTTCCAACAGGCTTGGGTTCCCTGGATTTCCAGATTAATTGAATGCCTGTGTCTGTAACCTCGGTTAGCTCACCCTCCAGTGTTTGACCATCTATGATCTTTACTTCTAGTGTTTTCCCAATGTTTTTAAAATACTGCCTGGGCATTACCAGAGGTGATGTAGCTCCGGCAGAGGCCACTTCAAGGGAGAAGTCAAGTTCATCCCTGTCTATGTTGTGCTCTATGGCGCGGCTCACAAAAACACAGTCACTCACGCTAACGCCTTCATCTCCGTCAATAATCACCTTGATACTGTTGCTTGAGTCAATTTGAAGGTCAATCAGAAACAACTTTTGGTTTTCTTCGAGTGCTTTTGCAAGAAGGCCCTCAACTTTTTCTTTCAGCATATAATTCTATAAAAAGAGGGGACTTACCGTCCCCTCACCTAACACCTTGTTTTTCAATGGCGCAAATATATGAATTAATTCTCATTTAAAAAAAGGGAAGGAAGTAGATTTTTTTTTGTACTTTAACTTAAAATTTTTGTACACTCAAATCAACCCAATCAATGAAAAAAATCCTTGTTCCCACTGACTTTTCAAAGCAAGCTGAAAACGCCCTTAAAGTAGCAGCACAACTTGCCAAAAAACACAAAAGCGAAATCTATTTACTTCACATGCTTGAGTTGCCACTCGGACTGGTAGATCAGGCCAATACCGGCGGCAGCAGTCTGCCTGAATCATTGTTTTTCATGAAGCTTGCCCATAAAAGGTTTGAAGAAGTTTTAAGCTCTGATTATTTAAAAGGCATTAAAGTATATGAAACCGTGTTGTTCCAAAATACCTTTGAAGGCATCACTGAAGTTGGTGAGAAAAACAAAGTTGACCTCATCATTATGGGCTCTCACGGCGCCAGTGGCTTTAAAGAAATGTTTATTGGAAGCAATACCGAAAAAGTGGTGAGAACTTCCACAATCCCGGTTTTGGTCATTAAAAATGAAAACGAAAAGTTTGCTGTGAAAAACTTTGTGTTTGCATCAGATTTTTCTTCAGAATGTAAAAAGCCGTTTCAAGAAGCCGTCAAATTTGCTGAATCAGTAAAAGCTAAAATCCATTTGGTTTTTATCAATACGGCCACCAACTTTTTGACCACCGATGAAGCTAACCGGGTGATGGAAAAATTCCTGAATGGAATGGATGTCAAGAATTACACCTTGAATATTTACAACGACAATTCTGTGGAAAAAGGAGTACTTAATTTTGCACAACACATCAATGCCGACTTGATTGGTATGGCCACCCACGGCCGGAAAGGGTTGTCTCATTTCTTTAACGGCAGTGTGAGTGAAGACCTGGTCAATCATGCAAACAGGCCGGTAATCACGTTTAAAATCTAGCTTTTAGTACTACAACAAAAACAAAATAACCGATTAGAAAACTCTAATCGGTTTTTTTGTTCGTTCAGTAGGGCTTCCCGTTTCCCGACAGCTATCGGTATTGCATCGCGTGGGAGATAATTTTTCACGGTTGTATGCTATTAACTATTTAAAATTATCGCAACAACACATTTGACACATTGCTGCATAGGCAATATTCACACCATTATAATGGTGGTTTTTTAAATTGACTTCACCACTATAGTGGTATGTTTTTATATTAAAAGGACAATTTTAAAAACAAAATATATTTGTTTTTTACCATTATAGTGGTATATTTGATTAGATAATTTACCATTATAGTGGTAATATTTTATAAAAATGTTACACTATATCCGTATGAAAAAAAAATCTTAAACCTTTAAAAATGAAAGATCCAAAACAAAAATTAGTCATTGAGCATTTGGATGCAAAACTTCAGAAGTTTACTCCTTTACTACATAATCCCGCCCCGGAAGAAGGATGGATCAATACTGTGCGGACAGCACTTAAAATGTCATACCGACAGTTTGGAAAACGATTGGGAAAAAGCAATAATGCAACAAAAAGTATAGAGAAACGGGAAAAAGAAAAAAGCATTACTCTTAAAAGTTTGGAAGAAGCAGGCCGTGCTTTGAACATGAAACTCGTATATGGTTTTGTTCCTGTCGACAGTTCGCTTGAAAAAATGATTGAAAACAGAGCCAGGGAGCTTGCTTTGGAAATTGTCAAAACAACTTCCAACACGATGGCATTGGAAGACCAGAAGAATACTGACAAACGCCTTAAAAAAGCAGTTGAAGACAAGGCAAAACAATTGGTTTATGAAATGCCGCGACACTTATGGGATTAGATTTAAATTACAATAACAAACAAACACCGTTAGATGAGGACGAGAAAGAAGGGTTGCTTATTGCTACCATAACAACACGGGAAGAACTTGATGAATTTGAGCAGTTGAATATTGAAAAGGCCATTGAATATTATTTGCTTCGGCGTAATTTCAAGAAAGAGGATATCCTCTCTGAAAAATTCACCTTTGAAGTTCATAAACGGATGCTGGACGATGTATGGGAATGGGCAGGAAAAATAAGAAAAAGCAACAAAAACCTTGGGGTGGATAAATTTCAAATCCCTTCTCTTTTAAGACAGCTTATTGAAAATTGTCGCTATTGGATTGAGAACAAAACGTTCCCTGAAGAAGAAATAGCCATCCGGTTTAAACATGAAATAGTATCCATTCACGTGTTCCCTAATGGGAATGGACGGCATTCCCGACTGATGGCAGATATTATGATGAAGCATATTTTCAAGAAACCTATTTTTTCGTGGGGACATAGGGACTTGATATATCAAAGCAAAGTCCGTGATGAATATATCAAGGCATTGCGTGAAGCTGACAAAGGCGATCTCACCAACCTTATTAAGTTTTCAGGGTCGTGAATATGGCACAGGAGGGAGGTTATATGGTTTTTATCTGTACTTTCAAGAATTTATACTATCCACTTTCATAAATTGCTTATACATCTCCATACCAAACTCGCTTTGCAGCTCCTTGCCGCCGAACTTGTATTGGCACCCCCTGTTTTTTACCGCTACAGGAGCGGGTTTTTCTTATTTTCAATTTGAGCCCTTTCTAAGGATTTCTTCAATCTTCTTTAAGATTCGTTCTTCAAACTTTCTCTTTTGTTCTTTGTTTTCAGATCGATTAAAATCATGGTTAATATCTCTCCAATTAACAAGTTTAAGCCCATCGTTAACACTAACAAAAGCAAATTTAGTTTTTCCCTTTTCAAAAGATCGTGTCCAAGTATATATTATTTGATTTTCTTCTGTATAATAAAAGTAAAATTTATACCAATGTGCAGGATTTTTAGTTTGCTCATCAGAAAGATCAACAAATATTTTATTATCAATAGTCACTTTAGGAACTATATAATCAGGATATTTCTGCTTAAAAGTTTCTATGGCATTTTTTACATCTTCTTCCTGATAATTTAATTCATAAATTTCTGCATAAGGATAACTTCCCGCAACAAAATAATCGCAGGATAGTAAACAGAAAAGAATTAAACCAATACTTGACGATTTTAAATATTTTATTTTTTCATAAATCTGTTATCATTAATCTATACTTGGTTTATTTGTTACTCCCGCTGCGCAAAGTCTCCCGACTTTGAGCGCACTTACCTCAGCAAAAAAGCCAGACCCTTGTCCACACACAGCAACCACCACAAATACACTTTTTTTAAAAATTCAACTACTTACATTCTGTCTCCTGACACAACACCTATGTCTGTAAATACCGATTAAATGACGATGGCTTTAAAACGTCAATCACTGGATTGTCAGCTATTTCAACATTACTTAATACCCCCTTATTCCCCGAATCGTTTGAGGCACTTGAATAAATATAGTCAGTGGCATGTTCAACTATTCCGGCCCTAACAGGGTTTAAATGAATATAATCCAATTTTGACCATAAAAACTTCAAGAAAAAACCTCTTCAGCGTGATTGCCATATTGCCAGAATTGATAATTTTTGTTTCTGGAATGTGTCTCAGTAGCTTTTTAAATCGTTCCAACATCCATTCCCGTCTGCTCTCAGGTGCTGTTTGAATCTATTTCAATATCGTTCTGGCAGTAAACTTTTTAAAATCCCTGATCAGGTCTGACAAATTATTGTTTTGTGACTGCACAACCATGTGGATGTGGTTACTCATAATCACATAGCCAAAGACAACCAAGCCTTTGTTTTTGATTGAATAATCCAATGCATCTATAACACAATCTTTATAAATCCTTCGTGCAAAAACATCTATCCAGTCAACCACAGTGGTGGTAATAAAATGAGGGGCCGATTGATCCCTGATGACATATCCTTCTTTCATAAGAAAAATTATTTACCATAAATTTAATAAAAAAAGGTTATGATTTGTAACTGGCTGTGAGTATATGTTTTAAAGAATGTAAGAAAAATATTAGGTTTATAAAGTGCAGGAATAGCATCAGGAGATGCTTAAAGTATTTTGGAAGGTTAATTAAAATTGTGAAGGCGCAAAGTCATGAGACTTTGCGCAGCGGGAAAAATTCCTGAATGGAATGGATGTCAAGAATTACACCTTGAATATTTACAACGACAATTCTGTGGAAAAAGGAGTACTTAATTTTGCACAACACATCAATGCCGACTTGATTGGTATGGCCACCCACGGCCGGAAAGGGTTGTCTCATTTCTTTAACGGCAGTGTGAGTGAAGACCTGGTCAATCATGCAAACAGGCCGGTAATCACGTTTAAAATCTAGCTTTTAGTACTACAACAAAAACAAAAAAACCGATTAGAAAACTCTAATCGGTTTTTTTAAGTTGGCTCACTAGGGCTTCCCGATAGCCATCGGGACAGGCTTCTCGCCCAATTCATTTCCCACTTTTCCAAAAAAAAAAAGCCAACCCGTTTTGGAGTTGACTTCTTTTGTTGGCTCACTAGGGCTCGAACCTAGACTCTTCTGGACCAAAACCAGACGTGTTGCCAGTTACACCATGAGCCAGTGCTTTTTAGCGGTTGCAAATTTATAACAAAGTTTTTCTTCTACAAACTATTTAATAAAAAAATACTTGCCTAAAAATAAAAAGGGCAAAATTGTGTTTATTAACACTATAGGCAAAATAAGAATTTTATACGTAAATTCGCCCCTTTAAACCCCCTTTGGATGAAAGAATTTGACTTTAAAAAATGGAATTTAATTTCAGGCTGGTGTGTATTTTTAATTGCTTTGACCACTTATTGGCTTACCGTTGAACCCACCGCAAGTTTCTGGGATCCGGGCCAGTTTATCACAACTTCATCCAATCTTGAAGTGGGCCACCCTCCCGGGGCTCCCCTTTACCAAATGATAGGCGCTGTTTTTGCCACTTTCGCCGGTGATGTCACCCAAATTGCCTTAATGGTCAATATGATGTCTGTTTTTGCCAGTGCCTTTACCATACTTTTTATGTTTTGGTCGTTGACACTTTTGCTTCAAAAAATTATTTCCAAAAATGAACCCCTCGACACAAACAAACAAATATTAATACTTGGAAGTGCCGCTGTAGGCTCCCTTGCGTTTACTTATACTGACAGTTTCTGGTTTAGTGCTGTTGAAGCCGAAGTGTATGCTATGGCCTCATTAATAATGGCCGTTCTGTTATACCTGGGCTTGCGCTGGGAAAAAGAAATGAACACCCCCCGGGGCGACCGCTGGTTGATATTGATTGCTTTTGTCGCAGGTTTGTCCTTTGGTGTCCATATTATGGGGCTACTGGTTATTCCGGCTGTTTGTTTGATATATTATTTTAAAAACTACCCAAAAATAACCCCAAAGACTTTTATCATAGCAAATGCTGTGGCAGTGGGCGTTCTCTTGTTTGTCTATGTGTTCATGATACCCATGACCATGCGGTTTTTCTCTGCTTCAGAATTGTTTTTTGTCAATTCCATAGGTTTGCCGTTTGATTCCGGTACCATTATCGCCAGCTTGGCGATGATTGCATTATTCTATTTTGCAATCAGCTATACACGTAAAAAAGGCCTCGTAAAGCTAAACACCCTTGCGCTTTCCTTGCTGTTTATTTTTATTGGCTTTTCCTGTTACTTGATGCTACCCATAAGGGCCAATGCCGGAACGACTATCAATCAAAACCGACCCAGTGATGCACTTGAACTTTTGGCATATTATGGCAGGGAACAATATGGGGACAATAGTTTGCTCTATGATGCACAGTTTACTGAGCTTTACGCCAATCTCGACAGGAACAATCCTTACAAAGACGATAAACCAAATTATGAACGGGATGAGCAAACAGGGAAGTATGTGATCGTGAATAATTATAAAAATGCCAGGCCTAATTATGATGATGCACACAAAACATTTCTTCCAAGAATGTGGAGCCACGAGCACGCTGCCAATTACCTGGGCCTTGTTGGGGGGATCGATTTTGAGGTGAAGCGCCAATTCAGAAGTCAGGAAGCTCTGATGAATGAAGTAGCCATGTTTAAACAGCGTTACAACCGCGGAGAAATTGACAGTGATGACTACCATAGTTTTTTAAGGCAATTCAGTGAATACCTGGATATCCAAAAGCCCTCATTTGCACAAAACCTGCGCTATATGACTGAATACCAGTTTGGTTATATGTACTTCAGGTATTTCATGTGGAACTTTGCCGGAAGGCAAAATGACATTCAGGGAAGAAATGATATCTTTAACGGAAACTGGATTAGCGGTATCAAATTTGTCGATGAATTAAGGCTTGGCCCCCAGTCCAACCTTCCAAACGACTTTAAAAACAACAAAGGACGAAACACTTATTATTTCCTTCCACTGATTCTCGGCTTGCTGGGATTGGTTTTTCATTGCAACAAAGACAATAAAAGCTGGTGGGTATTGATGGTGTTTTTCCTCTTTACGGGGCTGGCATTAAAAGTCTATCTCAACGAAAGGCCGTTTGAACCCCGCGAGCGCGACTATGCACTGGTGGGCTCTTTTTACGTGTTTGCCATGTGGATAGGCTTTGGGGTGTATGCTTTGTTTGACATCATCAAAAGCTACATCAAACCTAAAATTGCCGTGCCACTGGTGATTGGGGTTGGCCTGCTGGCAGCACCCATTCTCCTGGCTTCCCAAAACTGGGACGACCATGACCGGTCCAATCGTTATACAGCCACTGCAATGGGTAAAAAATACCTTGATTCTGTGGATCCCAATGGCATCATTTTCACTATTGGTGATAACGATACTTTTGCTGTTTGGTATGCTATAGGGGTTGAGCAATACCGTCGCGATGTCAGGCCTGTAAACACCAGTTTATTCAATACCGATTGGTATATCAACGACATGAAAAAAGCGGCTTTTGACAGTGACCCCATTCCCTCTCAGCTCACTCATGAGCAATACCGTTATGGAACCAGGGATTATATCATAAAACACCCACAAATTGAAACAGACGACACCTTGACCATCAACCGGTGGATGGACTGGGTTGGAAGTGACGACCACAGACTAACTGTTGAATTGCAAAGCGGGCAAAGCCTTCATACATTTCCATCAAAAAACATCCGGATCCCGGTGGACAGGGAAGCTGTATTACGCAATGGTATTGTAGCCGAAAAAGACGCCCACCTCATAGTTGATTATATTGATGTAAACATCACGTCAGACGTCCTCTATAAAAATAGAATATTGATGCTTGACATTATTGCCAATAACAACTGGGAGCGCCCCATCTATTTTACTGGAGGGGCTTTTGGCGATGAAGATTATTTGTGGATGAAAGATTACCTTCAATTGGACGGTATGGCATACAAACTGGTGCCCATCAAAACCCCCGTTGACCGCAGAAACCCATTGGATATGGGAAGGATTGACAGTGATAAAATGTATGACATCGTTATGGGCTGGGATTGGGGCAACTCAGGAAGTCATGATATCTACCACGACCCGGAAACAAGAAAAAATTCTATTAGCTATAGAAGTAACCTCGCACGCCTTGCCGAGCAGCTTATTATGGAAGGTGAACTGGAAAAAGCCGAAAATATACTAGACCTGGTAATGGAAAACTTGCCGGTTAAATTTTACGGTTATTATACGTTACTCGAGCCATATATAACCGGTTACTTTGAAGTTGGCCAAGACCAAAAAGCAATTGATTTGTACAAGGAAGTTGTGATCACATATCAAGAAAGGCTGGATTATTATTCCCAATTCAAATACTCGCTTCAGCAACGCCATTTTGAAATCATTATGATGGATATTGAGCGCTACAGAAGCCTTGTGGGCACTTTGGTTTATGGCAGCGATGAAGAGCTGCTCAAAACTGAGGCAGAAACCTTCAATACTTATTTGAGGAAATTCCAGCACTTTTATGCCTCTGAAATCGAAGACGAAACATTTGAGGAAGACGACTTTGAAGACACCTTGGACTGGGACTCTATGGATGAAGAAACGCTTATGAGAATGATTGACTCACTGGAAAGGGTTTTGAACCAAAACCAGTAAGCCGTGAAATGCCCATTAACAAATACTTCAAACCATCAGATGATGAGTATCAAGGGCATTCCACCTGCCGGCAAGGCAGGTTTACGAGAAATTAATATTAGGTCTAATTATTAACAAGATTAACTAAGTTGAACCTAAAGGTTTCCCGCCTGCGCGGGAATGAGAGATGAAAAAATATGTGGTCAAGATTCCGTTTTTTATTAAGTTTCTTTACCCCAAACGCTTGTGGCACTTTTCGCGTAAGCAGAAAACCATTTATCTGACCTTTGATGACGGACCAATTCCTGAGGTTACCCCTTGGGTGTTGCAGCAATTGCATCAACACAACGCAAAGGCTACCTTCTTTTGTATAGGCGCAAACATTGAAAAACATCCTGATATTTTTAAACAGATTAAAACCCATGGCCATAGCGCGGGCAACCATACTTTTAACCATCTCAATGCTTCAAAAACTTCAATCACAGCTTATATTGAAAACATTGAACGGGCAGCAAAATATTTTGATAAACCCTCCCTTTTTAGGCCGCCTTACGGCCAGCTGGATACCGCTAAAGCGAAAGCACTTTTAAAAAAAGGGTATAAAATCGTGATGTGGGATGTGTTGAGTGCAGATTTTGACCGGGAACTTTCACCGGAACAATGTTTGAAAAATGTCATTGATAACGCAAAAAACGGAAGTATCATCATTTTTCACGATAGCCTGAAAGCTGAAAAAAACCTGAGGTATGCCTTACCTAAAGCATTGGGTTACTTTTCAGAAAAAGGATATGAATTTAAGGCAATCGATTAGATGTATTCGTTAACAAGGCCAATGAGCGTATTGGCATCCTGCTCACCGCTTTGACGCCATTTCATCTCTCCGTCCTTATAAATCATTAATGTGGGAAGCCCTTTGATTCTCAAAGCCTCGGCAAGGTCTTTGTTTTTATCTACATCAATTTTAATCACTTTGGCCTTGTCACCCAATGCTGCAGCTACATCCCTTAATACGGGGTGCATGGCTGTGGATGGCTCATTCCATTCTGTATAAAAATCAAGTAACACGGGAACCGGGGCACTTATCAATTCACCAAATTTAGACATAGTACTACCTATTTAGTTATACAAATATAGTATTTATGGTGAAATGTGGTTATTTTTAAGTAAAAATTAAGGGTTTGTTATTTCATATTCATATTTACGGCAAAGATTGCTAATTGTGGACTTGAAACTGTGGCATTGCCAGTTAATCGTTGACCCCAAATTTCAATGTATTCTCCGGGGGCTAATTCTACAGTTCCGGATATGGATAAACTGATGATTTCTGATCCCGCACCAAAACCAGCTGGTGTGCGAACCACTGTATTTGTTGGCACTAAGGTTTCTGTTCCATTTTTCCTGAAGAAAAATGAGAAAAAAAGATTTGTTGTACTGGACGAATTTGCTCTAACTGCTAAAGTTGCATTAACTTGAAAAGTTTGTGTTCTTCTTCCTTGATAGGTTAGACGGTTATTTGCCGGGGATGTAACGCGAAAATTATTTGGGGCAAGAGTTGTTGTATTACTATTTAGATTAAAAGGTTCATTGAGTGAGGTTGGAATATTTTGGGCAAATCCAGTCGCTAGAGCTCCATTAAAATAAATATTTCCGGTAGCTTCATTATCAGATTCACGTGGGATCCCCGGAGCATTTACAACCCAATTATTATTAAAATTAAATCCGGGATAAGCTGTAGTGTATCTGTTTACATAAGTACCTGCCCCTGTAAATAACGTACTTAAAAGAATTCCTTCCCCAACAGTGGGGTTTGAAGCAACATTAAAACCCGTAGCCCCGCCAGGGACAGTACTGAATCCACTTACTTTCTGAACCAAGTCAAAAGTTCCTGTCAAAGTTTCAAAGCTGCCTCCATTATCCCCAAACCATGCTTGATTGCTTAACAAAAGAGTGCCAATGTTGTTATACACAATTCCGGCCGTATTATTTGAAAATTGGACGATATTGGAAAAGAAGAGGGCCAATCCAGACAAAGTACCCACACTACTGAAATTGGCAACTATAGTGTTTTGAAGCAAAAGCCTTTGCCCGGTTGCTCCTGTAATATTAAACGCAGAACTAGCACCGCCACCTCCCAGTAATGTCAATTGTTTGATACTTCCTCCCGTACTTCCGGAAAAAATTGGACCCCCGGCTCTAATCAATCTGTCCTCATTGGCATCCATACCTGCTACATAAGCATTATTTAAATGAATGGTATTTGCTCCAAGATTGATTGTGCCATTTATTTCATAAAAAGTATTGGTGTCTAAAGTGATTACACCTCCTGCCGGTGCCGGAAAATCAGCAAGCTCTTTGACCAAAACAAAATTATCCCTCAAATCTCTTGAAGAATTTATCCTGATCCAAATAGTATTTGGCTCATCATAATAGTAATAAGCCCTTTCATCTGTATCAAAAACCATCAAACTGTTTGCAGGGGTAGCAATTGCTGTTCGGTCTGCCGTTGTCATTCTCGGGATTAATATTCCTTGTGAATCAGAACTTATATCAAGCATTGAGGATGCATGAGGATCAGTGTTTCCAATTCCAACTTGTGCTGATGATTTGAAAACAAAAAAACATAAAATAAAATAGAGTGAAAAGGCTCGGGCTAAATTGAAAGTAGCAAAAGGTTTCATTTGGATTGGGTTTTGGAGACTACTTACAAAAGTATGCGTTTCATCGAAAAAAATAAAAAGTTTAACATAGTTTTCAAAACTTTAACTATGTGCTTCTCACAAATTTCAGACGTATTGTCCAAAAACCAAATCCAGCTGTTTTATATCAACTGCCCATAAAGTTCATTTTATATTTCAAAGGTAACATCCATAAATTCTTTTGGATTAAACACAGTATTAGACGCTTAGGATTATTGAGCATTAATAAAAGAACAAAAGTCTTTAATCAAAAGCCCCTATTTAGCGATTGGGAATCTCATCAGTAGAAAACTTGAATAACCGATTGGATTCTTCCTCTTTGAATTTGGTCACCAAATCCAATGCTTCGGGAATCACATCACTGCAAATCACGATCAAAGAGCCTTTTTTGGCATTTTTGATGGCATGGGTAATGGCTTCCTTTTCTGAAGGAATAATCGTTGTTTTCTTGTTTAATCCTGCTTTTTTAATGCCTTCGTCCAGCATTTGAATGATTTCGGTTTCGGTTCTGCCCCTTAGGTGCTTGTCTTGCCTGATGATGATTTCGTCAAACATTTCGGCGGCTACTGCTCCCAGTTCCTGGGTGTCTTCATCTCTTCTATCACCCACTCCGGCAATGATACCTATTTTCTCTGTGGCATCCATTTTTTGAATCATATCCTGCAAGGCTCGCAAACCGGCTGGATTGTGTGCATAATCCAGCAACACCTGGAAGTTTTCAAAATTAAAAAGGTTTAACCTTCCCGGGGTCTGGCCGGGTGAAGGAATAAAGGTCTCCAAAGATACTTTGATGTCTTCAATGCTAAACCCTCTCAAATAAGCCGTTAGCACGGCAGGCAGTACATTCTGAATCATAAATGTGGCTTTGCCTCCAAACGTCAACGGGACATTCACTGCCTTGATAACGCGAATTTTCCACTCGCCCCTGCAAATGGTGATAAATCCGTTTTCATAAACAGCTGAAATTCCACCAACCTTGGCCATGGATTTGATATGCGGATTGTTTTCATCCATAGAAAACAGCGCTACATTACACTCCACGCTTTTGCGCATAGCGTAAACGAGTTCATCATCAGCATTTAAAATGGCATAGCCGTCTTTGTGCACCGTTTCAGGAATGACTCCTTTAACTTTGGCAAGCTGCTCAATGGTGTGAATGCCTTTCAGTCCCAAATGGTCGGCAGCGACGTTGGTCACAATCCCGATATCACAGTTGTGAAATCCGAGACCGGCCCTTAACAGTCCGCCTCTGGCACATTCCAAAACAGCAAAGTTTACTGTTGGGTCTTTCAACACAAATTCTGAACTGGCAGGCCCGGTACAATCGCCTTTCATCAGCATCCGGTTTTGAATATACACCCCATCACTGGTGGTATAGCCCACTTTAAAGCCTTTCATTTTTGCCATATGGGCAATGAGGCGTGTGGTGGTGGTTTTTCCATTGGTGCCGGTTACGGCCACAATGGGGATTCTACTAGTGCTTCCGGGCGGGAATAACATATCAATCACATCGGCTGCCACATTTCGCGGAAGCCCTTCAGAAGGAGCCAAATGCATTCTAAAGCCGGGTCCGGCGTTGACCTCCAGTACGGCTCCACCTGTTTCTTCCAGTGGTTTGCTGATGTCTGTGGTCATCACATCAATCCCGCAAATATCGAGGTCGATGATTTTTGAAATGCGCTCTGCCATAAACACATTGGCGGGGTGAACGATGTCTGTCACATCCTCTGAGGTACCTCCTGTACTTAGGTTTGCCGTATCTTTTAAAATAACGCGTTCCCCTTCTTTGGGAACTGTATCCAGTGTATATCCATACGAAGCGATGATGCTTTTGGTCAAATCATTGACAGTGATTTGGGTGAGCACTTTTTCGTGTCCATAACCGCGTCTGGGGTCACTGTTTACTTGATCGATGAGTTGTTGCAGTGTTGATTTCCCGTCTCCAACTACATGTGCCGGGGTTCTCTTTGCAGCAGCAACCAATCTGTTATTTATCACGAGTATGCGGTAATCTTCACCGGTAATGAATTTCTCTACAATAACCGAACGTGAAACTTCCTTGGCGGCCCTAAAGCCTTCCAGTGCCTCTTCCCAACTGTTGATATCAACGGTAATTCCCCTGCCGTGATTGCCGTCGATGGGTTTGGTGACTAAGGGATAGCCCACATAATCAACGGCTTCACGCAAACCGGCCTCTGTGCGGATGATTTCGCCCTTAGGCACCTGCACCTCTGCTTGTTCCAAAAGGAATTTGGTGTCTTCTTTATCACAAGCGAGTTCGACACCAATACTGCTGGTTTGACTCGTTACTGTGGCTTGTATTTTCTTTTGGTTGGCACCGTAGCCCAATTGGCACAGCGAATATTTATTCAACCGTATCCACGGAATCCCACGACTGGCGGCCTCTTCTACGATAGAGCCGGTGCTGGGTCCCAAACGCTCTGCTTCCCTGATTTCGCGCATTTCCTGTATATCAGCATCCAAATCATAGTCTTCCCCGGAAATCAATGCTTCACAAATTCTTACGGAAGCTTTCGCTGCAAAGCGGCCCACTTTTTCTTCCATATAGGCAAAAACCACATTGTAAACACCTTCTTCACCATACCCACGTGTTCTTCCGAAACCCACATCCATTCCGGCAAGGGTTTGGATTTCCAATGCGATATGCTCAATGACATGACCCATCCACGTGCCTTCATCCACACGCTGAAAAAATCCCCCGGCCGTCCCCACAGAGCAACGATGTTCATACATAGTGGGAAACATTTTTTCCAGCCGCTCCCGGAATCCGGGTATGGCATTGGTGGGTTTTTGCTCCATATCTTCCAGGTCAAGGACCATAACAATCAACTTGTGACGCCTGACCGACCAGTAATTGGGACCGCGCATCGCATTAATTTCTCTTATTCTCATATAGGGTCGTAATTTTAATTTGTGAAAAAAAATGGCAAACAACTCAATTGTGTTTGAAACCGATTAAATATAAGTTAATTTTGCAAACTATTTAAATATATTTTTATGATTAATGGAACTCTTATCCCCATAGGAGGAAATGAAGACAAAGGTTTTCATAATGAAGACCGTTTTAGTCTTGATTTTATAAGCGAAGGAATTTTAGCGCGGGTTCTGAATGAAAGCGGCGGGAAAAATGCCCGGATTTTAGTAATCACTACTGCATCGGGTGTACCCAAGGAAGTGGGCAAAAACTATGTAGAGGCTTTTAAAAAATTAGGCTGCACCGAAGTAACCCCACTCTATATCAATTCCAAGGAAATGGCTGATGAACCTGCAACAATTAACTTGTTGAAGGCTTGTGATTGTGTGCTGTTTTCCGGCGGAAACCAGTCGAAAATCACAAAATTCATAAGAAATACTTCTTTTCATAAATTACTAAAGGAAAGGTACCACAACGACAAGTTCGTAATTGCCGGTACCAGTGCGGGGGCTATGTGCATGGCCAAAGAGATGATCGCCGGTGGCAGTAGCACCGAGTCCTTTTTTAAAGGAGCCATCAAGATGAAAAAAGGGATGAACCTCATTCCCGAACTCATCATCGACACCCATTTTATCCAGCGCGGCCGGTTTGGCCGTTTGTCTGAAGCAGTTGCACGATTCCCACACCGCATTGGGATTGGCTTGGCAGAAGACACCGGATTAATCATCAAAGAAGGCAGTTTGTGTGAAGTCATTGGCTCAGGGATGGTCATCGTGTTTGACCCCGGAAAATTGACCCACAACAACATCGCGATTTTAAAAGACGGCACCCCGCTTACGATGACAAACCTGATTACCCACGTGCTTTCAGCCGGGGATCGTTATGATATTGAGAACAGAAAAGTGGATGTGTTGCCTGCGGTGAAGAGTTTGTTGTAGGGTCCCCACCCCCAACCCCTCCCCAAAGGGGAGGGGAGTTTTCTTCACTAATTTAATTTTTATAAATAGCAACTACCTCTTCACCATTTGAAGATTTACTAGCACGATACATCCCCTCGGTATTAAAAGGCATGGCCACATTCCCATTGGCATCTACGGCTATGAGTCCGCCGTCGCCACCTATTTTTAGTACGCGTTTCATTATGACTTCCTCGGCGGCTTGTTGTAAGGAAAGGCCTTTGTATTCCATCAGGCAGGAGACATCATAAGCCACGACACCTCTAATGAAAAATTCGCCGCTACCGGTGCAGCTCACGGCGCAGGTTTGGTTATTGGCATAATTTCCGGCGCCTATCATGGGACTGTCGCCCACACGGCCCCATTTTTTATTAGTCATACCGCCGGTGGAGGTTGCTGCAGCCAGGTTTCCGTTTTGGTCGCAGGCAACGGCACCTACAGTGCCAAATTTGGAATCTTTTTTATCACTGTGATCCAATTGAAATGAATCACTGTCTTTTATATGTTGCCATTGTTCATAGCGAAATTGGTCATAAAAATACTCAGGCGGTTCAATTCCAAAACCATTTTCTTTTGCAAACCGCATCGCGCCTTCCCCGGCTAGGAAAACGTGTTCGCTTTTTAGCATCACTTGTTTGGCCAGTGTTATCGGGTTTTTGATTCCAGTGATCAGGGAGACGGCACCAGCTTTCAGTTCCTTGCCTTCCATAATGGAGGCGTCCATTTCGTGGGTACCGGCATTGGTAAACACACTGCCTTTACCGGCATTGAAAAGTGGGGTGTTTTCAAGGGCAACCACCGCTTGTTCCACCGCTTCAATGGCTGATGCCCCATTTTCCAATAAAGCATAACCAATGTCCAACGCCTGTTGCAAAGCGTTTCTGTATGCTGTTTCTTTTTCCGGGGTCATCTTGCCTTTGATCAAGGTGCCTGCCCCGCCGTGTATGGCTATTGTGTATTTTTTCATATCCTAAATTTCCGCGAAGGCGGAAATCCCGTTAATAATTAATCCAAATAATAATTTCTCGCAAAGACGCAGAGACGCAAAGTTGGCTTCGACTTTGCTCAGCCACCGCTCCTTGCTATTAAGCCTGAAAAATACAATTTCCATTTAAATTACCACATAAGTTTTGTAGTTTTATAAGCTAAATTTCAAACACCCATGGCCGAACAGAAACGACTCTTCCTGCTGGATGCTTATGCACTTATTTTCAGGGGGTATTATGCTTTTATCAAGAATCCGAGAATCAATTCAAAAGGCTTGGACACCTCAGCGATTATGGGGTTTATGAATTCGTTGCTCGACGTCATCAGAAGGGAAAAGCCCGACCACTTGGCCGTGTGTTTTGACAAAGGCGGCAGCGATGTGCGCAATGAGCTTTACAGCGAATACAAGGCCAACCGCGATGCCACGCCTGAGCCCATTATGATTGCTGTGCCTTACATCCAGGATATTTTGAAGGCCATGCACATTCCCGTAGTGGTGCTTCCGGGTTGTGAAGCCGATGATGTGATTGGCACCTTGGCCAAACAGGCCGAAAAAGAGGGTTTCAAAGTCTATATGGTCACGCCCGATAAAGATTTTGCCCAACTCGTTTCTGAAAACATTTTTATGTACCGTCCAGCCAGAATGGGAAATGGCATTGAGATTTGGGGAATCCCTGAGGTTCAGAAAAAATTTGGCGTGAAGCGTCCCGAGCAGGTCATTGATTTTTTGGGTATGATGGGAGATGCTTCAGACAATATTCCCGGGCTACCCGGGGTGGGTGAAAAAACCGCGAAAAAGTTTATTGAAGAATTTGAGACCATGGAAAACCTTTTGGCCAATACCAACAAGCTGAAAGGGAAAATGAAAGAGAAAATTGAAGAAAACAAAGAGTTGGGATTACTCTCCAAAGAACTCGCAAAAATACTTGTTGATTGTGATGTCACCTTTGACGCCAAAGACTATGAACTCTCCATGCCTGATGGCGAAAAAGTACAGGAAATCTTTGAAGAACTGGAATTCAGAAGGCTGAAAGATCAGTTTTTGCAGTTGTTTAGCACCGAAGGCTCAAACACGTCTACTGAAGAAACTAAAAAAACTGTTTCTTTATCAGATAGTCCAAAAGGAAAGGCTGCCGGAGCGGGTCAATTCTCGCTTTTTGATGCAGAAGGAGGTACTACAGAAAACATCACCATGACCTCTTCCAGAAGGACCATTAAAGACACCGACCATTTTTATCAAACCATACAACCCGGTATGGGCACCAAACTTTTTTTACAAAACCTGATGAAACAAACCTCTGTTTGTTTTGATACTGAAACCACCAGTCTTGACCCTTTGGAGGCAGAGCTTGTAGGTATTGCTTTTTCCTGGGAAGCCGGTAAAGGATTCTATCTTCCATTTCCGGAAAATAAAGAGGAGGCGCAACAAATCATCGAGCAACTGCGCCCATTTTTTGAGGCTGAAAGCATTGAAAAAGTGGGTCAGAATTTAAAATATGACATCAAAGTACTCGCCAAATACAACATCACCATCAAAGGAAAATTGTTTGACACCATGCTCGCGCATTACCTTATCAATCCTGATATGCGCCACAATATGGATGTGCTTGCAGAAACTTATTTGAACTACACCCCTGTTTCCATCACCGAATTGATTGGCAAAAAAGGCAAAAACCAGCAATCGATGCGTGAGGTGCCCATCGAGCAACAAACCGAATATGCTGTTGAAGATGCAGACATCACCCTGCAACTCAAGGAGCATTTTGAAAAAGAACTGGGTGAGGCCAATACTCAAAAACTGTTTGATGAGATTGAAATTCCGTTGGTTTCTGTGCTGGCACATATGGAATTGGAAGGGATCAGATTGGATTCAGATTTCCTAAAATCGCTTTCGCGAAAGCTGGATGAAGATATTTTGCATTTGGAAAAAGAAATCTACAAAGAAGCCGGTGAGACGTTTAATATCGCTTCGCCAAAACAATTGGGCGAAATCCTTTTTGAAAAAATGCATCTCGTCAAAAAACCGAAAAAAACCAAAACCGGTCAATATTCCACTGCTGAAGATGTGCTTTCGGTTTTGGCAAAAGACCATAAAATCATCAGGGACGTCCTGGAATACCGCGGATTGAGCAAACTGAAAAGTACTTATGTAGACGCCTTGCCCAACCAGGTAAGCCCCGTAACCGGAAGGGTGCATACCGACTATATGCAAACCGTGGCCGCCACCGGCCGCTTGAGCAGTAACAATCCCAACCTGCAAAACATCCCGATAAGAACCGAACGTGGCCGCGAAGTAAGAAAAGCTTTTGTCCCCAGGAATCAAGACTACATCCTGCTCGCCGCCGATTACTCACAGATTGAATTGCGCATTATTGCTGCCTTGAGCAAGGAGCCCAAAATGATTGAAGCTTTTAAGAACGGCGAAGACATTCACGCTTCCACAGCCTCCAAAGTGTTTAATGTGCCTTTGGAAGAAGTTACACGTGAGCAGCGTGGCAATGCAAAAACGGTCAACTTTGGGATTATTTATGGGGTTTCGGCATTTGGGTTGAGCAATCAAACAGACCTGAACCGCACCGAAGCCAAGGAATTGATAGACACTTATTATGAGACCTACCCCAAGCTAAAAAGCTATATGGCCGAGCAAGTTGATTTTGCCCGTGAAAACGGTTATGTACAAACAGTATTAGGCAGAAGGCGTTATTTAAAAGACATTAATTCCCAGAATGCCGTGGTGCGAGGTGGTGCAGAGCGCAATGCTGTGAATGCACCCATTCAGGGAAGTGCTGCTGATATTATTAAAATCGCGATGATCAATATTTACAACAAACTGGTGGAGGGCAATTTCAAGACCAAAATGCTGCTTCAGGTGCATGACGAATTGGTTTTTGACGCCTACAAACCCGAACTTGAACAAGTAAAAACCCTCATCAAAACCGAAATGGAAAACGCCTTTAAACTGGAAGTCCCGCTGGTTGTCGATTTAGGAACCGGTGACAACTGGTTGGAGGCGCATTGATAAAATAATTGTATTTTAGTATAATGTTAGATAAATACACCATAAATGATCTTTCTGAATACCTTTTTTGGGACATGGATAAATCTGCTATGGGTTTTACTAAATCCAAAAAATCCATCATTTATAAAGTTCTAGAATTTGGGACTATTAAAGATTGGAATATAATCAAAGCCGTTTACGGGCTGGAGGAAATAAAAAAAGTTGCGGTCACGTTTCGTAGTCTGGATCCTGTAACACTTGCATTTCTATCTAATTATTTTAATCTCAAAAAAACCGATTTTAGATGTTACACAAACAAGCTGTCAGCCCAAAACTTCTGGAACTCATAAGTAACTTAATGCAGGTTGAAGCATTCAAAGATTTCAACCTTGTTGGAGGGACTTCTTTGGCATTGCAAATTGGACATCGCTTATCCATTGACATTGATCTCTTTGGTGTTTCTGAAATAAACGAGATTGAGTTTAACGAAGAATTATCCCAGCTAGGCACTATACACCTTTTAAAAAAATCAAAAAACATACTTATATATAACGTTGATGGAATAAAAGTAGATTTTGTAAATTACAAATACCCATTACTGGAAAATCCCAAAACTATTAACTCTATTCGGATGGTTTCCTTAAAAGATATTGGAGCCATGAAATTAAATGCCATTTCGGGAAGAGGTAGCCGAAAAGATTTCATTGACCTTTATTTTTTATTGAATTATTTTTCATTGCGCGAACTTTTAGATTTCTATAATGAAAAGTATGCTGATGGATCAGAATTTTTAGTAATAAAAAGTTTACAATATTTTGAGGATGCAGAAAGCGAGGAGTTACCAGAAATGATAATACCGTTTGTTTGGGAAGAGCTAAAAACAAAAATCCGGAATGAAGCAAATAAACTGATTTAAACATTTTTATCATCTCCGTTAATGCTCACTTACATTTTTATTTGTAAGCTCAATAAGCTTCTCTTAATCGTTCCTTCTTTCTGTTAGCATAATAAAACACCGCCGGCAAAACCGTTATGGCAAGCAGCATACAAACCAGCAGTCCGCCCACTATCATAATGGCCAGTGGTTTTTGAATTTCAGAGCCCATTCCCGTTGAAAGTGCTGCCGGCACAAGTCCCATGCTTCCCATAAGCGCAATCATAATGATGGGCCTGATTCTTGTCTTAACCGCATCAGTAATGGCTTCTTTAAGTCGCATGTTTTTTCTAAGGTTTTCGCGCATAGCGGCTATAAGAATCAGTCCAAAAATGGTATTCACACCAAAGAGAATGATAAACCCAATTCCTGCCGAAATTCCAAAAATAGTTGAAGTGACCCAAAGTGATATGTACCCACCAATGAAGGCATACGGCATTGAACTGGCTGCGATTAACGTATCCCTTACATTTCCGAAATTGAAATACAGCAGGAACAAAATAAGCAAGAGCACTGCCGGAACAATCATTGCAAGCTGCCTGGTAGCACGTTCTTTACTTTCAAATTCGCCTGCCCACACTATCCTGTTAACCGGTGGGATATTGACCTTTTCTTCCACATTACGTTTGGCTTCGGCTATGGTGCTTCCTAAATCACGGCCTTCAATACTGAATCCAACAGCAATATACCTGCTGCTACCCTCGCGGTAAATAAACGCCGGGCCGGTGATAAAGTCGAGTGTTGCAATTTCCTTGAGCGGCACTTTTTTACCATCCATAGTGGGGATTAAAATATTCCCGATGTTTTCTTTGGAATCCCTGTGTTCTTTTTGAAAGCGCAAGGTCACGTCAAACATGCGTTCATCTTCATAAAAGGTGGTGGCTGCCCTTCCGCCAATGGCCATTTCAACCACAGCCTGAGCATCTGCCATTGAAACGGCATAGCGTGCCATCTTGCTTTCTTCAAGCTTGATGCGTAATTCGGGTTGACCAATGTTGCGGTAAACCACCAGGTCTTCAATACCCTCAACATCTTCAATAGCTTCGGCCACCTGATCTGCATAGTCTTCCAGTTCAAATAAATCGTCGCCAAAAATTTTAACTACCAATGAGCTTTTTACACCGGCCACATATTCCTCAACATTGTCCTGTATGGGTTGGCTAAAGCCAAAGTCAATCCCGGGATAGCTTTCCAGTTCGTCCCTGATTTCGGCCAGCAAGTCATCTTTGCTCACTCTTCGTTCCCAATCCCTTTCGGGCAATAACTCGATATGAAACTCAATGTTGAAAAAGCCGGTGGGGTCTGTCCCATCGTTGGGCCTTCCGGTTTGGGTCAAAACAAAACGCACCTCTTCAAACTCCCTGATTTTGTCTTTCATTTCATTGGCCAGGCGCACCGATTCCTCAAGATTGACGCTATTTGGCAAGGTAGCCCTTACATAGATTGCACCTTCATTCATGCTTGGAATGAATTCAGACCCGTGAAAAACAAACTTTACACTGCAGATGGTCAATAGCACTAAAAACCCTAAAATTGTTGCCTTCCTCTTGTTGAAGCAAAACAAGTACAACTTGAATAGGTTGTGCCTGAAAAATTTGGAAATGACGTTTTCCCGTTCCCTGATGTTTTTGGTCAACAACACCTTGCACATTGCAGGTACATAGGTTAGGCTTAAAATCAATGAGCCCAATAGTGCATACCCTAAAGTGTAAGCAAGGGGCGAGAACATCTTGCCTTCCACTTGTTGGAACGAAAAGATGGGTATCAATGCCACAATCAAAATCACCTGGGCGATAAACACATACACAGCCACTTTTTTGACACTGTTCTTAATCAACCCAACTTTTGACATTTTGTTGAAGCGTTCCATGCCCATGGCTTTTGCCCGCTTTTCCATGGACACATACACCTGTTCAACAACCACCAGTGTTCCCTCGAGTAGCAGTCCAAAATCCAGGGCACCCATGGAAATCAAGTTTGCCGGCAAGCCCTGAATGCGCAACATGATAAGCGCAAACAAAAATGCCAGCGGAATGACTGTTGCGACAATCAAGGTCGTCCGCCAATTAAACAGGAAAATAAAAACAATGATGGAGACTAAAACAATCCCTTCCAGCAGGTTTTTGGTTACCGTGCTCACCGTTGCATTTACCAATTCTGTCCTGTCAATAAACGGTTCAATTTTTACATTGTCGGGGAGGATTCTGTTGTTGAGGTCGTCAATGCGTTCTTTGAGATTGGCAATCACCACACTGGGGTTTTCGCCCCTGAGCATAATAACAATCCCCTGTACCAAATCATCATCGTCGTCAAGACCCACCTGTCCCAACCTGGGCTTGGCCGAAATATTCACACTCGCCACGTGTTTGACCTGTATGGGTGTGGAACCTTTAACCTCAATAAGAATATTTTCAATATCAGAGACGCTCTCAAGCAATCCCACGCCACGCACTACATAGGCTTGACTACCTTTTTGTATGATATCGCCCCCAACGTTGATGTTGCTTTTTGAAACTGCTTCAAAGACTTCGAGGGGTGAAAGTCCATAGTTTTCAAGCTCTGTGGGATTGATGTTTATTTCATAGATTTTTTCTTCCCCGCCAAAGGTGACTATATCTGCCACCCCGGGAACGGAGAGCAATTCGCGTTCAATCACCCAATCTTGTATGGCGGTGACTTCTTTGATGGGCAGGTCACTTTTTATGACATACCTGAAAATTTCACCGGTTGCCCCGGAAGGCGGTTCAATTTCTGTATCTGTTCCTTCAGGCAAATCGACTGATTGCATCCTGTTTGCCGCATATTGTTGCGCATAAAAATCATCGACATCATCATCAAAAATTACTGTTACCACAGAAAGCCCAAACAAGGAAATGGATCTCACCTCCTTTTTCCTGGGAATGGTGTTCATCTCTTTTGTGATGGGAAGGGTCACAAATTTTTCCACTTCTTCTGCACTTCGTCCCGGCCATTCTGTAATCACCCTTGCACGGGTATTGGTTACATCGGGAAAGGCTTCAATGGGCGTGTTGAAATAACTGATGATTCCGGTGATAACCAGCAAAGCCGTAAGAAAAAAAACGATGAGGGTATTCTTCAGCGAAAACGAAACAATATTTTGAACAAATTTGTGCATAGTAATGTGACTTGCTTATTGGTTTTTGAGGGCTTCAAAAATGATTAACTGGCTTTTTGAAATCACCTTTTCGCCGGCAGTAATCCCCGACCTGAGATAGGCAGTTCCGTTGGTCTCCACCTGAATGTCAACCAGTCTTTGATTGATGTCACAATCGTCGTTGTAAACCAGGACGTAGTTTCTATTGTTATCAAAAATCAGGGACTTGGCAGGAATGGCAAACGCCTCTTCCTCGGTTGCTTTTTTGACCAAAACATCCACCAGCATACCGGGTTTAAGTTTAAAGTCTTTATTTTCCAAAACCACCAAGGCTTTTAAAACACGCTCTTCGGTATCAAAAACCTGCGACATTCGGGTAATGGTGCCTTCAAACTTCTCATCGGGATAGGAAAGGGTTTTAATATCTACTGTCATTCCGGTTTGAATATCACTCACATTGCCCGCATAGACATTGATGGAAACCCAAACATCAGAGAGGTCTGAAATGTTAAAAAGGGCGTCACCTTCGGTAATTTGCAGTCCGGAAGCCATATTGTTTTCAATGATAATTCCCGATGAAGGCGCCTTGATTTGAAACAATCCTGCTGTTCCACTACTGCTAAACAGGTTTAAATTACTGGTGATTTTATCAATTTCGGCTTCAAGAACTTCCACTTCACTTTGTGCCTGCAGTAAATCCCGCTCTGAAGCAATCCCGTCTTCGTGCATGGAACTCACCGATGCCAGTTGACGTTTGGCAACATTGAGTTGTGATTGCAGTGTTCTGCTTTCCGCCTGCATACCGCTGAGTTCGGTACTGCGGATTTCTGCCAGCAATTGCCCCCTTTTTACGGCATCGCCCAGTGAAAAATGCGTGCTTACCACAATGCCTTCAACCAGGCTTACAAAATTGATTTGCTTTTCGGGATTGGTTTCAACCTTTCCGTTGAGCCTGATCCATTCTTCAATGGGTTCATAAGCCACTTCGTGAAACTCAATCTGGTTCTTCATGGTTTCCGAAAGGCAAAATGTTTCAGACGCTGCTGTTGGTGCATCAGTTTGTTTACACGAAAGAAGGGATATGGATACAACCCCTGCAAGCAAAAGTGCAATTCCGGATTTTCTTATTTTAAATAGTGCTTTTTTCATCTGTATAAAATATTTTGATAAAGCGGAAGATGGAATGCCCACATACACTTAATTATTCTGTTTGAAAACTTTGTTAATGGGCATTTCATAATCAATTAAGTTCCTTGCCGATGATGTATTGTATTTCCTCAAAACTGTCGTGCAGTTTTTTTGTGGTTTCAAAAATGATGTTTTTGTTTTCCAGATAAGCCTCTAAAAAGTCGAGGTATTCCAGCATACTGATGTTGCGAAGCCTGAAATTTGAAGTGTAACTTTCAAGCAAACGGTCGAGCTGTTCTTCATAATCAGCTTCAATGGATTCAAAAAGGGTTTTGTTTGACAGATAGCTTCTGTAAGCTGCTTCCACTTCAAGTTCAACCGAATTCTTCTTGAAATTTGTCAGTATCTCACTTTGTTCTTTTCCAATTTGCGCATATTTGATATTCCCCTGGTTTCTGTCAAAAACCGGCAGGTCAAATGACAATCCAAAGCCCACAAAATCGAGCAGGAAATTCCCCCCGCGGTCATAGCCCACCGAAAAGTTTAAATCAGGCACACGTTGTGCACGCTCATAAGCATACAAACCGGAGTAATAGTCTTGCTCCAGTCTGGTCATATTGAGGTCAGGACGGGACTCAGCCGCTATTTGTTGCAATTGTGATAAATTCAGGATTTGCAGTCTGTCAAGTTGTGGTGAAAAATCGTCGGTGCTGATTTTCAAATACCTGTTTGCGGGCAGGTTCATCAAAATTTTCAATTCCTTTTGAATGTCATTTTTTTCAATGGTGAGTTCGTTGAGTTCACTCAGTAACTCCAGTTGAAGTGCCCTGAGGCGGATGTACTCCCCCCGACTGATGTTGCCCTGATCCAATTGGTTTTTAAAAGCGTTGACCAAACTCTCGACGCTTTCCAGCTGACTTGAAAAAGTTGCCGCATAGAGCTGCAGGAACTGAAGCTTGGTGATGTTGTTCCTGAATTCAATCTTCAGGTTTCGTAAAAGGTCTTCAAAGTAAGCTTCGGCCATAGATGCTGAAACTTCCTCTATGGCAATCATTTTCTTCCTTTTTCCGGCGGTTTGAATCACTTGCTCGAGCTGGAGCGCTATTTGCCTTGATCTTCCAAAATCACCAAAAAGCGGAGGCAATTCTTCCCCAAAGTGGGTTTCGTTATTGGTGCCGGAACTGGTAGTCCAAAAATTGACCTCATCAATGGAAAAAGTGGGATTGGGCCAAAGCCTTGCCTGAATGACCATTGCACGCGCTTTGTCTATATTGAGCTTCTCAGAAATAAGCATCACGTTCTGCTGAAGAAACAGCGCTTCGGCATCGATCCTGTTGAATTGAATGGTGTCAATCAAAGCAGGTTCCTGAGCGTTTGACTTATTAAGAAATACAATAAAAAAGCAGATTGACAGGGCAATTAATTCTCTCCTCAAAACTCTATTTTTTTTGAGTCGTAAAATTATACCTCTAGTATTAAGGCATTCTTTGAATGAAATTAAAAATGGATTAAAGCAAGATTAGAAAACGATTAGAGTTTTGGAAAAAGTAAAACAATGGTGGTACCCGAGTTTAAGGTCGAATCAATTTTAAAATCGATTTCATTGTTTTTAAATATAATGTCTGCCACAGAGAGCCCAATACCGCTTCCCTTGATGTCCTGCACATTGCTACAACGGTAAAACGGTTTGGTGACATTGTTGATTTCGTCTTCGGGAATTCCCTTTCCAAAATCTTTGATTTCAATGGCCGGACGGTTTGATTGTTCAAAAAGGGTAACATTCACATCTTTGGGGTGTGAATATTTTACGGCATTTTCAATGAGGTTATAAATGGCCATAAACAATTGAATCCTGTCTGCCTGAATGGTAAGCAATTGTGTTATTTCGGGCGGGATTTTAACTTCCACTTTAATTTGCCTGTCCGGATGTTGTATTTGAACCTTTCCGATGATTTCCCAAAGCAGTTCGTCCAGCCTGAATTCCTGTGCGGCAACTTCTTCTTTTTTTAGCCCTGAAACCATCATCATAGTGTTGATAATGTCATTAATCTCATGGGTATTTTTCAAGGCATTTTTTGCAACAGCTTCATATTCTTCGGGGCTGCGGTCTTTTTGCGCAAAAACTTCCAAACTACCTGAAATGGCGGCAAGCGGGGTTTTTATTTCGTGTGAAACGTAATTGATAAAATTTTTCTGGATGATAAATGTTTCCGAAAGTCGGTTGAGCAGGTTGTTGAAGGTCTCCACCATTTCCTGAATTTCATCATTGGATTTAGGGGTTTGCAGTGGCTGGTGCAATGAACCTGATTCCATTTTGTTGACTTGCTCGATAACATTTGAGATGGGTCTGTATGCAATGTTTGACAAGGCACGGCTCAAAAAAATGATGGCTAAAATCCCGATAAACAAGACTATTAAAATGGTGATGAGCAAAAAATTGGATTGTGCTACAAAAAATTCGTTTTCTTCTTTGAGAAAGACAACAAAATCACCCTGATTGTCCGGGTAAAAAATACTTGAGTAGTAGTAGCCGTCTGCCTTAAAGTTGAGTTTTTTCTCCTCCCTCACCTGATCGAGGATAGCCGGGGTAATGTTTTTTTCCGGCACCTGAATACCATATCTAATTTGATTTACTTCATTGTAAACCCGCACTTCGATATTGGCCAGCTTTTCTTCAAAACGGTTCCTGATGATTTGGTGTTCTTCAAAAGGCAACTCATCTTCCTCGAGATAGAAAAATGCCGTGAGCAAACAGGCCCTTTCGAGCTCATTAAAAATCACTTGTTCTGAACTTCGGTAGTAGGTCACATATACAAAAAGCGATGAAATCGTGAAAAAAACCCCAAAAATGAGGGACGATATCAAGGTCAGTCTGTTTCTGATTTTCATTACACTTGTATTCTTAAAATTACTGGTCTTTAATACTGTAACCCACCCCTTTGATGGTTTTGATGAGCTTGTTTGTGTGGTCTTTGTCAATTTTATTTCTCAAATAGGAAATATAAACATCCACTACATTGGTGTTGTTTTGATAATTGATTCCCCATACTGAATGTAGGATTTGGGTTCTTCCCAGCACCTTGTTTTTATTTTCGAGCAAATACAACAGCAATTTAAACTCTGTGGGTGAAAGCTCAATGGGCTGTCCGGCCCGTTCAACACTAAATTCTTCGGGATTTAACTGCAAATCATCACAACTGTAAATGTTTTGATTGGTTTCCTGATTGAATTTGGCACGACGGGTGAGTGCATTGATTCTTGATATGAGTTCTCTGAAATGAAACGGCTTGGTGATATAATCATCTGCCCCACTATCCAGTGCGGTAATTTTATCAATGGTTTCGCCCAATGCGCTGATGACAAGTATAGGGGTGGTGTCCTTTTTGTGTCTGATTAATTTGGTAAGCTGAATGCCATCAATTCCCGGGAGCATAATGTCCATCAAAATAAGGTCCCAACGGTTGCTTGTGATTTTTTCCCGCGCCATTTCGCCAGACACAGCGAGAGTCACCGAAAAGCCGTTTTCCTCCAGCCCTTTCACTACAAAATCACTGATTCTGGCATCATCTTCTATGAGAAGTATATTCATTTTTGTAATTGAATAAAATCTATTTTCCAAACTTACTAAATTTTCAACGAATGGCTTTTAAGGAGTACTTTTGTAATCTGACTGAAAATGGTTTAAATAATATTTAAAACTAATTTGCAATTTCATTAATTAGTTGTAGTTTTGCACCCCAATTCTCATTAAGAGAATAAATTAGGAATGTTTAACCCGCCTGTTGTAAGACAGGTTTTTAAATTGAAATTAGTTTGGACACACTAAGTTACAAAACAGTATCAGCAAACAAGGCCACCGTTACCAAGGAATGGTTGCACATTGATGCTGAAGGACAAACTTTAGGTCGTCTTTCTTCAGAAGTTGCAAAACTTTTAAGAGGAAAGCACAAGCCAAACTTCACTCCTCACGTTGATTGTGGTGATAACGTTGTTATTACCAACGCAGAAAAAATCAACTTAACCGGTAAAAAATGGGATTCGAAAGAATACATCCGCCACACAGGTTACCCCGGGGGGCAAAGAAGTTTGACTGCTAAAGAACTTTTCGCTAAAAATCCGGAGCGATTGATTGAAAAATCGGTAAAAGGAATGCT